>Ga0153980_1000061_pt1 | contig 75990 bp, 86 predicted proteins | sample TSGA064MetaG_FD_104722 | JGI IMG/M metagenome (GOLD analysis project Ga0153980, IMG submission 104722) | Attine ant fungus gardens microbial communities from Georgia, USA - TSGA064 MetaG | ecosystem: Host-associated > Fungi > Mycelium > Unclassified | place: USA: Georgia, Magnolia Springs State... | reverse complement strand
TGATACAGCGCAAGAAGTGGTGTACGTATATGAACGTAGCGATGCAGCACCCGTCACGGTGAAGTATCAAGATTCCGAAGGGAATCAGTTGGCAGATCCAACAGTGCTAAGCGGAAAAGTAGGGTTACCATACACAAGTGAAGCCAAAGAGATCCCAGGTTGGTATGTGGTAGAAACCCCAGATAATGCTTCAGGCACCTTCAGTGATGCCGCCCAAGAAGTGGTGTACGTGTACAGTACTAAATCGCATAATCCGAAGAACAATGGCAATTCAAATAATTATTTGCCAAAAACTGGAGAACAGATTAAAGGACAATTAATTTTAAGTAGTGTCGGAGTTTTATTAGTCACTCTAGTATTTGTAGCATTTAAAAAACGTAAAAGAAGTAATCGTTAAGAATAAGAAAGAGTGTTCAGAAAATGACGATTTTCTGGACGCTCTTTTTAGATACTATAATTAGTAAGTAGTGCTCTGTTTTTGTCTTCATAAACTTAATAGTTGATGATACTAATATCTTTAATAATCAGTTTAGAAGTGGTCAAAATAGTAGTTGAAACAAAACGTTGTGTTTTGGAAAGACCTAGTAAATAATTGTTAAATTACTTTCTTTAGCAAAAGCTCAAAAATTTAAGATTTAGCATACTATAGAAGAACTATAATGACTGTATTGAAAATTTCGTCACAGAAATCAATTCAAAAATAAACAGCCCCATCTTAAAATTTAGGATTAGGCTGTTTATTTTACGAGGTCTAATTTGTTAAGTGATTCAAGTCCTTTGCTAATCGTTTATTTTGCTGATTGCGATAAAAATAAAAAGCGATGATATGCAGTCCTAGATTCAAGAGGAGCATGGCCCACCAAAAGGGTAGGATCAAATCAAACATATCGACTGAAAATAAATAGACCACCAACAGTCCGCCAAGAAAATTCAAAGCTGTTGTTGCAAAGACGTTGATTGAAGCAGACCAAGTACCGTAGTGCCAAATATAGGGATAGCAAACACCGAAAATCAGGCCGAAAATCACACCAATTCCGATGATATGCCAGTAATAGTTGAGGGTAACTGTTTTTTCGATCCCTGTGAATGTTAGAAGTACTAAGACCCAGATGGTACTGATAAAAGCCGTTTGCATAAATTGATTTTTTAGTTTACTGATCATCGTAATTTCTCCTTTAATTGCTTGGCGTAGTGGCGACTGACAAAATAGATTTGTCCGTTCTTTGTTTGGACTTCTAATCGAGCGTGCTGACCGTTTTTAAAGCTGACCATTTCAGAAAGATTTAGAATAGTGGAATTATTGATACGAAAGAATTTATGGTCTTCTAAATAAGTAAAATCGTGCAGCCGTCCCTTTATATAAAATAATTGATCATCGATTGTATAGATTTTTGAAAGGTGATCCATAGCTTCAATGATCAGAATCCTAATTACTGCTAGTCTTGATCGACGATCATTGGTCGGATCAATGACGGTCACTTCAGGGATCTCGGAGAAGATACGGCTTACTTGCTCAGCGACGAATTGATTCTGTGGATGTAGATGGATTGACATTTCTTTTAAGGACAGTTCTTGATTCCAGTGATAATGAATATTCATTGTTTCCCTCCTTTGACAATAATTTACCATAGCTCAGAATAGGAATGCTTGCTTTATTTGGTTTCTTGCAAAATATTCCATTTTGTTGCAGTCAACATACCTGAGCGCAGCGCAAGAATCGTGTACACAGGAGTTAATGTCCAAAGAAGAAAGATCAGTAAGAAAAAAGCAACATCAACGATGCTCCTCCCTGATGTTTTCGATTGTATGGGTATCAGAATCAAATTTTTCAGAAATGATGATAAACTCGTTTTTGAGATGAAATGCAATAGCTGTTGTATTTTCTGGTTCTACAATTTTTAGTATTGATGGAGAATTTGTGGATTTTTTACTGACACCTTGTTATAAAAAAGATAGAAGGAGAGATATCCTAACTGGTTACGACTAAATTTCAAATGTATCTTTCTCTACCAACATCAAATATTGAGGATCCCATTTTTAAGATTTTAAGAAAGGGTCAGAAACTTAATAGTTTTTGACCCTTTTTTCATTCCTGGTTTAATAGCTCTTTGGGTGGCTCAATTAATTAGGTCAGAAAGTTACACTCTTTCAAGGACAACAGGGTATACTCTGTTGGACTAGTAGTATTGTATTGAATATAAATGAGAATAAGTGGTCAAATATGTTGAGCAAGATCAAGGTATTGAAACATATGGGTTATATAGTAAATTATTTGGTATTATTAAAGTGTAATGGATATTTTCAAACATATTAGTATTAAGGAGATTGTTTATGGGAAAATTATTTATTGATGAGAAAGGACCACAAGAAAATTTTAAAATATCTTCCCCCTTTAACATTGAAGAGAAATTAGCGTACGGCACTGATATAATGCATGGATATGTTGCAAATGCATGGCATATTAGTGATAAACTGGATCAATTCACTGAAGAGTTCGTTGAGTTGGAAAAATCTTACTTAAAAACGTTACAAAACCCCAATGTAGAATTAAAAGGTAGTACAGTTTTAAAAAAGAGATTTAAAAATGGTGTTACTTCATTAAGAAGTAAAGATGTTGAATTTTATACAGCGCTCTTTAAGCTATTAATCAAATATAAAAGTAAGAATCTATTATTTTCTGTCAATAAAATGTCTATTATCTTTGATAGTAGGCTATTGGAATGGATATATTTACTAGAAGAGAAAAGAATGATACGAAATGCTTATCTAACAAAGTATACTCTAACAAAATACTTAGACACGGAAGCTTCAGAGGAAGTTATAAAAACTATTTTAGATTTAAATACTAATAGTAAGGAAATTTTAAATGAAATACAGAAAGATATGCAAAATATAGTTAATTCTAACAAAAAAAACAAAAGAATGAAAAACCAAATCGAGGAATATAAACAAATCATTGCTATTATAAGAACAAGTAAACATTTTATTGTTGAGACACCAGAAAAGATTACCTTTGATTGGAATAAAGTTACTTTTGCTATGGATTTATGGATAACGGATAATAAATTAAGCGGGATTATAGATCCTCATAGTACAGATGTTTACTTAGACAATGGTATAAATAAATCACATTTTGAAAAATTTGGATTTAATTCTATTAGCGAGAATGTTGATTCCAAGAATAATGCTGGTATTAGAGTGACAGATTTATTAGTTGCTATCGCAGGAAATTATATAAAAAGTCTACACCAAGGTTCAAAGTATAATAGAAATGAACCTGAAAAGACAAAAAGACTTTCTGAAGATTTTTTTAATTTAACAAAAGAACAATTTAATTTATTAAAATTAATGAACCGCTTTTTCTTCTCAAGTGGACAATATTCTATTGTTACAGATACATTTTTTGACGATGAGGGTATTTTTGAAGCTTTTTTGAATTATGTCGATCAATTTGATACATTTGAAAAATACAAAATGATTAGAAATAAAATTCATGTGGAAGAACAATTCAAACTTACATCTTTCTATTTTCATGATAGATGGGCTAAATCATTAGAAAATGATGTGATTGTAAAAAAATTATTCGCAAGTACGAAGAATGCTGTTGAATTGGGTGCATTAAGACCGCTATGATATTTTAAATAGAATCCTTTTTGATACGATAAACCGTTTGTCGGGTAATATTATAGTCTTTTGCTATTTTAGAAATTGCAACTCCATTCTCAAGATCCTGAACGATGCTTTTATAAACAAGGCGTCGCTGAGGATCTTTTGTGTCTGCACTGTATAACTTAGGACGACCTTTATAGGGGTCACTGGAATATCCGTACAGAAAATAGCGGTAGAAAATCGAACAAACAACGAATGATCGTGTTATTTGTTCGGTCTGTCTAAACCTATTAAAGTTGTTTAAGTTAATAGGTCAATAAATAAAATTAGTTAATAGGAATATAGATATCAGTAAGACTTTTGTCTTTGAAATTCTTTGGTGGCTCTGTTACATATAACTCAAAAGGGACAGCGTCTCTAGCTTTGTCTTCTTCTTTAAATAGCCATTCTTGGTACATATATTGCCAAGCTTCTCCATATTCTTTTGCAGATATATCAAAGTGACCTACACCGAATTTACCTGAAATACTTGAAGTGCAAATATTTCTACTCTCAACAAAATCAACATTATTTGGAATAGTCATGGCAACACTTGTACGCAAATCCTTCTCTTTAGTAATATGAGGATTATCATCATAAATTGTTAAGACCTTTGTGAGATCTGGATTTATTAAATTATTTTTAGTGGCAAACTCGAATAACTCTTTGAATAGTTTTCTGCTATTTTTCCTAAATTCTGTATAGCTTCCTCTGAAACGAACATAAATAATTTTTTGATTTTCTAAAGTTTCTGTTGTAATTCTAATAGGTTTAATCATGTAAATTCCCTCCATTTCTTAATATAACTAAATTATGTCATATTTATTTTTATGTTTCTTGCCATTTCTTGCTCTTTGCGATAAATAGAGGGACTGGCACCAAAGTGATGTTTAAAAGCTCTACTAAACGAACTAGAACTATTGTATCCATAGTTTAATGCAATAGTTGTTAATGTCGAAGATTGATTGACAGACATAAAAATTGCGGCTCTTTCTAATTTAAATCTAGTAATAAAGTGCTTTAATGTTTCATTAGAGTATTTTGTAAATATCCTGTGAAAGTGATATTCAGAAAAATTTACATTATTTGCTAACTCCTTTAGAGAGATAGGTTCATTAAGGTGCTGCTCAATATAATCTTCTGACTTATTAACTAGGCGCACGTAAGTTTGTTCTTGTTCTAAATTCTTATTAGACAATTTATTAATCCCTTTCTTTTTACATTTTATTACATTCCTGAAAAACTCTTACAGAAACTAGTAGTGAAAATGGGACGCTGATTTAAGGTAATTATTTGAGTTTCTTATTCAATTTTTTTAGTTTTAATCGGTTGATTTCACGATAAAAGGTTCCTGTAGATATTTGATTTATTTCAATAATCTCTTTGATTGAATAATCCCCACTTTTGTACATTCGAACTGCAATATCTAACTTCTCTTGTGGAACTTTAGGGCGGCCAATCGCTACACCTCTTTTTTTTCTAGCTTCGATTCCTTCGCGGACTCGATCAGCCAAAAGGTTCCGTTCTAGTTCTGCAATCACACTCATCATTTGTAACATAGCCTTCCCCGTAGGGGTTGAAGTATTCATATTCTCTTTTAGAGAAACAAATTGAATTTGCTTTTGATCCAATTCCTGAATCAAGTTTAAAATGTCCAAAGTGTTCCGTCCAAGTCTAGAAATGCTTTCTACTACAACGATGTCTCCTTTTCGAATCACCTGAAGAAGCTGCTCAATTCCAGGGCGGTTTCTTTTTGCGCCTGTATATTTTTCTTGAATAATCTTCTCTGCGCCAAAATTTTTTAACTGATCAATTTGACGACCTAAATTTTGATCGTCTTTTGATACACGAGCATAGCCGATAATCATTTGCTACACCTCCATTTTATAATTTCCATTATTATGCAGAAGAACCTTCTTTTTGGCAATGGTTTATTATAAAAACTTTTTTATAATGAGTTTTTGAAAACTAGAAATGCTGCTATACAAAGAACTCTAAAATATAAAATAGGATTCTAAAAACCTATAGTTTTTGGAAAGCTAAGGAGGCCCTATGAAAGAAGATAATTTTGGTTTATTTACTGCAATCCCCTCTGACGAACAGTTACAAGTGTATTTCCAATTAACGGACACCGATCACGAGATAATTAGTGAAATGCGATTGCCGACAACACGTTTAGGTTTTGCAATCCAATTAACTTCAGTTAAATTTCTAGGGACATTCCCAGATCTAAAAACAGTTCCTGATGTTAGTAGTGCTATATGTGGCAGGACAGCTGAAAATTGATCCTATAGCGTTTTTAGGCCATTCTCGGAAAATGACAATCAGTCAACATGTTCAAATAATTAGAAGTCGATACGATTATCAGAATTTTAATGACCAAACTACTTATCAAAAATTGAAAGAATGGATTACGACACGGGCTATTTACACGGTCGAAACAGAAGAAATGCTCTCTGATATGTTATTGCAAAAATGTTTAGATGAACGAATACTTTTACCTGGTATATCCGTTTTTCAACGCTTCGTAACTACCGCAATTGAAGCTGCTGAAAAGCAACTTGATGAACGATTGTCGGCAGTTCCATCTGTGGACGTTGCAGAACGTTTATTAGATTTAGTCGAGTTGGATAGAGAATCTACTCAAGACTATTCAATAAAACTGGACGTCTTACGATTACTATTAATTGATGATAGTAAAAAAGAGATTGAGCGTGGTTTTAACCGCGTAAAAGCTTTTCAACAGTTCAATCTAGAAACTTGGAACGTTTCTGATATTCCTGAAGGAAAACTAAAAAATTATGCTCAATATGCATTCAAAGCAAAAGCCAACCTCATTCAAAGAATGAACCGAACAAAGAAACTGGCACTACTTGTTGCGTTTGTTTACGAGTATCAAAAAATAGCAGTTGATGAGTTGCTAACTGCATTGGTGAATTACTATGACAAAATACTCAAAAGAGCCAAAAATAAAGAATCTAAAGAGCGGCTCCGGACGATCAAAGATTTAGACCGTGCAGCGTTGACACTCTCTGAAATTGGAACAATTATTTTAGATGAATCGATTGATCCAAATCAGATTAGAGAATATATTTTTCAGGAGTACTCTCAACAAAATATTTCTGATGCAGTTTCTCAGGTAAAGAATTTAGCTCGTAATGATCAGACGCCTATTGCAATTGCTGAGTTACTCCAGTCCTATAAAAAATTTAGACTGTTTATTCCTCAAATAATAAACACACTAGACCTGGAAATTGGTAATTATGGTAAAGACTTCAATAAGATTTGGACTTTGCTATCCCAGCAATATCCTCGACCAATCTCATTTAATATGTTTACAAATATTGAAGAGTCCATACCTAAGAAATGGCGATTTTATATTCGAGAAAATCCGCATGAAGTTAACAAGTGCATGATTATCCTAAGCATAGAAGCTTTTGTACGTAGTTTGAACAAACATGATATTTTTGTTCCTAGCAGCAAAAAATTTATCGATCCAATGAGCACGTTGTTGGATGAAAAATCATGGGATCAACAAAAGGAAATATTATTAAAGCAACTGAATTTACCAGAAAATCCAGATGTTGTTGCACAACGACTAAAAGATGATCTGTCCTTATCATATAAAGAAACAATCAAAAATTGGTCGTATTCGGAAATGGCACGGATAGAGCATCAGGAGAATGCAGATCGAATCATAGTGTCAAATATTCGAAAAGCCAAAGAGCCGAAGGAAGAAAAGTTGTTTAAAGAACGAGTTAGAGAGTTAATCCCTGCGGTTGATTTACCCGATTTATTACTGGAAGTGAATCAACAGGTTAACTTAACGTCACATTTTCAGCATACAAATGACTCGAAGGTCCGGATGGAAGAACTAGATATGAGTATCCTTGCTATTCTTTTGGCAGAATCTTGCAATATAGGTTTTTCTCCCGTAACTAGAGAAGGAATTGATAGCCTTAAATATGATCGCTTAATGTACGTTGATCATCAATATATTCGATTAGATACTTTAGCTGCAGCTAATAAGGCACTTATTACTGCGCATAACGAGGTTGCAGCAATCTTTCCATGGGGAGACAATCAAATGACTTCAGCTGATGGCATACGGTATATAGTTCCCAAACGTTCCCTACATGCACGGCATAATCCTAAATATTTTGGCAGAGGTCGTGGCATTACATTTTATAATTTTGTCTCTGATCAATATATTGGCTTCCATGGTATGGTTGTTCCTGGAACACTACGAGACTCCCTATATTTATTGGACGGCTTTTTAAACCATCAAAGTGGCCTAGAACCTAAGCAAATTATGACAGATACTGCCGGATATAGTGATCTAGTATTTGGTCTTTTTGGATTATTAGGGTTTCAGTTTAGTCCAAGAATTGCAAATAACCATGGAACAAAGCTTTGGCGAATAGACACCGACGCCAATTATAAAATGTTGAATAATGTATCAAAAAATAAAATTAATATTGATTGGATCAAATCGAATTGGCCAGAACTTTTACAAGTAGCAGGATCATTGAAATCAGGAAAAGTAAATTCAGTTGAGCTGATCAAGTCACTTCAACGTAACGATCAACCTACTGAATTAGGCAAAGGGATCATTGAATACGGGAAAATTTTCAAAACCAAGCACCAACTTAGGTATATTTCCGATGAATCTTATGCTAGACAAATTTTGGAACAACTCAATAAAGGAGAGAGTCGTCATGCACTTTGCAGAAATATTTTTTGCGGTAAAAAGGGAAAGCTCTATCAATCCTATATAGATGGTATGTAAGAGCAATTGAGTGCATTAGGTTTAGTGACAAATGCAGTGATCTATTGGAACACACGATACCTAAGAAAAATAATCGATCAAATGAAAGTAGAGGGTTATGATTGCACCGATGAAATGATAGAAAAATTATCCCCACTCATGCATGAACACATAAACTTTGTTGGAAAATATTCATTCAAATACGATCCAGCTTTAAATGACGGGAGCATGCGGCCATTAAACAACCAAATAATTGAGGATTGGTAGAGTTGAAAAAGAGAGAATGTTCGTCTTTTACTTACTACCGCTATTTTCTGTATGGATGTTCCAGTGACCCCAAAGAGGAAAAAATATGATTAACAATGTGACTTTAGTAGGACGTTTAACAAAAGACCCTGATTTGCGCTATACGAGCGGTGAAAAAGGAGTGGCTACATTTACCCTTGCAGTCAATCGAAACTTTTACCAATCAAGCCGGAGAGCGTGAAGCAGACTTCGTTCATTGTGTGATTTGGAGGAAATCAGCGGAAACTCTTGCTAGCGTGACCTGATGAATTCAAACATGTTCTTATGACAATCAGCAAGGGCAACGTGTTTATGTAACTGAAGTTGTAGTAGAGAATTTTCAACTATTGGAATCAAGAGCAACAAGCAAACAACGTCAGAGCACACAATAGAGTCAATCCACTCAGCAAGCCAATCGTCTGAATTACAACGAGCCAGTACCATCGGGTTTCTCAAATGATGGAGATATGCCAACAGGCGCACTAGCAGGCGTAACGTTGGATATTTCAGACGATGATTTTCCTTTTTAATAAAACCATAAAAGAACAGTCATACGATCAATATATTTTTGAATAGAGCAAACTATAGGTAAATAAAATTCTGATTTTGTCACTCAAGATCATTTTCGCTAATTTTAGAAATATACTTAGTTATTAAGTTGAGTAGCTCTGTTGGTTCTGGTTGATAAAGATTCCTTATATCTATGTAACATGTTTGCTTTATATTTTTCTTCAAAAAGTTTTCTGGTGACAGACTTGTATGGATAACTAAGTCAAGCTCTACATGATTTATATTGAAATCAGAAGTAAATTGAACATTATATGGAGCAGAAAAATAAACTTTTAATAATTCTATTAAATATTGTTCATGAGCAATATTTAAATCTGTACAAAATCCAATTTTTATCTCTGATTCAAAAACGCTCGGTGGGAAAACTTGCAACATTATTAATTCAAAATGGTAGTATAAGTAATCTATAGCATCATTTTGTAATGAAAACTGAGTATTAACAATTGCTAAAATTCTATCAAGATGGTGTTTTAATTTCTTAGACTTATATCTTTTGAAACTGTAAGAACTCAGAAAATAAGCATTATTGTATAATTCTAACTTAATGTACGTAGAAACTATAAAATCGCTAAAAAGTTGAGATTTTTCTGCACTCATATTTTGAATATTACAATTAATATAGTCATTAACATTATTAATTGTTCTTGATAATTTTGTTAGTTGGCTACAATTAGTGTTTGAAATCCGAGATTTGAAATTAAAAAAAGAATAAAAGTTACTATTAGTGGACAATAAAAAATAAAAGTAATAAAGCTCATTTCTCGAATGAAAAATTTTTTTTGTGCTATATAGGTCCTCTGTTATCTGACCGAAGGTAGGAATTAAAGGAACCAGATGTGGCTGAATTTCATAAAAAAAACCATTTATATTTCTAGTTTCTTGAATGGCTAATTGATAATGAATTTTTCTTTGATCAATCAAAGAAAGTTTGATGTACCGGTCATTTAAGATGGTTTTAGCTTTATTTATAACTTTATCTTCGTTAATCAATTCAAAGGGCCAGGCACTTCCTTTAAAGAACTCCCAAAAAAAATCTTTTGCTAATCTTCGAATGTTTGATTCTTCACCTACCAGATGATAATTACCTGCATCAGTTATAAGTTCTAACTTAAATAATCTCACTATTTCTTTTATGGTTGCTATTTTTTTCTTTAGTAAAGACTCGCTGATGAAATAACTAGCTATAAAATTATTTTTAACAACGTGTTTTTTCAGCAGTAGTTCACTAATAAATTGGATTGGCCACATTTTATAAAGCTGGTTCCGATAGTATTGTCCATATTGAAAATTATCGGAAATTTCCAAATGATATTCTTCTTTTATATTTTTTTTTAGCGAGAAACTTTCGTATTTACTAGATAATTCAACAATATTATTTAAATATTTGATTATTGTTGGTCTACTTAATCCGGACAATACTTGTAACTCTTGCAGAGAAGTCCACTTATCTTGATGATCTAAAATCTTCAAAAGCGTCAACTCTGTTTTTATTTCGGGTTCATAGAAATATTCAAGCATATCAGTTAAACGATTTTGATTCAAATTTAGTTGTCCTTTCTTTACTGATCGTTTAAATCAGTTTCTTTTATGTTAACTTAAAAAAATCGTTAAATAAACATACCAAAATAATTATATGATTATAAACACATTGATTTGATTTTTTTAATTTAATTTTAAGAAAATAGTTTTTTGCGACTCAAAGATTTATCCTCGTTGGTAGCAAGGATAAATCTTTGAGTCCTATTATTTAATTTGATTTTCTTTTATACCATGCATAATAGACAATTGTAAAAATTAAAATTATTATCAGACTTAAAATAATAATTAATTTATTACCCATAATACTGGTATCTCTGATAACTACCTTATTGACTTTATTAGCTTCTTGCGTCTGGATTTTAAAATCTTTTGTAAATTCCCATTTATTCGACTTTTTGTCTGTAATTCTTAAATTCATCCTATAATCTCCAGCAACAATTCGTTCACCATCCCAATCAACAGAAAAGTTGTAAAGAGAGTTTGGTGCCATTTGTAATCCTGTAAAACTTTTCTGTTTAATTATATCAGGCTTTTCTTTGTTTTGAATTTTCACTTCGTAATTAAGATTTCCATAGGACTCCATAATAGGATTTTGCAAAGTGATTACGACACTAGTTTTTCCAAATGATACTTCCGGTTTTATGTTATTCAATTGAATTAAACGCTGTAATTCTTTATCAGTTTCGGTTAGACGAAGACCTAAAATATATCCATACTCATTGACAATACTTTTAGAATCGTGATTTTCTGGCTGCTTAATAACTCTTATGCCTGCTAAAATCTCTCCGTCATATTGTTCAGATGGCATTTTAAGATTAATAGGTATTTTAGTAGTGCTTTGCTTGTGGACTGTAACATTTTTCTGTATTTTGGCTATTTGTTCAATTGAGAATTGTTTATTAATATTTGAAGGACTATTTTTATTTTCTGAATAGTCTATGTATCCCTGATTATTTGTATAAGCTTGATTTAATTCGATTGTATAAGTTTGATCTATATCTGATGTATTTGCAATTACAAATTCAATTGTTTGCTCTTGATTAGGCTTCATCCTCAAATCAAAAAATGAATTATCATTATTAATTTGGTTTTCGGGCGCAATAGAATAAATATGATAACCAATTTCATTTGCTGTGCTTACGGTTGCAGTAACCTTAGGGGGAAAATTGAATAAGCTCATTACTAGTAAAAAGTATAAAATGATAAATCTAAAGTATTTTTTTTTCATGTTAAGCCTCGTATAAGTTTATTTTTTAAAGAAAAGAACTGCGAATCCGCAGTTCTTTTCTCTTTTGAAGTATTATTTTGCATCCGGAGTATTATAAAGTTGATAATTAATTGTCCCTTCTAATGTATCTCCTGATTTTAATTCGCGATTTTTATCAGTGAATTTTATACTCAAATTTTTTACGGAAGTTTTAACTAGCCCAGTATTATTTTCTGCAGTTTTATTTTCTGCAGCTTGAGCAACTATTCCCGTAGCACCAGTACCAACTAGATCAACATTATTAATTTTAAATTCATTAACCGTTAGTTTAGAACCATTTTTTGTTAAATTAAGTGCATCACTCACTACGGTCGCTTTTACCGACCACTCACGATCAATACGATCGTTGAAAATTTCAATTGTTTCATCTAATGTCGTACTTGCCTCTACGGTCTCTCCTTGTAATTTAGTTTCAAAATCATAGTTAGTTGGAACTTTTTCTAAGGTTAGATTTTTTTGAGTTGGATCTGTCGGATCTAGTGGATCAGTTCCTGATCCGTCATCATTGTCTTTAATTGTAATGATAGTTGGAGTCTCCTTAGTTTGACCCACCACTTCTGCAGCACTAACAGATTGACTTAATGTCGGAAGTAAAATTGCTGCACTTGCAAATGTAACTAATACTGTTTTCCTTGATTTCATTTTTCTTTCTCCTTTGGTCTTTTTATTTCTATCAGATTTACCTAAATTTGGTGCTCTGATATTTTGATATACAAGGATTAGTAATTCTAATTTTATTTTTTTAGAGTATATCATGTTCCTTTTTCCTCCTGTTAAATAGGATAGTGGAAATAAGAATAATAAATCCCAAAAACTTCAGATTGTTCTTACTATCACCTGCTTTTGGTAAGGTTTGATAAGAGCCAAGCTTACTAGATTCTATTTCATTATTATCCAAAGATCCTTTACTATCATTTAGATCGGATTCAATTCTAACGGTTATTTTGGTTTGAGCTTTATTTTTATCAACGAATTCTTGTGAAGAAGCTAAACCTTTAATAGAGGGAAAACTTACCAGACATGTTGTAGCAAGTATCAACATTTTTTTTTTCATAAATTATCTCCCCTTTTAATCTGGCTGATATGTTTGGTTTAAAATCCATTGGACTTTCATTAAATCATAAGATCCAATTGTCAGATAATCCTCGCTTTTTAATAGTGCACCTTGGTTATTTTCTAAATGCATAATGTTCATAAATTTATCTTCAATTAATGAATTGCTTTTATCCATGATCTTCAAAGAGGCTCCCTCTGATGCGTCTGGAATAGTAGTGCTGACGCCGTTTAAATCTTTCCAAATCAAATTTATTTTGGGAAAATCCGACGTTGTGATATCTTTTATTGTATTTACTGAAAGATACCAGTCATCTAGTGATCCATTCCTACTATCCTGTACAGATAAATCAATTACATTGTTCGAGTCTCTAGTAGATATTCCTTTAGAAGTTCCGATTGTTCTATTTGTCCATTTCAATGAGGAGGGAGCGGTTACTAATCTTAAAGATCCTGTAACATTAATTGTAAAATTTAACATTTGAACTTTTTCAACACTATCAATCTCGTTTACTTCTAAAGTGAAAAAATTATCTCCGTATTTTATTGATGATAAAGGAATTGTGATATTTTGCTCTTTTTTAATATTTATGTTCGCATCATTTTGCACGCTACCAAAATCGATTGACTCATCTTTCTTTTTTAATACATACTGAATTGTTGAGTTTGGTGTACCGCCATCATAAAAAAATTTTAAAGCATATCCATCGTCACTAATTTCTGCAATATCACTGTTAGTTACTAAATCATTAATTTTTTCATCTTTAGACCAAGATACATTCAATGGCGAGTTTACATACTTAAGCCAAAAATATCCTGGTTCACTTGTTAGATAATCTTGAGAACCATTTTTAGGATTGGTAAGTTGCAGTACTGAGTAAAAGTATGTTTTGTCTTCATTCTTAGATTTGTTGTTACTTTTTACAGTGGTAGATAACTTGATTTTGTCTTTTTTCTTGACTTCTGAAGGTATCAATATTGAAAATTCCCCTGTATTTTTATTGACTGTGGGTGTAACATCTCCCAGATCCATATCATTTATTTTTACTTTTATCTTTGAAATGGTTGAAAGATCAAACAATGCTGGATTGAGATTACCCTTAAAAAGTGCGCGCGTACTTGTATAATCAATTTGTGAAAGTGTAATATCTGTTTCTAATGTTACAAAATCCCCTTTTTTTGCAAAGAGTTTATTATTGGATTCATCTGGAGGTAAAGTAATGTTCGTTCCCTCTGAATTGAAAATATAGTTAGAAAGATCATAATCTAACTCCACAGGTGCTTCTGCGAATACAATTTTAACATTACCTTGGCTTATACCATTAGCAGCTGTAAATCCCCAATATGCTGACATGTTGTTAGCATTGAGATTAAGTTCAGCATTAAGGTCATTCCACGGGACATGAACCACAGTTGTTTGGTTTCCTGTCTCTGGATTTCGTAAATAGTATTGGAAGTCGTTGGTGCTCGCATCAAAACTAAAGTTAAATTCATACCATTTACCATCTTGCACATTATCTGCTACATTTACGTTTAAAAAAGATAGTTGTTGATGTTTTATTCGAGCAACTTTTCCACCACCAAGTAATGTATACCAGTCGTCAACGTCTATAATATTACCTGTTAAAGACTTATCAATTGCTTGATAAGTCTTATCTAGATTCCCTGGAAAAGTATATGCCATATGAGGAACGATAATATCTCCAAGGATTCCGTTGGGATCGGCATCAAAAGCACTTGGATACCTATTCCGACCATTTTCATACATATCAAACTCAACGGTAAATGAATTTTTAATTGCATTTGTATTTGGATAATTATTTCGTGAAGCTGTGTTTGTTCCGTAAACACCTAAATTTTGTCCATCTGTTTTAATATTTTGAGCACTTGTGACTGCACGTGTTTTTGCAGGATCATTGTGAATTGTAAAAGTAAAACCATCAGTTTGATTGCTACCAAAATTTACGTACATTCTTCCTTTAAATGAATGAGAAAAGTCCAATAAATTATTTTCAAGCGACCACATTGCTACCCAGTTATTCTGCCCACCTATTGTGATTTCCGAATAAGGTTGTCCATTATTTATTGTGTTATCCGGATCAATGTTGTTAATTACAAATCCGTTACTACCAGACGGGATTTCAAATAGTCCATTAATTAAGATCCCTCCTTCAGGAATAATTTCACTACCACCACCAAGTTTTATTTTATTTTGTTTTTGAATTGCCTTGCTCTCATCAGATAAGTTAGTATTGTCTTGAGAACTATTTTGTACTTCCTCTTCTTCTGTGTCCGAACTAAATGTGCTCTCTTCAATAGGAACAGATCCTTCTAGAATATCAGTTTGCATTTCCACTTCTTCTTCTTTTGTTGTGGTCTGTGTACTTCCGTTAAATGTGCTTTCAAAAGTTGACTCAGTTGATTGTTCTTCAAAAAAAACAGGTTTTACGTTATTAATTTTGCCATTTGAAATATAAGAAAGATGATCTACAAAGTCGAAAGGAATTTTTTCTGTAAATACTATAGTTAATTGTTCAGAGGATATATCTATGATTTCATTCTTATGTACTGAGATTTGACTTTCATTAAATATATTTGAAATATGTCCCATCTGTTGAGGATTCAAGTGAAGTTTAATATTATCAATACCTTCTTTTAATCTCTCAGCTTTTATAATTACCGTATTGTCATTTTCTTTGTTAATATTGACATTAATATCTTCATTACTGAAATCACAAATTAGCTGATTAGCAGCAACTTTTTCAGGTAATAATATTAAGAAAAGGAAAACAAGAAAAAGACTGGCTGTTCTTTTGCTTATTGGTATTCTCACTTTTATCATCTCAATTCTTATAATAATTTAAATTTCAATAGTAATTATAATCATTGATTTCGTATTCTGTTGACATTTATTTTTACGATAATTTTAAAAAAAATATCTATAGGTAAATACGTACTTACCTAGTGTTGATAATATAGTTGATTGCAGAGGTAACGGAATGTTTTAAATAATTCTTTGAAGGAACAATAGATGCAGATGGCTCTGAGAGTTTTTGTGAGAATTGTGAAGTTGAAATTGAAAATAAGTAACTTCACATATTTCGCACAAATAGGCTAATAGATTATAACCTGTTGGGCTTTTAGTATCATAAAAGAGAACAAGTAGCTAAATATGTTGAGCAGGATGAACATATAGGTTATACAGTAAGTTATTTAATATTAATAAAAATTAATGGATATTTTCAAGCATATAAGATTAAGGAGGTTATTTATGGGGAAATTTTTTGTCGATGAGAAGGGACCGCGAACAGTTCGTTGAGTTAGAAAAAATGTATCTAAAAACGTTACAATACTCCAAAATAGGATTAAAAGTTAGTATAATCCTAAAAAAGAGGTTTATAAATAGTGTTACTTCATTAAGAAGTAAAGATGTTAAATTATATTCAGTGTTCTTTAAGATATTAATCAAATACAAAAGTATTAATCTATTGTTTTCTGTTAATAAAATGTCTATTATCTTTGATAGTATACTATTGGAATGGATATACATACTAGAATAGAAAAGAATGATAAAAAATGCATATCTTACAAGATATCTAGATACAGATTCTTCGAAGCGAGTTATAAAATCTATTTTAGATTCAAATGCTAATAGTAAAGAAATTTTGAATGAAATACAGAAAGATATGAAAAAAATAGTTTATTCTAACAAAAAATAACAGAATGAAAAACCAAATCAAAAATTATAAAAAAATAATTGCTGTTATAAGAACTAGTAAACATTTTATTGTTGATAAACCGGAAAAGATTACATTTGATTGGAGTAAAGTTATTTTTTCTATGGATCTATGGATAACGGAAAATAAACTAAGTGGTATTATAGATCCTCATAGTACAGATACTTATTTAGATAATGGTATAAATAAATCAAATTTTGAAAAATTTAAGTTTAAATATATGAACGAAAATGTTGATTCTAAGAATAATGCCAGTATTAGAGTGGCATTATTCTGGGTTGCTTTCGGAGGAAATTATATAAAAAGTCTACGCCAAGGTTCAAGGTATGATAGAAAGGAACCTGAAAAGACAAAAAGACTTTAAGAAATTTTTTCAATTTAACAATAAAGAAATTTGATTTATTAACATTAATGAACCAATTTTTCTTCGCAAGTGGACAATATCCAATTGTTACCGATAACTTTTTTGACGATGAGGTTATTTTTGAAGCGTTTTTAAATTATTCCGATAAATTTGATACATTTTAAAAATACAAAATGATTGGAAATAAAGCTAACGTTGAAGATCAATTCAAGCTTACAGCTTACTATTCTCATAGTAGAAGGGCTGAATCATTAGAGAATGGTTTGCTCGTAAAAAAATGTTTACAAGTACGAAGAATGCTGTTGAATTGGATGTGTTAAGGCCACTATAATTTTTTAAATAGAATCCCTTTTAATACGATAAACTGTTTGTCGAGTAATATTATAGTCTTTTGCTATTTTAGAAACCGCAATACCCTTTTTAAGGTCTTCAACGATGCTTTTATACACTAATCGACGTTGAGGATCTTTTGTGTCTTCACTATATAGTTTAGGTCGACCTTTATAAACGCCGTTTGCTTTAGCAATCTTAATTCCTTGTGCCTGGCGTCGCTTAGATTCTGTACGTTCCTGCTCTGCAATCATTGCCAAAATCTGAATGATTAGGTCTTTGATAAATTTATCCAGGAGAGGATTTCCGATTGCTTCAGCCATGATAGGTAAACTGGTGATAATGAGTCGTACATTTTTCTTCTTTAGATAATTAACTGAATCGATAATCTCGTCATAATTTCGTCCAAGTCGATCGATGGCCTCCACAATAAAAATATCTTGGTCTCTAACAAAATCTAAAGCTTCCTGGAAAATCGGTCGCTGAGTAATAGTCGCTCCAGATTGTTTCTCTATAAAAATTTTTTCAGCACCAAACTTTTTCATTTCTTCAATTTGACGTTGTTCATTCTGATCGATCGATGAAACTCGGATATATGCAATTTTCAATAATTTTTACCTGCTTTCTCGAACTATATAAAACACACCCTAATCATACATTGAGAAGCCATATTTTTCAATGTTATATTCATGTCTATTTAGGGTACACTTTAAACATGCAATAAGATTTTTTAAATTTTAAAAGCTAAATAGTTTTTAATATAATAAAAAGATTTGAAATTTTTCAATAAGACCTTGTCCTTCCTGTTAAAAATTTAACCATGAATTTATTGACACTCTCTAGTTAGTACTTTGTCTGTGATTGTTGTTCCTTAATAAAATATTTGTTAAAATTAATTTTGTTAGTGAAAACCAAGGAGTTGTTCTTAGTGGAATTGTATACTTTTGTTTAAAACGGATCTCTACCGCAATATTATTTCCTAAAAAAACACTCCTACGACAGAAATTGAAATGTCGGGAGTGTTTAGTAACGCTATGAGCTATATTTGAGTACTACAAAATCATTAACAGCATTCTTAGTTTACGTCATATTTTGCATTGAATTTTTAGAAATCTTGCTTTATTTTTCTACTGCTTTCCATTCAATATGCGAATACTGTTTTGTTGTTATGTTAGTTGGGGTTCCATTAACCTTCTTACCTGTTAAAGTATCTATGGTAACTTTTCTTTGTTTAACTGTTTTTGTATTGTAAACGCGTCTATAATAAATCGTATATGATTTATTCTTTTTAACATTTACACTCATAGAAGCTGTTTCAGTTGTTGATTTCGACGTATTAAATCCAACGGTAGCGTCTAAGTTAGCTTTTGAAACTTTTAGACTTCCACTATATGAATTAGAACTGGTAATTGATTTAGAAAAAGATAAAGTTCCTTCTGCATTTGATTTTTTTGCTGATGTTGCAGTTATCCATGATGAGGTACTCTTTCCTTTTGATACAGATCCGTATAATTCATACATGGTTACCGAGGCTCTAGTTGTTGGGCCAGGTACTTCCGAATCTGCATAAGCTGCTTTAGTTGAGAGCCCTAGCATCAAAACACTAATACAAACAAATGATATACCCACAAAAAACAATCTAACTAATTTTTTCATAACTTCACTCCTTAAATATAAGTTAATATTATGTTATCATATATTTAAGAAATGACAATATTTTTTTAAGGTGGCATAAAGAAAAATGAAACTAAAATATGGCATAGTATCATTAGCTATTGGACTAATCTTATTATTTATAGTCCAAATATGCGAAGTTTTTAAAGAAATTATGAATCGTGTATTTATCAATTTTGAAGGATCTGATCCAGATTTATTATTTACAAGTTTATCAATAATTCCTTGTATATTTGTATTTTTTGGACTCTCTCTATTAATAGATTATTACTATAACGAAGTCTATCTTAAATCTAAGTGAGCCGGATAAGACCTGTTCATTCATTAGAAGAAGTAAGAAAGTGTCTTAAATATTGGCCTAAGGAACAAAATAAGAGGTTTTATTTGCGGTGATTACGCTATATGAGAAATAAAGACAGCTACTATCGAATACTTAATTTAACAACTGAATTAGGATGGATCAATCGCCCTGAAGTTGTGCAAGAGGTACAAGTGATAGGAAAAAGCATTACTGATGAACGAGCTTCCCCAATTAATTATCAGGATGCCAATGGCATAAAAGTAATTGATCAAGAAAGTAATGTAAGGAAGTATGCAACAATAAACGAGTGTGTACTCAATGAAAAGCTTTGTAGGGCAACGATAACGAAACACATTAAGAACAGAAGCAAAGCAAAAGACGGGAGAACCTTTACTACCTTCTAAGTTTTTTCATATTTATTTGATATGCTATACTATACTTAGATCTGCGTAATTAGACCTGCGCTGCCCGTTATTGAAGTTTCAGGCAGCGCTCTTTTTGGGGGATCGATAATGGAAGAACAAAAAATATTTGAGAAACGCTGGCAGCTGGCTTCAAGTGAGCAAAAAGCAAGATACAACAATCTGATGTCCTCCTACCCTACTATTGACTGGACATATAAGGAAAAGAAATACTTACTTTGGTTATGTCAGTTAGATATAGATACTTTTGAAACGTTTGAAGTAATATTAGATAAAATTAAACAGAGTTGATCATAAACAAGCGAATCCTTCACTCGATTCGCTTGTTTTTCTATTTATTGGTTGTCTCAGGGAAATTCTAAGCTCATTTGAAGAAATATCGCTGGATAATCCCCTTTAAGTAATGCTTCATAATATTTAGAAACACGTATTGCCAATGGTCTCACGTTTTTATTAAAAAAATAAGCTAGTCCCTCCCTCTTTACAGAACGAACATTAGTTCGTATAATGAACTGTGATAAAGGAGGGTTTTTTATGTATTTCGATTATCGTTTTGAACCCCGTGGAGATTACTTATGTATCGACTGTAAAAGTTTTTACAGCTCCGTGGAATGCGTAGAAAGAGGCTTAAACCCTTTGACGACCATGCTAGTGGTATTATCTGGATCTGATCGGCCAGGTGGACTTGTCTTGGCCGCCTCTCCTGCCGCAAAAAAAGAATTAGGTATTTCCAACGTCACGAGAAAATATGAGCTACCGGATCATAAAGATTTGATTTGTGTGCCACCCCGAATGAACTTATATATCGAAGCAAACATAAAAATCGTAAATATTATTCGTCGATATGTTTCTGATGATGACATTCATGTTTATAGTATTGATGAACTCTTTGTACGCTTTGACAAAGTTAAAAACCTCTACGGCAATTGTCGTACAAAACAATTCGTAAAAGGCTTAATGCAAAGGATACTCGAGGAAACGGGAATCTATACCACTGTTGGGATTGGGGATAATATGTTATTGGCCAAACTTGCATTGGATAATGCAGCAAAGAAGAATCCAGATATGATTGCAGAATGGCGTTATGAGGACGTCCCTTCTACAGTTTGGAAAATCAAAAGTCTGACTGATTTTTGGGGCATTGGTCACCGTACGGCAAAAAATCTCTGGAAACGTGGGATCACTACGGTCGAAGAACTTGCGAATACCCCCCCTTCCAGACTGAAGGCTTCTATGGGTGTGATTGGTCTTCAATTGCATGCTCACGCAAACGGGATCGATCGCAGCGAGATTGATAAGAAATATAAGGTGTTAGAAAAAAGCATATCAAACTCACAGATCCTGATGAAAGATTATACGGACAAAAAAGAGGTAATAATTATCATTCGAGAAATGGCTGATTTGGTCGGATCAAGGTTACGAAAAGAACATGCTCAAACCGAATCAATCGCCCTTTCTATCGGCTACTCTCACGGTGAGTTGTTACCAGGGTTTTCGCGTCAAATGAAGGTACCAGCAACGTCCAACACGAAACAAATCACTAGTTACCTTCTACAGCTGTTTGGGGAACATTACGCTGGTTATGCGGTACGGCATGTCGGTGTATCCTGTTCAAAACTCGTTTATCAGACGAGTTTACAGCTGGATCTATTTTCTAATCCAGAAAAAACAATTCAGCAAGAAAAACTCGATTTCCTATGTGATGAAATTAGAAGCAGATATGGCTTTAAGGCTTTGATCCATGCTAGTTCGTTGTTACCTGGAGCGACAGCTGTTAGCCGCAGCACGAAAGTCGGCGGCCATTAGAAAGGATTGATTGAAATGAGTTACGGTGATTCGTACGATGATCGCGGAATGGTGAAATGGGCAGGATTCTATCTGTCTGAACATACAGACTTAATGAACAAGGATGATAAAAAGCGGCTAACCTCCCCTTCCCAGAAACCACAAATGGAACTGGATGAAATCAATAAAATTATGGAGGAAGCAAGACTGAAGGATAAATCAGTCTGTATTCAGATGGAAGCCAGAGACCTAAATGGCAATTATTTCCCTGACGTCATTGGCAAGATTAAAGGTTTCGATGAATTAGGGATATATATAGAAGAAACAAAAATCGGTTATGATGAGATACGTCATGTGTGCTTATACAGTCATATAAAGTGGCAATCTAGCAAAGAATTTTAGAACTAATATTATGATTACACAATAAAGAAAGCGAAAGTATACTAGTATACTTTCGCTTTCTTTATATAACTTATATTAGATAAAGTTTATAAAATCCCTATATAATAAATCTCTCTCTTAAGTAGAAAAGTATACTGGTATACTTTTCTACTTATTAAGCATTTTCAACTGAGTTTCATACATTGCTTTAAATGCTTCTTGCTGTCTTGTTGATAGCCGTGTGTTTACGTAACTATCTATAACTAAGTCTACTATCTCATTAATTGTGGCCTTAGGCATATTTTCTAATTCGCCTAGAAATGGTCTAAGAGTGTTCATTTTCAAATTAACTGAAGGCGATACTTTTTGTGTTAGAGTTGCTGAAAATCTTTTATCTTTTGCAGTCGGATTCGTAATAGATTCTTTCTTTATAGTCTCTGTATTCGTATTATTTATAGGAGTGACAGAAGAGGTTCTACCAAAATCTGTTTTTCCTTTTATTTCGACCTTTTTTGATTGTAAAGAAGATTTGTTATTCTTATTGCTTATTATTGGCTTGAAATTTTCAGACATATTTAATCCTCCAGAGATTCTAGTATTTCCTCATGTCGGTCTAACTCATTTAAAACATCGATAAATACCTGATGAGCTTTAATATCCCATCCATCTGGTTTTCCAGTATAAGAATACGAAACACGTATACCTTCAACATCGTAAACCTTTAATCTTTCTTGATACTTAACGATTGTATCCAGAACATTTCCTCCATATAACTCTTTTGCTTGATCAAGTACTTTAGTATCTACTCGTCCGCCTGGTCTTAGCATGCAAGGTATAATCCCTAGTACTTGTAAATCATTATCGTAAGTGTCTGCAAGATATTGCATGTAAGCAATATAGGTTTGAGCACCGTCCAGAGATAATTCTTGAGTTTGTAACACAATGATACAGTAATCAGCTGCAAGCATAGCATTATCACTATAATCAGATATTGTAGGTGGCACGTCTATATAAATAGCGTCATAGACTTCTTTCAATGGTTTCAGTAGCTCTTTCAAGTAGGTAATTTGCTTAATTTCATCATTCGGGAAACGATTCATTAGTATTTTTGTTAGGTTTCTAAAGGTGGTATTGGATGCAATTAAGTCTAAGTTACTCATGATAGGTGTAATTTGAGTACTTAAGTCTCCTTCCTCAAATCCAGTAGTGATACTCTTTGTAATTTCTTCAAGCTCACCTGTTTTAGCTAAAATACTCGTTGCGTTTCCTTGTGGATCTAAGTCAACTACTAATGTTTTTTTGTTATTGATTACAGCACTTTCATATGCAAGCATAGTTACTGATTTAGTTTTTCCTACTCCGCCTTTAAAATTTCCCACGACATATACTTTTCCCATGAATAGACCTCCGATTGATTAATAATATATCATAAGTATACCAGTGTGGAGTTTACTTGTAAAGAAAATAATTGCAAAAGTAGATTGGTGTAAAAGTATACCAGTATACTAAAGGTATTATTAAGTATACTGGTATACTGCAAATTTAAAGGAAATAATATAAAAAAGTTCCTATATAGATTCAGGAAGCACCGATATGTAAATACTTTAATCACAAAACGAAAAAAGTATACCAGTATACTGATACACCGTAATAAGTGTAAAAGTATACTGGTATACGATTAAAAAAGTTCAAAAGTATACTGTTGCAAACCATTGTTAAAAATAGTTCTTTACAAGTTGAAGAATGTTCTGTAGTCTAAAAGAAAAATAAACAATAAAAAAAGAGACGGAAAAACAAGTGAATTGGACCTCACCTATTTTTCTGAATCACATACAAACCTATGTGTTCTCGCTCGTCTCGGTAGTTATGTAAGTGGTTGGAAACCACTTATGTGATTGGATAATCAGTTCAGACTGGGAATCTGAACTTATAGGATTATTTTAACATTTTTTGACGGGCAACTCAATATATACATGCTTATTTGTCATGCATTTTAACGAATTATGACGTTCTAAGCCATTGAGAGAACACAAATCGAAAGATTATTTGTGTTCTCTTTTTTGTTTGGAAAGGATCAGCAACCATGGCAGCTTCTTTAGACGTCGTCTATTCAACAATCTTACAAAATGGTATTCGTAAATTCAAATATAAAAATAGCCGCCTTAAACCGGTCTCTTTTAGTGATCAATCGGGAAAGGGGGCTATTTTTGCCTACCGTTCAAAAGAACATATGGTTGAAGGGATTGGCCTAGTAATCACGTCTGAAGAGGGAATTATCGAGAATAACAATTCGTTTAGCCATTGGACACCTAACGTTTTTCGCTATGGGACGTATGCTGATGAAGGGAGAATGTTCACGAAGGGCCATTCTGAGGACAATTTACGTCAGATTAATACGTTTTTTGTTGATTTTGATACGCTAGACCCCAATTTTGATTACGGAGAAATCATTCTGGCCAGTAATGAGCTTGGCTTTATGCCAACGATGGTATTACGGACAACTCATGGATACCAGGCATTTTATGTATTAGATAAACCTGCCTATGTAACAAAGAAATCCAACTTCAAAGTGATTAACGTGGCTAAAATGATCTCCAATAATTTGCGAAACAAATTAGCGAATGATTATGAATTTCCAGTTGATGTCAATGCAAACCATTTTGGAATCACTCGTATACCTACAGAAAAGAGTGTCTTATTCTTTGAGCCAGAATACCGTTATAGTTTCGAAGAGTGGATCAATTGGTCGATGAGAGTGGATGCTGACAAGAGTTCTGAGAGTAAGAATGTCTTTGTCTTGCCGTCAAACCAGGAGTTTCGCCAAGTTGATGAGCCGTGGTTCCAGCTGTTATTACGGAGTCAAAAAATTCAAGGAGAGAAGGGAATCTATGGCCGAAATAACGTCATATTTACCCTGTCTTTAGCCTACTTTTCTTCAGGATACGAGATCGAAGAGTGTGAGTTAGCTATGCTTGAGTTCAATGATCGATTAGCAAGTCCATTGACTGACCGAGAACTGACCAGGATTATTCGATCGGCTTATTCAGGAAAGTATCAAGCCGCACATAGAGAAAAAATTGTTGTATTGTGCCAGGAGTGGGTCGATGCTAGTCTCTCTGAAGAGCAGCTATTCAATAAAAAGCGTGGTTGGTGGAAATTCAAGAAGGAAAGAGCCGTACGAAAGTATTCTCATAGTCACGAGTGGGCAGCTGATTTGCTGGCTTATTTGAACGAACAGTCCTATACCTACAAACCTTATATCGTTTCCACTAAAAAAGAGTTGAGAGAAGAATTAAAAATTCCGGAACGATCCTTAGACAAAGTGCTGAAGCAACTGAAGAACGAAAATAAGATCTATTTCCGAGTTCGGGCCGGTCGCAACGGCGGAATTACTTTAGCCTCTGTTCACGGCTTGATGCGATCAATCATTCGAGTTAAAAAAGAGGTGCAAGAAGCTTATTTCCATGCGATTTCTGAGGCCTTCGGTTTGGGGCACACATTTATACAGGAGACGTTAAAACAGCTGATAGAGCCTAAGAAAACCGCCGTACAAATGGAATTATTGCAGCTCGATTCCGGATAAATTTTAAACCCGCAAATTGCCTTTTACATTATATCTTTGATACGTCTCTTTTTTTTTAAGTGTCTTCTATGTCTTGTTTCGTATTCCCTTGCTTGCCAAGTTTTAAGAGGGGGGTTATTATTATCACATGCGCGATAATATGCTAGGGGGAGGTTTACCGTCTATGTCAGTGAATACTTTTGTTTATCCTTATCCTGTCTCTGTTTTTATTATTAAGCAGCTAGGGATGTCAGTAGAGGAATTTTGTGAGTTGCATGATTATAAGCAAAGTACCGTAGCCACTTGGTCTTATAGGAACCGTCCTGTGGGATTATTACCTTGTGATTTTCTGTATTGTTTAAGTTTGTCCGCTGGATGGTCAATGGATAGGGTTTATAGAGAGTTATTAGTGCTGGAGGAAGTTTACCAAGAAAGTTTGGATCCAAAAAAAGAAAAAAAGTCTATTTGATTTTTAGTTAGTGAAGGAGGAAATTAAGGTGTTACGGGTGAAAATTATTGAAAAGAAAGCGATTGAAAAGTTGGAAGCAGAGGTTAATTGGTTTCTTAGGGATAAAAGGGATAGTGTTCAAACTGTAGAGTATGCTGCGGTTAAAAAAGATTTAAATGTTTTTTATTCTGCAATGATAGTGTATAAGAGTTAGGTATTTTTAAAGCCTTTTTATGAAGATAAATTTCTATAAATATTAAGTCAAATAAGAAATGATAGGCTCCTTTGAAATAGCTAGGGGAATACAATAATTTAGATGTGATCAATTATTTACTCGAGTCTGTGGTATACTTTGAATTATAGTTTTTTTAAAGTGAAAGTAAAAAAGAGGAGAGGAACTAATAATTAATGGTTAAACCAAAAAAAAAGAAGAAGATATTGACTACAGTAACACAGATGACTACCAATGATTTTTGGGAATTCGAAGACACTAAAAATGATCTCCCTTATTACAATGATCGGGCTTACACATTCGATATAGTAAAACTTGGAGTTTTTGTTTTATTTTTGCTTTTGAGTGTTTTGTCCCTAATTTTCGGTATTAGTAATTCAGTCTTAGATATAGGTTTTCGAATTATTTTTTCTTTGGGTCTCGCTACATGCGGCTTTGTTTATGTTTTCGATAAACACTGGTACATGAGGTTTTTCGGGAAGGTAACAGATATAAAGTCGATAGTTTTTTTTCTTGTTTTAAGTTTAGTTATAGGTGCAGGAGCTTATGGATTAGTTGGAATCTTATTTGATACTAATCTTTTATCCGTTGGAGATATAGTTACTACACAGGCATTATTAATTAATATCCTTATTGGCATTTTTCAAATTATGGCTGAGGAACTATTCACCATAGGTCTGTTCATGGGAATCATGATTTTTGGACTGAGAACACTTAAAGTCCAAAGAAAAAATCTAGTAGTCGCAGCAATTCTTATCAGCTCGATAGTCTTTAGCCTTTTGCATTTACCTGGTTATAATTACAATATTGTTCAGTGTTTGTTAGTAGTTGGGTTAACACGTTCAATCATGACTATTGCCTACTTCTTCAAACGTAATATCATGTATTCTTATATCGTTCATGTCTTATATAACTCCGCAATTCTTTTATACGCATTTTATTTTTAAAAACCACGGAAGCGAGTGTATCCTTGCTTCCGTGGTTTTTTTATGATTCATTAATTTTAAAATGGGTGATTGGATCTGTTGTATTGTCGAGAGAGTTACTGAAATTTTCTTGTATTTCTAACAAACCAGTTATGTTAGGTGTTGTTCCTGTTTGTGTTTTGATGATCTGATTAAGAGCATCTTTTTGATTTTCAAGTACAATTTGTGGATCTGCTTGTGCCATAATTTCAATGTAATTCCACGTACTAAACAAATATTTAGGTTCAAGCGTTTCTAAGTATTTTATCAAATCAGAAAATTGGAGATAAATTAATCTATGTTTGTACGAAGGATGAACGATTAGTTCTGCTTGAATAAGATTTAATATTTCTATAGGATTTTTCATATCGCTATATTGTATCTCAGACAGTATGAGATTTTCTAAGCTAGTAAATGCCGCTTCTATCAATGCAGCTGATGCGGACTGTGGTACTGGAAATAGTTTATTAATAAGAGATTCTAAATCATTATAATTAAAATAAATACATAGATTACCAAACATTTTATAGTCATAGATTGAAAAAAATTGCTTATTTTTAAATAAATGTTTTATATCGACTAAATCGGTGGTATCCGGGACTGTGATCAAATCAGAGTATGCATTCATTGACGATTTGATTAAAATATATAGAGCATACACGCAAATGTTATCGTGTTTATGACTGCAGCTATAGTTATAAAGATTTATAATTTCCTCCGTTAATTGATCTTTTTTTAATTTGTCTTGAGCATTTACGTAAGAATGAAATAAAGGCGTGAAGCAATCGTATATTTCTTCATAATTGCTTTTAAAAGAATCCATACCGTAATGGATTAATTCTCTAGTAGATAGATTCAATCTTTCTGCTATGATTGGTAACTGACTAATTCTTAATTTAGTCTCGTCGTTATGGTTTTCAAACTTCTCATATGTCTTTTTTGCCATGAGACCTTCATATAATTTTGTTTTTGGTATCTTATTTTGAGATCTGATTTTCCTAATAAATTGAGAAACTAGCATAATTTCCTCCCGTTTCGGGCATAAATTAACCCGTATTTTGGTCATTTAAATGATAATTAGAGAAATAGAATTTTTTTCGAAAAAAGCGGGGTAAAAAATACTCTCTGCATTGAAAGTATTATTTTGACGTGGTATTATTAATTCATAAACAAGTAAAGAAGGTTATAAAAATGACTAAAAAAAAGAGATTATGTAATGAATTAATCATATTATTTGGTCTAATATTTGTAATTATATCCTGATCGATGATAGTTTGCAGTAGTAGTAAGCTAACGAATGGGACTGCTACTAGCAAACTAATTAGGGCATCGAGCAGTATCTAATTAACGTATACCTGTTACTTGTTTTAACTTGCATAAATCTGTCTCAAAGGAGACACCAACAGTATTTCAATTAACACACATTTCTGTATCTCAAATAATTATATAGCAAGGTTAGTCAATCTACCAAGGAATCATTTAAAATCTTCTTGTGATATGGACACGTTGGTATCTTTGTAAGTTTTTCAGCAAAACATGTATGATACAAAAATGGCATACCTTAAATTAATAAGATACGCCATCTGCATTCAAACAAGTTCATTATAGCAGATATATTTGTAAAATACATATAAAAATCCTTGGTAGATTTAATAAAAGGAGGGGTTGCAGGGCTGTTTATGAGGGTGAAATAAATAAGTAAATGAAGTTACACTAAAAATATACTTGTAAAAAAAATGGGTGTATGGTAACGTTTATTCATTGAAAACCGAATAGTTTGTTTGTTTCAGTTTGAAGCTAAACAAAAAAGGAGCCATTGCCCCTCTCGCTAACACTAAACGCCAATTTAGTATTAGGTCATAGAGGGAACAATGTCAGACAGTATGTAGATTGCCCCTACATATGCTGTTTGCTCCTCTTGTTACAGTCGAAACTGCAACGGTCATATTATATCAAAACTTTATGAGAGTTAAAAGGGATTTGTTGGGGAAGACTTTCCCTATATTCTCATAAGCTAGTATAAATGCCAGGGGTTTATTTGTCTAAATTCACACCTGTTCCATTGACTACTAGAGATATAATGACTTGTAGTGTAGATCAGTAGCATTGAGGGAGTGAAAGTATGTGTAAGAGCATACTTTCACTCCCTTTTTTTGTTTGGCTTCCAAGTGAAACAAACATTGGAAAGGATGGGATGTATTGTGGGGAGAGAGGAAAAACATATACTTGATTATGGGTATCGATGTGTTTTGTTTCGTAAAAAAGATTCATACGGAAAAGTATCTGCAAAGAACTTCTTGATTGCTGGTACTGGCCTTTCAGAAGTGACAATGTACCATGTTGGCAAGAGAGTAGCTTATATGAGTACTGGATCAAAAACAACGTTTAAAAAGGTTCAGAAAGATATCCGATTAGTTTTTGATCGTCAAGGGATCCTTATAGCGAGAAGAGTAAGTCCTAATGCACCACTTAGATTAACGGGAAAGGGAATGGGGAAACTCGTTACAAAAAAAGTGATATGATCAAGCAATTTCTACTTTGGAAGCAGGAAAATAGCCCTCTTAGTTTCCGCTAAGAAGGCTACACTCAGTAAAATATTATGTAATGATACTATAAACCAATAATCCTCGTAAATCAACGATAGGAAGATATTACCAACTAGGAGGACTTAAAATGACTGAAGAAAAAAATCAGCAAGAAGAAAGAATTGAAAAACTGGAAAAGCTAGTAGAGAAACAGGAAACTCAAATTGAAAGATGCAGTCTAGCAGTTGAGCTTTTATTAGCTGGTCATGAAAAACAAGCATACAAAGCTTTACAAGGCTATGATTTAGGCGATTTCGAATATTGATTGGAGGAAGAATATGAACCAGAAGCAACAAATAGCAATAGAAAGAGGGAAAAAGGATTATTTGGAAACAGGCGATGTTTATAGTGCTGTTAGTAACATGATGGTTTATATAGATGCTCCACTGTCTGACAAAGAATGGTCTGCAGCTGTCATTGAATTTTTAACATGGGTCAAAGATCAGACAGAATGATTCCACTATCCACCAATATAGTGAAATCAATTAAAGGAGGTCAATATGATAAGTATGATCTATATGATTGTAACCTTTACTATATGTCTGTATGGGCTATATCTATATGGGAAAATGTTCAAATTGGAAGATATTGACCAGTACTTATCAAAAGAAAATCAAGAGTACCTACTCAAAAATTGTTACTATGATCATTCTTTCAAGAAACACACTCTACAGGAAATTGAAAGAATGATTCGTCGAATCAATGTACAGTTGATAGATCTGAACGAGGATAGGATATTAATAAGTGCTGAATTATCAAGCAAAATAGATAATTTGAAGGACTTGAGACATAAAATTCTTGTTGACAGTTACAATGAGAAATTAGCCAAATTATCGCCAGATCAACGTGCATTAGATGATTGGGATCGGTTTTGACCTTGTCTGAAGAAATAGCAAACTAGAAAGGAAGAGAACAAATGAGATTTTTTGAGATTAATGACCCGTATTTTGCAATTGTAGCAGCTGAAAATGAAGGGAAATGTTTGGAATTTTATGAAGAAGTAGTGTGTGACGTAGAAGATAAAGAAGATTTTATGGCTAATATCAAGGAACTTGAAAAGCCAGAAGCGATCACAAAAGTGGCGAATACAGTGAGTGCAGAAACAGGGGAGCCAGTCGGTAGTGAAGAGGCAGAGGTACAAGTTTATGATTGTATTAATGACAATGAACCGACATTATTGGCAGTTGACGGATCGCTGGTTTAGTCAGTAATCCACCAATATTGTCGATGCAATAATATTCACATAATTCAACATTTTGTATTTGCCTGAAAATACTCTAAGGATATTTCGTGTGTGAAGGATTTGCTGAAGAAGTTGCTAATTGAAGGGGAGGTCAACGCGGTCCAACGTTTGGTTGAACAACCTTCGGAAAGAGGTATCTTTTAAATGGTCTCAAGCAAAAGAATCAGCAAAGCAATGAAGCAGTCGACTAAAACGGTTGTGTAACAACATTTACAGACGATCTTGTCTAAAGAGCAAATATGATCCAGAAGTTATCAGCGTAGCTTATAGGGCTTCTGGACTATACAGTCGTTCTTGTGACAAAGAACAAAGGGCTGTTTGCTACATACATGCAGATACTTGCGAAGACCTTGCATTGAAGCAAGCGAGCATTTACCGTTTTCTGCTAGGGTTAGAGTTTTCGGACGCCATAAAACTCGCGAAATTATTTTTTGGTAAATACAAAATGTTGATTTGTGAAAATAAAAAAAGTCTGAATACAGACTTATTAACAAAGGAGGGGGCGGGATCATGGAAGAAAGAGAGCAGAAAAGACTGAAGCGCAGGCAATTGCTCATCCTGTTAAATCAAGATCCTAATTGGTACAAGAAGAACAACAGCATGGTCGCAGCGATTCAAAAGAAAGCAATAGAAATCAGCTATCCTGATCAAAAAGAGTTACTGGAATTGACGATCGATCATTACAAAGAACTGTGTGAGTCTGGAATTCCGATTAAAGAAATGCACCGTCGATTTGGAATCCCAGCGGGCAAGTTCTATTCCTGGAGAAAAGAGAACGGTCTTTGTAAACGAGTAAAGATAGGGTCTGACTGAAGAATCGTTCTCGGTATAAATACCGGCTGAATGAGAAGGGGCGAAAGGGATGGAAACAAAAAGAAACCGACGAAACTACTCAATTCCTATGGTTTTGATCATTTCACTTGTGATTGCGAATGGCATAATTCTGTCAGGTTCTTATTTTTATTTGATCGGGATAATATTAATTATGTTGATTCTAATTTTGAAATATCTACGGAAATAAGAGGTTTATTATCAGAAAAAAAGATTGAAAACTTATTCACTATGAAGAAAGGCATTTGATACAATGATGGTAGAAAATGAGTGCATGACTATTTATAATACGTTCCACCACCGACCTTTTACATATGAAATGTTGGATCAGTTGAGAAAAGAACGCCAAGAACCACCATATACTCAAAAAGAGAAGATCCTGATCCTATCATTTCTTCAGAGGAATTACAAAGCGAAGAAAACCTACAGTAATACATTGAGCGGATTTATGACTATAATCACTATTCCTAAAGTCAAGGAAGTAAATCATTGAAGTTCATAGATTTTTTTGATTATAGATCCTCGCTTGTTAGTGAATGACTGCGCAATTAACAAAAAAGAACTCTCTTTTCAGAAAGTTCTTACTCGTAGGTATAAGCATAATAGTGGGAATCAAGTTCTGCTAGGCCGAATGTATCACCTATTCGTAAATTTTGAGGGGTGTATTCAATCGACGAAAGAGCAAATTCCTGTTTGTCTTTGTTTGTGACAGACAGTGGTACTTTGATTTCTTCGTTATTGTCCTGAGTTAAAATCGCTTGATTGACGTCTTGGAAGAGTACAGTAGAGATTTGTACTTTTCCAAGATCAGTTAAGTTCTCACCAAGCCTTTCTTTTAGCTCACCTAATGAAGGTAAGGTACCAACAATTGGTTTGGTAGAGGATGTAGTTGCTGTTTCAGCATTTGTACTCTCCGTTTTAGGTTTTAGAGCAATGTATCCTATCGTGCCAGCGCTGATAAGAATAAGAGCAATGATGATAGAAACTAATCTTTTATTCATCCTTTATTCTGACGCTCCTTTTTTTCTTTCAGTTGTCTGCCGTACTCTTCGATTTCACTTTTTAGGTAAAGTCTGATAATTGAAGGACCCGACTCTCCAACCTCCAGAAATGGCTTAATCCGACCTTGTTTAATGGTCTGCGAAAAAGCATCAAAAGATTGTCCGGTTATTTCAGCAGCTTCTTTTCTGTTAATCAAGTTTTCTTGACACCATTTCTGAATATCTTTTAAATCTTGAGATTGCATGGTACCACCTCCTAAATATTAGATCCTAAAAAAAGTATACCAAAAATGGAATCTTTTTTAAATAGTTACTTGACATAGAATCCCAATACTGGTATCCTATGTATAAGATATAAAACAAAATAGAAAGAAGGAAGAATAAATGAAAATTTTGAAAGTGTTAGCAGTAGGAGTAGCAGTTGTTGGAGTTGGCGTAGCAAGCACATTGACCGTAAATGCGGCAGAGTGGAAAGCACGTACAGTTGATCAGATCAAAGCAGACATTGCCAAAACAAACGGTAAGGAATATACGATCGTTTGGGGCGATACTTTAAGCGGAATTTCTCAGGCAACAAATATTACAGTTGATGCTTTAGCACAACGTAACTCGATTGAAAATGTTGATTTAATCTTCGCTGGCAACAAGTTGATTTTTGATGGCAATGTAGTGACTGTTCAAAACAATAAAGGTGAAACAGTTGCTCAAACGGTAATCAAACCAGAAGAAAAAGTCGATCCAAACAAAAACATTGGTGAAGCAGTAGATTCTGATAAAACTACTGGAAGCAGTTCTTCAACTAACCAAGGTAGCAACAATGGTGGAACAACTACTTCTTCAACAGCAGGAGACAACACTTCTAATTCAAGTACAAACACTACGGACTCTACTAGCAATTCAGGAAACACAGGCGGATCAAACGGTGGCACAGGCGAAACTACAGAGCCTTCAACACCTGAAGAACCAACAATTGTTTCAGGATATGTTGGAAATAGTGGAAAAGTATTTGGCTCGGCAGTAGAAGCTAATACTTGGGCTAACGGACAAATTGATTCTGGTACAGCAGAAGATAATGGCTATTCTGGATATAAATTAATTACTATCTTCTACTCAGATGGAAGCGAAAAATTCTCAATCGATTGGTACTAAAATACTCATAAAAATGACGAAAGCACGATTTTAGAATCGTGCTTTTTTTGTATGGAGGTAAGATAAATGATTCAAATACGAAGTCCGGCAAAATTAAATATCCGATGTATTTAGACAGGTTTTCTGACCTGTCTTTTTTTATTGCAACTAACTAAAAGGAGTGTACTTATGAGTAAAGTAAAAAAATTAATGACTACTCTCATGCTGTTTCTGACTTTGAGTGGGACGATCGTTGAACCTGTTTCTGTGTTGGCAGAAACGGTGAACACGGTTGAGACACAAGAAGTACAAGAAGACACTACTGCTACTGAAGTAGTAGAATCGTCCACAGAAGAAGCAGAAACCAGCACCACTTCCTCCGATCAATCGACAAATACAAAGACTGATCAACAGGAAAAAATCGGAGAGAGTCAAAACGCAAATGATAGTCCGACGAGTGAAACAGTAGAAGAACCGACGCAACCGTCAACTGAAGAGGCAGATCAATCGGTTTATGACTACCTCCGCGAGCAAGGGTACGAAATGCTAGTAGATGGTACGATCGTTAGTACGAATGGCACCTCTTATCGAGACGACTATTTGTCCGTTATTCAAGAGGTTCAAAACATGTTAAACCCAAATCCTATCAGATCACGAATGGCAAGAGCAGCTGGTCAATCGGCTTATGTGAACCGTGACTATGGTTCGTCTACAATCGGATGGACGTATTCGAATGGCATTTCTGAACTAGGATGGTATGCAAAAAAAGATGCAAATGGTGGTATGCTTTGGTGTATTGAACCAGGCGTTCCCTTGAATTGGGGTCAAAACTATCCATATACGACGTCTGAAGTTACCCAAGACAAGTATATTCGGGCTTCTTTAGCTGCTTACTACGGATGGGAAAAACAAAAATCTGTCGTCAATGCTTTTTATACAGAGCGCTTGGTACAAGAAATCACAACAGGCGTGACTACTAGCGGGATCTACGATTACAACGGTGTCGCTAGCCAATCAGGCTATAATACGTTCCGCAAGAATATTTTGGCAGAAGTAGAAACCTTCTATACGTTACCTTCATTTGCAGGTAAATCTTATACGGTAAAACTTGGAGAGACGTTAACATTAACAGATACGACAGGTAACTTACCAAAATACAAGGTGACAGCTGACACTGCTAATGTGACAGTATCTCAATCAGGCAATACATTAAAAATCACACCAAAATCAGATAGTAAGGAATCAGGAAGACTAACATTACGCTATCAAATCGCAGCTGAATACGAAGGGGCAACAATTATTTACTCAGCGCCTTATTTACAAGATGTTATGAAGGCTAGAATTGGTGACCCTCGATTCTTCAGTGTAAGCTTAAACATTGAATTACAAGGTCAAGGTGAAATAATTAAAGTTGACGAAAATGGCAATGGATTAGCCGGAGCGCAATTTGAGATCACGAATAAAACGACCAACAAAACGGAAACCAAAACAACCGATAAAGACGGAAAAATCTCTGGGAAATGGGATACAGGAACCGTCTTAGAAATCAAAGAAGTAAAAGCACCAACCGGCTTTGTCTTGAATACGGAGAAGAAAACACTCACGATTGAAGCAAATAAAACGAAGTCGGTTACTTTCACAAACAAAAGCCAGTTAGGCACGATTTCTATCGATAAGTCTGGTGTGGAGTTTGGAAAAGACATGCTAAATGGCAATTATACGTTGGCAGGCAACACTTTTGAGGTTTACTCTGGATCAAAAGCAACCGGCACGCCAGTAGCTACGATCACAACGGATGAAAAAGGGCAGGCAAAAACTAAGTCCCTTCCTTTAGGCACCTACACGTTGAAAGAAACAGCGGCTTCTGAAGGGTATTTGTTAAATGCGAATACTTGGACCGTTGAAATCAAATATGCCGGTCAAAACGTTGAAATCACGAATGTGGATCAAAAAATTGAAAACCAAGAACAAAAAGGTTCGGTTATCTTAACAAAACAAGATAGCGAAACGGGTACTGTTTCTCAAGGGGATACAACCTTTGCCGGTGCTGCATTCGATTTGTTCAGAAAATCTGATAACAAGAAAATCGGTCATTATACCACCAATGACAAGGGACAGCTGACGGTCAATGATTTAGTGATCGACAGCTACTATTTTGTAGAAACGAAAGCGCCGATCGGCTACGTCTTAGATAAAACGCCGGTTGAGTTTTCTATTGAATACGCTGGTCAAACAGCAAGCGTCGCCAAACAAGCGACTGCAGTTAAGAAAAACAAAGTGATCACTGGCGGATTTGATTTGATCAAAACCGCAAATTACAACTGGTACACGACAGCTTGGAACTGGTTGACAGGAAAAGATCCTTCAGACCAACCAACTGTTCTTGAAGGCGTTGAATTTACAGTTACACAAGACTTCGGCAAGAAAGAAGTCGTTGGTAAAGCACTCACAGACAAGCAAGGTTATGTATCATTTGATAAATTGCCTTACGGAACCTATGTGGTATCCGAAACGAAAGTACCAAACGGATATACTGGCATTGCAGACTTTAAAGTGACGATCAGTGAAGACGGTCAACGTTTCCACTATGTCATTGAAAACAAAGTCAAAGAAGCCAAGGTGAAATTTGTCAAAGTTGATGCTGAAACAGGAAAAACGATCGTTCGTTCAAATGCTGGCTTTGAAATCTATTCAAAAACCACCGGCGAACAATTAGTTATGCAAGATCTTCAAGGCAAAGAACAATCGGTGTTCTACACAGACGAAGAGGGCGTCCTTCAGTTACCTACGCAATTTGCTTTCGGGAAATACTATGCCAAAGAGGTAAAAGCGCCTGAAGGCTACGTATTAGCTAAAAATACGATTGATTTTGAAGTGACCGGTGAAGAAAAAGACGGTCTGGTGGTTGTTACGATCAAAAATGACAACCAAAAAGGACAAGTGACCCTACACAAAACGGTTCAAACGGCTATGTCCGTTGAAACAAAAGAAAGCGAGTATGGCAGCTATTCTGAGATCCAATTCGATCAAGCAAATGGCGAAGGCTTCAGTTTCAAGATCCGTCCAACGGAAGATATCGTGACAGCTGACGGAACGACTCGTTTTATAGCTGGTGAATTCATACAAAAAGACGGAGAAGATCAAGTTTGGACCACTGATTCGGAAGGGATTTTCCAAACAGACGCCTTCTTATATATCGGAAACTATGAACTCGTGGAAGTCAAAGCACCAGCTGGTGTCAATCTTCAAGACACCAACCCGATTCCTTTTGAAATCAAATATGCAGGTCAAAACGTTGCCATTACTTCAACTACGGCAACCGCTGAAAACTATCTCCAAGAGATCAACCTATATGGTCACAAACAACAGGACGTGATCACTGGATGGGAAGATGGAAAAGCCGTTGTTGAATTGGAAAATGCCAATAATGGCCAAGTGTTTGCATTAAGAACCGGACAAGACTTACAAATCGGTGATACAACGCTGAAAGCCGGTACTACATTAGGCTACACAGTAGTAAATGACGGTGTGCTTTCTTTTGAAAATATGTTGCTACCGAATGTTAAAGCCGATTACTACTTGCAAGAAGTCGACGCTGGTAGCGATCATGTGTTAAACGAAGAGCAATACTTCTTCACATACACACCGGCAACGAATGATCGTGAACATGAGATCCATGTATGGGCAGACAGCTATGCCGAAAACAAACAAGCGTTAACTCGAATTGCTAGAAATCCAATTCTTAATAAATTGGCACGTGCGACAGTCAAATTAGTGAAAACTGATGACTTAGACGGTCAAGCACTAGAAAATGTAGCATTTGACCTGATGCGTATTGATTCAATGATTGACGAAAACGGTGAAGAAACGACAACAGAAACCGTGATTTCAAAACATGCGACGAATGCAGCGGGGGAGATCATTGTTGAAAACCTTCCAACTGGAAACTACAAATTTGTGGAATCTCGTCCATTAGACTGGCACGAAGACAATACTGACGACTTAAGCTTTACCGTAACACCTAAAGAAGACGGTACAGTAATTGAAGTAAAAGTAGTCAACTACCGTAAACCATTAGAGATCACGACAAAATTTGCGACAACCAAGGAAGGATTGAAGCAAGTCAATCCGGATATTGACAATGAATTAACTGACTATGTAGCAGTCGATGGCATGAAGCCAGGGCATACGTATACCGTCGATACAGCCTATGTCAATCGTGATACAAAAGAAGTCGTATCTACTTCTACGTCTGAAATCACAACAGATAAAGAAGGAACATTTGAATTCACAACGGAATTGTCCTTGCCAAAAGGCACGTTGAAAGACAGCACACGTCTGACTGCAACGCATGTCATTTATGAAGACAAAGACAAAACGAAGGAAATCGGTCGCCATGACGAACTGGAAAATGACGAACAAACCGTTACATTCAAATCACCAAAAGTATCTATTCGCACGAAAGCTCACACCGGTGACAATAAGACACAGACGTTCACTCACGGCGAACTTATCAACGCCTATGACAACGTTGACTTGAGCCATGAGGACGTCTTAGACGGCACTGAAAGAGCCTTTGAAGCGATTCTAGTTGCTCAAACACCAGATGGAAAAATGACTGATATTTGGACTTCTGGAAAAATTGATTATGTCGTGAATGACTCGACGATCGTTAAACAAGTCAAAACAAGAGTGGACACGTCCAAATACCCTGAAGGAACGACTTTCTTCTTCAAAGAAGTTGGTTACAATGAAGCAGGCGAAAAGGACTGTGAGCATAACTTCGATGGCAAAGACAAACAACAATCTCTTACACCAGTGAAGAAAGGAACGTTGCCAAAAACAGGAGCAACGACTTCCCTTTATTTGACGGTAGCCGGTGTTGTATTACTACTTCTAACCGGTTTGTATGTCTTTTACTCACGGAAAAAATCGAAATAACAAAAAGTAAAAAAGGGACAGCCATTTTTTATGACTATCCCTTTTAATACTTGTGAAAGGAGTAAGTCGTGGAGAATAATTTATTTTATTTGAAATTAATAGATCTTTGTATGACACCGTCACTTACCAAAAGAATCCTATACAAAAGAGAAATTAAAAGGTTAATTGATATGAGTAAAAAAAAGGACATACCTTTGGTTGAATTGATTGACCTTCAATATGGTGAATTATTAAGTGAAGCTCCTTTACACGGAAATTTTTCTAACCCATTCTATACACGATTACGATTTTACGAAATTCTTTCTGAATTGTTGTGTTAATAATCTTTCTTTTTTTTCATTAGATTTGGATGTTCTAATAAATACAGTTTTCTTTTTATAGTTTGTATCTGGTACAGCGTTTCTTGATAAGAAGAATACTGCTTATAAGTAATGTAAAGGTAAAAGAAAAGAAAAAGAATTGCACCGATATTCAGGTATTCTGAATATGATTTATCAACGGTGTTAATCATACTCTCCAACAAAAAAGATATACTGTCGGTTAACAATAGAAGAAAAGGAATGGGAGATAAAGCCTTCAACATGGACAGCCCTTGCTCTTTCTTGATTAAACCATGTTCATATCTAATCAGTGCATACTGCAAAAATAATGAAGGGTGTTCACGACTGTCTTCAATTTCGTCAATCTGAATAGACCAATTTAGTTGTTTTCCTTGATGGATTGCTGTAGATATGCCCACAACAACATAGAGTAAGATAAGCCAGGGCCAGAAACTTTTAAGCTCGTCTAAAATAGGAAGTTGCTGAATTAATTCTTCCCCTATTAATAAAATGGTAAAAAAAATGAACGAGAAGAAAATACCTAGTTCAGAAAACTTTCTAGTTAAACTGTAATCATGATCGTAAATTATTTTAGGGAGGAAATTAGAAAATTTATCAATAATAACTGCTAAACAAAAGCAAGTCAGAGTTATTAGAAAAAGAAAAAGCATAAGATCACCTACATTTTTTTATAATGATTATAGCACGATCATTAAGGAGGATAATCTGTAGTGGGTGTTATTTTGTTGTTTTTAACTGGTTCTAAAAGAAACAAAGCGAATAAAAAATAGAAAGGGAATGCCTTCATGGTCTTCCCTTTTTTTGAAGGGAGATCATGAGTATGTTAAAAGCAATGCTCATTGGAATTTTTGTCGTCATAGCAGCCTGTATCGTATTAGCTGTCTATGCATGTTGTGTTGTTGCTGGTCGTGCAGATCAAAATATACAAAATAAAATTGCAGAGTTGGAGGAAATCAAATGAGTGAAACCTTGCACCATGATCCAGGGATTTTACATTTATCACTTGGACTAGACGTCCTACTAAATTATAACGACGAAGGAACAAAAATTACGACGGTTCAGTTATCGAAAAGCCGTCTTGGCGAGCTGATTCGCAACAATACGGTCACACGTACCAGTATTTTAGGCGTTCAAAAACTAGGCTTAATCGTTGGCAGTAACAGTAATATCGTGATCAACGTGGAAGACTTGATCGGTTTTAAAGACAAAACACCAGTTGTTCTTAATATCGACAGTGAACAAACAGAACAAACCTATGAAGGGAAAGATATCTTTCAAATGTCCCACTTTGAATTTGTTGTTTCTGATGAACAAGACCTTCGCCCTTCTCAAGTAAAACTGCTTTACCATATCAATAAAAAATACCAGGACTATCTACAAGAGCAAGAGGCCGCCAAAAAAGCGAAGAAGCGTAAGATCGCTATTAGAAAAAGCGCCATTGCGCATAAAAAATAAGAAATTGGAGGAATTAACTATGAGATATTTTTTAGGAATTTTAGGAATCATACTGTTTGTTGGACTTGCTTTTGGGAGTATTTATTTTTCGGTATTTGAGCCAAATATGAACATGTTGCTAGTTGGAATTGTCGTCGCTGTTTTGCTGCTAATGGTATTTATGGTAATGAAAAAAAGAAAAAATCGATTTTGAGGTGATTGAAAATGGCTGGATTTACGTTAGATCTTACCGCTGCCAAAAAGAAGGAAGTTCAAAAAACAGTTAAAGACTTAATGAAGAAACAAGGCTTGGAGTATGACGATTGGCTTGCACAACAAGAATTGAATTATTTACTAGACAACATAGCTGGAGCCATTGCGCCAAAACAAAAATTGGTAAACCAAAAGGAGAATAATCATGATTAATGCCAAATTTTACTTAGTAGCAGCGACTTCCAATCCAGGACAACTAGGAAAAAAAATCTTAGACGATGTAAAAGGCTGGTTACTTTTAGCAGCAGCTGGCTATGCTACAGTGCAATTTATTTTAGCAATGTTTTCTTTTATGTCCAAAAACCCACAAAAACACGCTGAAGGTCAAGAGCACGCATTTAGAGCTTGCTTGGGTCTTGTTGGCTGCTTTTGTGCCGGAACAATTATAGCTTATTTGCAAGGGCAAGCGACAAGCTGGGGTGCGTCACCTGCGATTATCGAAACTCTTTTATTAAGAATATAATTAATAACTTTAATGGCAGTAGCAGTAAAGGAAGCCTCCCGGCGGCTTCCTTTTTTATAAACAAAAAGCTTGGAGTTGATCTAATTGATCAAAATGAAATTTGAAAAAAAATATGGAATTGGGAAAAAGCCTTATTCTTTAGTAAAGGGCTTAGAGATCCTAGCAGAAGTTGACGCGGATTTCACTGAAAGAGATCAAAATGAAACAATCTTTATTGAATTGTTCGATACAAAAGACAAGAACTTTGGTTATAGGGGATACTTTGAACTTGGTCAGAGAAATGGTGATTCTTTTTTAGAGTGTCTAGAGTCCAAACTATCCACTGAATTCCCCGGAAATCACGGAGAAATTGAGGAAATGATTGAACGATTGTCAGATGAAATTGCTCAACAAGCACTTTCTTCCAAAGATCCTCCCCAAAAGCAAACCCAATCAAGAAACCGATTACGCTGGCTGCTTTGTGGAATTGTCGTCGCTTTATTTTTGGGAGGAGGTGTTGGCACCTATTTATTAATGAATAACCAGTTTTTTCCTACAACGATTGCAGTAGAAACAAAAGAGTCCTTTCAAGAAGATCTTGAGCTTTTGTCTCCCGAAGAAATAGGTGAAAAATATCCTTCTAAACTAGAGGATATTGCCAAACACTATACAGATCAGCAGAATTGGGAAAACCTAAAAACATTTCAGGAAACATATCCTACAGTGAGTGGTGCATTTGATCTCGCCTTTTATGAACATGATTGGGATACGGTCATTCAAACAGACGTAACTACGTTAACTGAAGATAAAAAGATCATGCTTTGTTATGCGTATATTGAAAAAAATATGCTTTCCGAAGCTGAACTTCTAGCCAATAAACTTGATTCTAATCAATTGAATGAAGCCCTAGATTATGCGTATCTTCGCCAAACGGGAAAATTGATTAAGGAGAAAAAGATTGGAGAAGCTGAGAATGTTGGAGGGAAAATACAGTCTGAAGATCTCAAAAAGGAATACCAAGACGCCATTGACAGTGCGGCAATTATGGAAGAAATGATTGTTTTGTACAAAAAACAAAAAGACACCAAAAATCAGGAAATGTGGGAACGTCGAATGAATGATTTAGGAACAGAACTAGAAGAAAGGGGAATAACGAGTGAAACAAGATGAAAAGCAGACCAGATCCAGTCACTTAGGATCAAAAAAGTTAAATAGAAATGTTCTTATTGGAACGGCAGCCACGTTGATTTTTGGAGGAACAGTATTTGGTCTAACAAAACTTAATCAAGAAGCTGAGGCACCTATGCAACAAATGAAGCCAAGTAGTGAAACAACTAAGCAGACGGATTCTTCTAAAGAACCGATTCAAAAGCAACAAGAATCGAAGAAAACAACTAAGAGTGAAGATCAAGCAGATAAAACTTCTTCAATTCTCGAACATTACGGTATTTTACAAACGGATCCTGCCGATCAAACAAACCGCTCTGTGGCAGCTAGACTTAAGCCTGAAGAATTGGTAACGGTCGCTACTACATTGAAAAATTCGATTGAAAAGGATAACGATCGATCTGATAGGACCAATGATAACTTGGTAATACAAGACATTTCAAAGGAAACGCCAGTTGATCAGCCGCCTATTGTTGAACCGAATATTCCAGGTGAGACACCAACGGATCCAGAACTCCCTTCGATAGTTGACCCAGTACCCGTATGGGTGGGACCGAAAGTTTATCCACTTATTCAATCACCAATAATTCAACAGGATAGCTGGTTTCAGGCAAACGAATATTTCTATGTATCTACAGGATCTCAATCAGATCCTGTAATTACAACCACTACGATCGACACAACAATCGCAGGTACGCAATTATTGACAATCACTGCTACGGACAGACAAGGATATTCTGATACACTCACCATTCCGATTTATGTAAATAGCCGTCCTGTGTTAACCGTTTCTGCTGAAGAAACAACAATACCAATTGGATCAACGATTGACTTGTTATCTTTTGTCAGCGCAAGTGACCTAGAAGATGGTAATTTATCGTCAAACATAACCTATACAACGAATCTAGATATTTCTGTCGAAGGCGTATATACGGTTTATTATAAAGTAACAGATTCTTACGGAGGATATACTACAGCTTCTATGAAGATTCGAGTAGAGAATGAAGCTCCGTCCATTTCTAATGTGGATATGACGATACCAGTCTTCTCAACATTTGATCCAGAAACATATCTGAGCCAAGTGGTCGTTAAAGATAGAGAGGACCCAAATGTGAAGTTAACCTACAATGAAGCTGAAATGGCTGCGGTTGATCCTTCAAAACCTGGAGTCTATGAAGTGACATTGACAGCAACAGATTCCTACGGAAAGAGTACTACCGTCGTAGGAAAAATCACTGTAGAGAATACACCACCGAAGATCGTAGGTGTTTCTAACAAAACAATTTATCAGGGAGAAGCGTTTGATCCTTTGGATGGTATCACCGTTGTAGATAACGAAGAGGAACTAAGCTTGTCTCAAGTCCTGGTAAGTGGGGAATACGATTTGTCTACGCCTGGTGAATATACGATCGTCTTATCAATTTCTGATTCTTTTGTAGAAACAACGGAATCTTTTGTTTTGACGGTTCTCCCAGCTGACGAAGAAACAGAGCCAGATAAACCAGTAGAGGACGAAACCCCTTCAGATCAAAGCCCGACGGAAGAAGCACCAGAAGAAAGTATTTCAGATGAATCCCAAGAGGAAGCGCAGCTGACTGAAGATTCTGTTGTGGATGAAGGACAAGCCGCAACCCAAATCGTGCAGGACGGTAATACAGACGAAGAAATTACGGAAACTATCAATGAATAAAAAAGAGAGAAATTTTCTCTCTTTTTTTGTTGGAGGTGTATCACTTTGTCGTACAAAACAATAGGAAAGAGGAAAATTAAATGAACCAATTGGTGTCGCAGTTGAAATCAGATTTGTCCATGAAAGGCTTCTGGATCATTCAACTGTTAAATGTATCAAAAATCCTTAAATTTCTCGCTATATCTTATGTTAAAGCGGTTTGTTTAATAGTTCTACTTGGTTTCTTTTTGTCTACTGTTCAATTATCAAATGATTCAACAGAGGAAGTTGTGAATTTTGTTTTTATATTATGGTTTTGCATGGTGTTCACCTTATTTATCGGTTTTTTTGGGACACTATATATTACTTCTGATCTGAAAAGGAGGTTGGGAAGGCAGCTGCGCACGGCAGGGAGTGTTTTACTAATTTATGTGCTTTTAGGTGGTCACAGGATGGAAACCTATCTAGGCTTGGACTTGCAAAAAACAGAGGACTTGAGTCCTTTTCTAGAGAATTATTTACCAGGCTTTATAGCAGCGCTTGTTCCTTCTTTGTTTGTCAAAGCTATATTCAAGTTTGTTTTAGAAAAAAGCGTGACACCAATCTTACTGGAAGATCATTCAGTATCGTGGCAAGCAGCTGAATGGCTCAATCCTTACTTGAATCCTAATAAAACGATTTATGAACACCGATTTGACGGGCTTGATCTAATTGAAGTAGAGTTTCGTCTTCGTTACTCTACGTGTACATTTTTGGCTGTTGCGGTTGCTTCTCTTCCTTTGGAATGAAGGAGGGAAGATAATGGCTATTGCACCAGGAAATAAACGACGAGCCGCCACATTGGATCCAAGACGGCAACAGCGACTTGAAGAAATTCTTTCCGCTTCCACTGACAAATCATTTACTGATTTTGTACGCAAGTGGATCGATCAAGAGTATGTATTGTTCACGCAATGGAATAAGAAAATCAAGTGAAGAAGGAGAGACCATATGTTAACAAAGATCCGAGACTATCGAATGCAGAGAAAAGTAAGAAAATGGAATAGACTGATAGCTAAAGAGAAGAGTAAAACTCTTGCTATGGGTAAAGGAACTCGTTACCACCTTAACAATCCTAATAGTATTATTTTAGGGCAGAATCGACACCCGAAGAAGGAAATAAATGATTATGAGCCAACCGACGAGGTGCAAGAAAACTCCCTCGTTCTTGCCTCAAGTAGAAATGCTAAATTCCATCAATTTGATCAAACAGGTGATACTCAGTGGGGATCTGTGGATCCATTTTATTCAAAATATTCCTTTCTTTTGGTGGAAGGAATATGTCGTTATCTAGAAAAACAATATGATCAAGTGATTTCAGAAGACCTTTTGCTGCAAGAGTTGATCGTCCTTTTTGAAATAAAAAATAAACAAAACGTCAATGCTGATGTCATTTGGAAAAAAATAATAGAAGGGTCCGAATATAGCTCGATTGTTTTAGATGTAATAAAAGAACCCCTTCTTGAAGAAGTGTTTGTTTTCTTAAATGCTCAAATTGTCACTCAATTGGCTGAAGGGGCATTAAAAAAAGACGAATCATTTTCCCCAAGAATAACAAATTTATTTGACTCTATTCAGGTCAGGAATTCTTGAAGGTAGGTTATTTGTATATGTTTATTTCGTGAAAAAATAGCTTATCGACATTTAGTCAAACAAGAAGAAAATTCATTGACTCTCAAAATCAGAAAAAATGACCGTCCCCTTCAACAGTTAAGTAAAAAAACGAGCGGAGCAGTAGTCGATCATATGATCAAATGATCGAACTGTTGCAGAAAGAAAATGAATTGCATTACTTGAGATTAAAAGAGTTAGAAATAAATAAAAGAATGTTCTAAGGAGGAAATACCATGGAAATTGTTCAGCTAATAAAAGTAGAAGGCAATATTTTAACCTTTGAAGACGATCAAGAAAAAAGAATCGTCTTTCCTGTAACTAAGGAGTTAGCAGAAGAGTATGAAAAAAATCTCAATGATCAGACAGAAGACCAGGAGCCTTTACTGTTTGAGCGTTCTCAAATGGAACAATTGCGGAGGTAATCAGACATGGCCTATAAGAAAAAACAATACCAAAAACGCAGCACAAAAGAAATCCAACAAGAAGTCAATGAATTAGTAGGTAAAGGGCTAGAAGCAATCAAGCAATATAGTGTGGATCCAAGAGATCAATTGGAATTACTTCAGTTTATGAGTCGCTTCCACAACTATTCCATTAGAAATCAGTCGCTTATTCTGGCACAGTTTCCTGGGGCTTATGCAGTTGGCGGGTATGTAACATTTAAAAATATGGGCTTTCCGCCAATTGAAAAATCAAAAATTCGTATTCTGCGGCCAAACTTTTTCAAACTATTTAAAGATACACGCGGTGAAAATCGAATGGTCTCAAGTGCCACACCAGAAGAAAAGAAACTCATTGTAGCTGGGAAATTGGAAAGTTGGGAAGTGAAGCACTTCAAACCGGAAAGTGTCTTTGATATCTCACAAACGGCTGCACGTCCGGAAGACTATCCGAAGCTGTTTCCTAATCGGAGAGTCGAGTTTTCGGTAGAAAGTGATCACCTTATTAACCAATTAGAATCCGCCTTGTTTGCTATGGGAGAGAAGTTTGAAGTTCCGATAAATAATGAAAATACGTCTATTTTTGGGACAAGAGAGCTTGGATCAGCCAAAGGTCACTTTGCTAGAGACAACATTGGAAATAAGGAAATCGTCTTAAATTCGCGGACAACGAAAAGTGAACGGATTGCTGTATTGATTCATGAACTGGCTCATGCCACTCTTCATGATCCTACGAATCTGGATGGCTCTTACTGGACCACACAAAATTTGAAACCTAATGATCTTTCTTTGAAAGAGCTACAAGCTGAAATGGTTTCATATGTGGTGAGTTATGAGTATGGTATTGATACGTCAGAAGAAGCAATCCCCTACATGGCAAGCTGGACAAGACATTTGGCCACCTTAGAAGAAAGTGGCCCAGATGCACAGTTTCACCTGTTAGAGGACGTTCAAAAAGTGAGTCACTCATTTATCCAATTTCTCGATACGCACCTGGAGCAGCAGCGGTCAGCCGAAAAGGAAAAAGTGATTACTGAAGAACAGGTACAGACTTTTTGTCAGAAGTATCATATTCAAGAAAATGACGTGTTTACTCGTGAGAAAATTGAATCTTTTATACGGGAAGAACCAGAATTGACGGAAAACCAACTGTTTGCGGCTCTCCATTCGTACCAAAATGATACGTTGTTTGAGTGGGCGTATGAGAATCAGAAGCCGGCGGAGGCCATTACGCATTATCTAGAAGAACAACAATTGAATCTACGGAAAAAAGTCTATAATGGACATGCTTTTTACCAGGTGGATGAAACGATTGAATTACTATTAGAAAAGCACAATGAGCATGAACAATTTGAGTTGCTTCTTCTCAATGAGGTGGGGGATTGTGACACCTATAGCTTTCCTTCGGAACAAGATGTTTTTCAGAAGCTTAAATCACTTATGGCTTATCCAATCAATGCTCTAAGCGAACGAAAAGTGGACTTGTGGCACGCTAAAAAAGAAAAAAAGCACCAGCAGGCATTGATCCATGACCAAGTCATGCGAGAAACATATTTTGAAGAAACAGGTCGTGAAATGTAATGAAGGAATTCAGAGAAGAAAAAAATACGATCTTTTTGACAAAATTGAAACGATGGTTTGAAAAAGTTGATAAGAAGGAACTTCGATGGAAGTTGGGTGTAGCGGTTTTCATTGTCTGTACATTGATTGCTAATATCATTAGTTCGTTGTTGTATAATCTATCGAACAATTTATTGAACGGGAACCCTTTGTCGAACCCGTTTGGGCTTCACTTATTTCGATATCCTTTTATCTATTTAGTGGTTTATCTTTTAGGGATAGGCTTTTTTTATTACCTGTTTTTCCAGATCAAGATTAATTATGAGTCATTAGAAGAAGGAGATCAGGCAACTGGCCGTTTCACCACACTAGACGAATTGATCCAACAATACAAGCAAGTCCCATTAAAAGGAAAGACGCCAGAAGAGACCTATCCTGGGGAAAGCGGAACGATCATAGCCAGGCACAAAGACTCCCTGTTTATTGATACAGATCCAGCGCACAATTACACGCTTGGGCGGTCAAGGTCCGCAAAAGGGCAAACGAAAGTGATTCCGGATATGGACGTCTATTCTCGTTCTGAAGAGAAACCTCATCTGGTTTATGCTTCAGGAAAATATGAATTGGCTGTTGCAGCGATCGCTAAAGGAACGTTTAAAAGAAGGGGCTATGAGACACATATCCTTAATCTCATTGATATGATGCGATCCTTTCAATATAATCCTCTAGATCTTGTCAAAGATGCGTATATGAAAGGAAATATCGACGAAGCAATTGAGTTGTGCAAGACTTTCAGTTATCCACTTTATCATAATGAAGAGGCACGGGAGCCAGTTTGGGAAGAAACAGCTATGGCGCTTGTAAATGCTGTTATTCTTGCGCTTTGTCATGAATTCATTACAAAAAGTGACAATCCGAAAAAAACAGAAAAATATATTTCACTCTATGCAGTTTCTAATATGTTGGTAGAACTTGGTGACGTGGATGAAAATGGCGATACATTGTTAGATAAATACTTTGCCAACTTGCCAGCTGGTAATCCAGCGAAATTGGAATATTCTACTGTGTTGTACGCAAAAGGACAGATGCGCGCGTCTATTTTTGCTTCAACGCAGGCAAAATTACGACAATTTACAGCACCTCAAGTGGCCAAATTGATGGCACGATCAACATTTGATTTTCGTAAGTTGACCAAAGATGAATCTCCGATCGATATGACAAAACAAATTGTTGTTCGTGGATACGTTGATACTCAAACAGAAGGAGAATATACGTTAACGTATGAAATCACCAATGATTTTGATGAAAAAGTACAAGTCGAACGGTTGATCAAAGTTGGCAAAGGGCTTGTTTATCAATCGTTGCCCAATGAAGATCCGTATTTCTCTGGTGTGGAACATGTTGAAATGCCTCCAGGCGCAACTTTTGATCCACGAGCAGGTGTGACGTGTATCTACCGATACAAGCCACAAGCGATTTTCTTGGTTCTGCCCGATTATATTCAAACCAATTATATTATCGCTAGTACATGGATCTCGCAAATGTATCATGTAGCAAGTGATTTTGCGTCCTCATTAGCTTCAGGAAAATTATTGAAACGAATTCGCGTCCCTTTGGATGAATTTGGAAATTTACCAGGGTTCTCTAATATCGGCTCGATGTTGTCAGTCGGAGCCGGACGTGGGATCTTGTTTGATTTTTATGTACAGCATCCGAATCAGCTGACGACGCGATACAATGAGAAGGTTGGAGAATTTATTCAAGATGAGGCAATGAACAAGTTTTTCCTTTTGAGCGGTTCAAAGAAAGCGAGAGAGGACTTTTCAAGTATCTTAGGAACTCAGGAGGTGACGGTGAAAAGCCGTTCAGGAGGCGTTTTTGACCTGAATAAACAGATCACAGAAAGTGTACAGACCAGACCATTAATTGCTCCAGATGAGCTAGGTCGCCTTCAAGAAGGAGAAGTGGTTGTCGAACGATCCATTCACCGACAGGACCTGAAAGGAAATGTCGTTCGGCCCTATCCGATATTCAATAGAGGAGAGGACGGTTCCTTACTCTATGCGCACACTTACTTGAAAGATCAGTTTGATCCAGACGGCAGTATTGATCTTTTAGACCTGCCATTTGTTCCAAATTTGCCGTTAGAGACCTATTCAAAAGAATTTGTCACACGTATTAAGAATCCACTTGCTCAACAAGATCAAATGAGCATAGAAAGTAGAAAAGAAGAGGAGTTGAGACAGCTTATGGCAAAACCAGAAGCAGTATTAGACAACGAATATAAAGATGTAGAAAAAGCTGGAGTAGCAGCGAATCTGAATGAAATCCAAGGGGCATACGTAGAAGGAGAGCGCAAGACTTTGATGGATGTGTATGGACCAGAAAATACGAAGATTATCTATGATCAATTGATTGCGTCATATCCTGAATTGACAGAAGAGATTGATCAACTGGAATATTATGAGGACTATGAAACGTTCCTCTTCAAAAAAGAGCATGAATCTTGCTTGTTGAAGGTTCAGGGAATTGGATTCTTTCAGCAGAAAGATAAAAAGTAGAGGTATTCTATGGAAACCATTGACTATTTGTTGGACTATGAAAAGTATCTTCGGGTCTCGAGCTTTCTTTGGAACATTTTCCGGTGGATAGGCTGGGGAATCGTGTTCCTGTTAAAGGTTTTTCTAGAAGGGCTTGAAAAGATCTCAAGTAATGTATTTAAATTGGTTGATTTTTTATCCTACGATGGTGTAAAGAAGTTTATAGATGACAACATATTTTTGGCCTATGCAATCGGGACAGTTTGCTTGATCGTATTTTTCTTGCGATACATGAGTAACAAAAATTCCTCCATGAAGGGGTTGTTCAATAATATTTTGCTCTTCATAGGAGTGATTATCTTATGCCTTAGTCTGACTTCTACGATTACGAATAAAGTGTTCGGGGTTGCAAAAGCTATTAATCAAGGGAATACCACAGCAGCTGCAACGATTCTAAATGAGAATATCTATGATATCACGTCGATCGATGCGAATGATTGGAATGGGGTAGAAAAGGTTCGTCATGTATCCTACGATTCGTCTCAATACACCTTTTTCAATATCACAAAAACGATTGATCATGGTAAATTTGATTTTTCTTCAGATAAATCAAAAGAAATTTTATCCAATCGAATCGATATAGACAGCCAAGGAAAATATGAACTCGTGAAGTTGGATACCGGTATGTTCTCGATTGAGAAAGAATACTATTACCGGTACTCTTGGAATTTTTGGACAATCTTTTTCACACTCTTAATGACGATCTTTGTCACATTGTTTACCTCATTCAAATACCTGCATTCGCTTTACAACATAGGGTATAACGGCGTGATCATGCCGTTTTTTTCAGGATCTGATTTTAACGAAGGCAGTAAGATAAAGAAAATACTCAGCAGTACGATGAACATTTGGGTCAACGTGCTGCTTTTTGCTGTTTCTTTAAAAGTTTACCGTTTATTTATCGGTTATATTTCCGAATCCTCCATTGATAGTATTTCTAAGTTAGTGTTTCAACTGTTCTTAACCGTGTTTTTATTTGAGGGACCATGGATCATTCAAGAACTAACAGGAATTGATGGGGGGCTAAAATCTTCAGTAGGACAAGCTATGGCATTAGGTGGAGCTATGTTCTATGGAAGCAAAGGTGCAAAATCATTAACCAAAAAGGCAAAAGATCTAGGTGGAAAAGTCAAACATGCGTCTAAGTTTTTGGCTGGCTTGGCCGACGGGGCGACAGATATAGATGGTTTGAAGAAGAAAATGCAGCTAAAAGATACCAAACCATCTGAAAGTCAAATGAACCCAGATATTCCGACTCTTTCTGAAGAGGAAAAAGAAGCTTTTGCGAATGAAATCAAAGAGAACAGACAGGATCCGCTGTCAGAAAAGGAAAAAGATAAGACTAAACCTCACGAATCCGTTGATCTACCTAAGAAAGATGAGGAGACCAGTGATAGTAAGGACCTTCCTATCAATCGTGAACCAAACGAGGGAGCAAATAAAGAGTCAGGATCACCACTTGAAAAACTAAGAACTGCTGAAGAGACAGAAAAAGAGAAAAATACCAAAACGGAAGCTATTCGCCCAGATGCTAAGGAAAGAGAAATTCCGGATGAACTGAAGCCGATTATGGCCCAAAGAACAATCGATGATAAAGAAAGCAAGAAAACGAAAGACAGCTCACTCTCACTAAAAGATCGTGTGAAAGAAACTGAGGACGCGAATGAATCGTTTGCAAATGTATTGAAACAAGGTTCTCACGGAAAATTGAGTGACAAAGTCCGTTCAGATCTTCCTTCTAAGTCTTTAGCAGAAACACTTTCTAGTAATCCAGTTCAACCGAACAACGAACAAACGAAAGGATTCTCTTCTATCGCCTTGCCAAGTTCTGTTATGCAAGCCAAGAAGCAATTGCAAATGCAGCAGCAAGCAGGAAACGTTCTATCTCAATCTCTACCACAGAATGTTATTCCAAATGGCCAAGTGAGTTCAGCTGCCATAGTAGGGAAGCAAGCTGGGAAGGTAGTTTCCGATCACGCAAAACATGGACAGAACCCACTTCAGGTAACGAAACCGCAAGTGATCGCTGCCAAGCAAACGCTCGGAACAGCTGCAATGGCCGGTTCTGTTCTACAAAGACCATCTACAAGCCGCCAAGCGCTGGCTGGACATATTTTAGGGGCAAGACCTGTAACGCGGCCTAGTATCCAGGTACCCGCGTCTATAACTCAAAGTAGTCCTGTTCAAACGTTGAAACAAGATATCGCCAAATTTAATGAACCAGTTACGGACAAAACACTTGTAGACGTAGTTGCTGATAGGCAAATCAAAAAAGCAGAAAATAAGGCTCCAAAGCAGCAATCTTATATGGCAACGAAACAGATAGGAAAGAATACAGGAGAGCAGTTGCGTAAAGAGGTTGGCGACAGTCCTTTGCGACGCTTATTTAGTTCTTCGAAACAGAAGAAAGAGTAGGTGAGACTATGAGAGAGTTAAGAAACGTTGAAAGTATTCGTCCAAAGAAAGAACTTTTTTTCAGCTACTCAATCGTTGACATACTGCTAATTTTTTTGGTAACAGGAATGTCTTATTTAATCAGAGGGATCGTTTACGATCCCTTTGAATTTGTTTTCGTTGGATTTACTGCTGCCAATTGTATTTTTCTTTTGAAAGAACCTAAATCTAATCCAAAAAAGAAACATGTGAATGTCATGCTTTTAAGTGTCTTGAGAGTCGTGAAGAAATTAAATGCCCCTATTCGGTCCATTGATTTATATGAGTATGGAAAGAGGAGAAACGAATGAAATTTGATACAACTGAAATGAAACCATCAAAGAAAAAGAAGAAAGGGAAAAAAACTACTACCACTTTTCAAATTCACCTTCCCAAAAAGAAAACAGAAACGACTAAAGAAGTGTTGAAGCAAGAAATGAGCCGTGAAGAAGCAAAAGATATAGGAAAACGGAAGAAAATGCTGCGTAAAATGACAGAGATCCACCCGATACGCGGGTGGGGATCTAACCCAGCAGAAGGCTTTATCCGCTATACCAGAGGATATTTTGAAGTTGTGAAAATGAAAGGCCATAATCTCTTTGGTATGAAAGAGGAGCAATTTCTAAAAATTATGGAGTCTTACGCAGCGTTATCAAGTTTGTATGAGCCGCCGTTCAAATTGATTTCGATCCATTCACCCGTTGATACTTCATTACAACAAGGCTATTTTCGACGGGCCTTTCAGCGATCGACTGAAAATTTCCAAAAAGATATTCTTCAGACAAAATATGAGGAATTAGCTTCGATCGCCAAGTACCGACAAATGGAAGATTATTTTGTCTTCGTTTTTGGCTATGATGAGAAAACCTTACGTGAAAACTTAGAAGATTTCTATAAATGCGCAGGTGTTCTCCAGCTGGAGAAACTGAATCGGGAAGAAAAAATTCAGCTGCTATTTCGAATGAATAATCCTACAAAAAAATTAGCAACCGCACCAATCCATAATTTTGAAGTTACAGATAAACGTGTAATCGATGCCGGAATTGATCCGGAATTGTTGTACCGGATCCAACCGTTAGCAAACCCCAGATTCACGGAGACGGCTATGCGTACAGATCAATGCTGGCAAGCCTGTTTACATGCTTTTAAGCTTCAACCAGAACCAGATTACCTTTGGATGTCCCCGCTAACGAAAATCAAAGACAAGATTTTAATGGTCGATGTGGCAACGCAAGCGGATGATTCTTTACGACAAGATATACAAAAAACACTTGTCAACCTGAAGGGAACCTATCAAAAATCAAACGACGACACCGAAAAAGAAATGATTCAGGAGGAGTATGCTCGTTTGATTAGCCTTTCTAAAGATATCCGTAAAAAACGTGAGATCATGAAATATGTGTCGATTCGTTTGTATCTATACGCGGATACTCAAAAAGAGCTAGAAAAGCGGATAAAAGAAACACAGAAAAAGCTAGAAAAAGAAGAGTTTGGCTTTGCCTGCTTCACTTTAGAACAAGAATATGAGTGGCAAGCACTCTTTATGGATTATTACTCACAAACGATGCTGCCGAATCGGCGGTCCGGTTTAGATATCGCAACAAATGAGTTTGGCGCGAGCTATCCGGCCAATCAAGTATACCTTTCAGATGCACGTGGGCAATACATTGGTATTTCTAACACGGGTGGACACATGTTTCTTGATGTTTGGGAATACCTAATGGATCAAAATCGAACCTTCTACAATATTCTCATGACCGGCCTTATGGGGAATGGGAAAACAACATTGATGAAAAAAATTATGGACGACAATATTGGTAGAGGATATTTGGTTCGCGGATTTGATAAGTCGGGAGAGTTTACGCGGTTGATCAAAAAGCGCAAGGGAGAAATTATCCGCCTGGATGGCCAAGATGGCCGAATCAATATCTTAGAAGTGATCGCTCTAGCAGTAAATGATGAGACATTGGAAGTAAGTGAGCAGTCTTCTTTTATGATGCACTTATCAAAACTTGGCACATGGTATTCAATATTAAAACCTACCGCTCCGATTGAAGAATTAGATATGTTTGACTCAATCATTATCGAGCTATATCGGAAGGTCGGACTATCGGATAAGGATGGCCACGTGACCAAAATTACTGGCTTACCTGCTGATCGATACCCTATTCTTTCAGATGTGATCGGCGTAATCGACGATCGCTATCAGCAGTCTAAGTATGAGCAGGAAAGAAACCACCTATATAATATTCAATCGACACTTACCACGCTTTTACAAAAGACAAATACGCTTTTCGATGGACCTACAACGATTCCGGATATTTCCGATCAGCAGGTCCTCTTTTTTAATATTGACGGCTTGTCAAACTTTGAGCAGCGTTTTGTCAACGCTCAATTATTTAATGCGTTCAATTTGTTCAGTGCGACACTCTTCAATAACGGGCGAAGAGAACATAGAAGATACCAACAAGGCGAAATTTCCTTTGAAGAGATCCGAAGGGGTATGTTTTTTATGGCCGAATCTCATAACTTGATCAATCAAAAAAATCCGCGAATGGTTTCATTCTTCAATACCTATGCAAGAGAGGCAAGGAAACGTTATGCCGGTCTTTGTCTGGATACTCAAAGCGTACGTTCCCTCGTATCTTCTTCTAGAGAAAGCAGCAACAGCAATGATGATGAAGCAAAAGATATTTATGACTTCATGAACTATCGCTTCTTCTTTCAACCAGGAGACGGGGAGAGTGATAATCTTAGCGAAGAAAACGGCGGGGTTTTAACAGCGGAACAAGCAACACGGCTGAATAATTTCATTCCAGGGCAAGCACTATTGCGGATCGGGAAATCTGATGCTTATGAACTGTTTGTCTATGCTTCAGATGAAGAATTAGATCTTTATGACGGAGGTGGACGCAAGGGCGGAGAAGTATGATAAAAAATAAGATAAAGCAGCGAATAATCAAATGGATTTTGGTATTCTTGGCTTCAAATTTTTTGCTAATCGGTTCATTTATCATTATAGCAGCACTCCTTATCGGGGTAGTATCTTCTGTTAATGATAGTCAATCAAACTGTATTTCAACGTCGGTTGAACTATCTGAAGGCAGCGGTGAAGTACCAAGTTCCATTGAAGAATTTGTAAAAAGCCATGCAGAAGCATACATGTTGTCATGGAAAGCCGGTGGCTTTTTACCATCCGCGAGCATTGCGCAAACGATGGTAGAAAATGGCTTCAACTTTACCAATCCTTCAGGAACTTCCTTTTGGCAAGCGCACAATATGGGCGGTGTGAAGACCTCTCGGTTGAGCGATTTTCCGATCACATTAGCCACGTTTGGTGAAGACGCTGTAGATATCACTGGAACGAAGCCAGGGACAAATGTCGGTGATAATACGGGTGGCGCCTATACGTGGTTTAAAAACTATGACGCTGGGATTGTTGGCAAAGCGGAGTTTATGGCACACCAAACACTCTACACCAAAGCAATCAATAATACTGATGGTATAAGTACCTTAACTGCAATTTACAATGGTGGTTGGGCGACAGATCCAACATATTTGATTAAGCTACAAAGTGCCTACAGAAATTTAGGGACAAAATTCCAATGGCTTGATCAAGAAGCGATCAGCAAGTACGGACCAGCACCTTATGAGAAAAAAGACCTTTCACCAGGGCTTGATATTGACTTCTCAAAGGACGAGTCCACAAGTACTGAAGATGGCTGTTCGGTGTCCTCAGTTGATACGAGTGATCAAATCGTTGGCGAGAATTCAGCACCTATTTTAAACATTCCGGCTGAGTATGAAGGAAAGTTAACTTTGCCAAATCCAGATAACAATAATTACTCTGGAAATAATTATCCGTTTGGTCAATGTACTTGGGGCGCTTATAACCGAATGGTGCAAATTGGCAAACCGATTGAATGGTTTTCTGGAGACGGCGGCAACGGTGGATCATGGGCTGCTTCTGCTAAAGCGAAGGGCTACACAGTCGTTAAAGGAAAACCTCAAGTAGGATGGGCAGCTAGTTTTCCTGGTGGTGTTGCAGGATCCACGCCACCTTATGGGCACGTTGCTGTTGTAGAATATGTAAACGAAGATGGTAGTATGTTGGTCAGTGAAACAAATGTTATTAATCCTGGTTCAGGAACTCGTTCATGGCGAGTGATCAGTAAGGAAACAGTTGCATTAGTTGAATTTATTCAAGGAGGAAAGCATTAGGATGAAGAAAAAACGAATCCCTATGGGTGCATATAGTTTATCTGTTTTGAGGAAAAACAATCAAAATGACAAATCAATCGGATGGATTTTTGACAACATGAATCAAATTTTCGTAAACAAAAATAACTCCAGAATTGAAAGTGTATCAAGAAGGGTGGAGTTAAAATGAAAGAGAATCGAATACGAACGATCGGAGGGTCGACACTCATTTTACTATTGGGTGCGAGCCTTTTTTTGTGGTTTCAAGATGTAAACTTGAAGGCTCAGGTGAAAGACTATCAATCAGAAACGCAACTTCTGAAGCAAAGTGAAGCAAACCTAAAACAAGACCTTGAAGCGCTAACTTCTGAATATGATACCTTGTATAAGGAAAAGAATGGGACCGCCAATGAAGAGCTGATCATGGCAGTGAAAATACTGTTTGCTTCTATTTATGATTACGATACAGGAAAAGCTGACGGCAATGTGATTGTTCGAAAAGACAAGGCAAAAGAAGGTGCAACAGATAAAGTTGTGGATTATTTATTTCCGGAAGATTCTTCAAAATCCACTACTTCAGTTGACTCTGTATCTCGTCAGACTAAGGATCCCGAGGTCTATATCATGTCTTCAGATAGCCGTCAGATACAAGCGCTTGTTGTCGTCGATTATGAAGTTTCAATTGCTGGCAGCAATAGTCTGACTGGCCATTACATGTACAAAGTCACTTATAACAATGAGCTAAAAAAAATAAGCTCTGTTGAAAATATAGGAGAGTTTAATTAACCGAATGGAGAAAGGAAATCGCGAATGAAAAAGAAATGCTCTCTCTATTTTGTATCATTCTTAGCTATAGCAGCACTAACATTTCTCATAAGTATGAAGAACTTTGAAAGGCAAAACCAAGTGATCGAAATTCCACAAAACGAGTCAAAAGTACTTGTATTTTATCGAGACGATTGTCCAGATTGCCAGAAGGTGTTTCCATTCTTATATGCTAGAAAGCTCGTGTTTAATGATCTGTTATTTGTGAACATGAACAATGAGACGAACCGAAAATATATTGATCAATATTCACTGGAAACGGTCCCCACGTTTATTTATGGGAGTGAAGTTTATAGCGGGATCAAGTTAGAAAAAATTTTCTCTCTTATTCAACAAGTGAAATAAAAGGAGGATCTATGGAGAATAAAAAAAGTCGCTTAGATCTCTTGCGAGATCGAGTAGAAGACTTAACCATTGCTTCAAGAAGATACCAATCACTACTATATTTTGCTTGGTTTATCTTCGTAGTGCTTTCGTATGGTGTCATGGTGGGCCTTAACCTAGTTGTTTCAGATAAAATCGATATTACATCGACAAAGATACAGTCAGAATTAAGTTTTGGGAATACGACATATGTGTTGGTTGATCGACAAGTGAATCTAGAACAACGAAGTGCCACCTTCTTGTTGGGAAAGAAAGAGTCAGATACTGTCTATGAAGACCGCACCTGGCATGTATCTATCGAATACCAAAATGGTTCAGGTGACGAACACATTCAAACGACAATTCTTCAAGGAGAAAATGGTTTTACGTATATTCAATTAGAAGGATTAGCTTCTGAATGGTCGGCGCTTCGTGTTGAGCTGGCAACCAAAACAGATGATCAGCTTGAAGAACAGCAGGACTATATTGTTATGGGGGAAACTGATCTTCAGAAAAATCGGATTGCCTTTCAAACAGAAACGGATGTACAAATTTTATCTATCGACTACGCAATTGATCAACGAGGCAATGCTATTACGGCCAATGAAAAATCGATCAAAGAAACTGAGGATCAAATCGAAAAAAATAAAGAAAAAGTACAACAACTAGAAGCAGATATGGTCTATCAAACGGAAACACAAAAGATAGAAACACAAAATTCGATCAACCAGTTAGAAGAACAAAATCGCCAATTAGAAGCCACAAATTATTCGACAGGAAAACAAAATGAAGAACTAGAGGAACAGATTCAAAAGTTACGAGAAAAACAAAATGTGCTAAATGAAAACAAATGATTAGGTATAGTGCAAAAATAGCACTAAGCAGTGCATTTATAGCACTACAGTAGTGCAAACGTGGTGCGCGAGTAGTGCAAATGTGGGGCAAAGTCCCTCCTTCGTGTACCCATAGAAATCCCCCCGCACTGCGGGGACCAGACAAAGTCTGGGTACAGATTTCCCTTATGCTCTTTTCTAAAACCCCTCTCTTCGACGCTTTGCGTCTGTCGAGAGGCGATTTAGAAAACACTGATTCTCAAATTCGAAAGGAGGTTGACCGGATGGGGAAACAGATTTCTGACTTTGATGAGATCAGGATTCGTGGCGTTGACTTAGATAAAAAAGCTCGATTAGTTCAATTAGCCGATGATCAAGGGAAGTCATTGAACCAATTTTTACTTGAGTTTATTAATCGACTGGCTGAACGCCACGAAATAATGGAAACAGAAACCAAGTATTCTGAACTAGTGGGTATGACAGCACATGTTATCGAGAAAAACAGCCAAGTTTTGGAACAGACGTACCAAATGCTTCAAATAATTACAGGGGGAAATACACATGAGCAATAATAGTGAACGTGTAAGGGTCAATGCCTATATTTCTAATGACTCCAAGGAGGAACTAATTAAAATTATGGCACAAACTGGTGCCAGAAGTTATGGAGAGGCAATTGAAAAAGTACTTCACCAGCTGAAGACAGCCGACGCAAATAAACTCTTAGGAGAGATCCTTTCGGAAGAGATAGCCACTCGGGTCATTAAAGAGTTAAAAGAGCCTATCGATATCCTCCGGCGACGTACAGGCTACTCGGACCGACAAACCAAAGTGATCACAGAAATGTTAAATCATATGATTAATGCTTTGCAGATCGATCGTATCGAAGAGCAAGTCGTATTAACGAATAAAGCAAAGACCAATACGTTGAGTGCCGCTGAAAAACGGATCAAAGAACAGCTAGATCATTTTGCTCAACAGGCGGCAACAAAAAGAGAACAGCGGCAAGCACCAACTCCTGGAGCTGAAAATGAATGACTTACAAGGCAGGCATAGTGACGAAATCAAAATTCATTTCTCCTTCAGACAAACGCTACAGCAAAGCTATTGATTATATTTCAAGAGACGCAGCACAACGGAATCATGTAGTAGAAAGCTATCACGCGTTTGCAGATGATGGATCGCTGAATATCAAAAATGACGAGGGCCGCATGACCCCTTTGTTCACACGAAACAAGTCGTATCTTGAATCAAAAGAAAAGGATCAGCTGAAGCGCGGCTTTGAAGAAGCTAAACAAAATGAGTCCCCGATGTGGCAGACAGTTTTTTCTTTTGACAATGACTACCTGAAGGAAGTAGGGCTTTATTCTGAAGGAGAAAATGGCTTTCTGAACGAGGAAGCTTTACGAAATGCTGCTCGGGTTGCAATGAACAAAATGATCGATGATATGAAACTTGGCGACACCGTCGAGTGGGCCGGAGCGATCCATTTTAATACAGATAATATCCACATTCATACGATGATGGTCGTGAAAGAGCCGGAGGACGTCTTGGAAAAAATGGTTTATAAAAATCAATCCGTGTATCGAGGGAAGATACCACCAGTGACGCAACGCGGTATGAAGTCGACGTTTGCCAATGCTATAGAAAACCGAGAACCCGCCTTGATCCGTATCAGCCAATTGTTACGCAAGGAACTAAAAGCCGGTATTAACGATATGGAATGGACGAAGGATGCGGCCTTGTTGTATCAGCTAAATCAGTTAAAGAATGTGTTGCCTAAAGACATAAGGACATGGCAATATAAGCGATCTGAAATGGCTGAACTTCGTCCTAAAATCGATCTGATTACTCATAAAATATTAACTGACTATCACGGACCGGCGCTGAATGAATTTGAACGTCTGCTTAAGGACCAATCAGATTTTTACAAGCGGGTTTATGGGGAAAATGCCAAAGAAGGAAACCTTGGGAAAACCTATCAAGACAACAAAAGAAAAGAGCTGAGAGAGATTGCTGGAAATGCACTGTTAACCGAATTGAAGGAGGAAGCGAATCGTTTTGAAGTAATGGAAAGAAGAGAGTCCTGGATGCAGCAAAAGGAAAATAATCGGCAGCAATGGAGGATTGAGCGAAGAGCTTTGTCAAATATCAAGAGCTTTATTGGTGAAAGCTATCAGGATTTTCTAAACCGTGTCAGTTTTGAACGGGACCAGCGAGAAAAAGAATGGAAACAAAAAATTGAGCAGGAAAGAGACTTTCATTAGTCTCTTTTTTATTTTGTGGAGGGAATCAAATGGAAAAAGAGAGAAAAAGAATCCGGACGTTTACGAAATCAGAAATAAAGAAAGCTGCGCAAACAGATATCATTGATTTTATCAGTACCTATGGAACAGGGAATCTTAGTGGCGGGGGCCGATACCCCAAATATCATATCAACGGACATGATTCGCTCATCATTGATCGCAAGAATAATTACTTCTATCATAACGGGCAGAGTAAAGGCGATAACGTCATTCGCTTATTGACGGATTACGAAGGCTATTCGTTTCCACAAGCAGTGGCGTTGCTGCTTGGAGAAGACCTTGAGCAGCACTCGCCTTATATTGAATCAGAAGAGGAGCGAGAATTCACCTATTCGTATATCAAAGATCAGTCAACGACTCAAGCAGCAGACTATTTGATCAAAGAGCGTGGAATCGATCAGGAGATTGTTTCATACCTCATTGAAAATGGTTATTTGATCCAGGATAAGCAATACAAAAACGCAGTGTTGAATTGGAAGAGATATGGTCTTCCGGAAGAGGAGATAATTGGAGCAACGAGTATTGTCACAAACAAATCCAGTACCGATTCTCCAAACAAGTATATTGCTAAAAATTCTGAGAAACATTATGGCTTTAATATAACTTTGGGTCAGCCTAAAAAGATTTACTTTTTTGAGGCAGGTATTGATTTGTTGAGTTATTGGTCGCTTAACAAAAATATGTATGATTGCCGGTTGGTGTGTCTGGAAGGTCGAAAAGACAAAACAGTCATGAAAATGATTCAAGAAATTTATCAAAAATATGAGTTCCTTCCTAGTGACGGAATCTATTATGGTGTTGATAATGATCCAGCAGGACATTTATTCTATAGTAAGTGCGACAAGAATATCAATTTCCGAAAGGAGATTGGGGAAAAAGAACTGATTGCGAACCAATCATTGATTCCTTACAATAACCAAATTCAAAAGGAAATCTATGAGCAAACAATGGAAGTCGCGACTGCACACGGTGTAGATCCCAGTCTATTATTCACGATTCAAAAAATCGAAAATAATTTAACGACAACCAACAAGCTTTCAAATGCCTGGAATGTGTATGGTTTTTTCGCAAGCCCTCCGAAGGCGAATGTCAAAGCAAAAGAAATTAATTTAACGAAGGCTTTAGATAACGTTTGTGAGGTGATCAATGAAAAACAAGTCACGCTTGATTCCATTATGATGTTGTATCAACAAAACAATCTTACGCCGTTGGAAGAACAACTTTTCAAGGACCGGGCAAAGGAATTATATATCATGTATGAAAGAAATGAGGTAGAAATCGTTTATGGCGTCAGCAAGGACTGGAACGATTATTTGAAAGAGCAGCGTTCTGAAGGGCTAATAACGGAACAGCAGCCTTTGAACTCGAATATTCGATCAACTGATTGGATACGCTCGTCGATTCCCAAGTCATTTACCTACTATCTTCAGGATTCTAAAACAAACGATGTCGTTAAATCGACGTTGATAAACAAGTATCAGGCAGATCCTATGATTGTTGAAGCTTTGATCAAGAAAAGACTGATTCGAGAAGATGATAATCAGCGAATCGTTTATTTGTGGAAAGATGGCGAAAATGTATCTGGAGGGCAAGTAACCGGAACGATTGAAGATAAATCGTATGGACGTAGTAAAATTGAACAAAAAATACTTGATGCTTCTCGTCCAGGATATGGGTTTAATGTGACGCTTGGTACACCTGACGAAATTTACTTTTTCCAGAGTCCAGAAGATCTCTTAAGCTATTGGACGCTGCACAAAAACACAATCGATCATTCGATTTTATTCGCTTTATCCGACGATTCTCCTAGATCCATGATCGATCTATTGAATGAAAAACTGGAGCAAGGTGTTTCTTTCAAGCAGGTAAACATTTGTATCAACAAGGACAAAGTGGGATTGTCTTTGATTGACGAAATCACTAAGTTGGAAGCTTTTGATCGTAAGGAAAGAACGTTGACCACAGACAAAGGAAAACAGATTCCAATTAAATCTGTCCGGCCAATCTTGGGGGTCAATTGGCAAGATGAAGTAAAATTAAAGAAAGAGCGGATGAAGGAGATTGGTCATTTTCGTGAAGGACCAGCTTTAGCGCAACAAATGCAGCAACAAATTAGTATAAGTAGATGACAGGCATGAACACAAATGTGTTTACACACGTTTGTGTTCATGCTATAATTAGCTTAAGAATAGAAAGGAGCGTTTAATGATGGCAACTATTACCGTTCGCGTGTCTGAAGATGAAAAGAAGTTTCTTGATCATATGGCGGCTTTTGAAGGGAAGAGCTTATCAGATTTACTCAAAACCAAAACATTAGATTCCTTGGAAGATGCTTACGATGCCTCAGTTGGTGATTCTGCCTATGAAGAATACCTGAAAGATCAAAAGTCCAACCCACTTTCTAAGCTATTAGAAGAATATGGATTGGTTGAATGACTATGAACTACTCTTTAGAAACAACGACTCGATTTGATAAGCAACTAAAAAAACTTGACCGCTTCGAAGCAATCACTATTTTAAAGTGGCTATCAAAGAATATTGATGGAACAAGTGATCCAAGGAAAACAGGAAAAGCATTAGTAGGAAATCACGCTGGAAAATGGCGATACAGAATTGGTAATTATCGCGTGATTGTCAGGATTGACGATAGTGAACTGATCATATTAGCGCTCGAAGTGGGACACCGAAGAGGGATTTATACTAAATAAATGATTTGCTAAGATTTTCAGATAGAAACAAAGATCAAGACGGAAATTATCCGAATTTTGATGAGGATTTGCCCTTCTAGCTTAACTTAGAAGAGTGTGGTATACTAAAAACGAAAAGAGGAGTTGCGCTAACAACTCCTCTTAGGGATAGCACCGTTTAAGTCGGTGGCATAGTTGAATCAGTTACAAAGAATAACCGTTAAACTGGCCAAAGTTTATGATGCGGTTATTTTTTGTCGTTTTTGTTGTTGCTGATTGCAAGTACTAAGGTTGCGAAAGCTAACGCAAACATTAGTGCTTCATAAACAGACAAGCTTATTCCTTTCTAGGGATAAAGCCGAAAAACAACATAGGCGTCACCCCATTTCTTTTGGGATTAGCCACCGCATAAACTTTACTATCAGCTAGTATTGTAACATACAAATAAGACCAAATCCTTTGAAAGTAAGGATTTGGTCTTCTATTTTTTTTGCTTAAGTGAGACACTTTTGATCAACCATTCATTGAGAACTTTCCTTTTTCCTTTAAATACTTCTCGAACTCTATCACTTCGTTTCGCTTTTTCTTTAGAATAGAGTCTTGCATAGATTTTGGAAAAAAACCTTCCCGTTCATAAATTAAATTTTCCAGTACATAAATTTTTTTAATCAATACCTGGTATTTATCGTTATCATTGGCCCGAAAAGCTTTATCTTTTGCTTTGCGGGCGATTTTCAAAAGGTAATAAAGACTTACTGTCTTTTCCTGAAGAAAGTCGATCGTGGTTTTTCCAAGGACTTCATTTTCGTCTTCCAGCATGGGGATTTCTTCCGGAATTTGCGATTGACGAAGGTGGTTTTGACAGACGTCGGAAAGAGAAAAACCAATCTGACAAAAATCACAAGATAGGTGTTCGGTTAGAGGGGTCCCGCAGTATTTGCATGTGTAGTTTGTAGTCATAATTTTTCTCCTTTGTAATCGATGTCTGCTTTCAGTACACTCGTTTTTTTTAGTATAACTTAGTGTTCGTATAGATTAAAGATGTTTTTAGAGAAGAAATGAAAGGGCGTATACCAGGTTGAATAAACTTCATTAGAAAGTGAATCTTTCACCTGGCAGATGGCGCTAATACCCAATATTGACAGCTGCACGTATGTCATTAACAAACAGTTCTCGTCTAGATCTTCGCAATGAACGACAAGTTGTGTTTGGTAATTAAAGCCTTTTCCTTTCATAGCTGAAGCTAACCCGATGATCATGCTTCCGGAACCACAACAGGGTTCATAGTAATTCATTCGGCCGTTTTCTAAGATTTCGGATTGTCCGGAGACAAAGGTTAGTTCAGCCATAAGTCTAGCGACATGATTCGGTGTAAAGCATTGGCCCATTGATTTGTTAGCTAAGTTAAGCTCCATGTAGATCTCACCCAACCAGTCAATAGAGTCTTCTTCAAGTGCGCTCGCAAGCAATGCAAAACACTCACAAAAAGTAATAGCCTGGTCCCTTGAGTATTTTTTGATGATGCTGAGGTACAATGCTTCACGCTCTTCGAAATGAAGGTGATCCATTGTATTCGAGCAAGTATAGGCCATAAGATGGATCCAGTCGTTAAATACCCCACCTAGAGAATACTTGCCTGTGATCGATTGCAGCTTATTGATGATTTCATTCTTTTTGTTCATAAATTGACCTCCTTCAGAAAGGTTTTTGCCTTTCATTGATTTGATGTATTTTTCTTTGATGTAGAAGATGGATCATACCTGGAATGAACGACAAGGGCTTACAGATGGACCAGCTTCAGCTGGATCCAGCTGTTGTGCATTTACCCTTGTCGGTTGAATGGAAGGTATGATAGAAGGCGGTAGAACCGCCGTTCTTCTCAAAGAAAAATTGAATCGATGAAAGGTGGAGACCTGGAAGGTCGGTGCGCGACGTAGGAGCGCTAAAGTGAAGGCGTTAGCCTGAGAGGCCGTTGGAAACGGCCGGAAAGTGTGCGCAGCACACGCCAGGGGGACCCGACGATCGTCGATCGGTGGGGGAAAAGCGGGCGTCGCCCGCGTTCTTCTTTAATAAACGTCAGCTGTGGCAACAGCTGGCTGAATTTGTCCATATAGCGCAGCGTCAAAGGAAGAGAGTGGAGTCGAAGATGGTACGAAGCGAATGACTGTATATGGACAAATTCACGACAAATTGCGCCTGCAATTTGTTTCCAAAAAGCAGGCAAGAATAGGTTTCCCTATTCTTGTTTGTTTTTTTAGCGATTCGAATCAAGCCACCAAATACTTGTTTGAAACCAATGAGTCCAAATTCTGAGTATTCGGGAATATCTAAATTAAATACATAGGACATTTGAAAGCCTTCTTTGAGTTCTTTCCAATCTCCGGGCCATTCTTCTTCTCGGTTCGAAACATAGAAAAGAGAAAGCATTCTTCCGATGGTTGTGTGGCTTAAAGTGGCGTAGTAAACGAGGTAGTCGTGCGTTTCTTCAAACTCTGCGACTAACTGTTTAAAGCTATTGTCCAACCAATAATTTCCTCCTCGTAAAGAATAGGAAACCAAGCCCGTTTGATCAAATTGTTGTATCGTATCGTCAATGATACCAAGGGCCTTCATGCGCTTGATTGCTTCTTTTTTGTACCGTTGTTTTTGTTCATTTTTCATGGTTTTACACTCCTTCGTAATGTGTTAAAAAGCCGAGAAAGAATCCTACAGCAACCGCCATAGGCGGAATATCTTTACAAGCTTCAACAAAATCTGCACTATCCAAATAATCAAATTCATACTCGCCAGTTTGAGTGTTAACATTCACCTTTTTGCCGAAGTTGCATTCGACTTCAGCCGGACCATACATTTTGTTTACCCAAACTTGGAGAGCAAAGGCTTCATTTTGGACTTCAAGAATGTCATGACCTGTTTCGTATTTTTCAAGATTGGGAGAATCTGTTAAGGAAGAAAGTAGTGCATTGTCCATGATTTCTAGGATGAAACAATTAGTCAAGTTCATTTTAGTCGTCCTCTCTTTCGGTGAATGAATAGAAAGCGCCGTTTACTTTTATTGATTCGAAATAGTCCAACCATTGGCTGTCCGTTGTTTTTGCTTTTTTGTCGTCATTAAATTTGTGCCATGTGAGTTCTAACGCTTGATACTCATCAGGCTTTATCATGCTAGGTTTAATTCCTTTATCGAGACAAACCAAAGCTTGAAAGAGCCATTTAGGGTTTGCTTTTTTTAGCTGTTCAATCGTTCGATAGTAAGTATCAATCAAATTAAGCTCGACACTGCTTTCAATCATTTCTTCTTGGGCCATATCCAATAATTTTTTATAGTGCTTTTTAGGGACACGTGTTTCGTTATAAGCGAACGTCATATCCTCCATTTTTTGTGCCATTTTGTCTTTAGGCAATCGTGAAAATTCTTCATAATACGTTTGTGGCATGGTTTGACCTCCTACAGAAAGGGTTTGCCTTTCTTTTTTTATATTTTCTTTTGACAGAAAAGATGGATCACTCCTGTAATGAGCAACAAGGGCTTACAGATGGACCAGCTTCAGCTGGATCCAGCTGTTGTGTATTTACCCTTGTTGGTTGAATGGAAGGTGTGATAGAAGGCGGTAGAACCGCCGTTCTTTTCAAAAGAAAAAATAATTGGAAGGCAGAGATCCCGTTCTGTGGGGTGGGCGCGACGTAGGAGCGCTAAAGTGAAGGCGATAGCCTGAGAGGCCGTTGGAAACGGCCGGAAAGTGTGCGTAGCACACGCTAGGGGGACCCGACGATCGTCGATCGGTGGGGGAAAAGCGGGCGTCGCCCGCGTTCCTCTTTAATAAACGTCAGCTGTGGTAACAGCTGGCTGAATTTGTCCATATAGCGTAGCGTCAAAGGAAGAGAGCGCAGTCGAAGACGGTACGGAGCGAATGACTGTATATGGACAAATTCACTACAAATTGCGCCAGCAATTTGTCTCCTGAAAGGACAAAAAAAATAACCATTCCATTACCTAGAATGGTTAAAGAGGAAAGGAAAAGTTTTTGAGAAATCTTTGCGCAATATCAAAGAATAGTTCTTCGTCAAGTGTATCGACGTACTTGACGTTTCGGTTGGCTGCTTGGGTGTAATCAAGTGAAAATACTTGCAGTGTGTTTACTTTGCTGGGCTTTGAATCATTTGATTTGAGCTTATCGCTTTGAATAGGAACAAGAAAAGGACGCTCTTTGTCACTTGTCGTGATTGGACAAACGATAATCAAATTCGTTGCAGAGTTATACGTATCTTTACTTAAAACTAATGCAGGACGTCGTTTCTTGACTTCATAGCCTTTTGAGGGCTCAAAATCAAGAATAACAATGTCACGCTGGCGTGGTTTATAATTCATTCAGTTCGCCTCCCTGCGGCGTGTAATCGATCGCTAATTCAGGAAGAGAGAACTCACCTTCTTTGGCAGTTTCAAAAAAATCTTCAACTTTGGGAATGAGAGCGACCGTTCCGTTTTCTTTTCTGATGATTAGAAATTCTTCACCTTCTTTGATTCCTAGCTTTGCAGGAATCGTAATGACAAGAGAATTTCCTTGTTTTCTGGTTTTTGTAGAAGTCATAAAGCATTCCTCCTTTTACAGAAAGTATACCACGTAATTACGTGGTAATACAATCTGAAAGGTTCTTTGTCTTGTTCTCAAAAATATACCTTGACGTCGTTCAGTGGACTTCTTGAGTGTCGAATATCGCTGATATTCTCTTTGATTAATCGTTTAGCGATAATTGCTCTAAATGCAGTGAAAAGTACGTATAACGGGGTTTCGTCAAGATTTTTACTACCTGGTTTTCCAATAGTATAGAATGCCAACAAAGAATTGATGCTTGTCGTGTGTGAATCGAGCATAAAGGGGATATCCAATGAATCTTTGTCCTTGATATATTTTTCAAGCAGATAGTCTAACCAATGCGTATCAGAATTGTACTTGTCATGAACCTTTCTACCTTCAATTATTTCTTCAAATGAAGCTTGGAAGGGAACTTGGTAGAGCCAGTTTGGAGAAATAATCAAGCCCCTCTTTCTTAATAAATCAAAGAGCTGAGCGCCTGATATGACATGTGACATTTCATATAGGGGTAAATCTAAATAATGATTGATGGACAAGCTCCTTAAGTAATTGTCTGCTTGCATGGAGAGTTCCAAATATCCTTGAATTTTATTGTCTCGCATGAGAGTGCCTCCTTCAGAAAGGTTTTTGCCTTTCATTGATTTGATGTATTTTTCTTTGATGTAGAAGATGGATCATACCTGTAATGAGCAACAAGGGCTTACAGATGGACCAGCTTCAGCTGGATCCAGGTGTTGTGCATTTACCCTTGTTGGTTGAATGGAAGGTATGATAGAAGGCGGTGGAACCGCCGTTCTTCTCAAAGAAAAATTGAATCGATGAAAGGTGGAGACCTGGAAGGTCGGTGCGCGACGCAGTAGCGCTAAAGCGAAGGCGTCAGCCTGAGAGGCCGTTGGAAACGGCCGGAAAGTGTGCGCAGCACACGCCAGGGGGACCCGGCGATCGTCGATCGGTGGGGGAAAAGCGGGCGTTGCCCGCGTTCCTCTTTAATAAACGTCAGCTGTGGCAACAGCTGGCTGAATTTGTCCATATAGCGCAGCGTCAAAGGAAGAGAGCGCAGTCGAAGATGGTACGAAGCGAATGACTGTATATGGACAAATTCACTACAAATTGCGGTAGCAATTTGTTTCCAAAAAAGCAACAAGAAATGAGTCATTTGGTGACTCACTTCTTGTTGCTTTTTTAATCAATGTTCAGAAAGGACTCATATTCCGATTCTCGTTCTTCTATAAACTCGTCGTCTTCGTCATAAAAATAATAATAGTCAATATCCTTGCAGGTATCTATAACGACTTCGCCGTTTTTAATCACATAATGCTCGGAAAACCCACACCCTAGTTCCAATGACTTGATGGTAATTTCAAGATTCAATTCTTTTGATATTGAGACAAGGTTTATCCCCCAAGTTGAATTTTCGTCGATAAAACATAGCTGGACACTCCAAGCGCAGTACCCGTCAATCCACAGGTTTGTTTCGTCTGAAAGGTACAATAGCGCTTCATAGGTTCGATAAAAGTTACTAGTTACGGATATAGATGACCCTACATTTAATTTTGATTGGGGTATCTGCATGAGAAGTGACAGCTCCTTGATTGATTGTTCGCTACCAGTAATTCTCATATTAAAATCGCAACAATTAGCCAATGTGATCACTCCATTCCTGAAAGTGATCGGTAACATTGTTATTCGTCACTTCTATAAAACCAAAGTCTGAAAACTCTTCACCACGATAAGCAACTAACCCATTTACAACGTAGCTATTTGGGGCGAGAATTCGATCAATTAAGTATTGAATCCATTCGACATAATTGTAAAATTTTTCTTCCATATCCCACTCCAGCGTTTGATTGTCCTCAGCTAGCAGCCATTGACACCAAAGTCCAGGTTGCGTAGATGGTGGTTGATTATAATCGAGAACAGTATCTAATTCACTTTCTTGTCCGTAGCGACCGTCGTCGACGCAGAAAAATTCACCGTCCACGCCACAATCACCATAGCCTTTTTGAATGAGTTGCTCGGTATCCCTTTTCATTCTTCTAGTGGTTGCTAAACCTCTTAGAAGTGTGGCGATTTCGTCAGTAACTGGACGGTCAATTTCAAAAGCGCCGATAAAATCCGTGTGGTATCCCATAATTATTCCTCCTGTGTAATTTTTACAAAGGACTTCCTTTAGAAAGAGGATGTCTCTAACTGAAGGTTCGCTTTTCCTTTGATGTGTTGAATAGATCACAGGTGGAAGGGAAAACAAGGACGAAGAGCTGCACGACCTTCAGTTCGATGCAGCTCTCGTGCATTTAATCCTTGTTTGAACTGAATACCTGTGATAAAAGGCAACGGCGTTGCCGTTTCAACCAAAGGAAAAGAGTCAGGAAGGAAGACAACTCGAACGAAAGGAACGGGGCCGCTGCAAGCGGCCTAAAAGTGTGCGTAGCACACGCAGGGGGACCCGACAATCGTAGATTGTTGGGGGAAAAGCGAGCGTCGCTCGCGTTCCTCTTAAATAAAGGGGAGCTGTGGTAACAGCTGCCTGAATTTGTCCATATAGCGCAGCGTCAAAGGAAGAGAGCGTAGTCGAAGATGATACGCAGCGAACGACTGTATATGGACATATTCACAGCAAGTTGTGTGCAACTTGTATCAAAAAATGGTTTTAGTTTAACACGATAAAGTGTACAATTATATTATACACTTTATCGTGTTAAGGGGGATGAGCGTTTGAGTGCTCATAAATATGATTTAATGAGTGATGAACTAATGACAGCTCCGGAGGCTTCAAGAAAATGGGGTTATGAGGAAAGCTATGTTCGCCAAATGATTAAGAAGTACCCGGAAAAAATTCCTGAAGGCGAGATACGTATGTTTGGAAAAACCCTGGTGATAACGTCAGATGGTATGGAAAAATTGACTGGCCGATCTCTAAAGGAATATTGGTACTTTTACATTGAAAAGCAACAAATGATCTTCAAGGAAGTGAAATATGAATCTTATGAAGACGCCTTAGAAAGACTCATGAATGAAATGAAGGGTCAAGGAAGCTTAACTGATGTCCCTGAAGCAATGGATGATCATAGTGAGCGTATAGGAATTAAATTGGAAAATGGATCCATATTATTTATTACAAAGAAACGGCAGGAGATGAAATGATGAATGGCTGAAGAGAGAAAATGTTACGGTGGTCAATGGAAAGTACCGATTACGCCTTACAACAAACGATTGTACTGGCCGCCAAAGTGGGTCGAATGTGATTGTGGTGAGCTAGCCCAGCAAGTATATGAACGAAAGTATGAGTTTATGTATCCAACTGAGTATTATCAATGTAAAGCCTGCCAACTTAGATATCAATTAGTGACGGGTACCAATCGATTCATTTTGGTTAATTAAAATGAAAAGGAAAGTTGGCATAGAATGCGATAGATGTGAGACTTCAATATTTTTAATTAGCATTTTTCCCTTGTGACCGACAAATAATACCCAAGAACATATGTAAAATGTCATTTAAGATATAAATCTATTTTTTAATTGAAATCAACAATCTGATTTCTCCCAAATAGACTAGTTGTCATTTTTCTAATATTTCTGTTTCCCTATGGAAACGATTAGTTTACATAGGCATTAAAAAAGCTGCTAATGTTGGGTTTCTCATATATGTAAACCATTCGTTTCTTTAAGAATACAGTTAAATAGTAGATAATAAAATGAGAAACAGAAGTTTAAAACTTGAAGGGAGTAGATTTTTATGAAGAAGTTGATGTTTGGTTTAATCCTTGTTTGTGGGACATGTGTTTTCTTAGGTGGCGGTGAATTGGTTCATGCTGATTCTAGTCCGATGGCAGACTCAAGTGATAGTACCCTAGTTCAATTAGAAGAAGGAGATAATAACGATCAGTCTGTTATACCATCAAACCCAGTAATTACAATGGAGGAGTTTGAGAAAGGTCAATTAAATGATGGCTCACCATTACCTGAAGAATTTAACATTGAAACAGGAAACTCTTTAGCTAGATCCGGAGGATACACTTATTCATATAAGCGAGATTCTACAAAAATACTGAAATCAAATGCTGTTATTGGCGATCACCCTGGAATATCCAAACAAAAAAATATCGCCTATTACTATGTTTATGTTAATAGGACTGCAACAGCGACTATTTCTTTTGGATATGGACCAGTGTCTGTTACCTATTCGCCCGCTGGAACCACGGCTGGCGGCGTTTTAGTTGAGTCTATTTCGAAAGGATGGACCCAATTGCGCATTAGAGGAAATGTGAGAGAAAGTAAGTATACAGTAACAGTGTATGATAAGTACTCTGGAAACCGAATTAAATCGTACAAAGAAACTAAAAAAACAACTGAAAATATATGGTACGATACTAGAAGAGCTTAAAACAGAAAAATTATTGAAAGTTGATGATCACTATGCGAAGAAAAGGATTGTTCATATTAAGTTTCTTACTCCTTCTATGTACACTTTCAGCCTGCAACGATACCGCAGCTGATCTTACTAAAATTCCGGATTCGGATCAGTTACTATATGCGACCAACGCCCCTGTCAATCAAGAAGATATTGGTGAAAAGATTGGTTCCATCGAGAAGAAAGTAAACTCGGAGGCTGATCTAGTAGATTGGAGTTCTATGGATTTGCAGGAAGGGACAGAAATATATTTATTAAAAGATCATGAAACAAGCGAAATAAAATATGCCTACAAAAAAGGGGATACTTTCCATAGCTTTAGCCCCTATACCTCAAATTAAAACAAAACGAAAGCACGTTGTTTCTTCCCCGTTTTTATATAAACTTAGACAGTCCTCAACCGAATTTTTAACGGAGGAGATGTCTTGTTCTTGAACAATTTTCTTAAAGAAGGTAGACTGAGTTTATCCTAACATTTAGAACCTTTCGTTCTAACTCTCTAAGCTCGATCATTGATGATCGGGCTTTTTTTTATGCTATAATCAACTTCAATAAATTTAGGACAAATTTCTAGGAGAGGCGATCATATGATTGAAGTTTATTATCTTTCTAATACCAGCTCTGGGCGTACTGCAATGAAATGGCTAGAAGATCACAACTTACCATTTTTCGAAAGAAAAATTACTAAAAAGAGTCCACTTGAAATACATGAGATCAAAAAAATGTTAGAACATACTGAAAATGGATTTGATGATTTGATAAACACTCGGACAAAAAGATTTAAAGAGCTTGAAATCAATGAGAATGAATGTTCAACAGATTATTTATTCGAGTTACTTATTAAAAATCCATTGCTAATTAAGCTGCCCATTATTATTGATGATAAAAAGCTAGTGGTTGGATTCAATGAGAGAGAAATAAGGTGCTTTCTTTCAAAGGAGTATCGACGTACACTATTGTTAAATAGTGGTGGATATTTGGTAGAAGAAGAGCTTTAAGTAGTTTTTTTAATTATATATAAATCGCTTTTTGAAAGTGTTTAGGAAAGGCTCTAAGATACAACGGTGTATTTTACTTTCTTATCTGACACGCTCACTAATCTAGTGGGATTGTGTGCTGTAGTTAGGGGAAGTGTCAACGGTTCTTATCGAAATAGATAAAACGATAAAAATAATAATGGGACAGGGACGAATATATTACTACTTCTTTCTGTCTTTATAAGAGGTGGGTTAAGTTAACTAATAGATACGGACTTCACAAAAATTTATGTATATTTAACGATACCAGAAGTTGTACATATACAATTAAATAAAACGAGTATATATTAGCAAATAATAACATTTGTTTTATAAGATGAAAGAGTCTCTACTATGTATAAAAGCCATTTACTATAAAATAAAATATCGTTATAATGAATAAGATATACAAATCTATAAAAATAGGTGGTTTAAAAAAATACCACGAAGGAGATGGCAGATGAAAAAGAAAATTTTTTCCTACATATCTTTGGCAAGTTTACTAGTGCCTTCTTTTTTTGCTCCCATTGTGAATGTTCGAGCAGATGAGCAACAAGAAAATGTAGCGCAAACAACGAGTGAAGAATCTGAAAATATGAATAACTCGAGTACAATGTTGGATTCTTCAACAACGCCTATTGAAACTTCCGATACTTTGGCAGAAGATAATAATGAATCTATGGAAGAAACAACAACGGAAAGCTCTTCAAACAACGCAGAGTCTTATAGCGAAGATCAGGGTAATTCCCAAGTTGAAAATGAGACGACAAGTCAAAGTGCCACAGATCAATCTGAGGTTGCAGTAAATAATGACCAAGAAGAGCTTGCAACTTGGCTTCCAGATCCAACACTACAATCCGTGGTAGCTAAATCTTTAGGTATAGATGTGTCCGAAATCACAAAAGAACAGATGAGCAAACTTCAGACGCTTTATATCTATGCTTCTGATTCTGCTATTGCTGATTTGACAGGCTTGGAATATGCAACAAATCTATCATCATTTTATATGAGCGGCCAAAATCAAATTACTGACTTTTCTGTTCTCACTTCGTTAAATAACTTAGTTTATGTATATTTGATGGGTTCTAATGTAACGGATGCTAATGTGCCAAACTTTGGTGACAATATAACTAGACTGAATCTTAGTTCCGCAAATGTAACCGATGCTGTACTCTCAAAAATAGTTAATATGAAAGGACTAGAGTCGCTAAGCTTCGAGTCCAATATGAATATTACGACTATTGCACCGCTAGTTGCATTGCCAAATCTAACAGAATTGAGAATTCAGTTCTGTGCTGTGACGGACTTTACTGTAATAAACGAGTTTCCTAAACTGTCAAGTTTGGCTGCCTTTGGCCAAAACACCGGAAGAAATGATGCGATTACTTCACTATCTGCAAGAGAGTTAAATTATGATCCCGATACTCAATCATTTTTTGTTCCATTTTCCATTATGCCTAATCGTTTAACAAATTTTGATGGATATCACCCTCCTTTTACAACATCGAATAGTACTAGTCAGACGTACTTTGATTTGAATGGTGTACAGGTACCCTCTTCAAGATTAAGTATCACAGAAGATGGAATTACTGTATCTGGGGTTACTCAAAGTGAGTTTGAAAGTATCGAAACAATGGAGTATAACGCACGATTGAATAATCCTGCCGGATCCTATGCACAACCAG
>Ga0153980_1000060_pt1 | contig 77380 bp, 67 predicted proteins | sample TSGA064MetaG_FD_104722 | JGI IMG/M metagenome (GOLD analysis project Ga0153980, IMG submission 104722) | Attine ant fungus gardens microbial communities from Georgia, USA - TSGA064 MetaG | ecosystem: Host-associated > Fungi > Mycelium > Unclassified | place: USA: Georgia, Magnolia Springs State... | reverse complement strand
TTAGCGATAGCAACCCATGGATCTTCGCCCAGCTGCTTCAGACCCAGAGAAACACGGGTACGCTCGCGGTCGAACTTCAGCACTTTAACAGTGATTTCGTCGCCAACATTCACGATTTCGCTTGGATGCTTAACGCGTTTCCATGCCATATCAGTGATGTGCAGCAGGCCGTCAACGCCGCCCAGATCAACGAATGCACCGTAGTCAGTCAGGTTCTTAACGATACCTTTAACTTCCATGCCTTCCTGCAGGTTTTCCAGCAGCTGATCGCGCTCTGCGCTGTTTTCGGATTCGATAACCGCACGACGTGAAACCACCACGTTGTTACGTTTCTGATCCAGCTTGATTACTTTGAACTCAAGCTCTTTGCCTTCCAGGTGCAGCGTGTCGCGCACCGGACGCACATCTACCAGTGAACCTGGCAGGAACGCACGAATACCGTTCAGCTCAACTGTGAAGCCACCTTTCACTTTGCCGTTGATAACACCGGTAACAGTTTCAGCATCTTCGTAAGCTTTTTCCAGCGTGATCCATGCTTCGTGACGCTTAGCTTTCTCACGGGACAGCAGGGTTTCACCGAAGCCGTCTTCTACTGCGTCCAGAGCAACGTCAACTTCGTCGCCTACCTGGATTTCCAGTTCGCCGGCTGCGTTCTTGAACTGCTCTGCAGGAATTGCAGATTCAGATTTCAGACCCGCATCAACCAGAACTACGTCTTTGTCGATAGAGACAACAACGCCACGAACGATGGAACCCGGGCGGGTTTCGATTGTTTTTAAGGATTCTTCAAATAGTTGAGCAAAAGATTCAGTCATATTGATAATCTTCAGGATTCTTCAATTTAACGTCCATCTGACTTCCTGCCGGATGGGGTTGTTTCACATGCCCCATGACGTCCATATCAAAGGGTTAAAAAATCGGTTATCGCGAGGCTTACGGCAGTGACAGCTTTTCTCTGGCATAATTTAAAGCTTTTTCAATCACTTGCTCGATTGACATACTGGTTGAATCCAGTACCAGCGCATCTTCTGCTGGCTTTAACGGTGCAATCGCACGGTTACGGTCACGCTCATCGCGCTCTTTTATCTCGGATAAAAGGCGTTCAAAGTTAACACTAAAGCCTTTCTCCTGCAACTGTAGCATACGACGATGGGCTCGCTCTTCAGAGCTGGCGTCCAGGAAAATTTTCACGGCGGCATCCGGAAACACGACGGTTCCCATATCGCGGCCATCCGCTATTAGCCCTGGCGCCTCGCGAAATCCGCGCTGGCGACGCAGTAACGCTTCCCGCACTCGAGGGAAAGCGGCAACTTTTGAAGCCGTATTGCTGACGTCCTGAGTACGAATTTCGCTGGAGACGTTTTCACCCTCAAGGATCACTTCCATCTCGCCGTCTTTTGAAACAAAGCGAACATCAAGATGCGCGGCGATCGGAACCAGCGCTTCTTCAGAGGTGATATCTACATGATGATGCAATGCGGCCAGCGCCAGCACGCGATAAATAGCGCCTGAATCCAGTAGATGCCAGTTAAGCGCTTCAGCCATGGCTTTGCACAAGGTTCCCTTACCGGCACCGCCTGGACCATCAATAGTGATCACCTGGGCTATAGGCGTCATGTCGTTCTCCTGTCGGTGGAATGCCTGTCTAACCTGCTCAGGCAAATTTCGACGCATATTATACGCGGCTAAAGCCCCGATCGTTACCCCTTAAGCATAGACGTGCTGAAATTAATCGACAGGCGAATGAGGATTAAACAAAAAAACAGATCTTCAGAGCGTGAGATAGCTCGCATCCCGCTGCACCAGAATGCAGCGGGATGGCTAACTTATGCGGGCTGGCTAAGACGAGCAAGCTGCTCGAAATAGTCAGGGAAAGTCTTGGCGGTGCATTTTGGATCGAGGATAGTAACAGGCGTATCAGACAGCGCCACCAGCGAGAAACACATTGCCATACGATGATCGTTATAGGTGCCGATTTCAGCATACGTTAACGTTTCAGGTGGCGTTACGCGAATGTAATCGTGCCCTTCTTCTACTTCCGCGCCAACCTTACGAAGTTCAGTCGCCATGGCGGCCAGACGATCCGTCTCTTTTACGCGCCAGTTATAAATATTGCGCATTACCGTGGTGCCTTTGGCAAACAGCGCAGCGGTAGCAATAGTCATTGCGGCATCAGGAATATGATTCATATCCAGATCGATAGCGTTCAGGTCGCCGCGCGTGCAGGCAATATAGTCGTCGCCCCATTCAATAACCGCGCCCATTTTTTCCAGCACGTCAGCAAAGCGGATATCGCCCTGCATGCTGCCGCGGCCAATCCCCGTGACTTTAACCGTACCGCCTTTAATGGCGGCTGCGGCAAGGAAATAGGAGGCAGAAGAAGCATCGCCTTCCACCAGGTAATCGCCTGGCGAAACGTAATTCTGGCAGCCCTTGATATGAAATACGCCGTAATTATCGTTTTCCACCGTCACGCCAAAGGCCCGCATCAGATTAAGCGTGATATCTATATAGGGTTTAGAAACCAGTTCCCCTTTGATAGTGATGGTCGTGTTCTGGGGAGCCAGAGGAGCCGTCATTAACAGCGCGGTTAAAAACTGGCTTGAAACCGTACCGTCAACAGCAATATTGCCGCCGCTGAAACCGCCCTTAATATGCAGCGGCGGGTAATCCTGCTGCTCAAGGTAATCCACCTGCGCGCCGCCCTGACGCAGTGCATCAACCAGATGACCAATCGGACGCTCTTTCATCCGCGGCTCACCTGTCAGTACGACATCGTTAGCGCCCAGACAAAGCGCAGCGGCCAGCGGGCGCATCGCGGTGCCCGCATTGCCTAAAAACAGCTCCAGCGGGTGTTCTGACCGTAACGGGCCACCCTGACCAACCACTTCACACTCTGTCCGGCTCTCAGAAAGCGTAAAGCTTACGCCCAGTGCCTGCAAAGCGTTAAGCATATGACGCACGTCATCGCTGTCCAGGAGGTTAGTCAGGCGAGTAGTACCTTTTGCCAGTGCTGCCAGCAACAAAGCGCGGTTGGAAACGCTTTTTGAACCAGGCAGGTTAACGGTGCCGTTTACCAGCGCGACAGGTTGTAAAGTCAGGGATTCCTGCATGTGAAACTTATTCTCCAGATAAAATGCGATAAAACCCCGCGCTATGGCGAGGTTTCAGTATCAAAACCGGGTAAAAGGCTTAACCGTGACGACGTTCAAAATCCGTCATAAAATCGGTCAGCGCTTTTACGCCTGCCAGCGGCATTGCGTTGTAAATTGAAGCACGCATGCCGCCCACCGCACGGTGGCCTTTTAGGGCGTGTAAACCGGCGGCAAAGGATTCCTCAAGAAAAACTTTATCCAGCGCCGTGTCCGCCAGCTGGAAAGGCACATTCATGCGTGAACGGTTAGCGATGGCGACATCATTACGATAAAAATCGCTGTTATCGATAACGCCATAAAGCAGATCGGCCTTAGCCTGATTACGCTTGTCCATCTCTGCCACGCCGCCCTGCTCTTTCAGCCACTTAAACACCAGGCCAGAAAGATACCATGCAAAGGTTGGCGGCGTATTAAACATAGAGTCGTTTTCGCTTAACACCTTGTAGTCAAGAATGGACGGCAGCGCTTTCTGAGCATGGCCCAGCAAATCTTCACGTACCACCACCAGCGTTAAGCCAGCGGGACCAATATTCTTCTGCGCGCCTGCGTAAAGTACGCCGTAGCGATTAATATCAAGAGGCCGTGAAAGAATGGTTGATGACAGGTCAGCTACCGCAACTTTATCACCAAAATCTGGCTCTTCGTTGATGGCTACGCCATCGATCGTTTCGTTAGGGCAATAGTGCACATAGGCTGCTTCATCTGAAAGCGCCCAGCTGCTCATCGGAGTAATCGCGCGTAGCCCGTCAAGGGTAGTCTTAACGTCAATAACATTAGGCTTACAGTATTTTTCCGCTTCTTTTACCGCGCTATGCGCCCAGTAACCGCCATCGGCATAATCCGCCGTAGTATGGTCACCCAGCAGATTCATAGGGATAGCCGCGAACTGCGCGCGCGCGCCACCGTGGCAAAACAATACTTTGTAATTTGAGGGGATTTTCAGCAGATCGCGAAAATCACTTTCTGCTTCTACCGCAACCTGAGTGAACTCTTTACTGCGATGGCTAATCTCCATAACGGAGGTACCTAACCCCCGCCAGTTGCAGAGTTCCTGTTCGGCACGACGTAGCACTTCTACCGGCAGCATTGCTGGACCGGAGCTAAAATTGAAAACCTGGCTCATTTCCCCTCACCACTTTCAGTTCAATCGGTATCGATTCTGCTATCGGTTTTATCATTGCCATCCGGACGCTGCAATGTTTAATCAGGTCAACCGACCAGTTATGCGCCGTGCGCCGCAACAGTATGTAGCGTGAATTGCAACAGAAGCGATATTTTGTGAGGCCCTTCCAGCGGAGTTATTTTCATACCGGATCTCAGAGAGCGGAAATGCCACAATAGCCGGGATAAAACATTTCGTCGCATAGCGAACCTACGGGAAACCCCGTATCATTGCGCGCTTTCGACACAACCCAAAATGAGTGGGCACTATGACGCAAACCTATATTCCAGGCAAAGATGCCGCACTGGAAGACTCTATCTCACGCTTCCAGCAAAAATTACAGGATCTGGGCTTCAATATTGAAGAAGCTTCCTGGTTGAACCCGGTTCCTCACGTCTGGTCCGTGCATATTCGTGACCGTGACTGTCCGCTTTGCTTCACTAACGGCAAGGGTGCTAGCAAAAAAGCGGCGCTGGCTTCTGCGCTGGGTGAATATTTTGAGCGCCTGTCAACAAACTACTTTTTTGCAGATTTCTGGTTAGGCAACACTATCGCTAACGGCGACTTTGTCCATTATCCGAATGAAAAGTGGTTCCAGTTACCGGATGACGGCAGCCTGCCGGAAGGCATTCTGGATCCGCGCCTGAAAGATTTTTACGATCCGGAAGCCTCTCTGAACGCCAGCGATTTAATCGATCTGCAGTCTGGTAACGCCGCGCGCGGTATTTGCGGCCTGCCCTTCACGCGTCAGTCTGATCAGGAGACGGTTTATATTCCGATGAACATCATCGGTAATCTCTATGTTTCTAACGGCATGTCAGCGGGCAATACCGCTAACGAAGCGCGCGTACAGGGGCTGTCCGAAGTTTTCGAGCGCTATATCAAAAACCGCATTATCGCCGAGTCAATCAGCCTGCCTGTGATTCCACAGGACGTGCTTAACCGTTATCCGGGCGTAGTGGAATCGATTGAAAAGCTGGAAGCAGAAGGATTCCCGATCTTCTCTTATGATGCCTCGCTCGGCGGCAATTATCCGGTGATCTGCGTAGTCTTGTTCAACCCGCAAAACGGCACCTGCTTCGCTTCCTTTGGCGCGCACCCTGACTTCGGCGTAGCGCTGGAGCGTACCGTAACCGAACTGCTTCAGGGACGTGGGCTGAAAGATCTGGATGTCTTTACCCCACCGACCTTTGACGATGAAGAAGTGGCTGAGCACGCTAACCTGGAAACCCACTTTATCGATTCCAGCGGCCTGATCTCCTGGGATATGTTCAAAGACGACGCGGACTATCCGTTTGTTGACTGGAGCTTTGCCGGATCGACCGAAGAAGAATTTGCCACGCTGATGGCAATATTCAACGCGGAAGATAAAGAAGTTTATATCGCAGATTATCAACACCTTGACGTTTATGCCTGCCGTATTATTGTTCCCGGCATGTCTGATATTTATCCTGCGGAAGATCTGTTGCTGGCCAATAACAGCATGGGCGCCTATTTGCGAGAAACGCTGCTTTCTCTGCCTGACAGCCAGTGGGAAAAAGAAGATTATCTTGCACTGATCGAGCGTTTGGACGAAGACGGTCACGATGACTTTACTCGCGTACGCGAATTGCTGGGCCTGGCAACGGGTAAAGATAACGGCTGGTATACGCTGCGTATTGGCGAACTGAAAGCCATGCTGGCACTGGCAGGCGGTGATATCGATCAGGCGCTAATCTGGACAGAGTGGACGATGGAATTCAACGCTTCTATCTTTACGCCAGAGCGGGCTAACTACTATCGCTGCCTGCAAACGCTGCTGCTGCTAAGCCAGGAAGATGAACGCGATCCTGTGCAATATCACCATGCATTTGTCCGTATGTATGGTCAGGAAGCCGTAGATGCCGCTTCCGCTGCCATTAGCGGCGAAGCGCCTTTTTATGGTTTGCAGAGCGTGGATGAAGATTTGCTGGCCTTCCCGGCGCATCAGGCGCTACTCGCAGCCTACGAGAAGCTGCAGCAGGCTAAGCGTCGCTACTGGAAATAATTTTTTTAGCCCGCCAGAACAGGCGGGCTTTTTAAGACCAACTTTAACCAGACTTAAATATTAATTTTATTTAAGATTAAAAAGGTTGCCGGATTATTTCTGCAAAAATAAAAAACGCCGATATAGTAGAGTAAGGTTGCCGGGCGCGCTCCATTGAGCCTTAAAAAATATATAGCTACTTTAAAATTTATTTTAAGCTTTTTTATCAATAATTTAAGAAAAAAATAAGCTTTTCTTCCCTGTTCGGAACGGCAACGTACCGTTTCAATATGATCCATATCAATTTTCCTGCCGTACTCCTTTGTTATTATTTCATCGTTCAATAATTTCAGGAGAAGTTAGTGTGAAAGCTGGCAATCCGTTCGATTTACTCCTGCCGTCTGAAATGGCTAAAGTCGCTGAAGAAGCGGGCGTCTATAAAGCAGCAAAACATCCTTTTACCACTTTTTTTCTGGCTATCACCGCGGGCGTATTTATTTCCATCGCTTTTGTTTTTTATATCACTGCCACCACCGGCACGGAAACCATGCCGTATGGCGTGGCAAAACTGATCGGCGGCCTGTGCTTCTCTCTGGGGCTGATGCTGGTGGTGGTGTGCGGAGCAGACTTGTTTACCTCGACCGTTCTGACCATGGTGGCGAAAGCCAGCGGACGCATTACGTGGGGGCAGCTGGCCCGTAACTGGATTAACGTTTATATCGGGAATTTCTTTGGCGCGATGTTTTTTGTCGGGCTGATCTGGTTTGCTGGCCAGTATATGGTGGCAAATGGTGCATGGGGGTTAAATGTTCTGCAAACGGCTGACCATAAAATGCACCATACTTTTCTTGAAGCCGTCTGTCTCGGCACGCTCGCAAACCTGATGGTATGCATGGCGGTCTGGATGAGCTATTCCGGGCGCAGCCTGACGGACAAAATGTTGGCTATGGTGTTGCCGGTTGCAATGTTCGTTGCCAGCGGGTTTGAGCACAGCATTGCCAATATGTTCATGATCCCCATGGCTATCGTTATCAAAGACTTCGCTTCGCCAGCTTTCTGGCAAGCCACCGGGACAACAGCGGCACACTTTTCAGATCTGACGGTCATTAATTTTATTATCGATAATCTTATCCCCGTCACCCTCGGCAATATTATCGGCGGTGGGCTGCTGGTCGGCCTGACGTACTGGGTTATCTATTTGCGGGACGGCGATCATCACTGATTGCCAGCAACAGGATTTGACCTTGCTGCCAGGCAGCAGGAATAAAAGAACTTCATTTAAAAGGTGATCACATGAGCGAGCAAAATGTAAACCAGGCAGCTGCCTGGGCAGGCTTTGCACAAGGCGAATGGCAGAACAGCATCAACGTCCGTGACTTCATTCAAAAAAACTATACTCCCTATGAAGGTGACGAAGCATTTTTGAGTGGCGCGACACCGGCAACCACGGCCCTGTGGGATAAGGTGATGGAAGGCATTAAGCTGGAAAACCGTACCCATGCGCCGGTGGATTTTGATACCGATCTGGCTTCCACCATTACCTCTCATGACGCCGGTTATATCGATCGCAAGCTGGAAACCATCGTTGGCTTACAAACTGAAGCGCCTCTTAAGCGCGCCCTGATCCCTTTTGGCGGCATCAAAATGGTGGAAGGCTCCTGTAAAGTTTACGGACGCGAACTGGATGCCGGCCTGAAAAAGGTTTTTACCGAATACCGTAAAACACATAACCAGGGCGTTTTCGATGTTTATACGCCCGACATTCTGCGCTGCCGTAAATCGGGTGTATTAACCGGGCTGCCGGATGCTTATGGTCGCGGCCGCATTATCGGTGACTATCGTCGCGTTGCCCTTTACGGCATCGACAGGCTGATGAAAGACAAGTTTGCTCAGTTCACTTCACTGCAAAGCGATCTTGAAAATGGCGTTAACCTTGAAGCGACTATCCGCCTGCGCGAAGAAATTGCCGATCAGCATCGTGCGCTGCAGCAGATTAAAGAGATGGCTGCAAAATATGGCTGCGATATTTCTGAACCAGCGAAAAGCGCTCAGGAAGCCGTACAGTGGACCTACTTTGGTTATCTGGCCGCGGTCAAATCGCAAAACGGCGCGGCAATGTCGTTTGGCCGCGTTTCTACGTTCCTTGATATCTATATCGAGCGCGATCTGCAGGCTGGCACAATCACCGAGCAGGACGCTCAGGAGCTGATTGACCATCTGGTCATGAAACTGCGTATGGTTCGCTTCCTGCGCACGCCAGAGTATGACGAACTCTTCTCCGGCGACCCTATCTGGGCGACAGAGTCACTGGCAGGTATGGGCGTTGACGGGCGTACGCTGGTCACTAAAAACAGCTTCCGCTTCCTGAATACGCTTTACACGATGGGCCCCTCACCTGAGCCTAATATGACCATTCTCTGGTCTGAAAAGCTGCCGCTGAACTTTAAGAAATTTGCGGCCAAGGTTTCTATCGATACGTCATCAGTACAGTATGAAAATGACGATTTGATGCGCCCGGATTTCAATAACGACGATTACGCTATCGCCTGCTGCGTTAGCCCAATGATCGTGGGCAAACAGATGCAGTTCTTCGGTGCACGCGCCAACCTTGCTAAAACCATGCTTTACGCCATTAACGGTGGCATGGATGAAAAGCTTAAAATGCAGGTGGGCCCGAAAGAAGCGCCAATGATGGACGACGTGCTGGACTATGACAAAGTGCTGGGCCGTATGGATCACTTTATGGACTGGCTGGCAAAACAGTATGTAACCGCCCTGAACGTCATTCACTATATGCATGACAAATACAGTTACGAAGCTTCACTGATGGCGCTGCACGATCGTGACGTTTACCGCACCATGGCCTGCGGTATCGCCGGTCTGTCTGTGGCTGCCGATTCACTGTCCGCTATCAAATACGCTAAAGTGTCACCTTTACGTGATGAAGATGGCCTGGCGGTGGATTTCAAAATTGAGGGTGAATATCCGCAGTTTGGTAATAATGATGCGCGCGTGGACGATATCGCCTGCGACCTTGTCGAACGCTTTATGAAGAAAATTCAGCAGCTGCAGACCTATCGCAATGCGGTACCAACGCAGTCTGTGCTGACAATTACCTCCAACGTGGTTTACGGTAAAAAAACAGGTAATACGCCAGACGGTCGCCGCGCAGGCGCACCATTTGGTCCGGGCGCAAACCCAATGCATGGACGTGACCAGAAAGGTGCTGTCGCCTCTTTGACATCCGTAGCGAAACTGCCTTTTGCCTATGCGAAAGATGGTATCTCCTACACCTTCTCCATTGTGCCTAACGCCCTGGGTAAAGATGATGATGTCCGTAAGGCTAACCTTGCCGGTCTGATGGATGGCTATTTCCATCACGAATCCAGCATCGAAGGTGGGCAGCATCTGAATGTCAACGTCATGAACCGCGAGATGCTGCTGGAGGCGATGAACGATCCAGAGAAATATCCTCAGCTGACCATTCGTGTTTCAGGTTACGCGGTGCGTTTTAACTCCCTGACGAAAGAACAACAGCAGGATGTGATTACCCGTACCTTCACTAAAACCATGTAAAGAGTAAAAGCTCCGGTTCGCCGGAGCTTTTTTAGTCTGTTTTGCCAGCCATCTTGTGGGTCGCTGGCAAAAAAGACTTAACGCAGCTGCAGACTGCGTCCCTGCCTGAAGGCGGGATTACCGTGGAGAAAACATCGCAATGTCAGTAAAAGGCCGTATCCACTCGTTTGAATCATGCGGGACCGTTGACGGCCCCGGCATCCGCTTTATCACCTTCTTTCAGGGCTGCCTGATGCGCTGCCTCTATTGCCACAACCGTGACACCTGGGATACCCACGGCGGTCAGGAGATTACGGTTGAAGAGCTAATGAAGGAAGTGGTGACCTATCGCCACTTTATGAACGCATCGGGCGGCGGCGTTACCGCTTCCGGCGGCGAAGCCATTCTGCAGGCGGAGTTCGTGCGCGACTGGTTTCGCGCTTGCCGTGCTGAAGGAATCAATACCTGCCTGGATACCAACGGCTTTGTGCGTCGTTACGATCCGGTGATTGATGAGCTGCTGGAAGTAACCGACCTGGTAATGCTGGATTTAAAGCAGATAAACGATGACATCCATCAGATTCTGGTTGGCGTCTCTAACCATCGCACTATGGATTTTGCTCGCTATCTTGCCAAAAAGAATATTCGTACCTGGATACGCTTTGTCGTGGTGCCCGGTTATTCCGATGACGATGATTCGGCGCATCGGCTGGGTGCATTTACGCGTGATATGGGCAATGTAGAAAAAATAGAGCTGCTGCCCTATCACGAATTGGGTAAACATAAATGGCTGGCGATGGGCGAAGAGTACAAGCTTGACGGCGTGCATCCTCCCAGGACGGAAACGATGGAGCGGGTCAAGCATATCCTGGAAGAGTACGGCCACAAGGTAATGTATTAGCGAGCGGAAGAAACCCGCTCACTCTACCAAAGCCGATCAGGCATGGGCGATCGGCGTAGCGTGACGGTCGGCCTTACGTAGCAGCATAGCCAGATAAACCAGCGCTACCGTAGCAATAGTGACAAACAGCACGCGGTCGGAATAGCTTTGCATCAGCATAGAAGTAAGGGCTGGTCCGGCCAGGCTGCCGGTGGTGTAACTCAGCAGCAGCGCCTGGTTCATTGCGACCAGCTCATGGTGGGCCACTTTCTCGCATGCCCACGACATAGCGACCGGATAAAGCGTAAACCCGGCACAGCCCAGCACGAACAAGGCTGGTGCCATTGCGGCATTGCTGAGCATTGCCAGCGCGCCCAAAATCACGCCAAAGACCTGCACGCGCAGCACCAGCAGACGGCCATAGCGATCCGCAAGACGGCCAACCGGCCACTGGCCGATAATGCCTGCGCTGACCATCAAAGCCATCCAGTAGCCTACTGTTGCATCGCTCATACCCTGATGAGAAAGATAGAGCGGCATTAATCCATACAGCGAGCCAAGCAGTATCCCGGAAATAATACAGCCATTGATACCCAGCCTGGCGCTGCGGCGGCGCAGCATGGACCACATCCGTCCGGGAGCCTCTTCGCTCTCGCCTTTTGCCGTAATTCGGGTGAAAACCAGCGGCAAAATAGCGGCAACGATAAGAGCGGTTACCCACGGCAGCGTATGCAGCAGTTCGGTAGAAATCTTGCTGACTAACAGCTGGCCGATAACCGTCGCAAGGTAGTAAACAATCATGTAGGCAGCGAGTAGTCGTCCACGGTTGCGTAACGTGCCGCTACATAACAGAGCACTTTCCACGACGACCCAGATCAGCGCACAGCCAATACCAGCAACGAAGCGCCAGATCGACCACATCCAGAACCCCTGTTCGAAACCCATAGCGGCCGTCGCCAGGGCGAATAAGGCTGTCGCAATATAATAGGCCCGATTAAAGCCCAGTCTCTTAATTAGCCATCCCGCCATTAATGTTCCGACCAGGTTGCCGGTAAAATAAGCGGAGCTGACGGCACCAATCTGCCAGGTAGGCAGTAAATCGTGCGTAAGCCAGAGCGGCACCAGCGTATTCAGCACGGCGACAGAAATCGTCAGTAGCAGTAAACCGCAGAGCAGCATAATAACGGGACGGGACCAGGTTGACATAGTCAGGAGACGACCAAAAGAGAGATGATTTTGCGCGAATAATGCCACCAGCCGGATTAAAGTCAACGACCTGAATTTGGCCACCGCACAATTTGCCGTGGGCCGATTTATTTTTTTTATCCGTAAAAAGCCAAATAATGTTCAAAATGCTGAAATTAAATTTATTTCATTGAAATAAAAGGAAATAAAACAAAGAGGAATTTTTAATCGATTATATTTATTGCTGGATATGACAGGCGTTAAAGCGGCGGCGTTATTCCGCAACAAATAAAAAAACCTGCGGCCGTTAAGCCACAGGTTTTTTATCAGAAAGGGAAACTAGCCGATAAACTCAAGCCCTTTCATATAAGGTCGCAGAACCTCCGGCACGGCAATACGTCCGTCCGCCTGCTGATAGTTTTCCAACACTGCGACCAGCGTACGGCCTACAGCAAGGCCAGAACCGTTGAGCGTATGGACCAGACGCGGTTTCTTCTCGGTTTTGCTGCGGCAGCGAGCCTGCATGCGGCGCGCCTGGAAATCACCCATATTCGAACAGGATGAAATCTCACGATAGGTATCCTGCGCCGGTAACCAGACTTCCAGGTCATAAGTTTTACATGCGCCAAAGCCCATATCGCCCGTGCAGAGCAGCACTTTACGATAAGGCAGCTCAAGCAGCTGGAGAACTTTTTCGGCATGGCCGACCAGCTCTTCAAGCGCCTGCATGGAATCTTCCGGACGGGTAATCTGCACCATTTCAACTTTGTCGAACTGATGCATACGAATCAGACCGCGGGTATCACGACCATAGGCGCCGGCTTCAGAACGGAAGCATGGCGTATGGGCGGTAAACTTCAGCGGCAGCGATTCTTCTTCCAGAATTTCGTCACGGACCAGGTTGGTCAGAGGAACTTCGGCCGTTGGGATCAGCGCATAGTCGCTGGCGGAAGCTTCTTCTTCCAGCGGACGCGTATGGAATAGATCTTCACCAAATTTTGGTAATTGTCCCGTTCCGTAAAGCGTTGCGTGGTTAACCAGATAGGGAACGTAGGTTTCCAGATAGCCGTGCTGTTCCGTGTGCAGATCCAGCATAAACTGGCTAAGCGCGCGGTGCATCAGGGCAATCTGCCCTTTCATTACCACAAAACGTGAACCAGTCAGCTTAGCGGCGACGGCAAAATCCAGACCGGCAGCCATCTCGCCCAGCTCCACGTGGTCGCGTACCGCAAAATCATACTTGCGCGGCTCGCCCCAGCGGCTGATTTCCTGATTTTCACTGTCGTCCTTGCCTGGCGGCACTTCGTCAACAGGGATATTAGGAATAGCCAGGGCCACATCACGAATAGCATTCTGTAACGCATCAAGTTCCGCTTTGGCCGCGTCCAGGCGTTCGCCCAGCGCGTTCACTTCCTGACGTAACGGCTCGATATCTTCCCCACGCGCCTTGGCCTGCCCGATAGATTTGGATCGGGAATTGCGTTCAGCCTGCAGCGTTTCGGTTTCGACCTGCAAAACCTTGCGGCGTTCTTCATGCGAGCGCAGCAGATCAACGTCCAGCTTATAGCCCCGGCGTGCCAGTTTTTCAGCGACTGCGTCTGGCTCATTACGCAGCAGATTGGGATCGAGCATGCTTGTCCTGTGATTAGTAAAAAGAGATGGGCGCATCCCGGAGAATGCGTTGAATTCCTTGCTAACCTTACCGCAAGGCGGGGGTCAGCGATAGCGTTTTGTCGGGCTATTTTGATCCTGTCCGGCAAGCCAGGCGAGCTTTTCACCAATCTTCCCTTCCAGCCCGCGAGAGGTTGGCTGGTAATAACGCGTCTGTGCCATTTCAGCCGGAAAATAGTTCTCTCCTGCAGCATAACCGCCGGGCTCATCGTGCGCATAACGATATTCTGCGCCCAGCCCCATCTCTTTCATTAGCTTCGTTGGCGCGTTGCGTAGATGCTCGGGAACATCAAAATCGGGTTTATCGCGTGCATCACGCATCGCCGCTTTAAAAGCGGTATAGACGGCGTTGCTTTTCGGCGCGCAGGCCAGATAGACGATAGCCTGGGCGATAGCTCGTTCACCTTCCGCTGGCCCAACCCGGGTAAAGCAATCCCAGGCGGAAATCGCTACCTGCATACCCCGGGGATCGGCATTACCAACATCTTCTGAAGCGATAGCTAACAGGCGGCGCGCGACATATAGCGGGTCGCCGCCTGCCGTAATGATTCGTGCATACCAGTAGAGTGCCGCGTCAGGCGCGGAACCGCGCACCGATTTATGTAGCGCTGAAATCAGGTCGTAAAAGCGATCGCCTTTATTATCGAAGCGGGCGCTCCGCTCGCCGGATACTTCAGTAAGCAGTTGTGGCGTCAGGATACGCTGGCCTTTGCTATCCGCTTCTGCCATATCGGCCATCATTTCCAGCGTGTTCAGTGAACGACGAGCATCGCCATTTACCAGCTCGGCTATCATCCTGCGGGTATCATCCGGCAGGATGATATTCTGCTTACCGTAGCCCCGCTCACCATCTTTCATCGCCTGATCCAGGACCTGCTCAATATCTTCAGTGGTCAGAGACTTCAGCAGATAAACGCGCGCGCGGGAAAGCAATGCAGAATTTAGCTCAAATGAGGGATTCTCAGTAGTGGCACCGATAAAAGTGATAGTGCCATCTTCAATGTGCGGCAGAAACGCATCCTGCTGGCTTTTATTAAAGCGATGGACCTCATCAACAAACAGAATGGTACGCCGTCCGGCATGACGACTTTGCCGCGCTCGCTCAATCGCCTCCCGAATTTCCTTGATGCCGGAGGTAACAGCGGAGATGCGCTCAACGTCAGCCTGGCCGTAGTGACCAATAATCTCCGCCAGCGTGGTTTTACCCGTGCCTGGCGGCCCCCAGAGGATCATCGAATGCAGATGTCCGGCTTCGATAGCGCGCGGCAAAGGTTTGCCGGAAGCCAGCAGATGCTGCTGTCCGATATATTCAGCCAGCGTCCGAGGCCGCATGCGCGCGGCCAGGGGTTGAAACTCGTTATGGGAAAAATCCAGAGACAGGTTGCTCACGCTGACCTCACTGACGTTGATCGTCCAGCGTCACGCCTTTTGGCGGAGTGAAGCGGAATTTATCAGGATTAACCGCGCCGTTTTGCTGGCTTTTCAGGCTGTAGCTGCTGCGCTGACCATCCTGCTCCACCGCGCTGAACTGGTTAATGGTACCGTTGGTTGAAACGTTAATCGTAAACTGTTTCAGGTTGCCGTCGGTCGATTTTGGCGTCAGCTCAAAGTTGTCGCCAAGCTGCTTAATGTTGTACTGCTTCCAGTCGCTGCGCTGGTTACGAGCGATCAGCATAAATGGCGTATTGCTGGTGGCGTCTTTCAACCAGGTCGCGCTGACCTGCTCAACAAACGGGTTGTAAAACCACAGGGTTTTACCATCGGAAATCAGTACGCTTTCATCGGGCGCGGTCATGTGCCAGTTGAATAAATCGGGACGTTTTACCCACAGCTCGCCTTCCCCATCCTGAACGGACTGGCCGCTGCCGTCGGTAACTTTTTGGGTAAAGCTGGCATGAAAACTGGTTACTTTATCCAGGCGCTGCTGTAAATCAGCAGAGGCATCGGCCATGACGCTGGCAGAAGCAAAAGAAGCAAGCAGGCAGCATGTGATCGTCAATTTTTTCATTTACGGCATCCTTATTGAAACTTTTTTATCCCGGTTAGCGGGCAGCCTTAACTGTAGCCAGGCGGCAGAGATAACAACAGGGGAATTAGCTGATTACACGGATATGATATGGAGACAATCGCTGGAAATTCAACGGGCCGGATAATCCGGCCCGTTGGTTACGCGTTACATCTCATGCGGCGGCGGTGAAAGCACTTCGCGATTGCCGTTGTGGCCCGGCGGCGAAACTATGCTCTGCGCTTCCATCTGTTCAATAATGCGTGCCGCTCGGTTATAACCGATGCGGAACTGCCGCTGAACGCCAGATATCGAGGCGCGACGTTTTTCAACAACAAACGACACAGCCTGATCGAAAAGCGGATCGAGTTCTTCGTCGCCATCAAGTCCCATGGCAGCGCTTTCACTCTCTTCGCCTGCCGTGATGCTCTCTATATACTGCGGACGACCGCGAGCTTTCCAGTCCTGAACCACTGCATGCACTTCCTCATCCCTGACGAAAGCACCGTGCACGCGTACCGGCATTGAGGAGTTTGGCGGCATATACAGCATATCGCCCATCCCCAGCAGCGATTCGGCACCGCCCTGATCGAGGATCGTACGCGAGTCGATCTTGCTGGAAACCGTAAAGGCAATACGAGTTGGAATGTTGGCTTTAATCAGGCCGGTGATGACATCTACTGACGGGCGCTGCGTTGCCAGTACAAGGTGAATACCTGCCGCACGCGCCTTCTGTGCCAGACGGGCAATCAGCTCTTCCACTTTTTTGCCTACCGCCATCATCAGATCGGCAAACTCGTCAACCAGCACCACGATATAAGGCAGCTTTTCCAGCATTGGCGGCGATGTTTCCATGCTGTCGCCCGGCTTCCAGAACGGATCCGGAATCGGACGCCCCATCTCTTCCGCCAGCCTGACCTTCTCGTTATAGCCAGCCAGATTACGCACGCCCAGCGCAGACATAAGCTTATAGCGGCGCTCCATTTCTCCCACGCTCCAGCGCAATGCGTTAGCCGCGTCCTTCATGTCGGTAACCACTTCTGTTAACAGATGCGGAATACCTTCATAAACCGACAGCTCAAGCATTTTCGGGTCGATCATGATAAAGCGCACTTCTTCCGGCGTGGCTTTATAGAGCATGCTGATAATCATGGCGTTTACGCCAACGGATTTACCCGAGCCGGTAGTACCCGCTACCAGTAAATGCGGCATTTTTGCCAGGTCGGCCACGACCGGCTCTCCAGCGATATCTTTACCCAACACCACGGAAAGCGGCGAAGGATTATCGCGGAACATGTCGCATTCCAGTACTTCACGCATATAGACGGTCTGGCGATGCTTATTAGGCAATTCAAGACCCACATACGGCTTACCGGGAATAACTTCCACGACGCGTACCGCTACTGCGGAAAGCGAACGGGCCAAATCGCGTGACAGATTAGAAATACGAGCAGCCTTAACGCCAGGTGCCAGATCCAGTTCAAACCGTGTAATAACCGGTCCTGGAGAGATACCCACGACTTCCGCTTTGACACGATAGTCGCCCAGGCGAGCTTCAACCAGCCGTGCCGTTTGCTCAAGCGCAAACATATCTACCGGCTCGGCTTCCGCTGGTGGAGCCGTCAGCAAGTCCAGCGTTGGCAGTGGCGTGGTTGGTTTTTCCAGCGGCTGCTCATGACGCACCAGGAATGGGTGGAACAGGCTATCTTCCACCTTTATTTCTGGCGCAGGCTCCGGCTGCTGTACTGGCTGCTGCCACGAAGGTGTAGCTGGCTGCTCAGGCTCCTGCTGCGGTGCTGGTCGCTGCCACGAAGGTGCGGCTGGCTGCTCAGGCTCCTGCTGTGGTGCTGGCCGCTGCCACGAAGGTGTAGCTGGCTGAGCCTGCTGCGGTGCTGGCTGCTGCCACGAAGGGATAGCTGGCTGTACAGGCTCCTGCTGTGGCGCTGGTCGCTGCCACGAAGGTGTAGCTGGCTGTACAGGCTCCTGCTGTGGGGCTGGCTGCTGCCACGAAGGTGCGGCTGGCTGCACAGGCTCCTGCTGTGGCGCTGGCCGCTGCCATGACGGTGTAGCTGGCTGTACAGGCTCCTGCTGCGGTGTTGATCGCTGCCACGAAGGAGCGGCTGGCTGCTCAGGTTCCTGCTGCTGCGCTGGCTGCTGCCATGATGGTGTAGCTGGCTGCTCAGGTTCCTGCTGCTGCGCTGGCTGCTGCCATGACGGTGCTGGTTTGACTGGCTCCGCCGCAGCTGATGACGTAAACGAAGCGCCTTCGACTTTAGCCGCCGCCTCTTCCGCCGGTAAGAAATCAAAAGCACCCGCGGTATTTGCTACCATCGCCGAGGTACTTTGCTGCCCGGCATAGCGCTCGCTCTGCTGCCCGGCAAACTGGCGGGCAAGCTCGGCCTGATGTCGGATTTCTTCCTCATCTTCCGCACTTGCTTCAGCCGCAGCCGGTTCCCCATAGCGAGCCTGTTGTTGAGCATCGAAAGCCTCGCGCAGATGCGTTTCATCCTGCTGCCCTGCTTCAGAATCAACGGCCTGCTGCAGGCGCTGCTCTTCTTCCTTCGCCTTTTCCTCTGCAATACGCTGCGACGGCAGTTTAATACCGTAGGAAGCTAATTCGCGGCGGGTGGGGAGCTTAACGGGATTAGGCCGTGGTAACGCTGGCCCGATTCCCTGCTTAACCTGCGGATTAGCGGTATCGCTGGTAGCGCTGAAGCCAGGCATAAAGGCCGCCGAGGCTACAGCACTCGCTTGCGCTACATTAGCAGCATGCGGTTCTATCTCAGTAGAATGAGTAGCTTGCGGCGTGGAAAAATCAAAAGGTGAAGCCGAGGCTTCCTGCCAGTTACCCATGCGTGGAGCATCATCTTCCTCAGCAACGGGCACGGTTGGTGCAGGTGTCTCTGCCGGCACTTCAAAACGATAAAGTTCCGGGGCTTCGGCGGCCGAAAATGCCTCTTCAGTATGCGTGGAGGCGGGAGCCGCTGCCGCTGATACCGGGGTTGATGCTGCCACGGTCGCCGTAGCCGCACCCTGTGCTGCAGCTGTATGGGAAGCTACAGCAGCCGGAGCAGCCGGAGCAGCCGGAGCAGCCGGAGCAGCCGCAGGCTTGCTTAACAGCGGATCGCTGTCATCATCTTCATAAAAATTTGCTGACTGATTTAATAGCACATCGTCTTCTTCACGACGCGCGCTTTTCTTTAAAACAGGTGCCGGTTCATGTTCTTCGTCATCGTACTCTTCCTGCCAACGCTCTTCATCACGTGAACGGTTGCTGGCAAAGGTCAATACGCCCATGACCGCCGCGCCAATTTTTTCAGCAATGGTCAGCCACGACCAGCCTGTATACAGCGTCACGCCCGCAGCCCAAACGCAAAGCAGCGTTAATGTGCCGCCTGCCGGACTAAACCAGGGGGCCATGGCGTTGCTTAACAGGCTGCCGATAACGCCGCCGGAGGCAAAATACCAGATATCATCAGCATTTAGCGCAGCAAGACCACAAGAAGTGACTACCAGCGCCAGTACGCCAATCAGGCGCAGCGCAACGGCAAAGTAGTCAATATAGTCCTGCGAATGTCGCTGACGAAAGGTAATCCAGCATAGCCCCAGGATAACAGGAGGAATGGCATAGGCCATGACGCCAAAAATGAAAAATAGCGTATCGGCCAGCCACGCGCCCGGACTGCCACCCAGATTGTGGATTGGTTCATGCCAGGCGGTTTGCGACCAGCTGGGATCGGAAGGGTTAAAGCTCAACAACGCTACCATCAGATAGACGGCAAAAAGAGCAACAACGATCAACAATGCTTCCAGCAGCCGACGACTACTGCTTAACGGCTGTAAGGACACTTCTTTATCTTCTGTGTATTCCTGGCTCAAGAGTACTCTCCAGGTGCCTGTAAACTATGGAGGCAACAGCGTCGGGCAAGCCCGACGCTGAACCTGTATGAATTCACAGGAGTGTACCGAAAACTACCAGGTTTTGCACCTGCCCTGTGTTACCGTGTCTTAATGACTAACCGGTTACTTTGTTTCACTTCTTCCATCACAACATAGGTCCGCGTATCGTTTACGCCCGGCAGGCGCAGCAGGGTTTCACCCAGTAATTTACGATAGGCCGACATATCCGGCACGCGCGTTTTCAACAAATAGTCGAAATCGCCTGAAACAAGATGACACTCTTGAGTTTCCTCAAGTTTTTGCACCGCGGCGTTAAATTGCTCAAACACGTCAGGCGCACCACGATTCAGAGTAATCTCAACGAATACCAACAGCGACGCATCCAGATAGTGTGGATTCAGCTGGGCGGTATAGCCAAGGATAAACCCCTGTCTTTCAAGACGACGTACACGCTCAAGGCATGGTGTAGGTGATAAACCTACGCGTTTGGAAAGCTCGACGTTTGAGATGCGTCCATCCTTCTGCAGTTCGTTAAGGATGTTGCGATCGATCCTGTCGAGATCTTTTCCAGGCCGTTTTTTATTGTCTACCATTATTATTGTCTCTCTAAATGCCTTCCCTTGACCTGCCATACCCTGAACAAGGTTACTCCGTTACAGGGCTGTTCTAAGTGAAGTCTGGAGCCTGCTGCGGTTTATCACGCCCATCCGTATGACGCATGTTGTCTGTCCACACCATGCGTCATGACCAATGACAGACTGAGTTCATCCGGCCACGGAGGACAGAGAGAACCTGTCCTGTCAGCCTGAATGCCCTCTGCTTCCTACACTGTTTTCGCAAAAGCGCAGCCGATTGTCAAAGTAAAACAACTAAAATCAGTACAACATGCCAGATGTGACGCTGCGTAACTGTTTTATAATGGAAAATTTACCGTACTGCACCATCTTGCGACCCGGATTGCCCCACTATGGCGCAGCGTTCGGGAGCAAATTGGTTAAACCTTTTACAACCATTGCTAACAAAATCGCAGAATGCTTTTTTTGCCGCGGCAAATTCCCTACAATCAGCAAATGGTTGTCAATTCGAGAGGGTCTCATGAGCAAGGCCAGACACAGTAAATTACTTATTTTAGGTTCCGGTCCCGCAGGTTATACCGCAGCCGTTTATGCGGCACGCGCCAACCTGAATCCAGTGCTGATTACCGGCCTGGAGAAAGGCGGCCAGCTGACCACGACGACAGAAGTAGAAAACTGGCCGGGCGATCCGCACGATCTAACCGGGCCGGGCCTGATGGAACGTATGCATGAACATGCGACAAAATTTAATACCGAAATTATTTTCGATCATATTCACGACGTCGATTTGCAAAACCGCCCTTTCCGCTTGACGGGCGACAGCGGTGAATACACTGCTGACGCATTGATCATCGCAACCGGTGCTTCAGCCCGCTATCTTGGCCTGCCGTCTGAAGAAGAATTTAAAGGCCGTGGCGTTTCAGCCTGTGCGACCTGTGACGGTTTTTTCTACCGTAACCAGAAAGTCGCGGTGATCGGCGGCGGTAATACGGCGGTAGAAGAAGCGCTTTATCTGGCGAACATTGCTGCAGAAGTGCATCTGATTCACCGTCGTGACAGCTTCCGGGCAGAAAAGATCCTTATTGACCGGCTGATGGAAAAAGTGCGCAACGGCAACATCGTGCTGCACACTAACCAGACGCTGGATGAAGTCCTGGGCGACCAGATGGGCGTTAGCTCACTGCGTCTACGCTCAACGCTTGATGATTCGCAGAAAGAGCTGAGCGTAGCGGGTCTGTTCGTGGCTATTGGCCACAGCCCAAATACGGCTATTTTTAAAGATCAGCTTGAGCTGGAAAATGGCTATATCAAGGTGCAGTCCGGCCTGCATGGCAACGCTACGCAAACCAGCATTCCCGGCGTCTTCGCTGCAGGTGACGTGATGGACCATATCTATCGCCAGGCGATTACCTCGGCCGGAACAGGCTGTATGGCCGCCCTGGATGCCGAACGCTATCTGGATGGTCTGGTTAAAGAGTCTCAGTAATTTGTTACAAGCCTGATGCTATCTTGCCAGAGGCGACCCCGGACGGGTCGCCTTTTTCATTTCTGCGCGGTACCATTACCGGTAATTTCCCCTGGTAACTGTAAGGCATTCAGCTACTGATTGGCTGAATGTAGAGCATTACGGCAGAGCATGAACAAATTACGGCAGCAAGAATTACTTCTCTGGCTTAGAAAGCAGCGTATTTACGGTCACGGTTGGTTTAAGGTTTCGCTGGTGCTGGGCGCGGGTGGCGCTTTGCTGATCCTTTGTCAGGCATGGCTGCTGGCGACGCTGCTACAGTCACTTATTATCGACGGGCTTCCTCGCGAAAGGTTGTTGCCTTATTTTATCCTGCTTTTTGGCTGTTTTTTGCTGCGTGCTTTCCTGCTCTGGCTACGCGAAAAAGCCGCGTTTGCCTGCGGTTGTGCAATTCGGCAAAAGTTGCGGCAGCAGGTGCTGAAAAAGCTTGGCGAAGCCGGTCCGGCGATAGTCAAAACCAAAGCAGCCGGAAGCTGGGTAACGCTTTTGCTGGAGCAGATTGAAGACATGCAGGATTACTATTCCCGCTATCTGCCGCAAATGTGGCTGGCCGTGCTAATTCCCTGCCTCATTCTTATTTTCCTTTTCCCGATCAACTGGATGGCGGCGCTAATATTATTAATTACCGCACCGCTTATTCCCCTGTTTATGGCTTTAGCCGGTATGGGTGCAGCCGACGCGAGCCGACGCAATTTTCAGGCGCTGGCGCGGCTCAGCGGTCATTTTCTCGATCGTCTGCGCGGTCTGGAAACGCTGCGGCTGTTTCACCAGGCTACGGCAGAAAGCCAGCGCATTCGCGAAGCCTCCGCCACGTTTCGCCAGCGCACCATGGAAGTGCTGCGGCTGGCCTTTCTTTCCTCTGCCGTTCTGGAGTTTTTCGCCGCTGTTTCGATAGCCGTTATTGCCGTTTATTTCGGCTTCTCTTACCTCGGCGAGCTAAATTTTGGACACTATGGCGCTGGCGTCACGCTGTTTGCCGGTTTTCTTTCATTGATACTTGCACCAGAGTTCTTTCAACCGCTCAGGGAATTAGGATCTTTTTACCATGCGAAAGCACAGGCCGTAGGCGCAGCTGATGCACTGGAAAAATTCCTGACAGCAGAAAGACAACCGCCGGGCGCATTGACGCCCGATTTGAGCCGGGGCATAACGATTACCGCTACGGATCTACGGGTTATCGCGCCTGACGAGACGGTTCTGGCGGGTCCATTGAATTTTGTTATCGAACCCGGACAGCGCATCATAATTGTTGGGCAAAGCGGCGCGGGTAAAACGTCACTATTTAATGTGCTATCAGGCTATTTGCCCTATCAGGGATCGTTAAAAATCAATGACATTGAATTACGCGAAATCTCACCCCCCTTCTGGCAGCAGCAGCTTGCGTGGGTCGGGCAAAATCCCCATCTTCCCGCTGCAACACTGCGTGAAAATATCGCGCTGGACGGCAGTAACGACCCGTTAAAACTGGCGCAGGTTTGCAAGCTTGCAGGAATCGAACGTTTTCTTGCCGACCTGCCCGAAGGAATAGAGACGGTTGTGCAGGAACAGGCAGCTAACTTATCCGTGGGCCAGGCACAGCGTATTGCCGTTGCCAGAGCGCTGTACAAATCCTGCCGTTTGCTGCTGCTTGACGAGCCGGGAGCCAGTCTCGACAGCGAAAGCGAACGTTACGTTAATCAGGCTCTTAAAGCCGCCTCCCGTCATCAAACCACCCTGCTTATTACGCACCGGCTGGATCAGCTGACGCACTGGGACAGGATCTGGCTAATGCACAGTGGCAAAATTTTCCCACAAAAAGATAAAGACCAGCTGCTTTTGCAAAGCGGCATGTTAATAGAAACATTTTTCCAGCCTGCTGGAGAAAACAGATGAAGCTATTACGCCCTTTTTTAGCCCTGTACCGCCTCCATACCGGCCGCCTGGCGCTGGGGATTTTTCTGGCGATAGTCGCGCTGTTAGCCAGTATTGCCTTACTGACGCTGTCTGGCTGGTTTCTGGCCGCCTGCTCGCTGGCAGGTGCAGCAGGTCTCTATGGCTTTAATTATATGTTGCCTGCTGCCGGGGTTCGCGGCGCGGCAATCCTCCGTACAGCTGCCCGATATGGCGAGCGCCTGGTCAGCCATGACGGCACGTTTCGCATTCTTGAACACCTGCGTGTTTTCACTTTCGATAAACTGATCCCGCTTTCCCCGGGCGGTCTTTCGCATCTTCGTCAGGGCGATTTGTTGCAGCGTTTGGTCGCCGATATAGATACGCTCGATCACCTCTATTTACGGCTCATTTCCCCTCTGCTGGGCGCGCTTGCGGCTATTCTGGCGGTTACGCTGGGGCTGGGCTGGCTGAACTGGTCGCTTGCGCTGACTCTCGGCGCAATCATGCTGCTGAGCCTGCTGCTACTGCCTCCCCTTTTCTATTATCTGGGTAAATCAGGAGGCGAAGCGCTGGTGCACTGGCGCTCGCTTTACGGCGATCGGCTAACGACATGGTTGCGTGGCCAGGCAGAACTTAAAATCTACGGTGCGGAGCCGCGTTTTTACGCCGTGCTGGATGAAACGGAACAACAATGGCTTCGCGTGCAGCGATCTCGTGCCAGCCTTAGCGGCTTATCGCAGGCTGTACTGATGACCGTAACAGGTATAACCACCGTGCTGATGCTGTGGCTAAGCGCAGATAGCCAGGCTGGCGCGGTTATTGCTCTGTTTTTGTTCTGCACGCTGGCGGCTTTTGAAGCGCTGGCACCGGTCGGCAGCGCCTTTCTGCATCTTGGAGAAGTTATGGCCTCGGCCCGGCGCGTCAGCAGCCTTATTTTGCAGCAGCCAACTGTCGTGTTTCCATCCACGAAAACAAATACAGCCGGCATTTGTTTAAGCCTGCGCAATGTCAGTTTCGGCTATACGACCGGCAAAGCGGCCCTGCAAAATATCTCACTGGAAGTAGCACAAGGGGAACATGTGGCGCTATCAGGATGCACCGGCTGTGGAAAATCAACGTTACTTCAGCTGTTGACCCGCGCATGGGATCCATCTGAAGGGATGATTTTAATGAATGGGCGTGCTTTAAAAGAGTGGGATGAAGCTTCGTTACGTAAAGCGACGAGCGTGGTAACGCAAAGGGTTCATCTGTTCAACGGCACGCTGCGCGATAACTTGCTGATAGCGGCGGCGGACAGTAGCGATCGGCAGCTTGCCAGCGTGCTCGATCGGGTAGGCCTGCAAACGCTGCTGGCTCATAAGCAAGGGCTTAACGCCTGGTTGGGCGAAGGCGGGCGTCAGCTGTCAGGCGGAGAGTTACGGCGACTTGGTCTGGCGCGTGCGCTGCTGCATGATGGCCCGCTGCTCCTGCTGGATGAACCGACTGAAGGGCTTGATAGCCAAACCGAGCGGCAAATCTTAGCGTTAATCCGCCAGGCCGCCCAGGGAAAAACGCTGATTATGGTGACCCATCGCCTGCAGGATCTGGCGCATTTTGACAAAATTTGCGTTATGGAAGGCGGACAGATCATTGAGCAGGGAAACCACGTCGAATTAATCTCAAAACGCAGCCGCTACTGCTCTTTCTGCCAGCAGATTGCGCTATAGTCATAGCCTCTCGTGTTACAGAGACAGTTACTATGCGTTTGATTCAGCTCTCCAGAGAGTCACTTCATTTCCCACCGCCGGAAAAGGCCCTGCGGGAACCTAACGGTCTGCTGGCGATGGGCGGCGACCTCAGCGTGCCGCGTTTGCTGAGCGCCTATCATCGCGGTATTTTTCCCTGGTTTTCTCCTGGCGATCCTATTTTGTGGTGGTCACCCGATCCGCGCGCCGTCCTTTGGCCGGAAAAATTTCACCTGAGCCGTAGCATGAAGCGTTTTCATCAGCGATCGCCCTACCGCGTTACCCTGAATCAAAGCTTTAGCGAAGTGGTGGAAGGCTGCGCTGACGATCGTGACGAAGGGACCTGGATAACACCTGCGGTCAAACATGCCTGGCAAAAGCTGTTTGATGCGGGTGATGCGCAGTCTGTTGAGGTGTGGCACCATAATGAGCTGGTGGGCGGCATGTATGGCCTGGCGCTTGGACAGATATTTTGCGGTGAATCCATGTTTAGCCGTCGCGAAAATGCCTCAAAAACGGCGCTGCTGGTTTTCAGCCGCTACTTCCAGCAGCAGGGCGGCAAGCTTATTGACTGCCAGGTGCTTAATCCGCATACTGCCTCATTGGGTGCTGAAGAAATCAGCCGCAACGACTATTTAAAGCTGGTTGATTCGCTGGCTAATCAGCCTCTTTCCACCGATTGCTGGCAGCAGCGAACGCTTTTTTAAGCGTTCGCCGTGATGTTTTGCAGCCAGAAGGCCATAACGGTGTTATAATATAGGCGTTTGGTATGTTGTTTATCCATCGCCTTCGTTACTGGCGAAGTGGGAGTGGAGCAGCCAGGAATATTACGTACTTTGTCTCTTACTTTTCAATACGCGCAACCGCGAATAAAAAAGCCATTTTGCAGACCGCTTATTCCCTGGTGTTGTGCCAACTACTGATTAATCGTGTGCCTCTTCTGCGTGTTTCACGCGGCGGAGAGGCTGACGCTGGTGGAACCGCCAGCAGTTCTTTACATAAAGTCCGAAATTCGGCATTATTTGCCGATTAATGGCAAAGGTTATAACATCCAGAGGATATGATGGCCAAAGAAGACAATATTGAAATGCAGGGTGAGGTAATCGAAGTGTTACCTAACACCATGTACCGTGTTAAATTAGAGAATGACCATATCGTTACCGCTCACATTTCCGGTAAAATACGCAAAAACTATATCCGCATCTCGATGCAGGACAAAGTTACCGTTGAGCTGACTCCTTATGACCTGAATAAAGGTCGCATTACCTTCCGTATTCGCTAAATTCATATTCGCCAGACTGGCAAACGTTTTGCGTAGCGTACTGGTAAAAAAAAGGCCGGAAATTTTCCGGCCTTTTGCTTTTCAACTTTAGTGTACAGTCCCTTCCGTTTTGCGCTTTTCGGCGCTGAGGAAATGGTAGGTCAGCTGGTTCTTCTCTTTATCGAGCGCCACCGAAACCGATCCGCCATCCACCAGTGAACCAAACAGCAGTTCGTTTGCCAGCGGTTTCTTCAGGTTTTCCTGTACCGTACGCGCCATTGGACGCGCGCCCATCGCTTTATCGTAACCTTTATCTGCCAGCCAGTTGCGCGCTTCATCGCTGACTTCCAGCGACACGCCTTTCGCATCCAGCTGTGCCTGCAGTTCGACGATGAACTTGTCCACCACCTGATGGATAACAACGGCATCCAGATGTTTGAACCAGATAATATTGTCGAGACGGTTGCGGAACTCTGGCGTAAAGATTTTTTTGATCTCTTCCATTGCGTCAGTACTGTTGTCCTGTTGGATCAGGCCAATTGACTTACGCTCGGTTTCGCGAACGCCGGCGTTAGTCGTCATGACCAGCACTACGTTACGGAAATCTGCTTTACGGCCATTGTTGTCGGTCAGCATACCGTTGTCCATCACCTGCAGCAGCAGGTTAAAGACGTCCGGGTGCGCTTTTTCAATCTCATCAAGCAGCACTACCGCATGCGGGTGTTTAATGACCGCATCCGTCAGTAAGCCACCCTGATCGAAGCCGACATAACCCGGAGGCGCACCAATCAGGCGGCTGACGGTATGGCGTTCCATATATTCCGACATATCGAAACGCAGCAGCTCAATGCCCAGCGCTTTCGCCAGCTGGACGGTAACTTCTGTTTTACCTACGCCCGTCGGGCCAGCAAACAGGAAAGAACCGACAGGCTTGCGATCCTGGCCTAAACCGGCGCGGCTCATTTTAATCGCCTCGGTTAAAGCTTCAATCGCGTTGTCCTGACCGAATACCAGCATTTTCAGACGATCGCCCAGCGTTTTCAGCGTATCGCGATCCGTTGCCGAAACGCTCTTCTCAGGAATACGCGCGATGCGGGCCACCACGGATTCAATATCCGCCACGTTGACCGTTTTCTTGCGTTTGCTGACCGGCAGCAGTCGTGCACGCGCGCCTGCTTCGTCAATAACGTCGATAGCTTTGTCCGGTAAATGGCGGTCGTTGATATATTTCACCGCCAGCTCTACCGCTGCACGCACCGCTTTTGCGGTATAGCGAACATCGTGATGCGCTTCGTACTTTGGTTTCAGCCCGTTCAGGATCTGGACCGTTTCATCAACTGAAGGTTCAGTGATGTCTATTTTCTGGAAACGACGTGCCAGCGCGCGATCTTTTTCAAAGATATTGCTGAATTCCTGATAGGTCGTGGAACCCATTACGCGGATCTTGCCGCTGGACAGCAGCGGTTTAATCAGGTTGGCAGCATCCACCTGGCCGCCTGAAGCCGCGCCAGCGCCGATGATGGTATGGATCTCATCGATAAATAGAATGCTGCTGTTATCCTGCTCAAGCTGTTTGAGCAGTGCTTTGAAACGTTTTTCAAAGTCGCCGCGATACTTGGTGCCGGCCAGCAGCGAACCAATATCCAGGGAGTAGATGGTGGCATCTTTCATCACTTCCGGCACGTCGCCCTGCACAATACGCCAGGCGAGCCCTTCGGCAATGGCCGTTTTACCCACGCCCGATTCACCCACCAGCAGCGGATTGTTTTTCCGGCGACGGCAGAGAACCTGAACGGTACGCTCCAGCTCTTTATCCCGCCCGATCAGCGGATCGATACCGCCTACGCGAGCAAGCTGATTAAGATTGGTGGTGAAGTTTTCCATACGTTCCTCCCCGCCTGCTTGCTCTTCGTTGACCGGATTTTCTGCGCCAGGCGCAGGGCCGGCTTCGTCTTTACGCGTGCCGTGAGAAATGAAGTTTACAACGTCAAGACGGCTGACCTCGTGTTTACGCAGCAGATAAGCCGCCTGCGACTCCTGCTCGCTGAAGATAGCGACCAGCACGTTTGCGCCAGCTACTTCGCTACGGCCGGAGGACTGTACGTGGAAAACTGCACGCTGCAATACGCGCTGGAAGCTGAGCGTAGGCTGCGTGTCGCGTTCTTCTTCGCTAACCGGCAATACCGGCGTTGTTTGTTCAATGAAGGCTTCGAGTTCCTGCCGCAGCGCCACGATATCAACCGTACACGCTTCCAGAGCTTCTCGTGCTGATGGGTTACTCAGTAACGCCAGCAGCAGATGCTCGACGGTCATAAACTCATGTCGGTGCTCGCGCGCTCTGGCGAAAGCCATATTTAAACTGAGTTCCAGTTCTTGATTGAGCATAGGCACCTCCCCCAATAGATCGCCTTATTCAGGCTTTTTCCAGCGTACACAACAACGGATGTTCATTCTCCCTCGCGTACTTGTTAATGTGCGCGACCTTGGTCTCTGCCACTTCGGCGGTGTAAACACCGCAGATCGCCTTTCCCTGATAGTGAACCGTAAGCATCAGTTGCGTTGCACGTTCAACATCATAAGAAAAGAACTTTTGCAGTACGTCAATAACAAATTCCATAGGTGTATAATCGTCATTATTCAGAATAACTTTATACATAGAAGGCGGCTTGAGACCTTCCCGAAGTTTGTCATCTGCAAGATGTTCAAAATTAAGCCAATCGTTAGTGTTTCCCATACGTACCCAATATGAAAACGTTACTTGCTTGCGCCAGACTAACATCTCTAAGGGTAAGTTTAGCACGCTCAGAATGCTGTCCGGTGCCGATGAATTTTTACGGCATCTTGTTACTACGCGACCTTCATCACAAAAATAGCAATAGCGTTAACTGCCTCAAATTTTGATGATTTCGTGCTCGCCTTAACCGTGCAATCGCTTGACGCCTGGCCGCATTTCTCTACAGTACAGGCGTAAGCTGGATGCGTTTTAACCAGCCAGGAGGCTTGTGCCTCATTACCTCACCCATTTGAACGTCTTGCGAGGGATCAAAGCATGGAGACGGGTACTGTTAAATGGTTCAACAATGCCAAAGGCTTCGGCTTTATCTGTCCGGTCGGTGGCGGCGAAGATATCTTCGCGCATTACTCCACTATCCAGATGGATGGCTACAGAACGCTGAAAGCCGGGCAGCAGGTGCAGTTTGATGTGCATCAGGGGCCGAAAGGCAATCACGCCAGCCTTATCGTTCCTGTCAATGCGGCAGTAGCAGTCAGCGCCTGACCTGCCTCAGTCATTCTGACCAACCTTGCGATAAAATGCCAGCCAGCGTCGCTGGCATTTTTATGGGCAACATTTACCAACACTAGTAAAATGGAGCCGTCCTGTCATTTTTCAAGGCCGTTTTCCTGTAAATTAATTCCTCATATCCCCTTTCCGATTTCTCTCCTTTTTTCTTAAAAAACCTTCTGTTTCCGCCCGTTAGCCCGAATAGTATGCGCTAAATCAACCCGGAGCCATTTTGTAAAACATACACACGCATTGTGCACTAATGTTGCATTTTAAATGCATCTTTCAGGAGCAACAGTATGTTTTGCATGCAGTGTGAACAGACCCAGCGCCGTGCAGCAGGCAACGGCTGTACCGGCACACAGGGCGCCTGCGGAAAAATGGCGCAGACTTCCGACCTGCAAGATTTGTTAGTCGCCCTTTTGCAGGGACTTTCCGCATGGGCGTTAGAAGCTCGGCGGCAAGGGATTGTGCTACACGAGATCGACAGCTTCGTGCCAAAAGCACTCTTTGCTACGTTAACCAACGTGAATTTTGTCGATCGCCGTATCGTCGCGCTGGCGCAACAGGCCGTGAATTATCGCAAAACTTTAAAAGCGCACTGCCAGCAGCCTTATCACATGAAACTTCACCCGATGGCGGAAATTGTGCCGGAAGGTAACGAGCCTCATCAGCTGCGGCAGCAAGCGCTGCGTTTTCGACTGAATCGGCAAGAGGAACACGAAGACATCCTTGGCTTACGGTTACTCTGCCTGTACGGCCTGAAAGGCGCGGCCGCTTATCTGGAGCACGCCCACGTACACGGCTATATTGACGACGAGATCTATCAGCAGTTTCATCAAATCATGGCCTGGCTGGGCAGCATGCCGAGCGACAGTAGCGACCTGCTGGCCACGGCCATGCGCATTGGCAAAATGAATTTCACCATTATGGCTATGCTGGATAAAGCGCAGACAACCGTTTATGGCGATCCGCAACCCGTTTTAGTCAATACACAGCCGGTCGCCGGTAAAGCTATTTTAATTTCGGGACATGATTTAAAAGATTTGCAGCTGCTGCTGGAGCAGACGGCTGGTAGCAACATCAACATCTTCACCCATGGCGAAATGCTGCCTGCGCATGGTTATCCGCAGTTGAAAAAATATCCTCATCTGGCCGGCAATTACGGCAGCGGCTGGCAGCATCAGCAAAAAGAGTTTGCGGCTTTTCCAGGCCCGATCATCATGACCTCTAACTGTCTTATCGATCCCTTCAGAGGCGATTATCAGCAGCGCATCTGGACGCGCAGCATCGTCGGATGGCCTGGCGTGCCCCATTTGCACGGCGAAGATTTTTCTGCGGTGATTGCTCAGGCGCAAGCGATGCCTGGCTTTTGTCAGGACGAACCGCCTCATCATATTACCGTCGGCTTTGGCCGACAGACATTGCTGGATGCTGCCGATAGCGTGCTCGATCTGATAGCAGCGCGCCAGCTTAAACATATTTTCGTGGTGGGTGGCTGCGATGGCACGCGTAATCTGCGTAACTACTTTACCGGGCTGGCTACGGCGATTCCCGATAACTGTCTGCTGCTTACTTTGGGCTGTGGAAAATATCGCTTTAACAAGCTCGACTTTGGCACGCTTGGCGGCCTGCCACGCCTGCTGGATACAGGACAATGCAATGACAGCTATGCGGCGGTGGCACTGGCGCTCAGGCTGGCGGAAAAACTGCATTGCGATATTAACGAACTGCCGTTGTCGCTGGTGCTTTCATGGTTCGAGCAGAAAGCCATTGTCGTCTTACTGACGCTGCTGTCGCTGGGCGTGAAGAATATTTACACCGGTCCCACGGCACCCGCTTTTCTGACGGCAAATTTGCAGGCGGTATTAAAAAAAGAATTTGGTCTGCGAACGATATCTACGGTGGAAGAAGATCTGGCAGCATTGCTGCCTGCGGATACTTTTTCTGTCGGATAATTTACTTATACCAGGAAAAGCCGGTTGTTTCTTACCTTTCCCTTCACTCAGCCTGGACTATGCTTTTTGCTGAAGATCATTCTGCCATCGGGAAGATGACTCACCAAACATAGAAAAGGAGTCAGAGATGAAGCAAACGTTAGCCGCACTGTTGGCAAAAACGCTTGAAAACGCCGGCGTGAAGCGCATTTGGGGCGTAACCGGGGATTCACTTAACGGCCTGAGCGATAGCCTGAATCGCATGGGCACCATTGAATGGATGCCAACCCGCCATGAGGAAGTGGCGGCCTTCGCGGCCGGAGCCGAGGCGCAGATTAGCGGCGAACTGGCCGTCTGTGCCGGCTCCTGTGGTCCAGGCAACCTGCATCTGATTAATGGCCTGTATGACTGCCATCGCAACAACGTGCCGGTACTCGCTATCGCCGCGCATATTCCTTCCAGCGAAATCGGTAGCGGATATTTTCAGGAAACGCATCCGCAGGAGTTGTTCAAAGAGTGCAGCCATTATTGCGAGCTGGTCTCTAATCCTGAACAGCTTCCGCAGGTGCTGGCTATCGCCATGCGGAAAGCCATTATTAACCGGGGCGTGTCGGTGGTGGTTATTCCTGGCGATATTGCGCTACAGCCTGCGCCAGAAGGTGCCAGCGCGGAGTGGTATCCGCCGCAGTTTCCCATTGTTCAGCCACCGGCAAGCGAGCTGGACAAGCTGGCGCAGGTACTGAATGAAGCTAAGAACATCACCCTGATGTGCGGCTATGGCTGTGCGGGTGCGCATGAGGAAGTGGTGCAGCTGGCGGAGACGCTCAAAGCCCCTATCGTCCATGCACTGCGCGGCAAAGAACATATTGAGTATGACAACCCTTACGATGTAGGGATGACCGGCCTGATCGGCTTCTCATCGGGCTACCATGCCATGATGAATGCCGATACGGTAGTCCTGCTGGGTACGCGCTTCCCGTATCGGGCCTTTTATCCCACGGATGCAAAAATCATTCAGATCGATATCGACCCGGGCAGCATTGGTTCGCACTGCCACGTTGATATGGCGCTGGTTGGCGATGTCAGAGCCGCCCTTTGCGCACTGCTTCCACGGCTTGAAGTAAAAGAAGATCGTCGCTTTCTTGATAAAGCATTACGGCACTATCAGGATGCCAGAAAAAGCCTTGATGACCTGGCAACGCCAAATGACAAGCAGGCGATTCATCCGCAGTATCTGGCGCAGCAGCTCAGCCATTTCGCCAGCGAAGATGCTATTTTCACCTGCGACGTCGGTACGCCGACCGTGTGGGCCGCGCGCTACCTGAAAATGAACGGCAAGCGTCGCCTGCTGGGTTCTTTCAACCACGGTTCGATGGCAAACGCCATGCCTCAGGCGCTGGGCGCGCAGTCAATTGATAAACAGCGCCAGGTTATTGCCATGTGCGGCGACGGCGGTTTTTCAATGTTGATGGGCGATTTCCTTACCGTTGCCCAGCTTAAATTACCGGTGAAGCTGGTGGTATTTAACAACAGCTCGCTGGGATTCGTGGCGATGGAAATGCAGTCCGGCGGCTATCTGACAGACGGCACCGAGCTGCATAACCCTGCTTTTGCCGATATTGCTAAAGCCTGTGGCGTAAAAGGGATCCGCGTGGAGCGTGCATCCGAGCTGGATAGCGCTATTCAGGAGATGCTGGCGCACGACGGCCCTGTGCTGCTGGACGTTATCACCGCCAGTGAAGAGCTGGTAATGCCGCCACAGATCAAAATGGAGCAGGCCAAGGGCTTTAGCCTCTATATGCTGCGCGCTATTATCAGCGGTCGCGGTGATGAAGTGGTAGAGCTGGCAAAAACTAACTGGCTGCGGTAAAACATTGGCAGAGCTAATGTTACGGACGCTTCGGCGTCCGTTCTTATATCAAGGAGCGCAACAGTGATCGACTTACGCAGTGATACGGTAACCCGCCCCTCGGCAGCTATGCTGTCAGCCATGATGGCGGCTGAAACCGGCGACGATGTTTATGGTGATGATCCAACCGTTAACGCGCTGGAAGCCAAAGCGGCCGCCCTCAGCGGAAAAGAGGCGGCGCTTTTCCTGCCGACGGGAACCCAGGCTAATCTTGTTGCGCTGCTTTGCCACTGTCAGCGTGGCGAAGAATATATTGTGGGTCAGCTGGCCCACAATTATAAGTACGAAGCTGGCGGGGCCGCCGTGCTTGGCAGTATTCAACCCCAGCCGGTCCTGGCCGCCAAAGACGGCACGTTACCGCTGGACGTGGTCGAACAATTTATTAAGCCTGACGACTTTCACTTTGCGATAACTAAACTGTTAAGCCTTGAAAATACCCATAATGGCAAAGTCCTGCCGCTGAGCTATTTGCAGGAAGCGTGGGAATTTACCCGTCAACATAAGCTGGCGCTACACGTCGATGGCGCGCGCATTTTCAACGCCGTGGTAGCGCTAAACGTGACGCTACAGGACCTGGCACAATATTGCGACACGCTGACTATCTGCCTGTCAAAAGGCCTTGGCACGCCTGTTGGCTCACTACTGTGCGGCAGCAAAGAGTATATAGAGCGAGCAAAACGCTGGCGCAAAATGACCGGCGGTGCCATGCGTCAGTCGGGCATACTGGCGGCGGCTGGCCTTTACGCGCTGGAACATAACGTCGCACGCCTGCAGGAAGATCACGATAACGCGGCCTGGCTGGCGGCACAGCTAAAAGAAGCTGGCGTACAGATTTCCAGCCAGAACACCAATATGGTTTTTGTACGCCTGCCGCGAGAGCAGATCGCGCCGCTTAAAGCGTGGATGCATGAAAAAGGCATTATTCTGCCTACCGGCGCGGTTACCCGCATAGTTACCCACCTGGATGTGGATCGCCAGGCGCTGGAAAAAGTGGTGGCCGAATGGAAAGCGTTTTTAGCCAATAGCTAATTTTCGCCATATTTTTCCAGCAGCGCTCTGGCTATTGCCTCGCTTTGTGCATCGGCAATACCCTGAAAGTTTGCCGGTCGAAAATGCATCTGGAAAGCCGCAATGACCTTCTGTTGCTGTTGGTCAGACATTGCTGGCGTGACTTCGTAGCCGTAACGCGAAAGCAACGCCAGCAGGGAAGCCCGATCGGTTAGCTGCTCCGGCGCCCTGCCCGCCAGGTAATATTGTACGCGTTCAGCATCCGGCCACGCGCCCAATCCCTGCTCGTAGAGCCAGTGCCAGGGAAACAGCGGGCCGGGATCCTGCTTACGCTGTGGCGCGATATCGCTGTGCCCAACCACATTCTGTGGTTGTATGTTGTAACGAAAAACGATATCTCGTATTAATGGCCTTAACGCCGCTATCTGCTCGCCGGAAAAAGGATACCAGACCCGCCCGTTCGTGGTACGGCGGTAGCCCGGATTCTCCAGTTCAATGCCGATTGAGGTATCATTCAGCCTTGTCGCGCCACGCCAGAAACTGTTACCTGCATGCCACGCCAGCTCGGTTTCCGGCACCAGCCGCAGCACCGTGGGCTGATTTCCGTGCCGCTGTGGTTTAGCCGCTATCAGATAGTGCACGCTGACTTCACGATCGGTCAGCGTGGCCAGCGACCGGGGAAAATCCTCTGCCGTATAGTGAATAACCAGCGTTTTGATACGCGGCCGGGCGCCGTAAGCCGTATGGCGAGTGTCGACCACGTAGCCATCCTGCTTCTCCAGCCCGGACGTACAGGCGCTCAACATTAACGCCGCCGCCACGGCCATCAGCAAACGCATCAGCGACCTGTTTTTACAGCAGTGCCGCTGACGCTGACCATCAGCATGCTGCTATCTTTGCCGACCGTTTCGTAATCAATATCAATGCCAACCACGGCGTCCGCACCCAGTGCTTTGGCCTGTTCTTCCAGCTCGGCAAAAGCTATCTGCCGTGCCTTGCGCAACTCTTTCTCATAGGCGCCCGAGCGACCGCCGACGATATCGCGGATACCGGCAAAGAAATCACGGAAAATATTAGCGCCCAGAATCGCTTCGCCAGTCACCACGCCGCAGTATTGCGTAATGGGTTGCCCTTCCAGCGTCGGGGTAGTGGAAAATTGCATCATTGACTCCTTGTGTGCAGATTGTGGGTTTTAGCTCTTATCGCCAGGCGAACCAGCTATACTTTATGCTAAAAAACGCCATCCAGAAACCATAAGGAAATCAAGATGAAATTACTCGCCGCTCTGGCTCCGCTGGCACTGCTGCTCAGTGCCTGTACCACGGTAGAACCGGTCTATAAGGATAACGGCAGCCGTACCTCTCCCTGTGTCGACGGTGGCCCGGATACCGTTGCGCAACAGTTTTATGATTTACGCACCAGTCAACCGACTCAGGGCCTGCCGGATGCTGCACTGCTGGCAAAATATCGCCCTTACCTGAGCGATAAGCTTTATCAGACGCTGTTGAAAGCCAGTAATAATCCGCAGAAAGAAGCTGCGCTACAGGGCGACATTTTCTCCAGCCTGGCAGCTGGCCCTGGCTCTGCCAGCGTGGCGGATGCCTCAACCATTCCTAACCGCGATGCGCGAAATATTCCGTTGCGCGTTAAGCTAAGCCGTGATGGCGACAAGCCGCAGGAATGGCAGGATGAAGTATTAATGGTGCGCGAAGGCACCTGCTGGGCGGTTGACGACGTGCGTTATACCAGCCCGGCTCCGCATATTGAAGGCGGTTCACTCAGCCAGCGACTGCTGAAATAATTGCTTATCCGGAAAGCACCGTCTCGCACTGATTATGCTGCGAGACGGAACTCTCAACATGCTGCAATTTTAACCAACTTGTTTTTCTAAACAAAATTTTAACGTAGCTCACCGTCTACCATCACAATAACGCTGCATTTTCATTCGATTAACGTCATTTTGTGCTAGCCTTCAGGATAACTTCGCTGCATAAGCGAATTTTCCACGGCGTTGATTGCATAACTATGCCGTCGACGTTAAGATTCGCAGCACTAATGGCTATTCACTTTTTGCGCATGAGTATTCAACTTAACGCTGTAAACTGCTTTTATAGTGCCCATCAGGCGCTTTTTGATATACAACTGTCATGCCCGGAAGGCGAAACGCTGGTATTGCTGGGGCCAAGCGGCGCGGGCAAGAGTTCGCTGCTGCGCGTGTTGAATCTGCTGGAGATGCCGCGCTCCGGTACGCTGGCTATTGCCGGCCACCATTTTGACTTCAGCAAAGCCCCTGGCGATGTCGCTATTCGTGAGCTGCGCCAGAACGTTGGGATGGTTTTCCAACAGTATAATCTCTGGCCACACCTGACGGTGATGCAAAACCTGATCGAAGCGCCCTGCCGCGTGCTGGGCCTGAGCAAAGATCGGGCGCTGGCGCGTGCAGAAAAACTGCTGGACCGCCTGCGCCTGACCAAATTTGCCGATCGCTTTCCACTGCATCTTTCTGGTGGTCAACAGCAGCGGGTGGCCATTGCTCGCGCGCTGATGATGGAACCTGCGGTGCTGCTGTTTGATGAACCCACAGCGGCGCTGGATCCAGAAATCACCGCGCAGATCGTTGCGATCATTCAGGAACTTTCAGAAACCAATATTACGCAGGTGATCGTCACCCACGAGGTGGAGGTGGCGCGCAAAACGGCCAGCCGCGTCGTCTATATGGAAAATGGTTATATTGTGGAACAGGGTGACGCCAGCCGCTTTACACAGCCGCAAACCGAAGCGTTTGCCAACTATCTTTCGCACTGATGCAGGACATAATGATGAAAAAAATCGTACTTGCCGCGCTGTTAGCCGGTGTAAGCCTGAGCGCGAGCGCTGCGCAGACCATCCGTTTTGCTACCGAAGCGTCTTACCCTCCTTTTGAATTCGTGGATTCAGAAAATAAAATCCAGGGCTTTGATGTCGATCTGGCTAATGCCCTGTGCAAAGAGATTGACGCAACCTGCACCTTCACTAATCAGGCGTTCGACAGCCTGATCCCAAGCCTGAAATTCCGTCGTTTTGACGCGGTGATGGCGGGTATGGACATCACGCCTGAGCGTGAAAAGCAGGTTCTGTTCTCTAAAGCTTACTACGACAACTCCGCGCTGTTCATCGCGCAAAAGGGTAAAATCGCAGACGTGAGCGCGCTGAAAGGCAAACGTGTCGGCGTACAGAACGGCACTACCCATCAAAAATATCTGACGGACAAAATGACCGGCGTCACCACGGTGCCTTACGACAGCTACCAGAATGCCGTGTTGGATCTGAAAAACGGCCGTATTGATGCCGTGTTTGGCGATACTGCCGTCGTTAACGAGTGGCTGAAGCAAAATGCCGCGCTGGCACCGGTCGGTGAAAAAGTCACGGATAAAGCCTATTTCGGTACCGGTCTGGGCATCGCCGTGCGTCAGGGAAACACCGACCTGCAGAGCAAATTCAACGCCGCGCTGGATAAAGTAAAAGCCAACGGTACGTACAAAACTATCTACACCAAATGGTTCCAGCAATAACGGAATGAGCGAACTTTATCCTCTTGCAAGCGCCGCCGGGATGACCGTCGGCCTTGCCGTTTCTGCGCTGATTGCAGGACTGATTCTGGCGATGATTTTCGCCGTCTGGGAGTCGGCCAGCTGGCGTCCCATAGCGTGGATTGGTACGGGCCTGGTCACGCTGTTTCGCGGCCTGCCGGAAATTCTGGTGGTGCTGTTTGTCTATTTTGGCGCTTCGCAGCTGCTGTTAACGCTTTCGGATGGCTTTACGCTGCATCTGGGATTCACTACGCTGCCGGTGCAAATGGCCATCGAAAATTTCGACGTTAGCCCTTTTCTCTGCGGCGTCATCGCTTTAGCCATTCTCTACTCTTCTTACGCCTCGCAAACGCTGCGCGGTGCCTTAAAAGCGGTGCCGCAGGGCCAATGGGAATCCGGCCAGGCGCTGGGTATGAAAACCTCCGCTATTTTCTTTCGTTTGATTTTGCCGCAGATGTGGCGTCACGCGCTGCCGGGCTTAGGCAACCAGTGGCTGGTACTGCTGAAAGATACCGCGCTGGTGTCGTTGATTAGCGTTAATGACATTATGCTGCAAACGAAAAGTATCGCTTCGCGCACTCAGGAACCTTTTACCTGGTATATGATTGCCGCTGCGATCTACCTGGTTATTACGCTGCTTAGCCAGCAGGTTTTAAAGCGCATTGAAGCCCGCACCACCCGCTTTGAACAGGGGAGTCACTGATGCTGAGCTATCTACCCGAACTGCTCAAAGGGCTGCATACCAGCCTGACGCTGACGGTTGCTTCGCTGCTGCTGGCCCTGCTGCTGTCGCTGCTCTTTACCGTTATTCTTTCCCTGAAGATACCGCTGCTGCATCAGGTTGTCCGTGCTTACATCACGCTGTTTACCGGCACGCCGCTGCTGGTACAGATTTTCCTGATTTACTACGGGCCAGGGCAATTTCCGTCTATCCAGGCGATTCCGTGGCTGTGGCATTTGCTGTCGCAGCCGTGGCTTTGCGCCTTGCTGGCGCTGTCGCTTAATAGTGCGGCTTACACTACCCAGCTTTTTTACGGCGCGGTGAAAGCTATCCCATCCGGGCAGTGGCAATCCTGTGCGGCGCTGGGTATGAACCGTAAGGATACGCTGCGCATTCTGCTGCCCTACGCTTTTAAACGCGCCCTCTCCTCCTATTCCAACGAGGTGGTGCTGGTGTTTAAAAGTACCTCGCTGGCTTACACCATTACGCTAATGGAAGTCATGGGCCATGGGCAACTGCTGTATGGTCGTACCTATGACGTAACGGTTTTTGCCGCAGCAGGCCTTATTTATCTTTGCGTTAATGGATTGCTGACGCTGATGATGCGGTTAATAGAGCGTCGCGCGCTGGCTTTCGAGCACAGAAACTAACGCGCCGGTGGGCAACCACCGGCATTTGCGGAAAAACAACTATCATCTGGCTTTTAATTAATGGATAGCGTCGTCCGCACAACGCGCATACTAACCCGATAATACTCGCGCAAGGACTGGAGCCATGCTTAAGGTTTGGGCCTTTCTTCTCATCGGATTTAGTGCCGGTACGCAAGCCAGCGACCCGCTTCGTTTCGCCGTCTCGGCAACTTATCCCCCCTTTGTTTATTTCAACGAAGGGCATCAGCTGGTTGGCTTTGATATCGATCTGGCAAAGGCGCTTTGCGAAAAAGTGCAGCGGCAGTGTACTTTTGCTAACAGCGACTTTGACCGCCTGCTGCCTTCGCTTAAGTTTAATCGCTTTGATGCGGTGATTTCCGGGCTGGATATTACTGAAGAGCGGCGGGCGCAGGCAGATTTCACCCAATCTTATCTGGAGAGCTCCGCCACCGTCATCGCTCTCAAAAACCATTACGCCTCTTTTTCTCAGCTTAAAGGTAAGCGCGTTGGCGTGGCCGATGCCACAACGCTCCAGGCCTGGCTACAGTCTTCGTGGCCGGAGATTGTTACCGTGAGCTATGACAATTACCAGAATGCGCTACTGGATATCCGCAACGCCCGGCTGGACGGTATTTTCGGCGAAACGCCCTCTATGCAGGCGATGATAAAGGCCAATCCTGACCTGGCCGTCGTTGGCGAACCGGTAACGGACGCCCGCTATTTTGGCTCCGGCCTGGGCATTGCGGTGCATAAAGGCAATAATGCACTGTTGGTTCAACTCAATACAGCGTTACAGAGCATGACGGCAGACGGTACGCTGCAGGCGCTCAGACTACGCTGGTTTGGCAGCGCCAGCCCGCTCCCCGCCGAGTCAAAGTCGCCGTAACAGCGTTAATACTTCACTGTGCGCGGTATGCGGGAACATATCGAAAAGCTGCACTTTGACAATGGCATAGTCGCTCATCCGGGCAATATCGCTGGCCATCGTCTGCGCGTTACAGCTGGAGTAAAGAATAAACGGCGGTGCCATGCTGCTCAGGTAATCACAAAGCGCTGCGCCAATGCCGCGACGTGGCGGATTGACCAGCACCAGATCGGGCACGCTGCCTTCGCCCGTAGCAAAAGCGGTAGAATCCAGTGCTGCAAAGCTGACCTTGTTCAACCCCATCTGCTCGGCCGAGCGTTTTGCGCAGGCTATCGCTTCGGCATTGATTTCGATACCGGTTAACGTCATCTCTGGCGTCGTACAGTGCAGGCCAAAACCGCCTACGCCGCAGAAAAGATCCCACATGCTTTTGATGTTAAGGTCGCTTACCCAGGCTCTTGCCGTGGCGTAAAGCGAGGCGGCCACTGCCGGGTTGGTCTGGAAAAAACTTTGTGGCCTGATCCAGAGCGGCACATTGTTTAGCTGTTCGGCCAGCGCCTGGCTTTCGCTTAGCGCGATTTCCTCTTCACCTTCCAGAATCGCCATATGTACCGGCTGGATATTGGCCGAGATGACGCTTAACTGCGGCAGCCGCTGCTGCAATTCCGGGATGGCCCGCTTGAGCTGCGCCAGCTTCTCTTTTGAACGCAGCACAAAACGCAACATCAGTTCCCCCGTGAGGCTGCTTTGCATCAGCAGGATAAACTTTAGCTCGCCGCGTTTGCGCGCCACGTTATAAGGCGTCAGGCCTGCGCGAGCGATAAACGGCTTCAGCTCCGCAAAAACAGCGCTAAAGCTGTCAGGATAAAGTGGACAGGCGCAAAGATCGACGGGCGTGCCGTCGGCATGCATGATCCCCAGCACTGGCCGTTCTACGCTGCCGCTTACCACCATTTTCGCCTTGTTACGAAACCCTTGCTGCGCAGAAATAGCGGGCGGCAGCCAGCTTTCCACGGTCTGCTCTGCCAGCAACTGGTGCAGCCGTTCCTGTTTCTGTTCAAGCTGTCTGGTATAGGGAAGGTCCAGCCACTGACAGGATCGACAGCGGTCGGCATCATAAAGGGCGCAATGCATGGGGGATCTCTAAAGCGAAAACGGGCGGGAATTGTATCACTGTCCGTTTAGCGCTGCCGGAAAAAATCCCGGCTGCATGCTGGCACAAACAGCAGCATCAGCACCAGCAGGTCAGGCAGTTTTTGCATGATAAGCAGCTGCCCTTCTTTAATATTGGTAAAGAGGGCTGAATCAAGCCAGCCTGCATGAACCAACAGCATATAGCTGACGACCACCAGCTGTGACAAGGCGTAGCCAGTACGTCCCCAGTGGCGGCCATGCAGCAGGGCGAAAGCGCAGCGTAATTGAACAAAAAAGAGCAGCTGGCCCGCGATAAAAATCAGCGTATCGCGCCAGGATTGTGCCGTGAGCTGAACAAAATTAACCAGGCCCGCCAGGCCCATCTCATGCACTTCCAGTGCGATGCCCAGACAGCGTGTCATTATGATAGCAGTAGCGGCCACCAGCACAGGAACGGGAATGGCATAAGGATCCGTCATTACCTTTTCATGTTTCAGCACTTCTGACATTTTGTTCTCCACCAAAGCCCTGTTTTGGTGCAGCCATGCCGCTCTGGCATTGACCTGCTCTTTTTTGCCTGTTCAGCCGTTGCGGTTTTTGCTTGCGACCAGAGCAGCTGATAACGCTCTCCGTCGGCCCATTTTTATCCATATTGACTGCCCTGGCACGATAACTGCTTAGCTATAAGCTGAAACGGCCGCAAATTATGTTTAGACCAGTTTGCGGGCTATTTCCACCGAACGCGCTTGATAGCGACAGTTACTACGCAGGGAGTTTATTTATGGATACTGAATCGGCAAACCGCCAGCGCTGGTCGCCAGGTCTGGGGGCTTATCTGGCACTCATCGTCGCCATTCTGTTTTTTTCCGGGCTGTTTTTAAACGTGCAGGATGCAAAATGGCTGGGCGCTTTCGACTTCACCACGCTGGGCGGCAAGTTCGGCACCATCAAAGATACCGCACGCGCAACCTTTGTTGGTGAAGGCGGCACGGGCGCTAAAGCGGGTTTTCTGTTCGCCCTTTCATTAGTTCCCACCGTGATGCTGGCGCTGGGCCTGCTGGAAATATTTACCCATTACGGTGCAATTCGCGCTGCGCACAAGCTGCTGACGCCGCTGCTTAAACCGCTGTTAGGCATTCCGGGACGCTGCGGTCTGGCCCTGATTACCGATTTGCAAAGCACCGATGCCGGCGCCGCGCTGACCAAAGAGCTACACGATGAGCAGCAAATCAGTAAAAAGGACGTGGTGATTATGGCCGCCTGGCAATACTCCGGCGCAGGCTTAATTAATAACTATTTTGCCATCGGCTCGGCGCTGTTTGTTTCTCTTTCCGTTCCCGTGCTGGTGCCGTTGCTGTTAATGTTCGTCCTTAAATTCGTTGGGGCCGCCGTGGTACGCATGGTATTAACGACCTTCTATAAGCAGGAGTTTCAACATGCAAAATAATCCTCCGGTCATCGTTTCCCGTAATCCTTTTGACGTTTTTGTCGTGGGCGCGCGCAAAGGCTTCCACATTGCCATACATAATCTGATGCCGAACGTCATCATGGCCTACGTGATTGCCGAAATGCTTAATCTGCTGGGCATAATGACCTTTATTGGCAAGCTCTTTGCGCCGGTGATGGGGCTGTTTGGCCTGCCTGGCGAAGCCGTAACCGTCTTATTAACCGCATGGCTTTCCTCCTCTGCCGGAACCGGGGTCGCCGTCAGCCTGCTGGCGAAAGGCGTGCTGACCGGGGCCGACGTGACTATTCTGGCGCCGGCTATCTTCCTGATGGGATCGCAGCTGCAGTATATGGGCCGCCTGCTGGGCGTGGCCGACGTACCTAAAAAATACTGGCCGCTGCTGATGCTAACCAGCATTTTTAATGCCGTTATCGCCATGTTGGTGATGCGCGCTATCGCCTGACAGTAAAAGGGAGAACCTGCCTTGTTAAAAGTTTTTGAACACTACGCTTACCTGCATGAAATTCCGGAGCTGGGCTTCCAGGAATTTAAAACCTCCGCTTATTTAATTCAGCAATTAAAGACCGCTGGTTTTCAAGTTACGGATAATTTCAACGGTACTACGGGCATTGTTGCTACGCTGGAAAGCGGCGTAGCTGGCCCGACGCTGGCGCTGCGTGCCGATATGGATGCGCTGGGCCACGTGATTAACGGCGAACCCTGCGCGCGCCACACCTGCGGTCACGATGCACACTCGTCCGTTGTGCTGACCGCTGCTCAGGAACTGATAGCGGAAAAGGCGATTAAAAAAGGCCGCCTGAAGCTGATTTTCCAGCCTGCGGAAGAGTTGGGCACCGGCGCGCTGGCGATGATCGCCGGCGGCGCTATTGATGACGTTGATATGATAGTTGGCTTTCATCTCCGTCCGGCCGAAGAGTGCGCGGTCGGGACAGCGATTCCCGCGATGTATTATTCGGCCTGCGTAACGCTTGAAGCGACAATACGCGGGCAAACCGCCCACGCGGCAAGGCCACATTTAGGTATGAACGCGCTGGATGCCGCCGCCAGCGCCGTGCAGGCCGTTAATGCCGTGCATTTACCACCGGGAAAAACCTGGAGTGCTAAAGCGACGCGCTTTCTGTGCGATGCGGGCGTAACTAACTCTATTCCCGATGAAGCCCGCGTGGTTTTTGATTTGCGCGCGGCGGAAAACGAGGATATGACGCTGCTGCAAAGCCGTGTTGAACGGGCGATTATCCAGAGCGCAGCGGCCTTTGGCGCTACGGCGCAAATTGAGGTAATGAAAGCTATGCCCGCTGCCGAAATTGACGAGGAGATGAGCGCGCTGGTAGCTGACTCTATTAAGGAGGTGCTCGGCGAAGCCGCATTGATGCCGGTTCGCTCCACGCCCGGCAGCGAGGATTTTTTTCACTATCCGGTACAGCGTCCGCAAATAAAAGCGGGTTTCTGGGGGTTAGGCACGGGCCTGACGCCAGGCCTGCATCATCCCGATATGCGTTTTGAACTGAATGCGCTACCTGGTGCCGTAAAGATTTTTAAAGCCTGCGTGATAAAAGTATTGGGATAACGATTTGCGTCCTCAGGATACTGAAACTAGCTGAAGCCTGCCAAAGCTGCGCCGGAACGTCGCTGCCGGTCAAAGCCAGCAAGAGCCGACGGAACACGGACAAATCATCCCTGCTGGCTCGTCTGGCGCATTCATGCGCCAGACGAGCCGTTTATCCAATCGGCTTGCAGTCAGGCAGTGACGTTACTTTGAGAGTTACAGCATTTCTGCCGGACTTCTTCACGCCTTAGCTTTTAAATAAACTCAATGCCCGCCGCGCGCCCGCTGCGTATCGCGGATGCGCTGCTTTTCTTCATGCGCCATAAAGCGCCAGGCGATAAAGCCAACCAGCCCTACCACAAACAAAATCAGCGAAGCCAGCGCGTTGATTTCCGGATTCACGCCGCGACGCACGGTAGCAAAAATCTGCATCGGTAACGTCGTCGCGCCAGGTCCGGTAACAAAGCTGGCGATCACCAGGTCATCCAGCGACAGCGTAAAGGCCAGCAGCCAGCCGGTAACGATAGCGGGCGCGATCATAGGAACGGTTATCACAAAAAATACCTTCAGCGGCGTAGCGCCGAGGTCCATCGCGGCTTCTTCAATAGACCTGTCCAGCTCGCGCAGCCTGGAGTTAATCACCACCGCCACGTAAGCCGTACAGAAAGTCACGTGCGCCAGCCAGATAGTTAACATGCCGCGGTCGCCCGGCCAGCCGAAGGTGTTCCCCATCGCCACAAACAGCAGCAGCAGCGACAGGCCGGTAATGACGTCCGGCATAACCAGCGGTGCGGTCAGCATAAAAGCAAAACCGGTAGAGCCTTTAAAACGGCCGAAACGTACGATCACGACTGCTGCAACCGTCCCCAGAATGACCGCGGCCGTTGCCGCCAGCGCGGCGATGCTCAGGCTCAACGTTACTGCACTAATCATCGCATCGTCATGAAACAGGACGTTGTACCAGTGCAGCGAGAAACTCTCCCACGCCGCCAGCTGCGAAGAGTTGAATGAGTAAACCACCAGCAGCACCATCGGCGCATAGAGGAAAAAGAAGCAGACCAGCAAAATTGCGATGCGCCATGGCGAACGCACGGTTGGTAAGGCGCTCATGCTTTATTCCCCAGCTCTTTGTTCTGATGCTTATGGAACCAGATAATCGGCAGGATCAGAATCAACAAAATAATCACCGCCAGCGCCGAAGCGACCGGCCAGTCGCGGTTGTTAAAGAACTCCTGCCACAGCACGCGGCCAATCATAATGCTGTCCGGGCCGCCCAGCAGTTCCGGGATCACGTACTCGCCAACAGCCGGAATAAATACCAGCATCGAGCCTGCGATAATGCCCCCTTTGGTCAGCGGCACAATCACGCTGAAAAAAGTTTTCAGCGGACGCGCGCCCAGGTCCAGAGAAGCCTCCACCAGCGAATAATCAATCCGCGTCAGCGCGGTATAGATTGGCAGCACCATAAAGGGCAAATAGCAGTAAATAATGCCGATATAGACCGCCAGGTTGGTATAGAGGATCGCAACGGGATGATCGGTAATATGACTCCACATTAAAAAGCGATTCAAAATCCCGTTGTCATTTAAAATCCCCATCCACGCATAAACACGCACTAAAAAGGATGTCCATGAAGGCAGGATCACCAGCAGCAGCAGAATATTGCGCGTAGAAGGCGAACTGTGCGCCACGGCCCAGGCCAGCGGATAGCCAATCACCAGACAGGCTATGGTCGAAATAGCCGCAACCTGAAGCGAATGCAGATAAGCATCGATATAGAGCGGATCGTCCGTTAGCGTCAGATAGTTGCCAAAATTAATTACCGTTGTCAGCTGACCATCTGCCCAGCTAACCAGATCCGTATAGGGCGGGATCGCACGGGCAATATCGGCAAAGCTGATTTTCAATACGATCAGGAACGGCAGCAAAAATAGCAGGATAAACCATAGATAAGGCAGCGCGATAACGACCTTACGGCTTGACCGCAGCCTGTTCAGCCAGCCCGGACGCCTGGCGGCAGGTTTATTGACAGAGTGTTGCACCATAAAACCTCCCGCTACTGGGTCAGAACGACGCAGCTGTCCGCATCCCAGCAAAGACGTACTTCGTCTCCCCAGGTTGGCGCGCCTTTACGAAAGCGATAAGCATTTTGCAGCTGCGCGCTAATCATCTGGCCGCTGTGCAGACGCACGTGATAAATAGAGAGATCGCCCAGATAGGCAATATGCACCACCTCACCGACGGCGAAGTTACAGCCATCGGCAGGAACATTTTCGCTCAGCATCACCTTTTCCGGACGCAGCGCAACGTGTACCGGCACGCCATCCACAACCGAAGCATCAGAATCCACCTTCAACGGATGGATCAGGCCCGGACTGTCGATAACCAGGCCGTCGGGCTGGCGTTCACGCAGCATACCCTCAAAGAGATTAACGGAGCCGATAAATTCGGCGCTGTAGCGCGTGGTTGGGTGCTCGTAAATCTCTTCCGGCTCGCCAATCTGCACAAATTTCCCACGGTTCATAATGGCGATGCGGCCAGCCATCGTCATCGCTTCTTCCTGATCGTGCGTAACCATTACGCAGGTTGCGCCGACGCGCTCCAGAATATCCACGACTTCAAGCTGCATGCGATCGCGCAGCTTTTTGTCCAGCGCGCCCATTGGTTCATCAAGCAGCAGCAGCTTGGGCCGTTTAGCCAGGCTGCGGGCCAGCGCCACGCGCTGACGTTGACCGCCGGAAAGCTGATGAGGTTTGCGCTTTGCATACTCCTGCATATGCACCAGCGTCAGCATCTCCGCTACGCGATCGGCAATCTCATTTTTTGGCAGTCGATCCTGCTTTAAACCAAAAGCGATATTCTGCTCTACGGTCATGTGCGGAAACAGCGCGTAGGACTGAAACATCATATTGATGGGGCGCTGGTACGGCGGCACGTGGGAAAGATCCTGGCCATCCAGCATAATTTGCCCGGAAGTGGGAGCCTCAAAGCCGGCCAACATACGCAGCAGCGTCGATTTACCACAGCCGGAAGCGCCCAGCAGCGCGAAAATCTCACCTTTATAAATGGTCAGATTGACGTCATCAACAGCGTGTTGTCCTTCGAAAGACTTGGTCAGATTGCGGATTTCCAGCAGCGGCGTTACGGCCTTGCTGACTTTTTTTTGCGGGCGAGAGATCGCGTCGTTCACTTCCATTACACTCCAACGCTGTAAAAGCGGACATGCCATATAAGAAAACAGAGGCGGGTCGCCTCTGTTGTAATCAGTCCAGGCTTCAGTTACTTACCACTTTTAACTTTAGTCCATGCTCGCGTACGCACACGATCGAGTTTGGGATCCTGTACTTTCAGCACAAATAATTTAGCCATCGTTTCCGGCGTTGGGTAAATGCCCGGATTGTTACGAATATCCTCATTCACTAAAGGTACCGAGGCTTTGTTGCCGCTGGCGTAGAACACTTTATTCGAGATATTGGCCATCACCTGCGGCTCCAGCAGGTAGTTGAGGAACTGATAGGCCTCATCAAGATTTTTCGCGTCTTTTGGAATAGCCAGCATGTCGAAGAACGCCAGCGCGCCCTCTTTTGGAATGCTGTAGGCGATGTTCACGCCGTTTTTCGCCGCAATCGCGCGGTTCTTGGCCTGCAATACATCGCCAGCCCAGCCGATAGCCACGCAGGTATTGCCGTTGGCCAGATCGTTAATGTATTGCGAAGAGTGGAAATAACGAATGCTCGGACGCAGTTTGAGCAGCAGATCGGTCGCCGCGCCGGAGTAATCTTTTGCGTCGCTGCTGTTAGGATCTTTGCCCAAATAGTTAAGCACGGTAGCAAAGATTTCTTCAGGCGCGTCCAGGAAAGAGACGCCGCAGCTTTTCAGCTTTTCCAGGTTTTCTGGCTTCAGTACCAGATCCCAGCTGTTAACGGGCGCATCTTTGCCCAGCGCCGCTTTCACTTTATCAACGTTATAGCCGATGCCGGTGGTCGCCCACAGGTAAGGAATCGCATATTTATTGCCGGGATCGTGCTGATCGACTTTTTTCAGCAGATCGGGATCGAGGTTTTTATAGTTTGGCAGCTTGCTTTTATCCAGCGGTTGAAACACGCCGGACTGCAGCTGGCGAGCCAGAAAGCTGGAAGATGGCACCACGATATCGTAGCCGGTGCTGCCCGCCATCAGCTTGCCTTCCAGCACTTCATTGGAGTCAAAAACGTCATAAATGACTTTGATACCGGTCTGCTTTTCAAAATCGGGAACGGTATTCGGTGCGATATAATCAGACCAGTTGTAGACGTGCAGCGTTTTGTCAGCCGCAAACGATCCGGCAGAAACCGCCATCACCACGCCAGCTACCATAGCTGACAACCATTTTTTACGCTGGTTGAACATATTTTCTATCCTCAAAAAAGATAATCACACCGAATACGGCCAGGCTGACGACGCGCTTCCTTAAAATAACGGATTAGGCATCGTACTGTTAAATAGAAAAAACCTATGCGACGCTGCATGATAAATACAGTTTCGCAAGGATAGTCCTGTAAGCAGGGCCAGGCCATAGCGGGATGCAAAAAACCCCATTTATCGATTTTTAGTCACGTTTACTCTTCATGCGAGCAATAAAGCGCCCGAAATGCCAGATAAAATTCGGGTTTTATGGCCTTATAGCAGCATAAAAGCGGGAGGAATAGCGGGAAAAAATGATGAAAATAGCGGCAAAAGGAAAAACAGAGAAGGCAGGGCCAGCTACAGGCCCTGAAACGCCGCGCGGTTTAATGCAGCATCGAGTGGGATGAGATTGTTTCGCTGCGGTCTTCTTCTTCGCCAGCAATCAGCAAATGGTTGGCGAAGGCCTCCATGACCACCATAGAGATCTGTTCTTCGCTTTGCTTCATAAAATGCACAAACTGGCCGTAGGTAAGCCCGGCCGTCACGCAGAACGACTGGCAAACAATCAGCTTGGGCAAATTATCATCCTGAATATCGACAAAAGCTTTCACGGTCAGCGAGCTGGCGTTGATCTGGGAAAGATCGCCCACCAGCGGGATCAGCGCCGTTGGCTTTACTTCTGCCAGCGCTGAAAACAAAATGACATTGTCTACCAGATCCAGTTTGGCATCGAACACCCCGTCGAAATTTTGCATATGCGGCAGGTGAAGCGCCTGGCAGGAGTCACACTCAAACCAGGTGATGCTTTGCTGATCCAGCCAACGTCGCAGAAGATCGATATCGGGAACGACGAGTGAATCCATGTAGTTGGTCTCTTACTGCCTTAAAATTGCGCCCTAGCTTACGTAAAAATGCTTTTAAACACCACGGCTGTGAGATAAATATCGCCTCAACCACCGGTTTTCAGACAGAAACCTGGACGCGCCTGCTGCTCCAGCCAGACGATCATCAGCCTGGCGATGTCGCAACCCGTGGCCTTTTCAATACCTTCCAGACCCGGCGAAGCATTAACCTCCATAACCAGCGGCCCGCGCTCTGCACGTAAAATATCTACGCCCGCGACGTCTAATCCCAACGTTGCCGCCGCGCGAATGGCGATTTCCCGTTCGCTGTCGGTAATTTGTACCTTATACGCCTTGCCGCCACGATGCAGGTTTGAGCGGAAATCGCCTTCCCTGGCGTGCCGCTCAATGGCGCCGACGACTTTACCGCCAATCACCAGGCAGCGGATATCTCTGCCCTGCGCTTCTTTAATAAACTCCTGCACCAGAATGTGGGCGTTCAGGCCGCGAAACGCATCAATCACGCTTTCTGCCGCCTGTCGCGTCTCCGCCAGCACCACGCCGATGCCCTGAGTACCTTCGACCAGCTTTACCACCAGCGGCGCGCCGCCCACCATTTTAATTAAATCGCTGGTATCGTCGGGTGAATGAGCGAATCCGGTAACGGGCATCGCTATGCCTTCACGAGCCAGCAGCTGCAGCGAGCGCAGCTTATCGCGGGCGCGAGTGATGGCGACAGATTCGTTCAGCGGGTAGCTGCCGCACACTTCAAACTGGCGTAGTACTGCCGTCCCGTAAAAAGTAATGGCCGGTCCAATGCGCGGGATTACCGCATCATAGTGCTCCAGCTGCCTGCCGCGATAATGAATAGCCGACGAGCCCGGATTGATATTCATATAGCAAGAAAGCGGATCGATAACCTCAACGCAGTGGCCGCGCGCACGCGCCGCAGCCAACAACCGCTTGCAGGAGTAAAGCGAGCTGTCCCGGGAAAGTATCGCTATTTTCACCCGATATCTCCGAAAGGATGCTTAACGCGTGGCCCAGCCCTGCTTGTGCAGATAGTCCAGCATAAATGGACGGCTTTCTCTGATGATGGTTTTCTGGATATGTTCACTCCAGCTCTCCTGCCGCGCGTTGCTGTTACGGGTCAGATAATATTCCTCATGCTCTTTGTCATAGGCAGCCAGTACATCCGGTGCAATCGGCTGGTAACGGTTTTCATGCACCAGCATCGCAGCGGGCATCCGCGGCTTAAGCTGAGGCGTTTGCGCCGGCCAGCCCAGGCACATCCCAAACAGCGGCAGAACAAATTTAGGCAGGCCAAGCAGTTCGGTGACTTCCTCAATACCGTTACGTATACCGCCAATATAGACGCCACCCAGTCCGAGCGATTCTGCGGCAATCATCGCGTTTTGCGCCATCAGTGAGGTATCAACGCAGCCCAGCAGCAGCTGTTCTGCCAGGCCCAGCTGCGCCTCAGGGCAAATTTGCAGATGGCGATTGAAATCCGCGCAAAACACCCAAAACTCGGCGGCCTGGCTCACATACTTCTGCCCACCGCTCAGCTCGGCCAGCTTCGCACGTGTTGCTTTGTCGGTGACGCGAATAATAGAAGAACATTGTAAAAAGCTGGAGCTGGAAGCCGACTGCGCAGCGGCGATAATTGCTTCGCGCTCGGCATCGCCGACGGGCTGGTCAGTAAAGGTTCGAATAGATCGGTGCGAGCAAAGTAGCTCAATGGTCGGCGTCATGCTTCTCTCCTGGTAAGGGTTTATGGCCCGAATGAAACAACTCTGGCGCCATCGCTTTTGCCGTACGCCACATTATCACTACGGCGGCTGGCAGCATCAGCAGGACGCCGACGAGTAATACTATCGTGGCGGCGCCAGGGCCAGAAAAAGATGCGGGCAAGGGTAGCATCTGATGAAGCACGAAGTAAGAGAGCAACAGCATTATTCCTCCCAGCGCTTCCATCAGCACTACCGCTCTGGGCATCCGGCTCAATGTAAAGTTGCGCATACCGCTTCCTTTGTAAAAGGACGATGACGCTTAAGCGTATCCGTTTTGTTATATATAGATGAAACGAATCGAACTGACAGGCAAATCCTTCTTTCTTTCAACAAAAGAAGTGGGCATCATAGACGCCATTACATGATAAATTGTGATGTACATCACATAAAATCCGGCCTTTGAGGAGAAACCTATGTTTGCTGTAATTTTTGGACGTCCTGGCTGTCCTTATTGTGTCCGCGCTAAAGAACTGGCTGAAAAGCTGACCGAAGAGCGTGAAGATTTTAACTTCCGCTATGTGGATATTCACGCCGAAGGCATCACCAAAGCGGATCTGGAAAAAACCGTAGGCAAGCCTGTTGAAACCGTGCCGCAGATTTTCCTCGACCAGACCCACATTGGCGGCTGCACCGATTTTGAAGCCTATGCAAAAGAAAACCTGGGCCTGTTCCAGTAAGTCTGTTTGCAACAGACTGTTTGTTGCATAAAAAAGAGGGCCTGTTGGCCCTCTTTTTTTATGCTCTGACCACATGCCAGCTCTTATCGCATTGCCGGCCTTAAGCAGGCTAATGCCGGAACAGCATCAGCTATGTGTACGCCACAACGGCATCAGCTATGCGTATGCCACAACGGCATTAAATAAGCTTGTGCCGGAACAGCATCAGGTATGCTCGTGCCAGAACAGCGTTCGACAAAGCATGACGCCCAGCGCGCCTGAACCACACCAGAATACAGCGCTGGTATCAAACGCCAGCTCCTGTAAAAAGCAGCAGTGGTGCAGCGAAAAGTAATGCAAAATGCCGAAACAAAACAGCGCGCCTGGTATAGCGCCGAACAACGCCACCGTAAGTGGATGATCTTTCGTCGTCAGCGCGGCGATAGCACCCGGTAGCGTGAACATCAGCAGGCCTGGCTGCGCTTTTGCCCATGGCGAGCCGTTAATCACCATGCCATAACGTACGGCTAAAAATACAATGCTGTAGAGAACAAAACTAAGCGCTACGCTTGTCCAGGACATACCCTTAAACATAATAGGATCTTCTCTCGGTAATTGATGTGATCACCTGGCCTGATGAACTCCGACCGATCTTCCCCGTTATCGATTAACAAAAAGCCGTATTTGCGACGGCTTTTACTGGCTGAAAAAGCGTGAAGCGATTAAAATGACGACCGTTTTATCTGGTCCTGGCTGTAATTCGCGGATAATCCTGAATGTTGCCGCTGCTCTGCTGGCAGTGCCATAAATTTAGCGCAAAAAATCCTTTAATTCAACACGTTACTCGTAAACAAGAAGTTAAACCGTGAATATAAACGTCGCAGATTTGTTAAGTGGAAATGACATTCTGTTATTATTTGTCGTATTAGCGCTGGGGCTATGCCTGGGCAAATTACGCCTGGGTTCTGTTCAACTGGGTAATTCCATTGGTGTTTTGGTAGTTTCATTACTGCTTGGCCAACAGCATTTCAATATTAATCCCAACGCGCTTAATCTTGGCTTTATGTTATTTATTTTTTGCGTTGGCGTGGAAGCCGGGCCTAATTTCTTCTCCATATTCTTTCGCGACGGTAAAAATTATCTGATGCTGGCGCTGGTGATGGTGCTGAGCGCCATGCTTATCGCGCTGGGTTTAGGCAAGCTCCTTGGCTGGGATATCGGCCTGACGGCGGGCATGCTGGCTGGCTCAATGACCTCTACGCCGGTTCTGGTTGGCGCAGGCGATACGTTACGGCACAGCTTGTCGGATGCCGCAACGTTAAGACAGGCCCAAAATAACCTTAGCCTCGGCTACGCGTTAACTTACCTGATTGGTCTGGTCAGCCTGATTTTCGGCGCGCGCTATTTGCCTAAGTTACAGCACCAGGATCTGCCTACCAGCGCTCAGCAAATTGCCCGCGAGCGCGGGCTGGATGCGGAGCAGCGCAAAGTCTACCTGCCGGTTATTCGTGCTTACCGCGTCGGGCCTGAGCTGGTCGCCTGGATCGACGGCAAAAATCTCCGCGAGCTGGGTATCTATCGCCAGACCGGCTGCTATATAGAACGCATTCGCCGCAACGGGATTCTGGCAAACCCGGATGGCGACGCGGTTTTACAACAGGGCGATGAAATTGCCCTCGTCGGCTACCCGGACGCTCACTCTCGTCTCGATCCCAGCTTCCGTAACGGAAAAGAAGTTTTCGATCGCGATCTGCTGGATATGCGCATTATCACCGAAGAGATCGTGGTGAAAAACAACAATGCGGTAAATAAGCGCCTCAGCCAGCTGAAGCTAACGGACCACGGCTGTTTTCTGAATCGGGTTATCCGTAGCCAGATTGAGATGCCGATTGATGACAACATCATTCTGAATAAAGGTGATGTTTTACAGATCAGCGGCGACGCCCGACGCGTTAAATCCGTCGCCGATCGCATCGGTTTTATCTCCATTCATAGCCAGGTTAGCGATCTGCTGGCGTTTTGCGCCTTCTTTATTATCGGCCTGATGGTCGGCATGATCACTTTCCAGTTCAGCCGCTTTAGCGTCAGTATCGGTAATGCCGCCGGGCTATTATTTTCCGGCATTATGCTGGGCTTTTTACGCGCCAACCATCCAACCTTTGGCTATATTCCGCAGGGCGCTTTAACCATGGTCAAAGAGTTTGGGCTGATGGTGTTTATGGCGGGCGTCGGTTTAAGCGCGGGCAGCGGCCTGTCGCATAATATGGGCGATACCGGTCTGCTGATGCTGGCTGCCGGGCTGGTGGTGAGCCTGCTGCCGGTGATCATCAGCTTTATTTTTGGCGCCTGGGTATTAAAAATGAACCGTGCGCTGCTTTTCGGCGCCATCATGGGCGCCCGAACCTGCGCACCGGCCATGGAAATTATCAGCGACACGGCCCGCAGTAATATTCCCGCGCTGGGTTATGCCGGAACCTATGCCATCGCTAACGTTTTGCTGACCTTAGCCGGTACATTTATCGTGCTGATCTGGCCTGTTTTAGGTGGGTAAAATAATTTCTGATTTCAGGCGAACTTTTATATCGGGCTGAAGTCTTAATTAATGCCACTGCTTTTCTTTGAAATCCCCAGATTGTGGAGCCCGTTAATCCTGTGATTGACGGGTTTTTTTCTTTCTGCACGGCCAAAATCCTCTGTCATCAATTCTTAACAAAGCCACAACCACCTGCCTGATTAAGAACGAGACTATTTATCTTTCGCCTGACCGCTTCTACTCTATCCGGCTGATATCTATGGGGCGTTTATAAAACAGGCAGGCTATCTGCCCCCGCCAGCCACTATGACGTTCTTTATTTGCTGATGCCGGACTGGCTTAGCGGTTTTCATTTTCAGATACGCCGCGTATCTGCTGAACATGACGAGGAAAAAACATGCTGGAAGAGCTGAACCGGACGCTGTTTCTCTGGATTAACGCTACCCCTGATACACCGTCCTGGCTGATTTCGCTGGCAACCTTAGTCGCTCGTGATTTAATTGCCGTCGTGCCCGTGCTGATTGTCGCATTGTGGTTATGGGGACAGAAAAACCAGCTCCATTCACAGCGCAAACTGGTCTTAAAAACAGCCATGGCGCTTGCAGTGGCGCTGATTACCTCCTGGCTGATTGGGCGTGCCTGGCCACATCCGCGGCCTTTTGTAGTAGGTATTGGCCATCAGTTCATGGCGCATGACGCAACCGAATCCTACCCCAGTAATCACGGCACCATTATTTTTACCTTTGCTATCGCCTTTCTTTGCTGGCATCGCGTCTGGTCGGGCGTGTTGCTACTGGTCGCCGGACTGCTGATTGCCTGGTCGCGCGTTTTCCTTGGCGTACACTGGCCGATGGATATGTTAGGCGGCTTGCTGCTGGGTATGCTCTCTTGCCTGTGCGCACAGGTTGCGTGGCAATTTTGTGGACGACGCTTATTGCAGAATATTTCCTCAGTCTATCGCTTTCTGTTCGCCTTTCCTATTCGTAAGGGTTGGATACGTGAATAATATTCCTGATATTGAGGACAATAAGCGCTTTGTCGCTGGCGTTTAAACCAACATTACCTTATTGCGCAACGGTACAGAATAATAAAGACTTTTTATTCTTCCGTTGCGCAACTGAACAAAACCAATACGCCGATATACGCAATATATTGATTTAAAAGCATTTTAAATTTAACACCTCTCTTCCTGAGCATTATTTAACCAAACGATAAACGCCAAAATATGGTTCTTTGAACTGCCATAAGCGGTCTCTTATAGAACATCTCTCTGCCATTAAAACCAGCTTCAGCTTAACACTCTAAAAAATCACATCTGAATATTGTGAGATGATTATCAACCGCAGCATTTTCCCCTTCCTTCTTGCGTTCCAAATGGTAGAGTGTCGCTCGCCTCAGCCAGAGTAGTTAATTAAACAACGTCCGACAGAAAAGCAGATGTTTGCTTTTGCGTTTTTTAATTCACTATTTTTAACCGGGAGATCGTCAATGGAATCAACTAAAACAGCCGGGGTAGCGACCAGTACGCTCTCAGACTGGCGTAAAAGCGACACCATGTGGATGCTGGGCCTGTACGGCACGGCAATCGGCGCTGGCGTACTGTTTCTGCCCATCAACGCCGGGATTGGCGGGCTTATCCCGCTGGTTATCATGGCGCTGCTGGCTTTTCCAATGACGTTCTTCGCCCATCGCGGCCTGTGTCGCTTTGTGCTTTCCGGCCGCGGCGATAAAGATATTACCGGCGTAGTAGAAGAGCATTTCGGTACGGGTGCCGGTAGCCTGCTTACGCTGCTCTACTTTTTTGCCATCTACCCTATTCTGCTGGTCTACAGCGTGGCCATTACCAATACGGTTGAAAGCTTTGTCACCCATCAGCTGCACCTGAACGCGCCGCCAAGAGCGCTGCTGTCGCTGATTCTGATCCTTGGCTTAATGACCATCGTCCGTTTTGGCAAAGAGCTTATCGTTAAAACCATGAGCGTGCTGGTTTATCCCTTTGTCATCGTTTTGATGGCGCTGGCGCTTTTTTTGATTCCGCACTGGAACAGCGCTCTGTTCCATCACGTTAGCGTTAGCAGCGGCAAAGGCTTGTGGATGACGCTGTGGCTGGCGATCCCCGTTATGGTCTTCTCGTTCAACCACTCGCCGATTATCTCCGCGTTTGCGGTTGCAAAACGTCAGGAATATGGTGAGGGTGCCGAAGAGAAATGTTCACGCATTCTGGCCCGCAGCCATTTAATGATGGTGATTACGGTGATGTTTTTTGTGTTCAGCTGCGTGCTGAGCCTGTCGCCGGAAAACCTGGCGGAAGCGAAAGAGCAAAACATCTCTATTCTCTCCTATCTTGCTAACCATTTTGACACGCCGCTGATGGCCTGGCTGGCCCCGGTGATTGCTATGGTTGCCATTACCAAATCTTTCCTGGGCCACTATCTTGGCGCACGGGAAGGATTTAACGGCCTGATAGTGAAATTTATGGGTAAGAACAAGGCCCCGGCGGAGCATAAACTTAACCGGATAACAGCGGTATTTATGTTTTTCACCACCTGGTTTGTGGCCACAAAGAATCCAAGCATCCTGGGGCTGATTGAAACGCTGGGCGGGCCGGTTATTGCCGTGCTGCTGTTTTTGATGCCGATGTATGCCATCAATAAAGTGCCGGCTATGCGTCAGTACAGCGGTAAAATCAGTAACGTATTTGTTGTGCTGCTGGGCCTGATCGCTATTTCCGCTATCGCTTACGACCTGGTATAAATCGTTCTGTTCAGGGTTAGCCTGCGCTGGCCCTGAACGTTTTCATCTCTTTCAGCCATCTGCCTCAGGCCCTCAGGCCCTCAGGAAAACCACTTGCTGAACCAGCCGTTCAGCTTCATCAATATAAAATCTCCGATTCGACTGAAAAAACCGCCCTCTTTTACTTCATCCATTACCACCAGCGGCCGCTGCTCAATAGTCTTGCCGTTGAGCTGAAAATCGATCGTGCCCACAGCCTGATTTTTGGCCAGCGGCGCGGTAAGCTGCGGCTCACTTAATACAAAACTTGCCTTGAGATTTTTTAGTTCGCCTTTAGGCAACGTTAAGGCTGCGTCTTTCGCGACGCCCAGATTGACCTCTTTACGATCGCCATACCAGACGCGCTGGGTAGCAAAAGGCTTATCGGCCTTAATGGGCGTCACGGTTTCATAAAAGCGGAAGCCCCAGGTCAGCAGCTTTTCACTTTCCCGAAAGCGAATGGCGTCCGTTGCCGCGCCCAGTACTACCGAGATTAAACGCTGATCCCCCTCGGTTGCCGAAGCAACGAGGTTGTTGCCCGCGCCGGCCGTGTGACCGGTTTTGATGCCGTCTACGTTCAGATTGGTGCTCCATAACAGACGGTTGCGGTTATGCTGTTTGATGCGGTTGAAGGTGAACTCTTTCTCCTTGTGCAGCGCATATTCTGCGGGTACATCGCGAATTAATGCCTGGCCAAGCAGCGCCATATCGCGTGCGGTACTGTACTGACCGTCGGAATCCAGTCCGTGCACGGTTTTAAAATGGGTGTTCTTCAGGCCCAGCGCCCTGACGTAGCCGTTCATTAACCCGACAAAAGAGTCCTGACTGCCAGCAACATAATCGGCCAGGGCAATGCTGGCATCGTTACCTGACTGGATAACAATACCTTTGTTCAGTTCGGATACGGGAATACGGTCGCCGGGCTTCAGGAACATTAGCGATGATCCTTTCAGCAGCGGATTGCCCGTAGCCCAGGCATCTTTGCCGACGGTGACCAAATCGTCATCATGAATTTTCCCCGCTTTTATCGCCTGACCGATGACATAGCTGGCCATGATTTTCGTCAGGCTGGCCGGATCGTGACGGCTGTCGGCATTAAATTCGGTCAGCACTTTTCCGCTGTGATAATCCATCAGTATCCAGGCTTTGGCCTCAATCTGCGGCGGCGCGGGCGGCTCTGCTGCCTGGCTGTAGGGGAGTGATACCAGGCAGAGGACGGGAAGCATGACGGTGCCGATAACGGCAGAAAAGCGCGAATTATTCATGGCGGGAACAGGATATCCTTATGAAAGATAAAAAATTTATCTCAGCGGCTGACGGAGCGTCCACTACGCTAACTTTTCTGGCGGGCAAAGAGAACCGACTTCCCGTAAAGTTTTTTCTACTTTATTAGAGAATCTTCAAGGGCGGTCACCAGGTCTAATTCTGATTTTTATCCGTCGTGCTAAGCTGGTCACAAAACTCCGCTAATCTGAATAAAATTGCTTAGGGGAGTTGCCGTGATGGACTTAGCTCTGTTCGATCTTGATGAAACGCTTATCTGTGATAACAGTACCAGCCTGTGGCTACGCTGGTTGGTTTCGCAGGGATTTGCTCCCGCCTCGATGATTGAGCAAGAGCAGGCATTAACGACGCAGTACGACCAGGGTGCCCTGTCGATGAATGACTATATGAATACGCTTCTTGCGCCGCTGGCAGGAATGGGCACGCTCACCGTTTCCGGTTGGGTAAGGCGTTTTATTCAACGCGACATTCTGCCCAGGGTCTATCCTTCCGCGCGTGAAAAAATAGCCTGGCACCAGCAGCGCGGCGATACGGTGATGATTGTCTCCGGAAGTGGTGAACATCTGGTTGTGCCTATTGCGCAACACCTCGGCGCTCACGGCGCATGTGCCACCGGTGTAGAAATTATTGACGATCGTTATAGCGGCCGGCACTACGGCAGCATGACGTGGCAGCAGGAAGGCCCCGCTACCGATGGCTGGCTAACTGTTAAAGCCAGATGCCATCGTACCTGGGCCTACAGTGATTCTATTAGTGATTTATCAATGCTGGAACAGGCCGATCACGCCTGCGTTATTAATCCGGCAGAATCACTACACCAGCTGGCGCAGCAGCGCGGCTGGGAAGTTTGTCGCTGGGTAAAATAATTTTGCGGGTCGTTAACGCGGCCCGCAGGTCTTACTTTAACGCCCCTATCTTGAGCAATTTGCCGTTTGTTTCATCCGTCAACACATACAGATAGCCGTCTGGCCCAACTCTGACATCCCTGATGCGCTCACCACGGTTTGCCAACAGTCGCGCTTTCTCTTCGGGCCGTTCACCCTCTGCCTGTAGCCGGATCAGGCTCTTTTCCTTGAGCGCGCCGATAAACAGCGAACCTTTCCACCGGGGAAAACGCGAGCTGTCATAGAAAGTCATGCCGCTAATGGCTGGCGAAACTTTCCAGTAAAACACGGGCTGTACGGTACCGGCCACCTTTCCGCCTTTGGAACCGGGTACCTTTTCGCCGCTATAATCGATGCCCCAGGTAGCCAGCGGCCAGCCATAGTTCTGGCCTTTACGCGGAATATTAATCTCATCACCCCCGCGTGGGCCATGCTCGCTTTCCCAGAGTTGCCGGGTCCAGGGATTCAACGCCAGCCCCTGCGGATTGCGCATGCCGTAGCTCCAGATTTCAGCACGAGCATGCTGCCGAGCGACAAAGGGATTATCCTCCGGCACGCTGCCGTCGCTTTTGAGGCGCACGATTTTACCGGCCAGCTGTTGCAAATTTTGCGCGCTGTCGGCCTGAAAATTATCGCCAAAGCTGGCATACAGATAACCTTTATCGTCAAAAGCCAGCCTCGAACCAAGGTTAGCCCCGCTGGAAAGCTTCGGTTCCTGCCGCAACACAACCTTAAAATTTTGTAGCTGCGTGTTCTCTCTGTTTAATACTCCGTACCCCACCACCGCGCCGGCATGACCATGACTATCCGCTTCGGTGTAGCTGAGCCAGACGCGGCGACTCTGCACGAAGTCCGGAGCCAGCACGATATCCAGCAGGCCCCCCTGCCCGTGCGCCCAAACCTGCGGTGTGCCGCTAAGGGGCGCAGAAAGCCCCTTCCCTTGTTGCCAGAGGCGAAGCTGGCCGGAGCGCTCGGTAATTAATATTCCCTGGCTATCCGGCAAAAAAGCAATGGCCCAGGGATGGTTCAGATTTGTTTGCAGTTCAGTAACGGTAACCTCTTCAGCCTGGGCGTTACCGAGCGTAAAAAGCGTTATTGCCAGCAAACACGTTTGCAGCAGTCGGCACATATTTTTCTCCTGAAGGATGAGCTGCATTAAAAGCAGTCGGCGCACGTTTTTCTCCTGAAGGATGAGCTGCATTAAAAGCAGTCGGCGCACGTTTTTCTCTTGAAGGATGAGCTGCATTAAATCTAGCGGAGCCGCGCTGCGAAGGCATCATCTTTACAAAAACGCAAAATGCGTAATGGAATCAGCTTACTGGATCGGCCAAAAAAAGTACTGGATATTTAAACAGCGTATTGTATAATATTTCTACTGCCCGCTCGGGTGTCTCCTGGAAAGCTTAGGGTGAAACCTATGATGATTTCGACAGAAAACCTCAATACGCTAAATAATCCGGTCTCGATGAGCAGCCGTGAAATTGCCAGACTGGTCGGCCTTGCGCACGGCGAAGTGAAACGTATGATCAAGACGCTGGAAACGACGCAGCGTCTGTCGCAGCCATTGACGGTGAACCTATACGAACGCGAAGGTGAGATGCGTCAGGAATACTGCCTGAACAAGCGCGACTCGCTGCTGGCGGTGGCTCGCCTTGCACCTGCGTTCATTGCTCAGGCGCTGGATATCTGGCAGGAGCGCGAGAAAACCACCCGTCTGCCGGACTTCACTAACCCGGCAGCGGCCGCACGCGCCTGGGCAGAACAGTTTGAACAGCGTCAGGCTGCCGAACAACAGCTGGCACTGTTCGCCCCAAAGGCGGAATTCTTTGACCGTTTTGTACAGGTGGAAGATTCGCTCGGTTTTCGTCAGCTCTGCAAGATGCTAAAGGTAAAAGAACCCGATTTCCGCCAGTTCCTGTTTGAGCGCAATATTATGTATCGCGCTAACGGCGCGCTGATGCCGCAACAGCATCACGTGCAGGCAGGCTACTTTACGGTTCATACCAGCGTGGGCGAGAACCAGCACGCCTTTTCCCAGGCTCGCTTTACGACTAAAGGCGTAAAGTGGGTGACGAATTTATGGGCAAACCATCTGGCTACGCAAACCAAAGGCGCAGCGGCCTGATGTAATGAAGGGATAGCAAGGCCAGATAAAGCGTTGCTATCCCCCCTCTTTTCTGGCTTTATGGCCCGTTTAGCAGAAGACCTGGCTTTATATATCCTTTAAAATAACGTAATTATCACACTATCTGATTTATTGTTATCCGTTCAGAAAATTTACCACTCTAAAATGTTTAGCTATTACTCACTGTTACCAGCTTAATAAAAATATGATGACCTTTCGGGTTAAGGTAGCAATTCTTCCCATACTTAACCTTTATGAAATCATTAATTATAAAATTCAAACATTGTAAATTATGGATATCCAAAATAGTATATACCCCATGATTTACATCGAAAATGTAAACTCTCTCCTTTATTCTTACTAACGCAAGGACATGCCCCTTAGTTGGGTTGAGCCGGAAAGAAAATACTAATGCACATATTCTGGATTTAAAACAATCTGCACTATTGTTAGTGCAGGTTATCTTCCTGAAAAGCGACTCTAAACTTTTATTGCGAACATCAAAATAATGTAATGAACAACCCGGCACGTTCAACATTGCTTTTACTTTACTATTTCTTTCAAGGAAATAACGTTTACGCTTTGATTTCTTTGAGAAAAATATTTGTTCATCCTGTTTTATTTTTGCCTGATAATAAAAATCTTTTGGAGAAACCTTCATTTTCAGTACTGCTGGTTTATCTTGCCCTCGTGCTACATCGAATAGCATCTCTTCTGCCCAGTGCAACGCAGCACCAAAACAGAGACCTAAATGTGAATTATCCTGATCTGCGCGATACTCCGGCATCGTTTTAATAAAGTTTATATAATCTGTATACGTGTTTTTTATCTTAACAAAATGCATATTATTACCTGGTTAAACCCTGATTGAATACGACACACTTTGCTACTAAATATTCAAGGTGACATTCGGAGCTGACTGAATGAAAGCAGCAATCTGACAGGTAGCTAAAAGCCCCCCCGTTAGTAAAAAATTATTTAACACCTGTTAAATATTAACCCCTACCCGCAGATGACAAAAAATTAAACATTAATGCAGCCTACCCGAAAACTTAGCAAAAATAATTACGCCCCCATGATGCAGCATAACTAATTAAATCACCTTCATTTAATAACTTCAATCATCCGTGAGAGACATTAATATCATTGCAATAATGATTATTATGCTCTACATGTTATAAATATACGACTTCACTATTAACATAAGATATAAAGTTTTACTTTTACAGGAAATATCGCTTATTTAACAGTGCAATAATGGCTACAAAAAAAAGGACAGACTGTTTTAACCACGACATTTTAGCGGGGTTAATTCCTCTTAAGAATTACCCCGTCAGAATAGCTTATTGCTCAAGTAGGCAATCTGAGAGGGTTTTCTGTCCTTTCTTGTTCACAAAAGTGACCAGCCGATTGATAACGAAAGATGGTCGTCGTAACACCTTAACCATATTTAGCCTGATGCGCCTTCTTCCGCTGCAAATAGTCTTCATCTGCGCGCAGCTTGTCCCAGTACGTTTTAAAAATCGCGGCCGATGCCGCTTTTTCTTCATTAACGTGATAAGGCAGCACCTGTCGCTCTTCGTCATACTTGCGTCCGCCCTTATGATTAGCGTAACGCCTTGCACGGGTGTAGCCCATCTGGATGAATTTCCTTGCCATATCCATGCCGACGAAATCATCCTTCGCGCGGTACTCTTCAAACAGCGCCATAATTTTTTTTGCGGAAGCCTCGGCAATGGCGGGCGTTTTGAAACGCCAGTGCGGCAAGATTTCACCTTTGTAAGGTTCCACCATCAGCACGCCCTGTTCGCCGCGCCCCACCTGGTATAGCTCCGGATGCTGGCGAAAATCGATAGTTTTAAAATCCTGCTGATAATCAAATTCCTTCACGGCCTGACCTCTGGAGAAAAGAATAAGTCTGGCACAGGAAATCAGAGCGCGCACAGCCGCCTTAGTTTTTTAGCCTGGGATCCAACGCGTCCCGCAGGCCGTCGCCCAGCAGGTTAAAGGCCAGTACCGTCAAAAATATTGCCAGGCTCGGAAAGAGAGCCACGTGCGGCGCCATCACCATATCGGCTCTGGCTTCATTCAGCATTGCGCCCCACTCCGGCGTCGGCGGCTGTGCGCCAAGCCCTAAAAATGAGAGGCTGGCCGCGGTAATAATTGACGTGCCGATACGCATGGTAAAGTAGACCACGATAGATGAAAGCGTACCCGGCAAAATATGGCGCAGTATGATGGTGGTATCGCTCGCGCCAATGCTGCGGGCGGACTCAATATAGGTCATTTGCTTAAGTACCAGCGTGTTGCCTCGTACCAGGCGGGCAAACGCGGGAATACTGAAGATCGCGACGGCGATAACCACGTTAGCCATCCCGCTACCCATAATGGCGACAACGGCAATAGCCAGCAAAATGCCGGGAAAGGCAAACAGGACGTCGCTGATGCGCATAATAATGCGATCCCACCAGCCTTCATAATAGCCCGCCAGCAACCCTAACAGCGTGCCGATAGCCGCGCCAATCGCTACCGAAAAGAAGCCAGAGATCAGCGACAAACGCGTTCCCACTAGTACGCGGCTAAAAATGTCGCGGCCCAGCGAATCGACGCCGAACCAGTGCATCGCCGAAGGCCCTTCGGTCAGGCGATCGTAATCAAAATAGTTTTCTGCATCAAAAGGTGCCAGCCATGGCGCAAAAAAGGCCACCAGAATCAGCAGCACCACGAAAAGTCCTGCCGTCAGCGCCACCGGCTGACGGCGAAACCGCCGCCAGAACTCCCGCCACGGTGTCCGCACGCGATGTTGATTTAATGCAGGCATCGCGGAAAGCGCCGCGCTACGTCGCCAGTTTTTCATCGCCTGTCCTTATTTGTAGCGAATGGCCGGGTTAATCGCCGCGTAAAGCATATCGACCACTAGGTTGATAAGAATAAACTCCAGTGAAAACAGCAGAACTTCCGCCTGTACCACCGGATAATCACGCATCTCTACTGAATCCACCAGCAGACGGCCCAGGCCAGGCCAGTTGAAAACCACTTCCACCACGATGGAGCCGCCCAGCAGAAAACCGAACTGTAGCCCCATCATGGTCACAACCGGGATCATGGCATTGCGCAGACCGTGTTTTACGACCACCAGCGTTTCACGCACGCCTTTTGCTCGCGCGGTTCGCATGTAATCTTCCTGCATGACCTCGACGAAAGAGGCACGGGTAAAGCGCGCCATGACCGCTGCAACGGCCGCGCCAAGCGTGACAGAAGGCAAAATATAGTTGCGCCAGCCGTCTGCGCCGATGGTCGGCAGCCAGCCCAGTTGAACCGAGAAAACCTGCATCAACAGCATCCCCAACGCGAAGGCGGGAAAAGAGATGCCGGAAACGGCCAGCGTCATGCCGATCCTGTCAGGCCAGCGGTTGCGCCAGACGGCAGAAACAATACCGATGGTCATTCCCAGCAGCACCGACCACAGCATGCTGGCTAACGTTAACCAAAGCGTGGGCAGAAAGCGCTGGGCAATTTCGGTAGAAACCGGTCGCCGTGAAACCATCGACTGACCGAAATCACCCTGCACAGCGTGACTGATAAAGTGCCAGAACTGCTGAATTAGCGGCTGATCCAGACCCAGCTGCTGACGTACCAGCGCCACGACGGTTGCGTCCGCTTCCGGCCCGGCCACCAGCCTGGCCGGATCGCCCGGCAGCATATGCACAAACAGAAAAACCAGCACCGCAACAATCAGCAGCGTTGGGATCAGCCCCAGCAAACGTTTGATAAAATAGTTAAGCATACTTTTCCCTGCGCTTTTACAGCGGCGTCCCGGTTAAGACGCCGCCCGGGCAGTTACTTCAGATCGGCATCGTCAAAGCTGAACGAGGTGTCCGGCATGACATAAAATCCCGTCAGATTTTTCGTGTTGGCTGAAACCAGCTTCTCCACCACCAGCGGTGCCCATGGACGATCGTTCCAGATCCGGTCCTGTGCATCTTTGTACAGCGACGCTTTTTTCTGGTCGTCCGTGGTTTTCAGCGCCTCGGCCAGATCGTTATCAACCTGAGGGTTGCTGTAAAAAGCGGTATTAAAGATAGTTGGCGGCCATGACTGCGTAGCAAACAGCGGCGTCAGCGCCCAGTTGGCTTCGCCGGTTGACGCGCTCCAGCCGGTATAAAACATTCTTACGCCGCTCTCTTTCTGACCCTTGTCCTCCACCTGCGCGGCACGCTGTCCGGCATCCATGGCGGTAACGGTGGCTTTAATGCCCACCTGCGCCAGCTGCTGCTGGGTGAACTGCAACACTTTTTGCGCGGTGCTGTGGTTATGAGAAGACCATAGCGTTGTGGTGAAGCCGTCTGGATAGCCAGCTTCTTTCAGCAGTTCGCGCGCTTTGGACGGGTTGTATTCCGGTGCCGGATAGCTTTGCGAATATTGAATGGAAGGCGGCACGATGCCGGTCGCTGGCGTGGCATAACCGGCAAAAGCAACTTTTACCAGCGCCTGACGGTTGATAGCGTAGTTGATCGCCTCACGCACTTTCGGGTTATCAAACGGTTTTTGCGTCACGTTAAAGCTGATATAGCGCTGCATGATCGAAGGCGAGGTGACCAGATCCAGCTTGCTGTTTTTCTCCAGCAGTTTGGCCTGTTCATAAGGGATTGGGAAAGCAAAATTCGCCTCGCCGGTTTGCAGCATCGCCGCACGGGTATTGTTATCAACCACCGGACGCCAGGTAATGCTGTCCAGCTTCGGATAGCCTTTTTTCCAGTAGCCCGCAAATTTTTTCACCTTCACGAAATCGGTCTGGTTCCAGGTTTCCAGCTCGTAAGGGCCGGTGCCGACAGGATGAAAACCGATCTCTTTACCATATTTTTTCAGCGCGGTCGGCGAAATCATCGCTGCAGCCGGACTGGCCAGCGTATTGATAAAGGCGGAAAACGGCTGTTTCAGCGTGATTTTAACGGTCAGCGGATCAACCACTTCCGTGGTCGCAACGGACTTAAACAGGTTATAGCGTTTCAGATGGTTATCCGGATTGCTGGCGCGGTCGAGATTCACTTTTACCGCTTCAGCATTAAAGTCGGTGCCGTCCTGGAATTTAACGCCGCTACGCAGTTTGATGGTGTAGGTCAGGCCATCTTTACTGGCGTCATAGCTTTCGGCCAGCACGTTAGTCAGCTTCATCTCTTTATCAAAGCCAAACAGCCCCTGATAGAAGGATTTTGCTACCGCCTGCGACAGCGTATCGTTGGCGTCGTAGGGGTCAAGCGTGGTGAAGTTTGAGCCAACGGCGATCACCGCATCTTTTGCGGCCCAGGCAGGAACCGCCGCCAGGCCGCTAAGGATGCCGGCCGCTAACAGCAGCTTGCGTTTGCTATCGATCATTATTTTTCTCCTGAGATTAAGTTATGCAGCAAAATCAGACCACGGCATGACGCGCCACAAAATGTCCGGCGCTGACCTCCACAAGCTTTGCCACTTCCGGTTCGTCGCCCACGGCCCTGACTGGACTGGGTATTTCATCTACCAGCAGCGCTCGCTCGCGGCGGCGATGGCCAGGATCGGCGACCGGCACGGCGGACATCAGCTTGCGCGTGTAAGGATGCTGCGGATTTTCAAAGACGGCCTGGCGCGAACCCATTTCAACAATTTGTCCTAAATACATCACCGCAACGCGATGGCTGATGCGCTCAACCACTGCCATATCATGCGAAATAAACAGGAAGGCAATGCCAAACTCGCGCTGCAAATCCATCATCAGATTGACGATTTGTGCCTGTACGGAAACATCGAGCGCGGAAACGGACTCGTCAGCGATAACCACCTTTGGGTTCAGCGCCAGCGCGCGGGCGATACAGATACGCTGCCGCTGGCCGCCGGAAAACTCATGCGGATAGCGGCGGGCGTGTTCCGGCAATAACCCTACTCGCTCAAGCAGCCACGCCACGCGCTCTTCGGCCTGTTTACCTTTTGCCACGCCGTGCACCAGCAGGGGTTCCATAATGGAAAAACCAACCGTCAAGCGGGGATCGAGGGAAGCGTAAGGGTCCTGAAAAATAAACTGAATATCACGACGTAGATGCGATAAGGCTGCGCCGGTTAAATTATCGATACGCTGCCCGTTAAAGGTGATAGTGCCGCCCTGGCTCGCCACCAGACGCAGTAAGGAGCGGCCCGTGGTGGATTTGCCGCAGCCCGACTCGCCCACCAGCGCCAGCGTTTCTCCGGCATAAAGATCGAAACTGACTTTCTCGACGGCATGAACGCGGCGCGTAACGCGATTCAGGATGCCGCTGCGTATGTCAAAGCGCGTGACCAAATCACGCACCTGTAAAACTGGTTCGCTGTTGGCTACCACCGTATCCTGAATGCTGTCGGGTGCTTCGCCCTCTTCCGGGCTGACAAGCGGAAAGCGAGCAGGGAACGGCTTGCCGTGCATTGCGCCCAGTTTAGGCACGGCGGCCAGTAGCGCTTTAGTATATTCCTGCTGGGGTGCCTGAAAAATGGCGTCGACCGGGCCGGTTTCAATAACGTCGCCGCGATACATGACCTGCACGCGATCGGCCATTTCCGCCACCACGCCCATATCGTGAGTGATAAAAATCACCCCCATCTGCATCTCTTTTTGCAGTACGCGGATCAGCTGTAAAATTTGTGCCTGAATCGTCACGTCCAGCGCCGTGGTTGGCTCGTCGGCAATCAGCAGCGCGGGCCGGCAGGAGAGCGCCATCGCAATCATCACTCGCTGACGCATGCCGCCGGAAAGCTGATGCGGAAAGCGCCCCAGCACGTTTTTCGCTTCAGGAATGCGGACCAGATCCAGCATTCGCTCCGCTTCTTTCAGTGCGTCACGATGGCTTTTACCCTGATGCAGCACGATGGATTCCGCAATCTGGTCGCCGACCGGGAAGACCGGATTCAGGGAAGTCATCGGTTCCTGGAAAATCATTGCCATATCGGCACCGCGCACCGTTCGCAGTCGCGACTGCGACGCGCGGGTAACGTCAATCACTTCGCCGTTGCGCCGCCGCAGCAGAATTTCGCCGCTGTCGATGCGCCCGCCGCCCTGCTCAATTAGCCGCATCAGCGCCAGCGAGGTGACGGATTTTCCTGAACCGGACTCGCCAACAATAGCCAGCGTTTCGCCTCGCCGGACGTCAAGCGACAGGTTTTTAACTGCATGAACGATTTCGCCTTCTTGCGTAAAGCTGACGCTCAACTCTCTGACCGACAATACTTGCCCGGCGGGCAGTTCGCTTCCACTGGCCATCCTGACTCCCTTATTCTTCGCGATAGATACCCACGTTTGGCGCGTCGCCCACGTAGCCAAAACCCCGGTACATGCCTTCGCTGTTGAACGGCAGCGCAATATTGCCTTCGCGATCGATAGCGATGACGCCGCCGCTGCCGCCCAGCACTTTGATTTTTTCCATCACCACTCGCTCGCTGGCTTCTTTAAGCGACAGGCCGCCGTATTCCATTAGCGCCGCAATATCATAGGCCGCCAGCGTGCGCATAAATATTTCGCCGCTTCCGGTACAGGAAACGGCCACGTTAGCGTTATTGGCATAGCAGCCTGCGCCAACAATGGGTGAGTCGCCTACCCGTCCGGCCTGCTTGTTGGTCATGCCGCCGGTTGAGGTCGCCGCAGCCAGATTACCCTGGCGATCCAGCGCCACCGCGCCTACGGTGCCAAATTTACGATCCGGATCGAGCGGATCGTCCGGGGAAGGCGACGCACCATCGTGATCCAGCATTACCTGTTGCGCAGCCAGCGCACGCTGTAGCTGTTCCCACCTTTCTGGCGTAGAGAAAAAATCGGGCGCAACGGGTGTAAAACCTTGCTCGAGCGCAAAAGCTTCTGCGCCTTCGCCGATAAAAAACAGATGGGGGCTTTTTTCCAGCACGGCCCGTGCCACCAGTATCGGGTTGCGCACCTGTTTCACACCGGCTACCGCACCGGCATCGAGCGAGCGTCCATCCATAATGCAGGCATCAAGCTCGTGCGTCCCCTGATGGGTAAAGACTGCGCCTTTGCCTGCGTTAAACAACGGACACTCTTCCAGCAGGCGAACAGCCTCCGTTACGGCGTCCAGCGCGCTGCCGCCCTGCGCCAGAATGGCCTGCCCGCTGGCCACAATCGAGGAAAGCGCTTCGATATACTGCCGCTCTTTTTCTACACTCATACTGGCTCGGGCGATGGCGCCTGCGCCGCCGTGGATCGCAATTGCTGCTCTGCTCATTGGTTTACCCTGCGTGCCAAATCGGCAAGAAAAACACGAAGTTAGAATAGTTTTATATAAATGTGACCGTTTTTGACTATAGGCAGGCGGTAAAGTGATGTAAAGCAGAATGTTAAGCGAATCATAATAACGAAAGCTTATGATTTATAACCTGACGATGGCATAACGTGACCCCGCTGACAATTCACGCCATAATAATTGCCATCTGAATTTTTATGCCTGTCTGTAGCACTGGCACACCGAGGACGTTATGGAAGCTTTTACCGCGGGACTGATCTCCCTTGACGATGCGCTGTCTACCATGCTGGCACGCGTTACGCCCGTCACCGAAACAGAAACCCTGCCGTTAACGGCGGCTACAGGCAGAATTACCGCTTCTGCCGTGATTTCCCCCATTAACGTTCCCCCCTTTGCTAATTCCGCGATGGATGGCTATGCCGTACGTCTTGCCGATTTAGCGCTGGAGCAGCCGCTGGCCGTCGCCGGAAAAGCGTTTGCCGGTGCCCCTTTTGACGGCGAATGGCCCGCCGGCAGCTGCGTCCGCATTATGACTGGCGCGCCGGTGCCGCAAGGCACCGATGCCGTGGTAATGCAGGAAGAAACCGAGCAGGCCGACGAGAAAGTACGTTTTCTGGCGAAGGCTAACGCCGGACAAAATATTCGCCTGCCCGGCGAAGATATCGCTCAGGGCAGCAGCGTGCTGGCAGCGGGTATTCGTCTTGGCGCGGCCGAGCTTCCTTTACTTGCTTCGCTGGGCGTCGCGCAAATCACCGTAAAACGTAAGCTGCGCGTGGCGGTGTTTTCAACCGGCGATGAGCTGCAGCCCGTTGGCGAGCCGCTGGCGGCAGGCCAGATTTACGATACCAATCGCTTTGCTGTACGTCTGATGCTGGAAAAACTGGGCTGCGAAACGATCGATCTTGGCATCATCCGCGATAACCAGGCGGCCCTGCGCACAGCCTTTATTACAGCGGACAGCAAAGCCGATGTGGTTATCAGCAGCGGCGGTGTTTCGGTCGGTGAAGCGGACTATACCAAAGCCATGCTGGAAGAGCTTGGCAAGGTTGGCTTCTGGAAGCTGGCCATCAAGCCCGGCAAGCCGTTTGCTTTTGGCCGTCTGCAAAACAGCTGGTTCTGCGGTTTGCCGGGCAATCCCGTTTCTGCCGTGCTGACGTTTTATCAGCTGGTGCAGCCGCTGCTGGCAAAGCTTAGCGGCCTGGCGACGCCTGCTCTGCCGCCGCGTCTACGCGTAAAGAGCGCCGACAACCTGAAGAAAACGCCGGGAAGACTCGACTTCCAGCGTGGTCGGCTGGTATGTAATGCACAAGGTGAAGCCGAGGTCCACACTACCGGTGCGCAAGGTTCGCATGTGTTTAGCTCATTCAGCCAGGCGAACTGCTTTATCGTGCTGGAGCGTGAGCGCGGCAATGTCCAGGCCGGAGAATGGGTAGAAGTCGAGCCGTTTAACAGCCTGCTGGAGGGCTAATGAATCCGGAACTCAGCGATGCAGAAATGCTGCGCTATAACCGTCAAATCGTGCTGCGCGGCTTTGATTTTGACGGTCAGGAAAAGCTGAAAGCGTCCCGCGCGCTGATTGTCGGGCTGGGCGGACTGGGCTGTAGCGCCAGCCCTTATCTGGCCTCGGCTGGTGTTGGCCATCTGACGCTGCTGGATTTCGATCGGGTTTCTGTCTCCAATTTACAGCGGCAAATCCTGCATCACGATGCGCAAATCGGTTTGGCCAAAGTGGACTCTGCCCGCCAACAGCTGAGCGACATTAATCCGCATATCAGCATAGAAACCGTCGATCGGCAGCTTGAGGATACGGAGCTGGGCGAGCTGATTGCTCGTCACGATGTGGTGCTGGACTGTACGGATAATGTAGCCACCCGCGAACAGCTGAATCGCCTCTGCTTCGCCAGCAAAACGCCGCTGGTTTCCGGCGCGGCAATCCGCATGGAAGGCCAGCTTAGCGTTTTTACCTGGCAGGAAACGGAGCCTTGCTATCGTTGTCTGAGCCGCTTGTTCGGCGATGCCGCGCTCAGCTGCGTGGAGGCCGGAGTGATGGCCCCGCTGGTTGGCGTTATAGGTTCTCTCCAGGCGATGGAAACGATCCGGCTGCTGACCCGCTTCGGCGACGGCGTAGCGGGTAAACTGCTGATGTATGATGCGATGACCCTGCAGTTTCGTACTTTAAAGCTGGCGAAAGATCCACACTGTGAAGTTTGCGGAAAATAAGGCCAGACAGACGTCTTATTTTTGCGTCGCCAGCTCCCATTTCTGCCCTTTTCTGGCGTAAAAACAACACATTCTCTCTGCGACCACTATAGTTATATCACTGCGAATTTCGCGCCAGGGAGAATGCCATGAGCGAAGAGCATCACCCGCGCCCGGATGTCAGTATGCATGGCCTGCGCCGCCTGCTGATAATCTTCCTGCTGGTGATTGGAAGTGCCGTTGTGCTGGTAAACGGCTGGGTGGTTTACAGCATCTGGCAGCGCATCGTTAATGAAACCCAGAACGATGCGCATAATCTGTCACAATCGCTTTCACGACAGTCCGAGGATACGATTCTGCCGGTCGAGCTGACCCTGCAGGATCTCCGCGATCGGATCACGCTGGTCGGGCTGGATCCTGAACGCCAGGCCTACCTGCGCACGCTGCTTATGGAACGCAAGGCTTCGTTGCCGCAGCTGCACGGCCTGTTTGTTTACGACAGCCAGGGCAACTGGGTGTTAACTTCCGAGGGGATGTTTGACCAGCGCCGCAATAATGCCGACCGCGCCTACTTCAAATATCATCAGCAGCACAGCGATCTTAATTTGCATATTGATGAAGTTATCCGCAGCCGCAGCACCGGCGATTTGATTATTCCTTTATCGATGCGGCTGAATAATCGCGATGGCTCATTCAGAGGGGTGCTGCTGGCAACGCTGCGCCTTGACTATTTTCGCCAGACGTTTGGCTACTATAATCTGGGCGAGCGTGGCCTGCTGGCGCTAATGACCCATACGGGCAATATTCTCTACGTTCGGCCTTTTGCCAACGAGCTGGTTAACCGTAATATTTCCGATAGTCCACTGTTCACGCATCTGCTGAAAACCTCCACCAGCGGCACGGCAACCTATAAGGCGGCGGTAGATGGACTTGAGCGCGTTTTTGGCTATGCCAGCCTGAAACGTTATCCGCTGGTGGTAGCGGTGGGCTACGATAAACAACAGCTGGTGCAGGCCTGGTTAACGGAGCTGGTGGCTTATCTGACGCTGTGCGCCTTGCTGCTGGCGGTCATCGCCGCGCTGGGCTGGCTGCTGATGCGCAATATCGGCCATACCATCCGCGATCAGGAAGAGCTGGCGATGGCGCGCGATCGCCTGGCGATAATGAACCGCACGCTGCAAACGCTGGCGCTGGTGGACAGCCTTACCGGCCTGGCAAACCGCCGACAGTTCGATCTCTATCTCGACCGTAGCCTTGAGCGAGCCAATAACCTGCGCGCGCCGCTGGCGCTGTTAATGATTGACGTCGACTCTTTTAAGCGCTTTAACGATACCTATGGTCATCTTGCCGGTGACGAATGCTTAAAGTATGTTGGCAACGCGTTACAAAGCGTTGATCATCACGCCGACGATCTGATTGCACGCTATGGCGGTGAAGAGTTTGCCGTAATCCTTTGTGATTGCGAAGCGGAAACCGCGCTGCGTCTGGCCCATGCTGTCAGAGAAGCCGTCGCCGCCTTGCAAATCCCTCATCGCAACAGTGAAAATGAGGCCAGAGTAGTTACGATTAGCGTGGGGGTTCACGTTATTCAGCGTAGCCAGAAGGAAGATCGTCAGACGCTGATAAGCCAGGCCGATAAAGCCCTGTATCAGGCAAAAACGGGCGGAAGAAATCGGGTAGAGATAGTGTAATAATTACCAGAAATCGTCTGTTTTTTGTCCTCCCTCATTTTTTCATCACTGTTAATCCCCTACTCTTTCCCGGCCAGCAAAGCATTAACTGGCGCAACCTTTTGCATGCTATCGACTGGCAACCACTACAGGAGTAACGTAAGCACACAAGGAAGAGCAACATGGAGAGTTATCTGTACCTGGAGGATATGGACGATTTTTGGCCTGAAGAAAAGGAATATGGAGGCGACATGGATAATCTGGAACAGCGCGTTGAGCGGCTTGAAAAAGATACGCAGCAGATCAAGCTCGATCTGGCGGTATTAACTTCTCGTTCGGAGAATTTTGCTACTAAGGCCGACGTTGCGGAGCTTAAAGCCGAACTGGTGCAGGAAATAGTGGCCAGCGAAGTGCGCACTAATGCTAAATTCGAAAGAATTGATGAAAAGTTTCAAAGAATTGATGAAAAATTCGAAAGGATAGATAAAAGGTTTGACGACCTCAACAACAGAATTTTATGGACGCTAATGGTGCCGGCCCTCACGGCCATTCTCTTGTGGTTTGTAAAAACCGCCATCCTGAAAATCTGAACGCAACATTGACCTGAGCCAGGTGGCTCAATAAGGCGGAGCAGATGCCCCGCCTCAGGCTGCCAACAAACATCACGCGCCTTACCAGCGGCCCTTTTATAAGGTTTAGAAAATACCCTGGCTGCGCAGGTAATCTTCGTAGTTACCGGTAAAGTCTTTCACTTTGCCTGGCGTCATCTCAATCACGCGCGTTGCCAGCGAGCTAACAAACTCACGGTCGTGAGAAACGAAGATCAGCGTGCCTTCATACATCTCCAGCGCCATATTCAGCGCCTCGATGGATTCCATATCCAGGTGGTTGGTTGGCTCATCCATAATCAGCACGTTCGGTTTTTCCATCATCAGCTTACCAAACAGCATGCGGCCTTTTTCACCACCGGACAGCACCTTCGCTGGCTTTTTGATGTCGTCCTGGCTAAACAGCAGACGACCAAGAATACTGCGTACAGCCTGCTCGTCATCGCCTTCCTGCATCCACTGGCTCATCCAGTCGAAAACGGTCAGATCGTTAGCAAAATCATGGGCATGGTCCTGAGCATAATAACCAACGCGCGCATTTTCCGACCACTTGACCGTGCCGTTATCCGGTTGCAGCTCGCCCACCAGCGTTTTCAGCAGGGTCGATTTACCAATACCGTTAGGGCCGATAATCGCCAGCTTTTCACCCACTTCCAGCAGCAGATCGAGGTTTTTAAACAGCGGCCCCTGGTCGAAACCTTTCGTCAGTGACTGTAGCTCCAGCGCGTTACGGAACAGCTTTTTATCCTGCTCGAAACGAATAAACGGGTTCTGGCGGCTGGAGGCTTTCACCTCATCCAGCTTGATCTTATCAATCTGTTTAGCACGCGAGGTTGCCTGACGAGATTTTGAGGCGTTGGCGCTGAAGCGGCTAACAAAGGATTGCAGTTCGTTAATCTGCGCCTTTTTCTTGGCGTTATCCGCCAGCAGACGTTCACGTGCCTGGGTGGCCGCCGTCATGTATTCATCGTAGTTGCCCGGATAAACACGCAGCTCGCCGTAGTCCAGATCGGCCATATGCGTACAGACCATGTTCAGGAAGTGACGGTCGTGCGAAATAATAATCATGGTGCTGTTACGTTCGTTCAGCACCTGCTCCAGCCAGCGAATAGTATCGATGTCCAGGTTGTTGGTTGGTTCGTCAAGCAGCAGAATTTCCGGATTGGAAAACAGCGCCTGCGCCAGCAGCACACGCAGCTTCCAGCCGGGCGCCACTTCACTCATCGGGCCATAGTGCTGCTCAAGCGGAATACCCACGCCTAATAGCAGTTCACCGGCGCGAGACTCGGCGGTATAACCATCCATTTCGCCATACTTTTCTTCCAGGTCGGCAACCTTATAGCCATCTTCTTCGCTCATTTCTGGCAAAGCGTAAATACGGTCGCGTTCTTCTTTAACGGCCCACAGTTCACCGTGGCCCATAATGACCGTATCCAGCACGGAATATTGTTCGAAAGCGAACTGATCCTGGCGAAGCTTACCGATACGTTCATTCGGATCGAGGGAAACGTTACCCGCCGATGGCACAAGGTCGCCGCCGAGGATTTTCATAAAGGTGGACTTGCCGCTACCGTTGGCACCGATCAGGCCATAGCGGTTGCCGCCGCCAAATTTGACAGAGATGTTTTCGAACAGCGGCTTACTGCCAAACTGCATGGTGACGTTGCTGGAAACTAGCACAGGATAGCCTTTCATTTGCGATGGGATAATATCAGCGCGTATTATGCCAAAAAAAAGGGGCGGCGAATACACCGCCACCCCCTCAAGCCTTGCGTTTTCGCTAATGGCTTTCCGCTTTGCGTTTTGGCGCAGGCAGAGGCCGAGCCTCACCGTCGCTGCTTAGCCAGTCATGCAGATAGTGCTCAATCTGCTCCAGGCTGCGGTTACGCGTTTCCGGCACGCATTTAATGACGAACGCCGCGCCAAACAGGCCGATAAAGGCGAAGATAAAGAAGGCGCCGGCCAGCCCTACCTTCGCCAGCAAGACAGGGAAAACCAGCGAGATAAGGAAATTAGCAATCCACATGGCGAATACCGCGCCGCCCATAAAGATGCCGCGCAGGCGGGTCGGGAAGATTTCGGAAAGCAGCAGCCAGGTTACCGGCGACAGCGCACCCTGCTGGAAACTAAGAAACATCAGCATCCCCAGCAGCACCAGATAGCTGCGCATCACATCAACCTGGCCATTAATTGTTTCCGGCATAAAGTAGCTGATGCAACCGATAAACAGCAGGCAGGCAGTACAGCCAAACTGGCCGATCATTGTCATAGTACGGCGGCCCAGACGGCCAAGCAGCCAGATGCCGACAAAGGTCATCAAGACAGAAATAGCGCCGTTGGCGATAGTGGCAAACAGCGCCGCATCGGTACTCATCCCTGCCGCTTTCAACATGGTAGGCGCGTAATACATGATGGTGTTCACACCGGAAAGCTGCTGAATAACCGCCACGCCAATACCGATTAAAAACAGTTTGAACAGCCAGGGCTTGCGTAACTCTTTCAGGCTGGGTTTATTTCTGTTTTCTTCTTCGCTGAGCGTTTCTTCAATTTCCGTCAGTTCCCATTCAACGTCACTTTTTGCTCGCGTACGCTCCAGTACCTTGCGCGCTTCCGCCAGGCGACCTTTCATCGCATACCAGCGTGGCGTATCAGGCATAACCATCATACCAAACCACAGCGCGACGGCGGGCACGGTCGCAATCGCCAGCATCCAGCGCCAGGTATTTTCACCGCCCCAGGCCGCATTAAAGCCAGCGTTGGACATATAGGCCAGCATTTGCCCGGAGACGATCATCAGCTCTTGCAAGGTAA
>Ga0153980_1000059_pt1 | contig 81204 bp, 72 predicted proteins | sample TSGA064MetaG_FD_104722 | JGI IMG/M metagenome (GOLD analysis project Ga0153980, IMG submission 104722) | Attine ant fungus gardens microbial communities from Georgia, USA - TSGA064 MetaG | ecosystem: Host-associated > Fungi > Mycelium > Unclassified | place: USA: Georgia, Magnolia Springs State... | reverse complement strand
TTATATAATTTGCCTGATGCCTGATGCCTGATGCCTGATGCCTGATGCCTGATGCCTGATGCCTGATGCCTGATGCCTGATGCCTGATGCCTGATGCCTGATGCCTGATGCGCAGAAAAAAACGCGATTTCCTCAGGGAAACCGCGTTCGGTATAAATAGTGCTTATTGCTTTGAGTGACTGCGAATCAGAAGCGCCCTGTAGCAAATTTATACACTATTCCGGGTCGTCCTGAATCAGGATGCAGCACTATTTAGCCAGTTTGTCTTCGGTACGTAACTCAAAATCAGAAGCGTCATGGCGTTCATGCAGCTGCTCAGCGGGTTCACCCCAGGTACGGTTTACGATGCGGCCACGCTGTACGGCTGGGCGTTGGGCAATTTCATTAGCCCAGCGCTGCAGATTCTTATAGGAACCCGCGTCCAGGAATTCGGCAGCGTTGTACAATTGCCCTTGCACCAGCGCACCATACCATGGCCAGATGGCGATATCGGCGATGGTGTAATCTTCACCAGCAATATAACGGTTTTCTGCCAGCTGACGGTCTAACAAATCAAGCTGGCGTTTCGCTTCCATGGTAAAGCGGTCAATCGCGTACTCAATTTTTACTGGCGCATAGTTGTAGAAGTGACCAAAGCCGCCGCCCAGATAAGGTGCGGAACCCTGTAGCCAGAATAGCCAGTTCAGCGTTTCGGTGCGTGCAGCAGGATCTTTTGGCAGGAAGTGACCATACTTTTCTGCCAGATAAAGGAGGATAGCGCCGGATTCAAATACGCGCGTCGCTGGTGTGGTAGACGTGTCCAGCAGGGCAGGGATCTTGGAGTTTGGGTTGACCTCAACAAAACCGGAGGAAAACTGTTCGCTATCGCTGATACGGATGAGATGCGCATCATATTCCGCATCGTTGACATTCAGTGCCAGCAGCTCTTCCAGCAGAATAGTGACTTTCTGCCCGTTAGGCGTGCCCATGGAATAAAGCTGTAAAGGATGTTTACCAACTGGCAGTGCAGCTTCGTGACGTGCACCTGCGGTCGGACGATTGATGCTGCTCCAGGTACCGCCCGCGTTCTTGTTCTCTGTCCAGACTTTAGCTGGTTGATAATCGTTGTTACTCATAAATTTTCCCTTTTCATGGTTGGATTACGCAACGGGACTAACGTCACGCCGGGGTTGGTCTAAAAATAGCGTCGATTACCGCTCGTCACCAAAAGCGGTTGTTACATCTGATGTCAGGTATAGCATTGCCGTCGCGCGCCTGTTTATCTGTAAAGAGCAATCGTGCTGATAATTAAGAAACTTCCGTAAGGAGACAAAATGGATCTTGCCGCACTGAAACAGGCCGGGCTGACCTTAACGGATGATGGCCGTGTTTGCTGTTACTGGCAGCCGTCAATGCCGGACTATCACGATAACGAATGGGGCAAACCAGTGATGGAGGATCGCCGTATCTTTGAAAAGGTTTGTCTTGAAGGCTTTCACTCCGGTATGTCCTGGCAGCTTATCTATAACAAGCGTGAAAATTTCCGACGCGCCTTTGCCGATTTTGACTTCTGCCAGATGGCCAAATTTAATGATGCAGATGTTACCAGGCTAATGGCCGATAAAGGAATCGTTCGCAACCGGGCAAAAATCCTTTCTGCTATTAACAATGCGCATCGAGCCATAGAACTGATCAAAGAAGCAGGTTCGCTGGCAAGCTGGTTCTGGCAGTTTGCTCCTGTGCCAGAAAATCGTCCGGCCATTGTCGATCTGGCGTACTGGCAGCAAACCAAAACGTCGCCGGAAGCGATAAGTATGTCAAAAGCGCTGAAAAAACGTGGCTGGACGTGGGTCGGGCCGGTTACGGCTTACTCTTTGATGCAGGCGCTGGGGCTGGTTAATGACCACTTAACGGGGTGCGAATGTCGCGAGAGAAGAGAAAAAGAACGCCAGAAGATTACAGAGTGAAAGCTAAGCCTCTGCTTCATGCTGCTTAAAAAAACCGCCCCAGGGGGCGGTTTTCAGCTTACTTGCCTGCTGCATTGACGATAACCGTAATCGAATTATGAGAGATGCTCCATTTCCCGTTTACGGTTGATAACAATGCACCAGATACAACGATGACAATACAAATGTACCGTTTCATTGTGCGGTCCTTGCACAGACCGCTTCACGGCGACACCGTCGGAGATGTGACCGTGAATGCAAGCACCAGGATGCGCTTACGTTTACGGTCGTTGGAAGTCCTTTTCTGAATCCGACGCCCGCTGCTACACGGCGAAAAGGTCCGTTAGTATTGTACACTTAATATACTTCCAGGGAACTTGACACCTTATATTAAACCGCTCAAAATGTGCACATCAGGATGCGCTTGCGTTACATTAGTAACAAAGCCCTGCTGGAAAGGCCGCTAACCTGACCAGCACAAAAGAACCGCCATTTATGGCGGTTTTTTTGTTTTTGTCTTTAAATATTTTCTGTTTTTTTCAGCGGTATTTTACCGGCCATGCTGGAATCTCGGCTGCACAATGACTGCAAATCCTGTAGACAACATGCCAGGCTTTGCGGCCTTTCTGCCATTTCCTCTCTGCAAACCGCGTTGTGGATTGTGTATAGCGGCCGGATCGGCGAAAATGCCGGCCATTGATGATTAATCGCCTGCGTCTTCCTGTGCACTTCGCGCAGCGGCGGCCCAGCACCAAACAGAGTTTTTTCATGTCTAATGCACCTTTTATGCAAGAGGTGGCTCGTCGCCGCACTTTTGCCATCATTTCTCACCCGGATGCCGGTAAAACCACCATCACCGAAAAGGTGCTGCTGTTCGGACAGGCTATCCAGACGGCCGGTACGGTCAAAGGCCGCGGCTCCAGCCAGCATGCCAAGTCAGACTGGATGGAGATGGAGAAGCAGCGTGGGATTTCAATTACCACCTCCGTGATGCAGTTTCCCTACCGTGAAAGCCTGGTCAATCTGCTGGACACACCGGGACACGAAGACTTCTCAGAAGATACCTATCGCACGCTGACGGCGGTTGACTGCTGTCTGATGGTTATCGATGCTGCAAAAGGCGTTGAGGATCGTACCCGCAAGCTGATGGAAGTAACCCGCCTGCGCGATACGCCAATCCTGACCTTTATGAATAAGCTGGACCGTGATATTCGCGATCCAATGGAAGTGCTGGACGAAGTAGAAAACGAGCTGAAAATCGCCTGTGCGCCTATCACCTGGCCAATCGGCTGCGGCAAGCTGTTTAAAGGCGTGTACCATCTTTATAAAAACGAAACCTATCTTTATCAGTCTGGTAAAGGCCACACCATTCAGGAAGTCCGCATAGTAAAAGGTCTGGATAATCCGGATCTGGACGTGGCTATCGGCGAAGAGCTGGCGGCACAGCTGCGTGAAGAGCTGGAGCTGGTGCAGGGTGCCTCTCACGAATTTGATAAAGAAGCTTTCCTGGCCGGACAGCTGACGCCGGTATTCTTTGGTACCGCGCTGGGCAACTTCGGTGTGGACCACATGCTGGATGGCCTGGTGGAATGGGCACCATCGCCGATGCCGCGCGCTACCGATACCCGTACCGTCACCGCGGCAGATGATAAATTTACCGGTTTCGTCTTCAAGATTCAGGCGAACATGGACCCGAAACACCGCGACCGCGTGGCGTTTCTGCGCGTGGTTTCCGGCAAATATGAAAAGGGCATGAAGCTGCGCCAGGTACGTCTGGGTAAAGACGTGGTGATTGCCGACGCGCTGACCTTTATGGCCGGTGACCGTTCGCACGTTGAAGAAGCCTATCCTGGCGATATCATTGGCCTGCATAACCACGGCACCATCCAGATTGGCGATACCTTTACCCAGGGCGAGAACATGAAGTTCACGGGTATTCCGAACTTCGCGCCGGAACTGTTCCGCCGTATTCGCCTGCGCGATCCGCTAAAGCAAAAACAGCTGTTGAAAGGGTTGGTACAGCTGTCGGAAGAGGGCGCAGTACAGGTGTTCCGTCCTGTACATAACAACGATCTGATTGTTGGCGCAGTAGGTGTGCTGCAGTTTGACGTGGTCGTTGCCCGCCTGAAAAGTGAATATAACGTGGAAGCGATTTACGAATCGGTAAACGTTTCTACCGCTCGCTGGGTAGAATGCAGTGATGTGAAGAAGTTTGACGAGTTCCAGCGCAAAAACGAAGTAAACCTGGCGCTGGATGGCGGTGATAACCTGACCTATATCGCTCCTACTATGGTCAACCTCAATATTACTCAGGAACGCTATCCTGAAGTGGTATTCCGCAAAACGCGCGAGCATTAATGCTCTAACGTTCGCCTGCCCGCAGTGCAAAATGTGCTGTGGGCAAGCATTTGGCACTGCGGGCAGGCATTTCGTACCCTGGCCATAGCGCGAAACCGTAAGGCGTAATCTGCTCTGATTATGTCTTTATCTGCTACACCCTGCACCGCATTTTCTTCAGGCTTTCTCTCCACTTTTTCCCTGACGCTTGCCTACAGACTCATCTTAAAAAATTCTGCTTTTGACCATTTATCCGCCATATCAATCACAAAGGACAGCAAAATCCAGATACGCGTCTATATTTATTTCAACAGGACGCAAAATATGTGGCGCGGTTGCTACAACGCCTGATTACTGCAGTCACGCCGTTTGTGGCTGAAAGCTCACAGTTGTGAGTGCAATAACCAAGAAGGAAGAGATCGATGAACAAGACTAAGATTGCTAAAACTCTGATGGCTGCTCTGGTAGGTTCTGCACTGGTTAGTGGCGCTGCGATGGCAGAAGACACCACTACCCCGAAAGCACAGTCTACTACTGACAGCGCGGGTTCTAAGATCGATAGCTCTATGAAAAAAGTCGGTGGATACATGGATGACAGCGGCGTTACGGCCAAGGTGAAAGCTGCCCTGGTAGATAACGAAGCCATTAAAAGTACGGATATCTCAGTCAAAACCCATAGCGGTGTCGTCACGCTGAGCGGTTTTGTCGCTTCACAGGATCAGGCCGAGCTGGCCGTATCCGAAGCGAAAAAAGTTGAGGGTGTTAAATCCGTCAGTGACAAACTGCACGTAAAAGACAGCACAAAAAGCAGCGTTAGCGGCTATGCCGGTGATGCAGCAACAACCAGCGAAATTAAAGCTAAACTGTTAGCGGATGACATCGTACCGTCCCGCAACATCAAGGTTGAAACGACCAATGGCGTGGTTCAGCTTTCCGGTGCGGTGAAAACTAAAGCACAGTCTGACCGTGCTGAAGGCATCGCCAAAGCGATCGATGGCGTTAAGAGCGTGAAAAACGATCTGTCAGTAAAATCGTAAGACCGGCGCGGGCTGGCTCTGTAAGGGTCGCCCGCGACAGAACTACCGCAGGAGCACAGTAGTCATGCTGAACTCAGGCAGAAATCAATAACAGATGATGTTCGATTTTAATATAGGGTAAGGAGAGGCTTATGTTTCGTTGGGGTATTATCTTTCTGGTTATCGCACTGATCGCCGCTGCTTTAGGTTTCGGTGGTCTGGCAGGTACAGCCGCGTGGGCAGCTAAAATCGTCTTCGTAGTGGGTATCATCATCTTCCTGATCAGCCTGTTTACCGGCCGGAAGAAGCTATAGATTTAAAAATCTTCCCGGCGGGCTAAGGCCTGCCATCGGGAAGTTAAAGCGGGCTGCAAAGCCCGCTTGCAGCAGGTCTCTCTGTTTCCGCCCCCTGGATTCCCTTTTGCCTCTGTTTTAAACCTCGCATTCACTCATCGCTACATTTTTTCATCATGCATTAACATCTGTAGCAATAAGCGTCAAACACCAGGCCTTTGGTCAGGCGTACTCTCACTGCATCACATTCCAGAGGAGAGCACGGTGGGACAGCGCATTCCAGTCACGCTCGGCAATATCGCGCCACTGGCGTTAACGCCTTTTCATCCGGGCAAACTAGCATTGGTTTGTGAAGGCGGCGGCCAGCGCGGCATTTTTACCGCTGGCGTCCTGGACGAGTTTCAACGCGGCGGCTTTAACCCCTTCGACCTCCTGATTGGTACCTCTGCGGGCGCACAGAATCTTTCTGCCTTTATTTGCGGTCAGCCCGGCTATGCGCGACGCGTTATTACTCGCTATACCACCAGCAAGCTCTTTTTCAATCCGCTGCGCTTTGTTCGTGGCGGCCATCTGATCGACCTGGACTGGCTGGTGGATATCACTGCGAAAGAGTTTCCGCTGGCAATGACGGCAGGTGAAAAAGCGTTTTCCCAGGGACGAGAATTCTATATGTGCGCCTGCCGCAGCGACGACTACTCGCCCGGCTATTTTGCCCCCACGGCAGCAAACTGGCTGGATATTATTAAAGCCTCCAGCGCTATTCCCGGCATGTATCGGCCGGGCGTGGATCTGGACGGCATCAGCTATCTTGACGGCGGTATCAGCGATGCCATTCCGGTACGCGAAGCCGCGCGGCGTGGTGCCCGAACTATAGTTGTGATCCGCACCGTGCCGTCGCAGATGACCTATACGCCCCAGTGGATAAAGCGTGTTGAGCGGTGGCTGGATAAAGGTGCGCTACAGCCGCTGGTTAACATTATCCATCTGCATGAAGAAAGCTATCGACAGACCCAACAATTTATTCACGAGCCGCCGGGCGATCTGAACATTATCGAAATTTTCCCGCCGCGCGCGCTGGCAAGTATGGCGTTGGGCAGCCGGGTGGCGTCGTTAAACCAGGATTACCATCTGGGCCGTCGCTGCGGCCGCTATTTCCTGGCTACAATAGGGCAGTGGCTACATAATGATGCGCCTGGCGTGGAACCCGTTGTCCCGGCCATGCCGCCAGCTAATGAACCGGTTATTTTTCCGGAACCGCTGGCAAGTAATGATGATGATTTTCCTGAAGGGTCTCTGGCATGACTGTTTTTGTTGATACGCACTGCCACTTTGATTTTGCACCTTTTAGCGGCAACGAGGCGGAAAGCCTGCGGCTGGCGGCAGAAGCAGGGGTGGAGAAGATTATCGTGGTGGGCGTTGCGGCCGCTCGTTTTGCTGGCGTAATGGCGCTGGCTGAAAAATATCAGCCTTTATATGCCGCGCTCGGCACGCATCCGATGGCGATAGCCGACTATCAGGAAGCGCATTTGCAGCAGCTGGAAAATTATTTGCGGCAGCGCTCGCCGAAGCTGGTGGCGATTGGTGAGATCGGTCTGGATCTCTATATTGAAAACCCGCAGTTCGACAAGCAGCAGGCGGTGCTGGATGCGCAGCTGCGGCTGGCACGCGACTATAATCTGCCGGTTATTCTGCATTCGCGCCGTACCCATGACAAGCTGGCGATGCACTTACGTAAGCTCGATCTGCCCGCGCGCGGCGTCGTGCATGGCTTTGCCGGAAGCGAGCAGCAGGCGCTGGCTTTTATCCGTGAAGGATTTGCCATCGGCGTTGGCGGCACCATTACCTACGAGCGCGCCAGCAAAACCCGTAATGCTATTGCTCGTCTGCCGCTCTCGTCGCTGCTGCTGGAAACCGACTCGCCGGATATGCCTGTACAGGGTTTTCAGGGAGAACCTAATCGTCCTGAAAGGATTAAAAACGTCTGGCAGAGCCTGTGCGAAATCCGGCAGGAAGCACCGCAGGTAATAGCGGAAACAATTCGTGAAAATAGCCACAGGCTGTTTGGTATTTAGTATTGTCCGTTTTAAAAAAAACAGACCGGTCGATTTTAAAATGCAAAATAGTGGGAATATTAAATGACCAGCGCATTGGCGTTACGGTGATATTAAATGACGGTTAATTATTGTTATTACTTGAGCTGAATTAACAAAAGTGATTCTTTTACTCCCCTTACCTTTACCGCTTAAGTGTTTTGTGCTGTCGCATTTTTGAGGTTGTTATAAAATATATCAGATAGAGCTTTTATTTAAGGTAAGTATATTTTAATCGCCTCTTTTCTATTCTTTCAGGTTTATTTAATTTTTAATAAAAACTAAGCTGAGGTATTGTATGTTGGAAATGAAATTCAGGAAGAAGGTTTCATCAAGAAAACTGAAATTATTTAATGAAAGAAACCACGATCGCAATCTATTAATAGAAGAAAAAACGGCATTGCTAAAGATGTGGGATAAGGCATTGAATTTACCAGGCGCAGATCTGAAACTGGCTTATGTCCTGAACCGTTCGGCCAATCATGATATTGGCGAATATGATGCTTTTGATGGCTGCTCAGTTAGCTCTGCTGAGTCGTACCGCTCATTTGGTTCGGCCAATTCGTCAAGCTCTTCCTCCCGTGCCCGGGTTTGGCCCGATCAGGCCCCGTTTCTTACCCAACCAGCAGAGCATGTATTTAGCGCGATGGATAATTTTACGGTCAGTTGCCTGCCCGTTCCTTCTCCGGGAAAGTTGCCCAGGTTTAGTGGGAGTAACGTAATCCATCTTGATCTTAGCGTACCGGTGCAAAATATTATCGGTGCCTCTGTAAATCCCAACGTGGGCCATCGTCAGGCGAGAGAAATACATAATAGTATTTACGGCAGAGAGGCATCTCAGCCAGGGGCAGATAACGATGGCGAAGGGGCAAGACAAGCGCAAAGCAAAAATAAAGAACATGATTGCTCAATATGTAGCCCAGAAAGTTTCAGGAACAGAAGCAAAAAAGAAAAAGAGCGTTCAGCCGTTACCCTGCTCGGCCGACCGGGGATACAGGCACATTTTTCCTTTCCGCCATCAGCCAGGGTGAAACTGAAGGGAATAACTTATATACCTTATTGTATTCTGGGGTCGTTAAGGCGAGGCGAATTTTCAGAAGGGTTCATTGATAAACGTATTCTTTTGAAAGATATTGGCGTTGTAAAAGAAATTATGTGGAGAAACAACCTGAAAGTGTTTACCTTCCCGCTTGCCTCTCTGCCAGGCGTAAACAGAAGCTTCACGGATGCACTTCTTGACTATGAAGGCTTTAAAAGAGAAGGCGCGCATGATTATCGCCTGCTTCCTCGTGCAAAAATTACGCTGTCACCGTTATGCCATCGTGAAAATTTTTCATTGCTGTAAAATGTTACCATCATAACATTTTGTTATGTTCCTCTGAGCGTTCCGCAAGGGCAGTCAGGGCATTTTTTGTGAGTGTTATGCTATTTTTCGCGCAATTTTTGCAATCGCATGCAAACCCGTGTGAGATTAATCACTGATGTAGCGCAGCGGTAATGTTACTATTATAACATTACCGCTGCATCGTGACCTTGCAGCGAGAGGCCTGCTGATTTTTCCGGAGAATATCATGACCGATTTAACCGCTGCCGCCGTTCGCGCGCTGAAACTGATGGATTTAACCACGCTGAACGACGACGATACGGAGGCCAAAGTGGTTGCCCTGTGCCGTCAGGCTAAATCACCCGCTGGCAATACTGCCGCCATTTGTATCTACCCTCGTTTTATTCCGGTTGCGCGTAAAACCCTGCGCGAGCAGGATACGCCGGATATCCGCATTGCAACCGTGACCAACTTTCCACACGGTAACGACGATATCGAAATCGCGCTGGCAGAAACGCATGCCGCTATCGCCTATGGCGCAGATGAAGTTGACGTCGTTTTCCCTTATCGCGCGCTGATGGCCGGTAATGAAGAAGTAGGTTACGACATGGTTTACGCCTGCAAAGAAGCCTGCGCCGACGCTGGCGTGCTGCTGAAAGTCATTATTGAAACCGGCGAGCTAAAAACGGAAGAGCTGATCCGCAAAGCTTCTGAAATTGCTATCGATGCCGGGGCCGATTTTATTAAAACCTCCACCGGTAAGGTGGCGGTCAACGCCACCCCGCAGGTAGCCGAGATCATGCTGCGCGTGATTGCCGAAAAAGGCGTGAAGCATCAGGTGGGCTTTAAGCCTGCTGGCGGCGTGAAAACGGCGGAGGATGCTGCTCTCTATCTGCAACTGGCCGATGATATTCTGGGCGAAGAGTGGGCAGACGCCCGTCATTTCCGTTTTGGCGCCTCCAGCCTGCTGGCCAGCCTGTTGAATGCCGCGGGCTATTCTTCTGCCAAAAGCGATTCAGCCTACTAATACCAGGCCGCCCGCCAGCATAAAAAGGCGGGCGCCTGCCGGTAAAATCTGCCCGGATCCCGGGCGACACCTCACCAGGGGGCAACGTGTTTTTGCCACAGGAAATTATCCGTAAAAAAAGAGATGGCCAGGCGCTGAGCGAAGAAGAAATCCGCTTTTTTATTAACGGCGTGCGTGATAACGCCGTATCGGAAGGACAAATTGCCGCGCTGGCGATGACTATCTGGTTTCACGATATGACGCTGCCGGAACGCGTGGCGCTGACCATGGCGATGCGCGATTCCGGCACCGTGCTGAACTGGCAAAGCCTTGGCCTGAACGGGCCGGTAGTGGATAAGCACTCTACCGGCGGCGTGGGCGATGTGACGTCGCTGATGCTGGGGCCGATGGTGGCGGCTTGCGGCGGCTATGTGCCGATGATCTCCGGGCGCGGGCTGGGCCATACCGGCGGCACGCTGGACAAGCTGGAAGCGATTCCGGGTTTCGATATTTTTCCAGACGATCGGACCTTCCGTAAGATTATCAGCGAGGTCGGCGTAGCAATAATCGGCCAGACCAGCTCGCTGGCGCCTGCCGACAGACGTTTTTACGCCACGCGCGATATTACGGCAACCGTTGATTCCATTCCGCTGATTACCGCGTCGATTCTGGCGAAAAAATTAGCCGAAGGCCTGGATGCGCTGGTGATGGATGTCAAAGTCGGCTCCGGTGCCTTTATGCCAACCTTTGAGCAGTCCGAGCTGCTGGCGCAGTCGATTGTTGGCGTGGCGAACGGCGCAGGCTGCAAAACAACGGCGTTGCTGACCGATATGAACCAGATGCTGGCTTCCAGCGCAGGCAATGCGCTGGAGGTTCGTGAAGCGGTGCATTTCCTGACTGGCGCTTACCGTAATCCGCGTTTGCTGGAGGTAACGATGGCGCTCAGCGCAGAAATGCTGATTTCCGGCGGGCTGGCGACAGATAACGACGACGCGGTCAGCAAACTGCAGGCGGTACTGGATAACGGTCGCGCGGCGGAAGTTTTCTCGCGTATGGTGGCCGCGCAAAAAGGCCCAGCGGACTTTGTCGATAATCTGGATCGCTATCTGCCTGCGCCAATGCTCAGTAAAGCGGTTTACGCCGATCGGCCTGGCGTGGTAAGCGCGATGGATACGCGTGCGCTGGGCATGGCCGTTGTGGCGATGGGCGGCGGTCGCCGTCGTGCCAGCGATGCTATTGATTACAGCGTTGGGCTGAGTGAGATGGCGCAGCTGGGCGACCACGTGGATGGTCAGCGGCCGCTTGCCGTGATCCACGCTGCCAGCGAAGCGGGCTGGCAGGAGGCCGCAGCGGCGGTAAAACAGGCCATTACGCTGGCAGAAAAATCATCGCCACCGACGCCAGTTATTTATCGCAGAGTCGCCGGATAAACGGCATACTGTTCTGATCGATAAAATTTAGCTTATCGCGTTAACAACGCAGGAGACCACGATGAAACGTGCATTTATTATGGTGCTCGACTCCTTCGGCATTGGGTCAAGCAAAGACGCTCACAAGTTTGGTGATGAAGGTTCCGATACGCTTGGGCACATTGCCGAAGCCTGTTTTAAAGGCGAAGCGGATATCGGACGCAAAGGGCCGCTGCATCTGCCCAATCTGACCGCGCTGGGTCTGGGTAAAGCGGCAGAAGAGTCCACCGGCAAATTCCCGCCGGGGCTGGACGAGAATGCCGATATTATCGGCGCTTACGCCTGGGCCAGCGAGCTCTCCTCCGGGAAAGATACGCCTTCCGGCCACTGGGAAATCGCTGGTGTGCCGGTGCTGTTTGACTGGGGTTACTTTACCGACAAGGAAAACAGTTTTCCGCAGGCCCTGCTCGATGAACTGGTAGAAAAAGCGGATCTGCCGGGTTATCTGGGCAACTGCCACTCTTCCGGCACGGTCATTCTTGACCAGCTGGGCGAAGAGCACATGAAAACCGGCAAGCCGATTTTCTATACTTCTGCCGATTCAGTGTTTCAGATAGCGTGCCACGAAGAGACTTTCGGGCTACAGCGTCTTTACGATCTGTGCGAAATCGCACGCGAAGCGCTGACGGAAGGGGGTTACAACATTGGCCGCGTTATCGCCCGTCCGTTTGTCGGTGACAAAGCCGGTCATTTCGAACGTACCGGCAACCGGCACGATCTGGCGGTTGAGCCGCCTTCGCCGACCATCCTGAAAAAGCTGGTAGAAGAAAAGAACGGCGAAGTGATTTCCGTAGGCAAAATAGCGGATATCTATGCCCACGTCGGCATCACTAAAAAAGTGAAGGCGACCGGCCTGGACGCGCTGTTTGACGCTACCGTGCAGGAAATGCAGTCGGCACCGGACAACAGCATCGTCTTTACCAACTTTGTTGATTTTGACTCCACCTGGGGCCACCGTCGTGACGTGGCTGGCTACGCTGGCGGCCTTGAGCTGTTCGACCGTCGTCTGCCGGAGCTGATGGCGCTGGTGAAGGAGGGCGATATTCTGATCCTGACCGCCGATCACGGCTGCGACCCAACCTGGCAAGGCACGGAGCATACCCGCGAACATATTCCGGTGCTCATTTATGGTCCGAACGTGAAGCCAGGCCCGCTGGGATATCGTGACACCTTTGCGGATATCGGTCAGACTATCGCAAACTATTTTGGCCTGTCCGCAATGGAATATGGCAAAAGCATGCTGTAATCAGCGCAACATAACGTGCCGACGCGAGTCGGCAATAGCAATAAGGATTAAAAGATGGCTACCCCTCATATTAACGCAGAAATGGGTGATTTCGCTGACGTAGTGCTGATGCCGGGCGACCCGCTGCGTGCAAAGCACATTGCGGAAACCTTTTTGCAGGATGCCGTGGAAGTCAATAATGTGCGTGGCATGCTGGGCTATACCGGTACTTATAAAGGCCGCAAAGTCTCCGTCATGGGCCACGGAATGGGCATTCCTTCCTGCTCAATCTATGCCAAAGAGCTGATTACCGATTTTGGCGTGAAGAAAATTATTCGCGTGGGTTCCTGCGGCGCGGTGCGCAGCGATGTGAAACTGCGCGATATCGTCATTGGTATGGGTGCGAGCACCGATTCAAAAGTAAACCGTATGCGCTTCAAAGATCACGATTTCGCAGCGATTGCGGATTTCGATATGGTGCGCAACGCAGTCGACGCAGCGAAAAACCTGGGTGTGGAAGCGCGCGTTGGCAATATTTTCTCTGCCGACCTGTTCTACACGCCAGACCCGCAGATGTTTGACGTAATGGAAAAATACGGCATCCTGGGTGTGGAAATGGAAGCGGCCGGTATCTATGGCGTAGCGGCAGAGTTTGGCGCAAAAGCGCTGGCAATCTGCACCGTTTCTGACCACATCCGCAGCGGCGAGCAGACCACGGCGGCTGAACGCCAGACGACGTTCAACGAAATGATTGAAATCGCTCTGGAATCCGTTCTGCTGGGCGACAAAGCCTGATTAAGCGTGACGCCGCTCGCCTGTAGCGGTAAGCCTACTGGCCGGTTATACCGGCCAGCTTTCCTATAAAGAGTCTGTTCACCTTTCCGTTTTTTAATTCAAATTTATTATTTGCAGACACTAGATTACGTGATGAATATCTATTCACGGTTAGCCGCTATGTCTGAAATAACCACGCTACTTTTCCTCTGGCGCTTCGTCGTTATCTTCTTTCACCGGACGATTCGCCGTCAGCAGAAACGGCGACTGCTGCCAGCGGGTACGGCGATCCCTGAGCAGAGTACGCGCCAGAATAATGCCGATAGCCAGCGCCAGCAGCATCATCAGGCGCAGAATATTGGTGGTGTTATCCACCTGGCGGGAATCCGTTACCAGCACGTGCGTATCCAGTGTGACGCGCAGAAAGCCGCGCGGCCCGTCCGGGCTGGATAAAGGTTCTACCAGCTGATGGTTGAAGTAGCTGCCCGCTCGCTGCCCGTCCAGCGCCAGCCTGTCGCGTACGTTAATACTTTCCCCGCTGTGCGCAACCAGCGTGCCGCTGTCATCATAGACAGAGGCGTCCAGAATGCGGCTTTCGGTAGTCATCTGCGTCAGGATATTGACGATTTTCTGGTGATTATCGTCGCTGTTTTCCATCATCGGCGTCAGGCTAAACGCCACCTGGCGGGTCAGCGTTCGCGCCAGTTCCTCGACCTGTTCAGAGCGCGCCATTTGGTGGCCCATACTGAACCAGGATGCGCCCTGCATCAGTACCACCAGCAGCGCCAGGCAAATCAGTACGATCGCCGTGCGGTGCAGCCGAAATGTTAGTTTGGCTTTAGCCATCTTTCTTTCACACTTTATCAGTTCAAGCAGGATTTGCTTCGTGCTTTTATGTTGCCAGAAGCAGGCGAGACAAGGTAGCCTCTTGCGTGGTTAATATGTCCCTACAGGAGCTGTAATGCCAAATAGTCTGACCTGGTGCGACCTGCCTTCCGATGTCTCTTTCTGGCCGGGTTTGCCTCTTTCCCTCAGCGGTGATGAAGTTATGCCGCTGGATTACCGTGCTGGCCGTACCGGCTGGCTTCTGTATGGACGAAATCTTGATAAAGATCGTCTGACGGCCTTGCAGCACAGGCTGGGCGCGGCGATGGTTATCGTCAGCGCCTGGTCTGTGGAGGATTACCAGGTGATTCGCCTGGCGGGTTCGCTGACGCCGCGCGCGACAAAGCTGGCGCACGAAGCTGGCCTGGACGTCGCGCCGCTGGGCCGTATTCCGCATCTGAAAACGCCAGGTTTACTGGTGATGGATATGGACTCCACCGCGATTGAAATCGAATGCATTGATGAAATCGCCAAACTGGCCGGCTGCGGCGAGCTGGTGGCGGAAGTGACCGAAAGAGCGATGCGTGGCGAGCTCGACTTTACCGACAGCCTGCGCCAGCGCGTGGCTACACTGAAAGGTGCCGATGCGAATATCCTCAGCACGGTCCGCAATGAACTGCCGCTGATGCCGGGCCTCGTTTCGCTGGTGCATAAGCTACAGGCGCTGGGCTGGCACATTGCCATCGCTTCCGGCGGTTTTACCTGGTTTGCAGAGTACCTGCGTGACACGCTGCATCTCTCGGCCATCGTGGCTAACGAGCTGGAAATCCGCGACGGCAAGCTGACCGGCGAAGTGCTGGGCGATATCGTCGATGCGAAATATAAAGCCGACACGCTGCGCAAGCTGGCAAAACGGTTTGATATCGCGCCGGAACAGACCGTGGCGATTGGCGATGGCGCGAACGATCTGCTGATGATCAAGGCTTCCGCGCTGGGCATCGCCTATCACGCCAAGCCAAAAGTTAATGAAAAAACCGAAGTTACTATCCGTCATGCCGACCTGATGGGGGTGTTTTGCATTCTCAGCGGCAGCCTGATTCACGAAGAACGTTAAGGAAAAGATTTGGCCAAAGCGGCAAAACGCGCCTTTGTTTGTAACGAATGCGGCGCAGATTATCCACGCTGGCAGGGGCAGTGCAGCGCCTGTCACGCCTGGAATACCATTACCGAAGTGCGCCTGGCGGCGTCGCCTACGGTCGCGCGTAACGAACGGCTGAGCGGCTACGCGGGCAGCGCTGGCCCCAGCCGCGTGCAGAAGCTTTCGGAAATCAGTCTGGAAGCTTTACCGCGCTTCAGCACCGGTTTCAAAGAGTTTGACCGCGTGCTGGGCGGCGGCGTGGTACCGGGCAGCGCCATTCTTATCGGGGGTAATCCCGGTGCCGGTAAAAGTACGCTGCTGCTGCAAACGCTCTGCAAGCTTGCGGAAAACATGAAGACGCTTTACGTCACGGGCGAGGAGTCGCTGCAGCAGGTCGCGATGCGCGCGCATCGGCTGGGCTTGCCGACCGCCAATCTGAATATGCTTTCCGAAACCAGCATCGAGCAAATTTGCCTGATTGCCGAGCAGGAAGAGCCGAAGCTGATGGTGATCGACTCCATCCAGGTAATGCATATGGCGGATATCCAGTCCTCGCCGGGCAGCGTAGCGCAGGTCAGGGAAACCGCCGCTTACCTGACGCGCTTTGCCAAAACGCGCGGCGTGGCGATTGTGATGGTCGGCCACGTCACCAAAGATGGCTCGCTGGCCGGGCCAAAAGTGCTGGAGCACTGTATCGACTGTTCCGTGCTGCTGGATGGCGATGCGGACTCACGCTTCCGTACGCTGCGCAGTCATAAAAACCGCTTCGGCGCGGTAAACGAGCTGGGTGTGTTCGCCATGACCGAACAGGGCCTGCGCGAGGTCAGCAATCCTTCCGCCATCTTCCTTAGCCGCGGCGAAGAGGTGACTTCCGGCAGCTCGGTAATGGTGCTGTGGGAAGGAACGCGGCCGCTGCTGGTAGAAATTCAGGCGCTGGTCGATCACTCCATGCTGGGCAATCCAAGGCGCGTAGCGGTCGGGCTGGAGCAGAACCGTCTGGCCATTTTGCTGGCGGTGCTGCATCGCCACGGTGGCCTGCAAATGGCCGATCAGGATGTGTTCGTCAACGTGGTCGGCGGCGTCAAGGTCACCGAAACCAGCGCCGATCTGGCGCTGATGCTGTCGATGGTTTCCAGCCTGCGCGACCGTCCTTTACCGCAGGACCTGGTGGTGTTTGGCGAGGTCGGCCTGGCCGGTGAAATTCGTCCGGTGCCGAGCGGTCAGGAACGCATTGCCGAAGCGGCCAAGCACGGTTTCCGCCGCGCAATTGTGCCTGTCGCCAACGTGCCAAAAAAAGTGCCGGAAAATATGAAAGTTTACGGCGTGAAGAAACTGGCCGACGCGCTGTCGATCCTCGATGAACTGTAATTAAGCAGGGACGTTAGCGCGCGGCTTACCCTTGCGGGGCGCAACAGCGCTCCGCACTTCAAAGCGGCGGAAAGCTCGCCCGTTATGCAGGAGGCACCCGGTGTCGTCATTTGATTATCTGAAAACGGCTATTCGCCAGCAGGGCTGCACGCTACAGCAGGTGGCGGAGGCCAGCGGCATGACCAAGGGCTATCTCAGCCAGCTGCTGAATGCCAAAATCAAAAGCCCCAGCGCGCAGAAGCTGGAGGCGCTACACCGCTATCTTGGCCTGGAGTTTCCGCGTCGCGAAAAAACCGTAGGCGTGGTTTTTGGTAAGTTTTACCCGCTGCACACCGGCCATATCTATCTGATCCAGCGAGCCTGTAGCCAGGTTGACGAGCTGCATATCATCATGGGCTACGACGAGCCGCGCGACCGCGAGCTGTTTGAAGCCAGCGCCATGTCCCAGCAGCCCACGGTCAGCGACCGTCTGCGCTGGCTGCTGCAAACTTTTAAATACCAGAAAAATATCCGCATCCATTCGTTTAACGAAGAGGGCATGGAACCCTATCCGCACGGCTGGGACATCTGGAGCCGCGGCATCCATGACTTTATGGAAAACCACGGCATCATACCGAACCGGGTTTACACCAGCGAAGAGCTGGACGCGCCGCAGTATCAGCAGCATCTGGGCATCGAGGCGGTATTAATCGATCCCAAACGATCCTTTATGAACATCAGCGGCGGCCAGATCCGCCAGGATCCTTTTCGCTACTGGGAATATATTCCTACGGAAGTGAAACCGTTCTTTGTACGCACGGTGGCGATTCTGGGCGGCGAATCCAGCGGCAAGTCGACGCTGGTTAACAAGCTGGCAAATATTTTTAACACCACCAGCGCCTGGGAGTTTGGCCGCGACTACGTCTTTTCCCATCTGGGCGGCGATGAGATGGCGCTACAGTATTCCGACTATGACAAAATCGCGCTGGGGCAGGCACAGTACATCGATTTTGCCGTTAAATATGCCAACAAGGTCGCTTTTATCGATACCGACTTTGTGACTACTCAAGCTTTCTGCAAAAAATATGAAGGGCGCGAACATCCTTTTGTGCAGGCGCTGATTGACGAATATCGTTTCGATCTGGTGATCCTGGTGGAAAATAACGTGCCGTGGATAGCGGACGGGCTGCGCAGCCTTGGCAGTTCGGTAGATCGCAAAGAGTTTCAGGGATTGCTGGTGGAGATGCTCAAGGCGAACAACATCGATTTTGTGCATGTGGAACAGGATAACTACGACGAGCGTTTTCTACGCTGTGTGGAGCTGGTGCAGGAGATGTTGGGCAATAGCCCGCTGTGACGAGATAATAAACAAGCACTGGAGAAGCCCGTTTGCTCATGCCGAACGGGCTTTTTTATTGTCGTTACGCCAGCGAGCGCAGCGCATTAACGCTCTGCTGGCGGACAAACAGCGCCAGCATTGCCATACCGGTTAGTGCCAGCACGCTGGCTAACAGAAAGGCTGAAGAGTACCCGCCGCCATACTGAATCAAAAAACCGGTAATTCCCGGCGACAGGATGCCCGCCAGATTCGCCAGCAGATGTACAAAACCGCCCGCGGTACCGATACGTTCAGCCGGAACGATATCCTGCAACAGCGACCAGCATGCCTGCGGCGTCATATAGGCAAATACGCTGGCAAGCGTGATTAGCGTCACTGCCAGCGTAACGCTGCTGGCCCAGGCCGTCAGCATGACGCAGATCGCCGCCACCGCCAGGCCAAAAAAGATCACCAGCTTACGCGACAGCAAAAAATTGCCGGTGCGGCGGAACAGCGCATCGGAAATGACGCCACCGCCGATAAAGCCTACCGTTGCGCCCAGCCACGGCAGAATACCGATCAGGCTCATGCTTTTAATATCCAGATGCTGAAAATCGGTCAGATAGCTGGGCAACCATGAGAGAAAGAAAAACTGGATATAGTTAAAGCAGAAGAAGGCCGCGGCGACGCCCAGTACCGGCAGTGAAAAAACGTAGTGCCAGAGTTTAGTTTGCTGAGCGTTACCCGATTTGGTCACGCGTGTGGCGGGGCGCTGGGCAGCAATCATTGCTCGTTCTGGTTCGCTAACGCGCGGATGCTGTTCTGGTCTGTCGCGGAACAGCCATAGCCAAAAAGCCAGCCAGACGAAGCCCAGCGCGGCAATCACAATAAAAGAGACGCGCCAGCCAAAATGCAGCCCGACCAGCCCAACGACCGGCGCGGCAACGGCAGCGCCGAGCGGCTGTCCCGCATTGGTAAAGCCGACCGCGCGGCCAACCTCCTGACGAGGAAACCAGTTAGAGATCGACTTATTGGTGGTGGTGCCCATTGGCCCTTCGCCGATGCCAAACAGTACGCGTACGATCAGCAGATGGGCAAAGCTACCCGCCAGTGCCGTGGCACCGCAAAACAGCGACCAGATGGCCGCCGCCCAGCCAAACACTTTGCGCGGGCCGTAGCGGTCCGCTCCCCAGCCGCCCAGGAAACAGAACAGGCAGTAGCCGATAAAAAAGCAGCTGAATAAGATACCCATCTGCGCATCATCGATTTGCAGATCTTTTTTAACCAGTGGAGCCATTACCGACAGGGCAGCACGATCCAGGTAGTTCAGCACGCCAGCAAAAAACAGCAGTAGCGCTACTACGCTTCGATAGTTTTTAAACATGATTAGCCCCCATGCTCAGGGTGATATGGCTGAGGGTATGCCTTTGCAGTACTTCCGCATCCGGCTGAAAACCCAGGCCCGGCACTGGGGGAAGCCGCATCGTCGGCGCGAACTCTAACTGAGGATAAAGCAGCGGCGTGAAGCGGATAAAAGGCACCTCCAGACGGATATCGGCAGGCAGGGTGGCAACCAGATGCGCGGTAGCCAACAGACCTGCGCCGTAGTAAAAGCAGTGGGGAACAACCTTGATACCATGCTGTTTAGCGCGTTCAAAAACGCGCAGCGAGGCGGTAATCCCACCCACTTTTGTGACGCTGGGCTGGAGGATATCGACGGCTTGCGCACCGTAAAAGGGTTCGAATCCCCATTCACCAGAGGCGTTTTCGCCCGCGGCTATCGGCGTGCCGGCACGACGAACCTGCGCCAGTCCGGCAATATCGTCCGGCGGCCATACCGGCTCTTCCAGCCAGCCCAGCTTTAACTCTGCCAGCTGCCGGGCGCGATGACCGGCTTCGTCGACCGACCACGGACAGTTAACGTCGACCATTAGCATGGCCTCTTCTGGCAGCGCGGCTCGGGCAGCGGCAATCGCAGCGTAGTCGGTTTCATGCAGCTTAAGCATCTGGAATCCGGCCTGCCATGCACGCTGTACCTGACGGGCGACCTCGTCCGGCTGATTGTTATAGCTGACCAGGCTGGCATACAGCTCCACTTCCTGACGCTGTGCGCCCAACAGCTGCCACAGCGGTTTTTTCAGCCGCTGGCCAAGGAGATCCCACAGCGCAATATCTATCGCCGACAGCGCATAGCGAACCGGCCCGCTGCGGCCAAAAGCGTGCAGCGCCTGCTCCGCTTCGGTCATCAGCAACAGCAGCGCTTCGCGGCTTTCCGGCACGGCCTTGCCCAGAAACAGTGGAATAACCAGCGCTTCCAGCGCCTCGGCCGTAACCGGATTACATACATGACCAAAACCTTCTCCCCAGCCTTGCTCGCCCTGATCGGTGGTGACGCGTACCAACAGCGTTTCCATCTGTTTCAGTGCGGGGGACGCCGCGTTCCATGCCGTTTCCGCCGCTGGTACTGGCGCTTCACGATCGCTGGCAAAAGGAATAGCGAGGCGGATGACCTCAATTTGACTGATTTTCATGCCGTAAACCTCTTTATGTAGGGCGGTCAGCGGCTTGTAATCAGCTATAAGAGTGCCGCCGGACCAGTGGGGTAAGCATGTTGCCGTTTCAGTATAAAAAGGAGGTCAGGCGGGGGCATCGTTCAGCCGCACAAGGATAGCGCGGCAGGATAAGTCAAATTTTGGCATCTGGCTAAGCGGCTGCGGGACGGGTCACAGAAGCAGGGGCCTGGCATCATCCCGATCTCTGTGTAGCGCGACCGTGAAATCATAATATTCATTCAGGCACCAGGTACGGGTATATTCCACCGGTCGATCGCAATGGCTGTAACCCGTGCGTGTTACCAGTAAAAGCGGGTCTGATTCTTTGATTTGCAGATGACAAGCCAGCTTACCGTTTGCCGCGACGGCGCTAAAGCGCTGGATAGCCCGTACTACCGGCATCCCTTTTTGCGCCAACAGCAGATAAAGCGACGTATTGGCATTGCTAAGCTCTTCCAGCAGATCGTCAGGAAGCACGGCCAGCTGCAAAGAAATAGCAATATCGTTGATTTTTCGTAGTCGGATTATCTCAAGCACCTTCTGATTTTCCGTCAGGCAAAGGGCCTGCTGCTCTTCCGCAGTAGATTCTCGACGCTGGCAGCCCAGCAGCTCACTTTGTGGCGTGCCGCCGCATTTTTCCGCCATCTCGCTAAAGCTTTCCAGCACGCCAGGCAGCTGGCGCACCAGCGGGGCGATAAATGTACCCGATCCGCGCTTGCGCACAATGGTGCCGTTTTCCAACAGCGTCTGATATGCCCTGCGGGCAGTACCACGCGCAATACCCAGCGTTTTCACCAGTGTGCGTTCAGAAGGAATGATATCGCCAGGCTGCACTTTCCCTTTCCGCACGGCCGTTTGCAAGCTCTTTACCAGCTGCATATAGAGCGGCATGGTGCTGTCGTTATCAACATAAAACAGGGGAGATAAAGTCTTGGTCATCGTAGCTCCTGAAGAGATAAAGCCCGAATGTGGCTAATTGATTAAATTTCTATTTATCTTTTGTTATCAACGGGATGAGATGCCATAAATTTTGTCATGCCAGTCACAATACAGAATGGAACAGATAGCGTACAGGCGAAAGACAACTGTATGGTGCGCAAAGTGGTACACAAAAGGTACATGTTTTCCTCTTCTGATTTGCGCAGGTAAACCTATGAACAGTTACTTTTTCGCTATTATGCAGCGGCTCGGCAAAGCATTGATGCTGCCGATAGCCGTGCTTCCTATTGCTGGTCTATTGCTGCGGTTAGGGCAACCCGACGTACTGGATATCGCTTTTATTACCAAAGCGGGGCAGACGCTTTTTGAGCATTTACCGCTGCTTTTTGCCATAGGTATTGCTGGCGGCCTGGCTAAAGATAATCACTGCGCGGCCTGTCTGGCAGGCACCGTCGGCTATCTGGTTCTCACTTCGGTAATGAAGGCTATTAATCCGGAGCTGGATATGGGCGTGCTGGCGGGTATTGTTGGCGGCATTCTGGCGGGCGTGCTCTACAATCGCTATCAGGATATTCGCCTGCCGGAATATCTTGCTTTTTTCGGCGGCAAACGCTTTATTCCGATCGCTACCGGCATGAGCTGCCTGTTGCTGGGCATTGTTTTCGCATGGGTTTGGGCACCGCTACAGCACGGTGTTAGCAGCGCAGGAGACTGGCTGGTGACTTCCGGCCCGGTTGGCCCTTTCGTCTATGGCATTCTGAACGTCCTGCTGCGGGTAGTCGGGCTGCACCATATTATCAATTCCTTGGTCTGGTTCGTTTTTGGGTCGTACGGCACGGCGGAAGGCGGTGTCGTAACGGGCGATATCCATCGCTTTTTTGCTGGTGACCCTCTGGCGGGCGACTTTATGACCGGCTATTTCCCGGTATTTATGTTCGCGTTGCCGGCCGCCTGCCTGGCTATGTACCATGCCGCGCCGATGGATAAACGTTCTACCGTCGCTGGTCTGTTTTTATCCCTGGCGCTGACGACTTTTCTGACCGGTATCACCGAGCCGGTAGAATATACCTTCCTTTTCCTTTCTCCTCTTCTTTATGGTATCCATGCGCTGTTAACAGGCGTCTCTATGGCCGTATGTCAGCTGTTGGGGATTAAGCTTGGCTTCACTTTCTCTGCCGGATTAATTGACTATGGGCTTTCTTTTGGTCTGGCGACCTCGCCGTTATTGATGATCCCTGTAGGGATGGTATGGGCGCTGATTTATTACCTGCTGTTCCGCTATTTTATCCGTCGTTTTAATCTTGCTACGCCAGGCAGAGAGGATCATACCGTCATGGCAGAGAAAAAAGGCGTATCGGAAATTGCGGCAGACTATCTGGTAGCGCTGGGTGGAAAAAGTAACCTTATTGTTATCGATGCCTGTATTACTCGTCTTCGTCTTGAGGTTGCCGATATGGCGCAGGTTAACGAGAAAAAATTAAAGGAGCTGGGTGCGTTAGGCGTAGTTAAAAAAGGAAGCAATGGCGTGCAGGTTATTATTGGCGCTCAGGCTGAGATTGTTTCTGGTCAACTTCGCGAGCTTGTTAATAACAAGGAATAGAAAATGAAACAGAAGAGATTTCTGGATTGCTGCGCCTCGGATCTGGCGGCGGTGAATAAAGACGAGCTGCTGTATGCTATAAGCGCCAGCGAAGGGCGTATATTGGTTAGCGAAACTATCGCTATCACACAGCCACTATTAAATAATGTCACTAATGCAGAGCTGGCTGCCGCACAGGGCGCAGATATTTTGCTCGTTAACATGTTCGACTGTCTGAATCCATTAATACAGGGAATGCCTGCCGGTATTTCGTCGGAAAAAATGCTCTCTGAGCTACAGCATCTGACCGGGCGAATTATTGGCGTTAACCTTGAGGCCGTGGACCCGAATTTTGCAAACAACCATAAAGAAATATGGCGAATGAGCGCCGGGCGGGAAGCCACCGCCGAAAATGCCAGGCGCGTGGTAGAAATGGGGGCGAAAATCATTGTGCTTACTGGTAATCCAGGCAACGGCATCAGCAATCTGGCGCTGGCCAAAGCGCTGGGAGAATTAAAAGAGGCGGTAGGAAGCAATGTTGTTTTGATAAGTGGAAAAATGCACGGTGCGGGCGTCATCAGTGAAAGCGCGCAGGCCATCATTACCGAAACCGATATAGCCAACTTTGCCCGGCATGGCGCTGATATTGTGCTCGTGCCTGCACCAGGTACGCTGCCCGGCATGAGTCTGGAACGGGTACAGTCGCTGATTGCCTGTGCCCATCAACAGGGCATTATGGCGATGACCGCAGTGGGAACCTCACAGGAAGGAAGCGATATCAATACCATCAGACAGATTGCCTTAATGAGTAAAATGGCGGGAGCAGACCTACATCATATTGGTGATACGGGGTATATGGGAATAGCGCTACCGGAGAACATTCTGGCCTACGGCATTGCCATCAGAGGTGTGCGACACACTTATTCACGTCTGGCTCGGTCGATAAACCGTTAAGCAGAGGTTAAAAATGTTTAGCACGAAACTGGCTACTACCTTTAGTGATCCTCTCACTGTTCTACAGGCGGCAAACCACAACCGGGGAGCGAAAGTTTTAGTTGTCGGTTATTCTCCAACGGGCGGCGGACATACGGGACGTTTATTAAATATTATTGGTCATGCTTTAGAAAAAGGTGCTTTCACTTCCGGCTGTGTCGTTATTTTTCACGTACCGCCAGTGTGGGAGAATATTCCCCGGCGAGCCGAGCTGGAGGTTTTGTGCCGTAAGCTCTTACAAAAAGGGATTGCGGTGGTGCTGGCTGAAGCAACCAGGCCTGTTTACGGCTATCTGGATGATAAAACCGGAGGATCGAATGATGCGATGATCCTTGAAAGGCTGGCCTGTTATCCTCTACGCAACAGAATGAAACCGCAGGGAAATAGCTGTGTTGATGGTCTGGGGCAGTGCGTTATTTATCAACCGGGAATGGATATACATAGCCTGCCGCTAATAGAAAGTAAGGTTTTATTTAGCAGTTTGCTGCGGGTGCTGAGCCGGGAAACGCTTTTTAATCGAGTGTACGTGCTGACGGATATGGATTTTGCTTTGCAAAAAGCGGCGGCCTGTATTGGCATTCCCGGGCACCATCGTCTGGACCAGCAAAATCACGCCATTTTGCTGGAAACCATCCATACGCAAATTAATTTTTTGCCAAAATATGCTCTTTTAGCCAAAGTGCTTGGTGGTACAGGCGAAAAAATATCTCATATTGCGCCAGGAGAAAAAAATACGCTTGGGAGTATGATCGATACAGCCGCCAGGCTACAGATAAACGCTGGTATACCCGTTGCTGTTGCCCAGGAGCGGATAATGAAAGAAATAGAAAAGCATCTGCTTTCTGCAAACGCCGCCGCTGCAAAATTGCAGAATTGCCTTAAAACCGGCGCGGCTTTTGTTGGGGCTATCTGTTCGGAGAACGTTACCAGAGATTACAGCAAAAAAAATATCGTTTATATTTATGCCCACAAGAAAACAAACAGTATTGCACAGCATATTCAAACTAGGCTGGCACAGAATCATCCGGATTATAGCTGCCGAGTTTTTATTTTCTGCGGCTCTGGCGCGACAGGTAATTTAAATACCTTACATCTTTGTTACCTCGCCGATGCGGATGGCATAACCACTGCAGGTGCGGGTACCTGCGGTGAGTTTCGCTATTTACATCGTCAGGTAGCCTGTCAGGCTCGCCTGCTGGTTTTGCCTGTTGAAGGCCATAATGAACAGGCCGCCAATCTTGCTTACCTCAGCACTTCTGAAGCCACAAAAGAGTATATTTACAGTATGCGCGCGCAGGAAAATCTGCAGCAGCTGCTCGATCGCTATCTCTCCATTGCTCCTGTTGCTATCGATAAAAAACAAACCATGAGTGATTATTTTCACGCGATAACTTGTGAAAAAACTTACGCGGCACAGGCTTTTGAGCTGTTATTCAATCAGGTTTCTCCTTCGCAACAGATCACTTTTCTGCAACAACTCGAAGTGAACATGTATCAGTCCCCTTTGCTTAAAGGAACCCGCCGTTACTTGAAAATGGTTTTTCAGGGGATGCTGCTGGCGGAAAAAGGAAGGCAGGACGCTGTCGATATCTGGTTCAGCGATAAAGAAATTAATAGCCACAGGTTCGATAATTTATGGGATCTGGGTATGACAATCGGCAATAACACTTTACTGGCGAATGTATTAGGCCTGCAAAAAGAGGAGGTGGCTGGCCTGCCGCTGCGGCTTCAAATTGCCAGTTTCTTTAAGCAGGTCGGTAAGCGGTGGAGCAGTAACAGTCTGATTGAAATGAATAAATTAAAAGAAGAGCTTGGCGAGTTTATGATTACCGGCTTTTAATAAAAAGGGCGAAAACGCCCTTTTAGATTGTTGGTAACCTCTATGCGCTCATAATTTCAGGTGGGTTAGCAGCCTGAAAAAACGAAAACGTCTTTTTACTTAGTAAACCAGCACCACCTTGCCGCGCATGTGGCCTTCCAGCACCAGCTGGTGTGCCTGCGTCAACGTCTCTACGCTTAAACCGTGCAGCGTTTTACTGAGTGAAGTAGTGACTTTCCCTTCATCCAGCAGTTTTGCCGTCGCGGCCAGAATTTCGCCCTGTTTAGCGATATCCGGCGTGGTGTACATGCTGCGGGTATACATGAATTCCCAGTGCAGCGCCGCGCTTTTTAGCTTGAGCTGCTCCATGTCCAGCGGCTTTTCGTTTTCCACGATGGTGCAAATCTGGCCCTGTGGCGCAATCAACTGCGCCAGCGTGTTCCAGTGACCATCTGTATCGTTCAGACAGAAGATATAATCAACCTGCTTCAGGCCGTGTTTTTCCAGCTCTGCTGGCATATCTTTATAGTTAATAACCAGGGCGGCTCCGCGATCTTTACACCACTGGGCTGAATCCGGCTGTGAAGCGGTAGCTATAATTTTTACTTTGCTGTGCAGCTTAGCAAAGGGGATAGCCAGCGAACCTACGCCGCCCGCGCCGCCGACAATCAACAGCGTTTTGCCTTCTGCGGCCTGGTCGATATGGAGTCTGTCAAACAGTCCTTCCCACGCGGTTAGCGCCGTCAGCGGAATAGCAGCGGCCTCCGCCCAGTTCAGCGAGGCTGGCTTATGACCGACAATACGGGAATCGATGAGCTGCTGCGTCGCGTTGCTGCCCGGACGAGTGATGTCACCGGCGTAGTAAACTTCATCACCGGGTTTAAAATTATTTACTTTACTGCCCACTTCCAGCACAACGCCGCTGGCATCCCAGCCCAGAATACGCGGTTGCTGCAGGCCATTTTTTTGTGCGCCTTTGTGCACTTTGGTATCAACCGGATTTACCGAGGCGGCTTTGACCTCTACCAGCAGGTCATAATCTTCAGGGCCATGTTTATCTGTTTGTATTTCAATAAATTGATCCGGTTTTTCTGGATTTACAGCAATAGCTCGGATTGTCATAGCGCATTTCCTTTAAGTTGTGTTAATTGAGTGTAGAAGCTAAGCAGGCTAATGATAAGCCGTACAATTACTAACTCAGTGTTCGTGTCAGGTGAACAATCATGTTTAAGCAGCTGCAGGCTATGGCCCTTTTCGCCATGGTGGCCGAATGCGGCAGTTTTACCGGGGCGGCTAAGCGCGCGGGACTGCCGAAGTCCAGCGTTAGCCAGCGTATCAGTCAACTTGAGCAGACGCTGGGACTACGTCTGATTAACCGTACGACCCGACAGCTCAATCTGACCTTTGCCGGAGAGCGCTATCTTGTGCACTGCAGCGAGATGCTGCAGGCCAGTGAAAGAGCCAGTATGACTATCGAGCGGCTACGGGATAATCCCAGCGGGCGACTACGCATTACTTCACCAGCCGGTATTGGCGCTACGCTGCTGGCGCGGTTTAACGCCACTTTTCAACAGGCGTATCCGGACGTCACGCTGGAGGTTGCCGTTTCGGACGAGGTGCGCGACATTGTCCAGGAGGGCTATGACATCGCTTTACGTACCGGCCAGCCGCAGGATTCATCGCTAATTGGCCGTCGGATAGGCTATTGCGATCGCCTGATGGTGGCCTCGCCCGATTATCTGGCGTGCTATAAAGCGATTACGCATCCGCAGCAGCTGGCGGAGCATCGCTGTATTGCACATCGCGCGTGGAATGAGTGGGTATTAAAAAAGGATGAAGAGTTTTACCGCTGGCTGCTGCCGCCGGTACATATCACCGATAATTTGGTTTATGCGCGAGAGTGCGCGCTGGAAGGTGCCGGGATTACTTTGCTGCCGCGATTTCTGGCGGAAGAGTCGCTATTGGCGGGAACGCTGGTAGACGTGCTGCCGGACTGGAAGGTATCAGGCAATGAATTGTGGCTGGTTTATCCGAGCCGCAAGCTGAATTCGCCCGCGCTGGTACGCTTTGTCGACTTTGCGCTGGAGTCCGAGGTGTTTCGGGAGTTTTACCGGTAATAAAAAGCGTGCGGGCTAAGCGCTCCCGCACGCTGATGCAGTTAACTTCTTACTTGCTCATACGCTTGTACTTGATGCGTTTTGGCTCCAGCGCATCCGCGCCCAGCGTACGCTTCTTGTACTCTTCGTATTCGGTGAAGTTACCTTCAAAGAATTCGATTTTGCCTTCATCCTGATAGTCCAGAATGTGCGTGGCGATACGGTCCAGGAACCAGCGGTCATGCGAGATAACCATCGCGCAGCCCGGGAACTCCAGCAGGGCGTTTTCCAGCGCGCGCAGGGTTTCAATATCCAGGTCGTTGGTCGGTTCATCGAGCAGCAGCATGTTGCCGCCAACCTGCAGCAGCTTGGCCAGATGCAGACGACCGCGTTCACCGCCGGACAGTTCGCCCACGCGTTTACCCTGATCGACGCCTTTAAAGTTAAAGCGGCCAACGTAGGCGCGGCTTGGCATTTCGGTGTTGCCGATGCGCATGATGTCCTGGCCGCCGGACACTTCTTCCCAGACGGTTTTAGAGTTATCCATGCTGTCGCGGAACTGGTCCACGGACGCCAGCTTCACGGTGTCGCCCAGCACGATATTGCCGGAATCAGGCTGCTCCTGACCGGACATCATACGGAACAGCGTTGATTTACCCGCGCCGTTTGGACCGATAATGCCGACGATAGCCCCTTTCGGTACGGAGAAGGAGAGATCGTCAATCAGTACGCGATCGCCATAAGATTTGCGCAGATTGCTGATTTCCAGCACTTTATCGCCAAGGCGCGCGCCTGGTGGAATAAAGAGTTCGTTGGTTTCGTTACGCTTCTGGTAGTCGGTGCTGTTCAGTTCTTCAAAACGCGCCAGGCGAGCCTTGCCTTTAGACTGACGGCCTTTGGTACCGGCGCGCACCCACTCCAGCTCTTTCTCAATCGATTTACGGCGAGCCGCTTCGCTTGACGCTTCCTGCGCCAGACGAGCATCTTTCTGCTCCAGCCAGGAAGAGTAGTTGCCTTCCCACGGGATACCTTCGCCACGGTCCAGCTCCAGGATCCAGCCAGCCACGTTGTCCAGGAAGTAACGGTCATGGGTAATTGCAACTACGGTGCCTTCAAAGTCGTGCAGGAAGCGTTCCAGCCACGCCACGGATTCAGCATCCAGGTGGTTGGTTGGTTCGTCCAGCAGCAGCATGTCCGGTTTTTCCAGCAGCAGACGGCACAGCGCGACGCGGCGGCGTTCACCACCGGAAAGGTTCGCAATTTTTGCATCCCAGTCCGGCAGGCGCAGCGCATCGGCGGCGCGTTCCAGCTGCGTATTCAGGTTATGGCCGTCGTGCGCCTGGATAATCTCTTCCAGACGACCTTGCTCAGCGGCCAGCTTGTCAAAATCCGCATCTTCTTCTGCGTACAGCGCGTACACCTCGTCCAGACGCTTCAGCGCGCCAACAACTTCGGCCAGCGCTTCTTCCACCGATTCGCGAACGGTGTGCTCCAGATTGAGCTGCGGCTCCTGCGGCAGATAGCCGATTTTGATACCGGGCTGCGGGCGCGCCTCGCCTTCGATATCTTTATCAATGCCGGCCATAATGCGCAGCAGCGTGGATTTACCCGCGCCGTTTAAACCCAGCACGCCAATTTTTGCGCCAGGGAAAAAGCTCAGGGAGATGTTTTTCAGGATATGACGCTTCGGCGGAACGACTTTGCCGACGCGATGCATGCTATAGACGAATTGAGCCACGTAGGATGAGCCTCTTGATGTCTGTTTAGTAACCGGGGCATTCACTGCCCACTCAGACCCCGAAGTTTAGCTGGTTTCACCCGGCAATCACAGCCGTGAAGCGACAGTTTATCCCGACGTGGCCGACAGGTATTGCGTAACGCCAGCCAGCTCCAGCTGCTGCGCCAGCTTTTTCGGCGCGGCCTCATCGCTGATTAACGTATCAAACAGGGCCAGATCGCCAATGCGGGCAGGCAGCACTTTGCCAAATTTGCTGCTGTCGGCCACCAGAATTTTATGGCTGGCGCGCACCAGGACCTGGTGTTTCATCGGCAGTTCATTGAGATTAAAACAGGTTACGCCCTGATCCACATCGATGCCCGCTGCCGAAATAAAGGCTTTGCCGGGACAAAGATTGTCGATCACCGATCCCTGGCCCAGCGGCGTGAAAATCGCGTTATCGGCGTGAAACTCGCCACCGTTGAGGATCACCCGGCAACGCGGTTTTTCTTTCAGCGCCAGAAACGTATTGACCGCGCAGCAGATGGCGATAAATTCCAGATCGTTATCAATAGCTTCAATAATCCACGGCATGGTCGTGCCGCAATCGAAAAATACCGTATCGCCCGGCTGGATCAGCGTGGCCGCCAGCTGGCCCAGCCGCCGTTTTTTGTCGACGTTGTGCGTCTGCTGATCGGAGACAAAATAGTGGCGCTGGGTAGCTTTCGGATCGCTGACGATGTAGCCGCCAAGCAGAACCACGGTGGAAGGCTGCTCGTTAAGATCGCGGCGAATAGTCATTTCAGACACGCCCAGCATCAGCGCCGCCTCTTTTAGATGGATTTTGTCAGTGCGCTTGAGCGCCTGCGCCAGTTTTTTTACTCGCTCACTGCTACGGGTTTCCATGGACGAATTTCCTTTGAGTTTTGGAAGCCGCTTTTCCGGATAAAACGATGCTGTTTTAGCAGGTTGCAGGAAGAGAAGCAGGCAGAAGAATCATCTTACCTGCATCGGGAAAAGGCCGCAAACTACCCCGTTTGCGGCAAAAGTATCAGGCCACAGGCGTTACCTGTGGGACCGCGGTCAGGGCGGCAATAATTTCCTGATGGCAGGAGATAATAGAGTGGTGGTCGGCTGCCAGCGGTATCACTTTCAAATGCGAACAAATTTTACTCAGGCCGTTATCGGCAATGGCCAGAACTTCGCGCCCGTCAGCCTCGCTTTCAAGCGTCAGGCCGAGGACCTTCGTGGCCTTAAACAGAGTGACCCGCGTATGGAAAAGCCTGGCGCTTAGCGTCTGGTTATTGAGCCTTATTTCGGTTTCTTCAGCAGCAAGCGCGCGTCTGACCACGTTACCCTCCAGGCCAAGAGAAGCCAGTAAGGAAGCCAGCATGCCCGGCACGATATGCTGCTGTATGGCCGTCTGATAAAAGCTATCCAGCATAAAGACATGAATATGCTGATAGCCAGCCTGCTCAAGCTGCGCGGCTATTTCCAGCGCAATCAGACCGCCCAGCGACCAGCCAAGCAGGTAAACAGGACGGTTTTTCGGTAAACCGCGCTGCCGTATATGTTGTAAGTAATAGCTGGCCAGCGCAGGAAGCGCGGCAATATGCGGTTGGTTAAACAAGTTGTAGTTATTAATACCAATAACATTCATCTTGCCTTCAAGACTTAACGCCAGCTCGCGATAAATTTCGCAGCCGACGACGGCAGGATGCACCATCCACAAATCCTGTTCGGCACAATGTGCATTCAACGGCTGCAACAAACAGAAATCTTCCTGATGCTGATTAAGCTGTTTAAGAAGCTTTTGCAGCGGATCCGGGGTGGCGGCTATGGCGAGCGGGCTACCGGCACGTATCGCACTGGCCTGTTCTTGCAGCGTGGTATGGGAAAACAGCGTTTTCATCTCTATTGCTATTCCCTGCTTTTTAAGCCGCATCATCAGCTGGATGGCGTGCAGAGAATGGCCGCCAAGCGCAAAGAAATCATCGTTACGGCTTACCTGGCCAACGCCCAGTAAATCACGCCAGCATTCGGCCAGCAGTCGTTCGTCATCGTCAGCTGGCGGCACAAAAGATTTCTCCTCACTGGCCTGCGGTTGCGGCAGCGCTTTGCGATCCAGCTTACCGTTTGGCGACAGCGGAAAGGCATCCAGCTGCACAATAACCGCCGGGATCATGTGATCGGGCAGCGTTCCTTTTAACGCCTGGCGAAGACGCTGGCTAAGATCGGCTTCCTGCTGCGCTACTACCCACGCCACCAGCCGTTTTCCACCCTGTCCATCATCGCAAGCCTGTACCAACGCCCCTTTTACGCCCCGGCAATGAGAGAGCTGAAGCTCGATTTCGCCTGGCTCAATGCGCAATCCGTGAATTTTAACCTGAAAATCGTTACGCCCCAGATATTCAATGCTGCCGTCGTCCAGCCATCGCGCCAGATCGCCCGTTTTGTACAGCCTGGCTTCCTGGCCCGTGCTGAACGGATCGGCGATAAAACGTTCCTGATTCAGGTCCGGACGATTGAGATAGCCTCTGGCTACCTGAATGCCGCCAATATGCAGTTCACCGCTGGCACCGGGCGGGACGGGCTGTAGCTGCGCGTCGAGAATATAGAGGCGAGTATTGGCAATGGGCCTGCCAATGGGGACCAGCGGGCGCGGATCGCCAGGCTGGCAGTGCCACCAGGAAACGTCAACAGCGGCTTCCGTTGGGCCGTAAAGATTATGTAATTCAGCATGCGGCAGCAGCTGGTGGCAGCGCTGCACCGTGGCCAGCGGCAAAGCTTCTCCGCTACAGATTATGCGTTTTAAGCTGTTACAGTGGGTCATCACGCCGTGGTGCAAAAAGAGTTGCAGCATGGATGGCACAAAGTGCAGCGTAGTGACCTGCTGCTCGCGGATCAGCTCGCTGAGGTAATCCGGTTCGCGATGGCCGCCAGGCTTTGCCAGCGCCAGCCGCGCGCCCGTTATCAGCGGCCAGAAAAACTCCCAGACCGACACGTCAAAGCTAAACGGCGTTTTTTGCAGCACCGTTTCATTCGGCTGGAGCTGATAAGCTTGCTGCATCCACTTTAGCCGGTTCATCACGGCAAGGTGTTCATTCATCACGCCTTTCGGTTTTCCCGTAGAGCCGGAAGTGTAAATAACATAAGCCAGCGACCGCTGGGGGTTGGCGCAGGCTGCGGGAAGGTTTTCTCCGGGGGCCTCGCGCCAGCGTACTCTGTCATTGTGCAGATGCAGACAAAGAAGGGCGCTTTGCTCTGTTCCCCGTAACGCTTTTTCTCCCGCGTCATCAACCAGTAATATCGCCGCGCCGCAGTCGCTGAGCATTGCGTCAAGGCGATGCTGCGGATAGTCGGGATCGAGCGGCACATAGGCGCCACCTGCTTTAAGCACGGCCAGCAGGGCTACGACCATCTCTTTGCCGCGTTCTACGCACAGCGCAACGCGGTCGTCCGGCTTAAGTCCAAGCCGCCGCAGATGTCTTGCGAGCTGATTGGCCTGGCGATTAAGCGACTGATAGCTGGTTGGTTCAGCGTAGCCGCAGAGCGCCACGGCTTTTGGCTGCGCGGCGACCCGTTGCTCAAACCAGCGATGAATGCCTTCCGGAAACGGCCAGGGCTCGTCCGTGGCGTTCCATTCGGCGAAAATTTTTTGCTGTTCATCAGGCAGCAGCAGCGGCAGTTGGGCAACGGGCAAATTTTCCGGGCCGTCAAGAATGGCGTTCATCATCTGCACCAGACGGTCGGCGATTTGCTCTGCTTCCGCTTCGCTAAACCAGGCCAGGTTAACGTTGCACTCCAGCAGCGGATCGTCGCCGGGATGGTAATGACGCAGATAGACCGCCAGCGGCATCTGCTCATGGTAATGATGCGGCGCCTCCGTTTTTAGCGGAACGCCATCAAGGTCGATATTGGTCGAAAATTCCTCCAGCGAAAAGCTCAGGTCAAACAGCTGGCGGCGGCCCTGCTGGGCAAGCCGTAAATGACGATTTAGCTCGGCGATGGGAAAACGCTGGTGACGATAGTTACGTCGCAGTTCGTCGGCTATCTGCTTAATGACGAGGGTAAAGGGCTGTGCCGTATCGATAGTGAGTTTCGCCGGGATCATGGAAGAGAACATGCCGGCCATCTGCTTATAGCGCGCGCCGCTACGATTGTGCACCGGCACGCCCAGAGCCACCTCGTCGGTTTGCCACTGGCGAGCGTACCAGCAGGCGATCAACGCGCTGAAAAAGTGCATTGCGGAGCCACCAGCGTGCCGGGAAAACGCCACAAGCTGCTGGTAACGAGCGGCTGGGAGCCGCCGAACGGTATGGGTGCTGGGCCAGACCTTGTGCTCAGAAAAGCCCGGACGGCGAACGAGTTGCGAAACGGGTGCCTGGTCAAAATGACGCAGCCAGTATTCGCGGTCACGCTGGTAGCGGGCTGACTGTAAATAGTCGCCGTCGCTGGCAATAAATTCACGGTAGCCCGGCAGAGGCGTCATCGCCGTCAATTCTTTTGACCGTAGTGACTTATAACACTCCATTACTGCCTTACTTAATACCGAAATGGAGGCGCCATCAATAATCAGGTGATGCGCATTAAGCAGCCAGAGAGTGGTCTCATTATTCACTTTTACCGTAAAGCTTCGCCAGAGAAGTTCTCCATACAGTTTAAAAGGTCGGATGAAGTGATTATTTAAAAAATCTTTGGCCTGAGTTAAAGAAAGAGATTCCTTACTCAAATCGTGGTACTCGAGAAGCGGTTCTTTATTATAGACGGTAGTCTGATTGATGCCGTTTTCATTTTCATTCAGGACAATGTTTAATGCGTCGTGCTGCCGCATAACATGTCGGATAGCCTGATGAAATAACGCAATATCCAGAGACTTATCAATATGCCACAGCGCGCCGATATTATAGCAGGGCGTGTCGGGCATCAGTTGCTGATCAAGCCAGACGGCCTGCTGCACGGTAGTCAAAGAGAATACGGACACGAGTAGACCTCCGATAAGGGATAGCAAAAAAGTTCAAAGCGGTAACAAGGGACTTAAGTATATTAATTTTTTAATAGGATGATAATAAAATATTTAGTAATTGTTATGAATAAATTAAATTCCGTGAGCGCCGGAATGTTATTATCCCGGATAAACAGCTGGTTGAGGTAATAAAGAGATAGTCTTCTTTTTTTAAGACGTTAATGTAATTGTGGTTAATTGCTTGTGGTGGTCACTTCCTCGTAATGAGACCAATATCTTTTTTAAATACGTAGGTTTAATTATTGGGGAGAATTAACTTTCGGGGTTTTAAAATATGATGGGTAATAGAAGGTTTAACAGGGAAATAGTGTCGAGAGGTTTGCCCTCACTGGTTGTTGCCTGACTGTGTCCTGCATCAGTGCTGCGGGTTTATCAGGCGTGGAAAAAGTTTGACCAGTAGCCTGATGGTCGCAAAAATAAAACGGGGCAAAATGCTTGCCCCGTTCTCGCATCAGGATTTACGCCAGCGGCGCGTCAGCGGCTTTTCAATTTCCACTATTACATACAGCAGCGCGCCAATAACCAGCGTTAACAGCCAGAAGTGCAGCGGTAGCGGCCCAATGCCAAACAGTGTCCTTAGCAACGGCAGGTTAGTGATGGCCAACTGTAACAGCGCAAGCGAGAGGCCGATAACCCACGGGCTCTTTGTTTTTAGCAGGGTGATGTTCAGCGAAAAATGTTCATTATCGCGGCAGTTGAGCATATAGAACCACTGAGCGGTAACAACGGCTTGCAGCAGGACGGTACGGATAAATGCCGCGTCGTAGCCGCGTGACTGAAGGCCTGCTTCCAGCAGAAAAACGCTTAGCGCAATCAGCGCACCGACAAAGCTTACGTGCCAGATAGCCCAGCCATCCATAATGCTACGGTTTGCCTTGTGGGGTTTAAGATCGCTCTCCTGCGGCTCGGCAGTTTCAAACGCAAGGCCGAAAGAGAGCATGACCGACATAACGATGTTCACCCACAAAATCTGTTCCGGCGTCAGCGGCATCGGTTTACCCAGTAGCGTGGCGGCAATCAGCAGCAGCGCCTGGCCCAGACAAAACGGCACCACGAACAGGATGGTTTTTTTCAGGTTGTTCCAGACGCGGCGGCCTTCTTTTACTGCGTTAGCAAGCGTGGCAAAACTGTCGTCGGTTAAAACCATATCGGCAGCGGCTCGGGTACCTTCCATGCCCCTGATGCCCATCGCAATACCGACATCGGCCTGCTTCAGCGCAGGTGCATCGCCAATGTTGTCGCCCGTCATGCCGACTACTTCCCCCTGGCTTTGCAGGGCCCTGACCAGACGCAGCTTATGTTGCGGGCTGATACGCGAGAAAATATCATGGCGGCAGGCTGCCTGAGCCAGCTCTTTATCATCCATCTGTTCAAGCTGCTGGCCGGTTAGCGCACCGTTATTTGTGCCAATACCCAGCGTTCGGCCCGTCGCTATCGCCGTATCCGGACTCTCCTCCGTCATCATCTTTACCCGAACGCCGGCACGATGGCAGTCGGCAATCGCTTTAACCGTCATCTCTTTTGTGGTCAGCATGCTGGTCTGGTCGCTGCATATCACGGTCATTGCGCCCAGCGTTTCTACCTTCGGCAGCTTGCGGATCATGGCTTTTTTTCTCGCCATAGTCTGTACGCCCAGCAACAGGATAAGCGAGATTATTGCCGGTAACCCTTCCGGCACGGCGGCCACGGCCAGACCAGTCAACGTGGGTCGCAGTTCGACAAACGACATTTTATGTAGCGAGAGCGAACAGAAGCACAGGAAAACGATCGATAACACGATCAGCACGGAAATAGTGCGGCCCAGCTTGTGCAACTGCATCAGCAGCGGTGTCCGTAACTGCCCGATATCCGTCATCAGATGAGTAACCTTGCCCAGCTCGGTTTTTTCTCCGGTTGCCACCACGATACCGGTCGCGCTACCGGATAAAACAGTGGAGCCGCAAAACACCATATTTTCGCGTTCGCCGATAGTTAGCTCGGCTTCCATCGCGGCTGTATGCTTGAACACGGGAGCAGCTTCACCGGTGAGCATTGCTTCCTCTACCCGAAAATAATGTGCTTCTGTTAAACGCATATCGGCGGGCACGCGGTCCCCCGCCTGTAAAATAACGATATCGCCCGGTACAAGCTCGCCAGCGTTCACCAGCTGACGGCTATTATCGCGTTTCACCAGCGCGCGCAGCGGCAGCATGGTTTCGATACCGGCTAAAGATTTTTCCGCTTTATTTTCCTGAATAAAGGCAATCAGCGCATTGATAAAGACCACGGCCAGGATCACGCTGGTATCTACCCATTGCGCCATCAGGCCGGTTAGTACAGCGGTGGTTAGCAGGATATAAATCAACAAGTCGTTGAAGTGACTAAGAAAACGCATCAGCGGATTTTTTTTCCGTCGGGAAGGTAGCCGGTTCGCGCCCAGGACGCTCAGGCGTGTCCGGGCTTCTTCTGCCGTTAAGCCTGACGGATGACTTTGCATTCTTTGTATTACGCCAGCCACATCATGGCGATACCAGGCTGGCGCTGGTTTTACTTTCTGTATCACGGGAAATCCTTGCCGGGAAGGTTAATAACAAAACAGGCCTGCCAACCTCTTAAGCTCGGCCGGGGCCGCTTACGGGTGCAGGCAGAAAGTTGTTTTTGCGCGATGAGCGCAGGGAGGGCCATGCTGAAGGAAAGGGGGCAGGGGAGTGTTGATCGACGTTAATATTTATCGGGCAAGCTTTGCTTAACCGATGCTGATTTAACCGCCGTTTAACCTGTCAACGTAGAGTAAATTTTTGTTGCGACATAGCGAGACGGGCCAGCCCTGGTTAGCATGTTAATAATTTGAATAGTAATAACAGGGCAAAGAGAGGCGCTAACGTGAGGAAAGTCATGGTGGACAAGTGGCAGTTTTGGATAGCAGGTGCCTGCCTGGCGCTGGTGGCAGGTTCGGCACAGGCCGACTCACTGGATGCGCAACGCACCCGCTATCTGCAAATTAAGCAGGCATGGGACAGCAATCAAATGGATCAGGTGGCGCAGTTAATGCCTGGACTGCGCGACTATCCTCTCTATCCCTATCTGGAATATCGCGTTCTGGCGCAAAATCTTGACCAGCAAAGCGGCTTCGTGATCAACGACTTTATTAAAAAGTATCCGACGCTGCCGCCGGTGCGCACGCTCTCTTCACGCTTTGTCAACGAGCTGGCGCGGCGGCAGGACTGGCGCGGTTTGCTGGTTTTCAGTCCGACCGAGCCGAAACCGGTCGCCGCCCGCTGTAACTGGTATTACGCCAAATGGGCGACTGGCGAACAGCAGGTTGCCTGGGACGGCGCGAAATCTATCTGGCTGCGCGGCACCTCTCTGCCTGCGGCCTGCGACAAGCTGTTTGATGCCTGGCAGGCGGCTGGCGAGCAAACGCCGATCACCACGCTGGAACGCATTCGTCTGGCCATGGTGGCGGGTAACAGCAATCTGGTGAATTTCCTGGCGAAGCAGCTTCCTGAGGATTACCAGACTATTGCCAATGCGGTGATGGATTTGCAAAACAATCCGCAGAATATAGAGGCGTTTGCCCGCGTGGCTGGCCCAACTAATTTTACTCGTCAGGCAACCCTCGTCGCCTTTGCTCGCGTAGCGCGTGACGATGTGGAAAACGCCAGGGCGATGATCCCTTCGCTGGTTCGTCTGCAAAAGATGAGCGAACAGCAGGAGCAAGAGCTGGACGAAGCGGTGGCGTGGCGGCTGATGGACAATAGCGTCACCACGGAGCAGGCTCGCTGGCGCGATAACGTCGTGATGCGTAGCGACTCCGATTCCCTGATTGAGCGCCGGATCCGCATGGCGCTGGGCAACAACGATCGTCGGGGTATGAATACCTGGATTGCACGTTTACCGGTAGAGGCGAAGCAAAAGGATGAATGGCAATACTGGCAGGCCGATCTGCTGTTAGAGCAGGGCCGGAAAGAAGAGGCCGATAAGATTCTGCGCAGCCTGATGCAGGAGCGCGGCTTCTATCCGATGGTGGCGGCCCAGCGGCTTGGCGTGGCCTATCCTTTGCAGATTGATGAAGCGCCGGCGGTGGACGGCAGCCTGACGCAGGGCGCGGAAATCGCCCGCGTGCGTGAGCTGATGTACTGGAATATGGACAACCTGGCCCGCACGGAGTGGAGCTACCTGGTCGGCAGCAAAAATCGCAGTCAGCAGCAGCAGCTGGCGCGCTACGCTTATGAACAGAACTGGTGGGTGCTTAGCGTACAGGCAACCATTTCCGGTAAGCTGTGGAACAGCCTGAAAGAGCGTTTCCCGCTGGCCTATAAGGAGCAATTCGAACGTTATACGCAAGGAAAAGCGATACCCATCAGCTATGCAATGGCCATCGCCCGTCAGGAAAGCGCGTGGAACCCTAAAGTTCGCTCGCCGGTTGGCGCAGCCGGTTTGATGCAGGTAATGCCCGCCACCGCGCAGCATACGGTGAAGGTTTATAGCCTGCCCGGCTACAGCAACAGCAGCCAGCTGCTGGACGCGGAAACCAATATTGAGATCGGTACGCAATATCTGGAGTCGGTATACCAGCAGTTTGGCCAGAACCGTATCTTCTCATCGGCGGCTTACAACGCCGGACCGTCGCGGGTCAGAACCTGGCTGGGCAACAGCGCCGGAAGACTTGATTCGGTAGCCTTTATCGAAACTATTCCCTTTTCTGAAACGCGTAACTATGTGAAGAACGTGTTGGCTTATGATGCTTACTATCGTCATTTTATGAACAAATCTGACAACATTCTCTCTGACAGCGAATGGCAACGGCGCTACTGATCCCGGGTAGCCTGTGCTATGCTACTGTACTAGTTAAAGAGTATGGGCTACCTATGATCGAACCTTCTGTTCCTGTGACGATGGAACCGCATAATGAAGAGTGGCAGCGTTTTGTCGCGCTGCTGCAGCTTGCTTTTGAAAGCGGACTCCACCTGCCGCTGCTTCAGCTGATGATGACGCCGGACGAGCGCGAAGCGCTGGGCACGCGCTTGCGTATTATTGAAGAGCTGATGCGCGGCGAAATGAGCCAGCGCGAGCTAAAAAATGATTTAGGCGTAGGGATTGCGACCATAACCAGAGGCTCAAACAGCCTGAAGAGCGCGCCGCCAGCGTTAAAAGCCTGGCTGGAGACGCAGCTGCTTAACGGTTCAGAAAAGATCTGATCCCTGCTGGTAAATCGCGTTGTGAAACGGGCAGAGCGCAAGGATGAGCGCCTGGTGATAAACGCTGGTACGCGTCAGCTGACCTGCGGTGAAGGCACCGATAGCGCCGCCTTTATGTTTAATATTTTCAATGCCGGTCAGGTTTGCCATCACTTCTCCCAGCTCCTGGCCGCTCTCAATACCTTTCAGCACCACAGGCGGCAGCGTAAAGCTGGCAGAACGCGATTCGCCACGCAGCTGAGGGCTTTCTATCACCATCCATGCAAAAGCGTCCTTTTGTTCAATGCCTGCCTCAATGGCTACCCAAAAATCGGCCTGTGGACGAAGCTGGCGGGCATTTGCCACGCGCTGGCGTGCGCCGGTTCGCGTTTCTGCATCCGTAAGAGGCTGTAGCGCCACGCCGCTATCGACCTCCACGCCCTCAATATGGCAGGATCCTTCCCCGAAAATATCGCTGAAAGCCAGAGAAATTGCCTTAATTTTTGCCGGATTAATGGTCGCAGCGATAACATGGTACATAATTGTTTGAACCCCTTACGCAAATTAGCCGCAGTATAACGGAAAATAATAATGGTACAGGTCTATCTTGTTCGTCACGGAGAAACGCTTTGGAATGCGGCGCGACGCATTCAGGGTCAGTCTGACAGCGCGCTGACGCCAAAGGGAATAGAGCAGGCACAGCAAGTGGGCGACAGGGTCAAGCAGCTGGGCATCACCCACGTGATTGCCAGCGATCTGGGACGCACCAGGCATACGGCAGAAATTATTGCAGACGCCTGTGGCTGTCGCGTCAGGCTGGATCCGCGCCTGCGCGAGTTGAACATGGGCGTGCTGGAGCAGCGGCCGTTAGCTTCACTGACGGCAGAAGAAGAGAGCTGGCGTGCCACGCTGGTCAACGGCACGGAAAACGGGCGCATTCCCGGTGGCGAATCTATGTCGGAAATGGCCGCGCGCATGCATGAAGCGCTTAACGCCTGCCTGGCGTTGCCCGCCGGAAGCCGTCCGCTGCTGGTCAGTCACGGTATGGCTCTGGGCGTGCTGGTCAGTACGCTGCTGGGACTGCCGGCCTATGCTGAGCGGCGGCTGCGGCTGCGTAACTGTTCTCTTTCCCGCGTTGATTATCAGCAGAGCGACTGGCTGGCATCCGGATGGGTGGTGGAGACGGCTGGTGATGTCGCGCATCTTGATGCACCGGCGCTGGACGAGCTCCAGCGCTAGCGGAATCACGCGCCAGCAGGCTACGAAAATAGCCCGTGCCGACCGTTGGCAGGCGGTCGCCGGGCTATTTATTCCGTCGTTCGGCGAATCGGGATCAGATATTCGCAGCGAATGTCCACCGGCGGTTCCGGCAGTTTTTTGCCGCCGTGCGTATAAAAACGCTCAATATCCTGGCCGTGGCGGCGCGTTAACTGCAGGGTCGGCATGCAGGTGCCGTAGAGCAGCAGGATGAACTCCTGCAGGTTGACCCTTGGCCCCTCGTAGACAAACTGTACGTACTCGCCGCCTTCCAGTAAGACCGTCTGCGTGGCCGGGACAGGCTGGAAAAGCTTGTCGGACGGTACCGCCGTGGTATAGAGGATCTCCTGCTCGTCATCTTTTTCCACGCTCGGGCGAGACTGATGCAGCCCGTACAGCACGGGTGGAATGGTGTCTGTTTCCGTCAGGAACTGACGCCAGAAATGCAGGCGCATTTCATCACGATAGCTGGAGATTTGCTCAAGCGTACAGGTATAGGTCTGCGTTTGCCCCACCAGTACCGTTTCCGGCAGGCTGACATAGCTGGCTTCCGGCAGCTGGAAATCATCGAGCCGGATAGGCGGACGCAGGCCAAAGGAGTGCCAGTCTGAAGAGCGGCGATACCAGGCAGGCGTCTGGCTAAACTGCTTTTTAAACGCGCGGGTAAAGGTTTGCTGTGAATCAAACCGATACTGCAAAGCAATATCCAGAATAGGACGACTGGTCAGACGCAGCGCGACGGCCGCTTTCGACAGCCTGCGGGCGCGAATATAGGCACCAATCGCATGACCGGTGACCTCTTTAAACATTCTCTGCAAGTGCCATTTTGAATAGCCTGCTCTGGCAGCAACGTGATCCAGAGACAGCGGCTGGTCAAGGTGGCCTTCAAGCCAGAAAAGCAGATCGCGAATGATACCGGCTTGATCCATAAATCGTCCTCATCCTGGGTTATCGTCGTACAGTAAGATTGCTAAAAGGGCTGACGGCGCACGGTTATTTTATCAGGTCAGCTGGCTGTTATGGTATACCGTGGTGCGCCGCGTGCAACAGGTGCGCTAAGCTGGTTAACTTACAGTGTCATCTATTTTCAATGCAATGGTAACGTTATGACAATGAAAAAAATGTTAATAGTCACCGCCGTCATTTTTTCACCCTTTATCGCCCGCGCGGAGGTTGTGGGGTCGGTGGATACTACCTTTAAGGTGTTTGGGCCAGATCATAAAATTATCGTCGAAGCCTTCGACGATCCGGATGTCCAAAATGTAACCTGTTATATCAGCCGGGCAAAAACCGGCGGTATCAAAGGAGGATTAGGCCTGGCTGAGGATACGTCGGATGCCGCGATTTCCTGCCAGCAGGTTGGACCGATCGCGCTCAGCGACAAAATTGCTCAGGGTAAAGCGGAGGGTGAAGTTGTCTTTCGCCAACGTACTTCACTGGTCTTTAAAAAGCTGCAGGTAGTCCGTTTTTACGATAAAAAACGTAACGCGCTGGTTTACCTTAGCTATTCCGATAAGGTCGTAGAGGGTTCGCCTAAAAACGCCCTTAGCGCCGTCCCTATCATGCCCTGGAACCACTAGCCTGTAGCCGATATGAAAAGGGCCGTCCGATATGGCCCTTTAACACCACATCCGCTTACTCCTGCAGGTCGCCGCAGAAACGGTAACCTTCGCCGTGGATAGTGGCGATGATCTCTGGCGTGTCCGGCGTGGATTCAAAATGCTTACGAATACGGCGAATAGTCACGTCGACGGTACGGTCATGCGGCTTCAGTTCGCGACCGGTCATTTTTTTCAGCAAATCGGCACGGGTCTGAATCTTGCCGGGATTTTCGCAGAAGTGCAGCATCGCGCGGAACTCGCTGCGCGGCAGCTTGTACTGTTCACCCTGCGGGCTGACCAGCGAACGGCTATTAATATCCAGCTCCCAACCGTTGAAGCGATAGCTTTCAACCAGCTTGCGCTCTTCACTGTGCGGTGCCAGGTTCATGGTGCGCGACAGCAAATTACGCGCGCGAATAGTTAGCTCACGCGGATTGAAAGGCTTGGTAATGTAGTCATCTGCACCGATTTCCAGGCCAAGAATTTTATCGACTTCATTATCTCTGCCCGTCAGGAACATTAGCGCCACGTTAGCCTGTTCGCGCAGTTCACGCGCCAGCAGCAGGCCGTTTTTACCGGGCAGGTTTATGTCCATAATGACCAGGTTGACGTCGTTCTCGGTCAAAACCTGATGCATTTCAGCACCGTCCGTAGCTTCATAAACCATGTAGCCTTCGGCCTCAAAAATACTTTTGAGAGTATTGCGAGTAACTAATTCGTCTTCAACGATAAGTATGTGCGGGGTCTGCATGTGTTCGCTACCTAAAATTGCCAAAAAACGATATGGGGCATACAGCGGTTACCGTATCTGATAATACGCAGGCGTCAACTGACGCGTAACGCGGGCTGTACGGAATATGTTCACAAGCCATTCATGGACCGGGAAATCCCCTGGTAAAAAAAGGAGACGCCCTGTCTCGGCAAGGTCAAAAAGTGGCGTATATCCTAACCTCATTAACAGCAACATAACAGCACAAGCCACAGCCAACAGCCAATAAATAAAGCTTAATTGACTTATATCAAACCAATTGTAGCACGTTGAGCTGGCGTTGAAAAATGCCTCGCGGAAGGGCGGTTTAGCTCACAAAATGCCATTTTTTTGCGACGAAAAAAACGGAAGCGGATTAAAAGAGTATAGCTAAATTTTAACATTTCATAATTAACTGAAGTAAATAAGGTTATCTTAAGATAAATGTTTTTATCCCTGATATATGAGGAAGAAAGGCGTAGTTTTCAATTAACGAAGGTCTGCTGTCGAATGGTTATGTTATTGATTTGTTAAAAACAACGTCCATCATCTGGCGCTCGTCTTATGTCATAATCCTTATCAGAAATGGTTTAAATTAATCTTAAGAAGGCCGAAATGCGTTTCCCTTTAATACTTGTTTCCCCGGCGCGACCAGAAAACGTCGGTGCCGCCGCACGCGCGATGAAGACCATGGGATTTGATGAATTGCGCATCGTTAACAGCCAGGCACACCTGGAGCCCGCGGCACGTTGGGTAGCGCACGGCGCAGGCGAAATTCTGGATAATGCGACATCCTGGCCGACGCTTGCCGCCGCGCTGGCCGATATTGATTTCAGTATTGCCACTACGGCGCGCAGCCGGGCAAAGTTTCGTTATTATGCCTCGCCGCAGCAGGTAGAAAGCCTGCTGGAGGAGAAGCTGCAGTGGATTGGCAGCGCGGCGCTGGTGTTTGGGCGCGAAGATACCGGCCTGACCAACGAAGAGCTGGAGCTGGTGGACGTTTTAACCGGTATCCCGATGGCGGCAGACTACCCTTCGCTGAATCTGGGGCAGGCGGTAATGGTTTACTGTTATCAGCTGTCCAGCTTGCGTCAGGTGACGGCTTCCTTGCCTGCCCCTGCGGATGAACAGCAGCTGACGGCGCTACGCCAGCGCGTTGGCCAGCTGATCGATCGTCTGGACGTCAGTGACGATCAAAAACTTGTCGACTGGCTACATCAGCGTATCGGCTTACTACAGCAGCGCGATACGGCGATGCTGCATCGTTTGCTAAAAGATGTAGAAAAAAACTTATAGATAAAAAATCTGCCTGATTCTCTTGCTCTGGTACGTCATGCTGATGATTGAGCGATTTTGTACCCGTAACGTTTTGTTTTCGGCCCAAATGCCCGGCGGGCATCTGGTCAGCGCTTACCGGGAAGCGGATAAAAAAATTGACTTAACAGGCGCTTTGCTTTACTTCTGGAAGCGGACAAATTCGAGACAGACAGTAAATCTAAAATGCGTACTCACAGCCTGATGACAACAATCATTATTATTACCACCACCATTACCACAGGTAACGGTGCGGGCTGACGCATACAGGAAAAAATAAAAAAAGCCCGCACCTTAAACAGTGCGGGCTTTTTTTTCGGCAAAAATTCAGGAGATGATTATGCGAGTGCTGAAATTCGGTGGAACCTCAGTCGCCAACGCGGAAAGATTTATGCGCGTGGCGGATATTCTGGAGAGTAATGCTAAGCAGGGACAGGTTGCTACCGTATTGTCCGCGCCGGCAAAAATAACCAATCACCTGGTGGCGATGATTGAGAAAACCATCAGCGGGCAGGATGCGCTGGCTAACCTGCTCGACGCCGAACACATTTTTGACTCGCTGCTGAAAGGACTGGCGGAAGCGGAAGCGAAGTTTGATTCAGCACGGCTGAAAAGCCTGGTCGATGCAGAATTTGCTCAGCTGAAGCAGGTGCTGCACGGTATCAGCCTGCTTGGCCAGTGTCCGGACAGCGTCAATGCCGCCATCATTTGCCGTGGCGAAAAACTGTCTATCGCCATTATGGAAGGGCTGCTGCAGGCACGCGGCTACGGCGTTACCGTCATTAATCCTGTTGAAAAGCTGCTGGCCGTCGGCCACTACCTCGAATCCACCGTTGATATTCCTGAATCTACTCGCCGTATCGCTGCCGGACAAATCCCGGCGGAAAATATGATCCTGATGGCTGGCTTTACTGCCGGCAATGACAAGGGCGAACTGGTGGTACTGGGCCGTAACGGTTCAGACTACTCCGCCGCCGTGCTGGCCGCCTGTCTGCGCGCGGACTGCTGCGAAATCTGGACGGACGTCGACGGCGTTTATACCTGCGACCCGCGTCAGGTGCCTGATGCGCGGCTGCTAAAAACGATGTCTTATCAGGAAGCGATGGAGCTTTCCTACTTCGGTGCCAAGGTACTGCACCCACGTACTATCGCTCCTATTGCCCAGTTTCAAATCCCTTGCCTGATTAAAAATACGGCCAATCCTCAGGCACCGGGTACGCTGATTGGCGGCGACAGCTCCGACGAAGATAATCCGGTAAAAGGCATCACCAACCTTAATAATATGGCGATGTTTAACGTCTCTGGCCCTGGCATGAAGGGAATGATCGGCATGGCTGCGCGCGTGTTTGCCGCGATGTCCCGCAGCGGCATCTCCGTTGTGCTGATTACGCAATCTTCTTCTGAATACAGCATCAGCTTTTGCGTGCCGCAAAACGAGCAGCTGCGCGCGCGCCGCGTGCTGGAAGATGAGTTTTTACTGGAACTGAAAGACGGCCTGCTGGAGCCGCTGGACGTGATGGAAAACCTGGCGGTCATCTCCGTGGTGGGTGACGGCATGCGTACGCTGCGCGGTATCTCCGCCAAATTTTTCTCAGCGCTGGCGCGGGCCAATATCAATATCGTTGCTATCGCGCAAGGTTCTTCCGAGCGTTCTATTTCCGTGGTCGTGAATAATGATGAAGCCACTACCGGCGTGCGGGTAGTCCATCAGATGCTGTTTGCCACCGATCAGGTCATTGAAGTGTTTGTGATTGGCGTCGGCGGCGTCGGCACCGCGCTGATCGAGCAGCTTTTCCGTCAGCAGGCGTGGCTGAAAAACAAGCATATCGATCTGCGCGTTTGCGGTATTGCTAATTCCAGCGCGCTTTTAACTAACGTACACGGCATTCCGCTGGACAACTGGCAGGCTGCATTACAGGAAGCGAAAGAACCTTTTAATCTGGACCGCCTGAACCGGCTGGTAAAAGAGTACCACCTGCTTAACCCGGTGATCGTTGACTGTACTTCCAGCCAGGCGGTCGCCGAACAGTATGCCGATTTCCTGGCCGACGGTTTTCACGTGGTGACGCCAAACAAAAAGGCGAATACCTCCTCCTGGCAGTACTACCAGCAGATGCGTGCGGCGGCGGCGAAATCGCGGCGTAAATTCCTTTACGATACCAACGTCGGCGCAGGCCTGCCGGTTATTGAGAATCTGCAAAACTTATTGAACGCCGGTGATGAACTGCTGCGTTTCTCCGGTATCCTTTCCGGATCGCTGTCGTTTATTTTTGGCAAGCTGGACGAAGGCGTATCGCTTTCTGCCGCCACCCGCATGGCGCGAGAGATGGGTTTTACCGAGCCAGACCCGCGTGACGATCTTTCGGGTATGGATGTGGCGCGTAAACTGCTGATTCTGGCGCGTGAGGCTGGATATCAGTTAGAGCTGAGCGACATTGAAATTGAAGCCGTGCTGCCGGAAGCCTTAACGGCTATCGCTGACGTAGAAACGTTTATGCAGCGTTTGCCCGAGCTGGATAACGATTTTGCCGCACGTGTACGCAGCGCGGCAGAAGAAGGCAAAGTGTTACGCTTTGTCGGTGCCATTGAAGAGGGCGGGCGCTGCCGCGTAAAAATCGATGCGGTAGACGGTAACGATCCGCTTTATAAAGTCAAAAACGGCGAGAACGCGCTGGCTTTTTACAGCCGCTACTATCAGCCTATTCCGCTGGTGCTGCGCGGTTACGGTGCGGGTAACGATGTAACCGCCGCAGGCGTGTTTGCCGATCTGTTACGCACCTTGTCATGGAAGTTGGGAGTTTAAACATGGTTAAGATCTATGCCCCTGCCTCAATCGGCAACGTTAGCGTGGGCTTTGATGTGCTGGGCGCGGCGGTATCGCCAGTCGACGGCACGCTGCTGGGCGACTGCGTGACGGTGGTCGCAGCCAGCGAATTCAGCCTGCGTAACGAGGGGCGTTTTGTCAGCAAACTGCCTGCTAATCCGCAGGAAAATATTGTCTGGCAGTGTTGGGATCGCTTCTGCGAGGCCATTGGCGAACGCGTGCCGGTGGCAATGACGCTGGAAAAAAATATGCCGATTGGTTCCGGGCTGGGATCGAGCGCCTGTTCGGTGGTCGCCGGGCTGATGGCGATGAACGAGCACTGCGGCAAGCCGCTAAGCGATACCGAACTGCTGGCGCTGATGGGCGAGCTGGAAGGGCGTATTTCCGGCAGCGTACACTTTGATAACGTCGCTCCCTGCTATCTGGGCGGCCTGCAGCTGATGCTGGAAGAGAACGGCATCATCAGCCAGTCCGTTCCATGCTTTGATGACTGGCTATGGGTCATGGCTTATCCCGGCATCAAAGTTTCCACCGCAGAAGCCAGAGCAATCCTGCCTGCACAGTACCGTAAAGAAGATATCATTAAACATGGTCGCTACCTGGGCGGGTTTATTCACGCCTGTCATACTCAGCAGCCGGAACTGGCGTTGAAGCTAATGCGCGACGTGGTGGCAGAACCTTACCGCACCCGACTGTTGCCGGGCTTTGCCGAGGCTCGCCAGGCCTCCAAAGATATTGGCGCGCTGGCCTGCGGGATTTCCGGTTCTGGCCCAACGCTCTTTGCTGTTTGTAATCAGGAAGACACCGCTCAGCGTATGGCAGACTGGCTACGCCAGCACTATCTGCAAAATGAGGAAGGCTTCGTCCATATTTGCCGCTTAGACACGGCTGGCGCACGTAAACTGGGATAACGCATGAAACTTTATAATCTGAAAGATCACAACGAACAGGTCAGCTTTTCGCAGGCGGTAAAGCAGGGTCTTGGTAGTCAACAAGGGCTGTTTTTTCCGCTGGAACTGCCGGAGTTTGAGCTGACCGACATCGATGAGATGCTGGAAATGGATTTCGTCAGCCGCAGCAGCAAAATCCTTTCTGCGTTTATCGGCGACGAAATTGAAGCGCACCAGCTGCACGAGCGTGTTAAAAACGCTTTTGCTTTTCCTGCGCCCGTAGCAAAAGTGACCGACGATATTTCCGCACTGGAGCTGTTCCATGGCCCGACGCTGGCTTTCAAAGATTTCGGTGGCCGTTTCATGGCGCAGATGCTCTCTTATGTCAGCGGCGCGGATGAAAAAATCACTATCCTGACCGCAACCTCCGGCGATACCGGTGCAGCGGTTGCCCATGCGTTTTACGGCATGGAAAACGTTCGCGTCGTCATCCTTTATCCGCAGGGCAAAATCAGCAAGCTGCAGGAAAAACTGTTTTGTACGCTGGGCGGTAATATCCAGACCATCGCCATCGACGGTGATTTTGATACCTGCCAGTCGCTGGTAAAACAGGCGTTTGACGATGAACTGCTGAAAAAGGCTATTGGCCTGAACTCAGCGAACTCTATCAATATCAGCCGCCTGCTGGCGCAAATCTGCTACTACTTTGAAGCGGTAGCCCAGCTGCCGCAGGAAAAACGTAATCAGCTGGTGGTTTCCGTGCCGAGCGGCAACTTTGGCGATCTGACTGCAGGTTTACTGGCGAAATCGCTGGGACTGCCGGTGAAGCGCTTTATCGCCGCCACCAACGCCAATGATACCGTGCCGCGCTTTTTACAGGCCGGTGAATGGCTGCCTGCCGCCACCGTCTCGACGCTTTCTAACGCAATGGATGTCAGCCAGCCAAATAACTGGCCGCGCGTTGAAGAGCTGTTCCGTCGTAAAACCTGGCGCCTGACCGATCTGGGCTTTGGCGCGGTGGATGACGAAACCACGCGTGCAGCCATGCGCGAGCTGGCCGATCTGGGTTATATCTCCGAGCCGCACGCGGCCATTGCTTATCGTTTGCTGCGCGATCAGCTGCAGGAAGGCGAGTTTGGCCTGTTCCTGGGGACGGCGCATCCGGCCAAGTTTAAAGAGAGCGTGGAAGAGATCCTGGGCCAGCCGCTGCCGCTGCCGAAAGAGCTGGCGGATCGTGCCGATCTGCCGCTGCTGTCGCACAAAATGGCGGCCGATTTTGCCCAGCTGCGTGATTTTCTGCTGTACAAGTAACCGCTTCGGCCCTTGTCTGGCAAGGGCCGCTTCCGCTATTTATGCCATCCTATGCCGTCCCGCTGTTTCCCTGTTGGCCCTGTACCGCAGCCGCCGGGTTGGGCTGTCCTGCGGCGGTAATATTCACCGGGCCACTTGTCGCCGCGGCGACGGCACCACGCACTTTACTGTGCGCCTGATAAATCTGATTCACCATCTTGTAGGTCAGCCCAAAAGCGGCAGCGGTTCCGCCGTTGTTTAACAGGCTGGACAACAGGGGGGAAAGATTGCCTTTGGTTGCGGCGTTCAGTACCTGCTGCGCAGCCAGCGTGCTGCCGTTGGCGAAGTTATTCCAGCTCAGGCGGGCAATCGAGTGATCCAGCAGGCGGGCATAGTCCTTTAGCGGCAAGGAGGGCGAAAATTTTTGCGAGTCGCCCGCGCGTTTGGCATCGTAATGTTTACCCAGAAAGGCATCGCCCGTTTCAATAACGCTATTGCAGGCGGCTCGAATGCCGGAGACCAGCGCAGCCATTTCGTGTAGCTCCTTGCCGCTGAGGCGTGCGCCTGCCGCATCACGAATCTCTGGCCCCGAAACGGTATAGCCTTGCGGGAGCGCCTTCTGGATCAGGCCATCCTGAAGCATACCCATCGCCAGCGTGTTCAGCGTGTACCAGGCGCCGTTGGTACGCATATCGCCATCGCTCACGCCGTGACTGGGTTTGCCGTCGCGTGACGCCACCATACTGCCGGTAGCCTGCAAAGATTCCCTTGAAACCGCATAAATTACGTTACGCAGTTGGGTGCTGAGAACGCGGGCGGTCAGGCCGGAATTGCCGGTCAGCGCGCCGGCTGCCGACATGCCTATATTCATCAGCTCGGCCGCAACCTGCTGTCCGGTTACACGCTGCGAATCTTTATGATGTTTATCCACCATGCTCTGCCATTCCTGCGGCTTATCGCGCTGGATCACGGCCGCCTGATCCGGGCTAAGGCCAAACTGGCCGCGAACCGCTACGGCGTTGTGCTGGGGATCGCGGGCAAGACGCGGTTCCCTGATATGGTGGTGAGCCGCGATGTTGGCCAGCGAAACGGCTACCTGCAGTCCCACTGCGGCGGCAGGGTGTTTCTCTGCCAGATGCGGCAGCATCATGTTATAGGCTTCAATAAAAGCTTCTTCGCGCATCAGCGTCGGCAGGCCGCAGGTAATCATTTGCTGCAATGCGTGGCCACCCAGCGCGCCCCAGGCCTTGTTTTGCAGCGGTGCAGAGGCAAACTTGCCCAGCGTGACGGCAGAGTTTTTGGTCTCGTTCCAGCCCGCTTTGCCCACGATTTTCGTGCCTTTCCAGCCTTGTCCGCCAACATATTTTGTCCCTTGCCAGCCCGCTTTTCCCATCACCGTTAACTTATCTGCGGCATAGTTGCTGCCGGTTTTTATCCCGCCCAGCGTGGCATTTCCCATCGTTTGCAGGCCGCCTGAGGTGGCTCGTAAGCCCTTTTTCGCGCCGTCGGCCATGTCGCTAAAAAACTGGCTGGCATTCTGGCCGGCCCTGGCGGCGCGAGCCGGAGCAGCATCGGGCAGCGGGCCGCTTTCAATATCGCCTCTGCTGTTTTGCACCGTCATGGGTTGAAGGGCTGGCGCGCGTTGGATCAGATCGCTCATAGTTTGCCTCTTTGCTTATCGCCGTCGAAAGCCACGGTCAGCGTCATAAAATTGGCCAGCCATTCGGCCAAATCAGTGCCGTCCAGCCCAAGGGAATCCCAGCGCGACAGCAGGCTAATGCGCTCATCAATCAGTCCTGATGAGCAGTTCGTCAGTACCTGTAGGTTTTCGTTGGCGAGCAATAACTGGTGGCCCGCAGCGGATGGCACCGTTAGCGGCGTAGACAAAAAAAGGTGTCGACCATCGCCATCTGCCGTTATCGCTATTTCGCGTTCAGGGAAGCGCAGCGAACAAAAACAGCCATCAAGATCGTATTGCGCCGGGGAAAGCTGCAGGGCTTTAACCGCCTGATGTATCAGCGGATAATGCCATTGTGCAGCCAGTGCCTGTTGCGCCAGCTCATCAATCTTCAGCGCCGTCTCCTGTTGCCAGGCCGTCATCCGGGCAGAAGGCGCGGGCGCTTCATGCTCTTCTGGCGCTTCTTCGGGTTGCCGCAAAGAAAACAGCAAATCGATCAGGCTGGCGGCAAGCGAGTCGATATCGTTAAGAATTTCCGCCAGCGCCATAGCATCACCCGGCGTGTCAAAAGCCAGCCGTCTGGTCAGCAGCGTCACGCCTTGTTCATTCAGCGAAAGGCTAATCCCGTTCATTGCCATAGCCACGCCGTTAGCGCGCAGCACTATCTGCTGCCAGGTTTCAGGATGAACGGCAGGCGTTCGCAAATAGCCTACGGCCAGCCACAGCGGAACGGGTTTTTCGCTCTGACAAAGGACAACGACATGCAGGGCATCCAGACGCAGTAAACCCGTTTCGGCAAACTGCTGCTGCGTCTGCTCGTCTGCGTCAAACAGTTCGGCCGTCGCCCGTAGCCAGTCTCGTGAAGCGGCAGGTAACGGATTACGTAATTCGGGCGTAACGGTGTTTTCGACGGGTGAACGGGCGGCGTGCCAGGCTCGTTCCGTTACGGTCTTGAGAAGCGCTTGCCGATCCATAATTACCTCGCGGCTGGTTTAGATAAACCTTGCGTGGCGTAAATATGATTACGGTTCTGTTACAGCGGGTTTTATAACAAAAAGCTATGGATAGCGTGGACGCAGGCGGCCTGATAACCGCCCGGGACTGTTGATAAATACTTATATTCCATGATCGGGTCGCTTCCAGACAGGTGAATAACAGCAGAGGCTGAGCGGAACACGGACACGCCGTAAACCCGTTCCTGAGGCTCGTTTCGCGCGTCCATGCGCGAAAACGGTCCGTTTATCCGCTTAGCCTCTGTTGCTTTACCTGACTTATGGGTTGCTACAAAAAAAACAGCACGCTACACCCATTAAGTTTGTCAGCGAGCTAAGGCGGCCTGATAACCGCCCGCAAAGAAAGGATCAGGCAATTTCACGACGTTTAAACACCAGCTCATGCTCGCTGCTTTCGTCGGCGGCAAAAAAGTAGCCATCAACGTTGAAGCTCTTTAGCTGTTCCGGCTGGCTTAAGCGGTGTTCGATAATATAACGGCTCATCAGGCCACGAGCCTTTTTGGCATAGAAGCTGATGATTTTGAATTTGCCGTTTTTCTCATCCAGAAAAACGGGCTTAACGATGCGGCCTTGCACTTTGGCGGGCTTGATTGCTTTAAAATATTCGTCAGAGGCCAGGTTGATCAACACGTCATCGCCCTGATCCGCCAGCGCTGCGTTAAGCGCTTCGGTCAGCCTGTCGCCCCAGAACGCATACAGATCTTTGCCGGCCGGATTCGCCAGCTTTGTGCCCATTTCAAGGCGGTAAGGCTGCATTAAGTCCAGCGGGCGCAGCAGGCCGTACAGCCCGGAAAGCATGCGCAGGTGCTGCTGGGCAAAAGCGAAATCGTCTTCCTGCAACGTTTCTGCCGCCAGCCCGGTATAGACGTCACCTTTAAAAGCCAGAATTGCCTGGCGTGCGTTATCCGGCGTAAAAGGCGTCTGCCAGCTCTGGAAGCGACCTGCATTCAGGTCGGCCAGCTTGTCGCTGATGCTCATCAGCGAACCGATCTGCGCAGGGGTTAAATCGCGGGCCACGTTGATTAGCTTTTCAGCATCATTCAGCAGCGCAGGCTGTGTAAAGCTGGTGGTCGCCAGCGGGCTTGCAAAATCCAGCGTTTTGGCCGGGGAGATCACCATTAGCATGGCAGGATCCTTATGTAATACGCCGACTGACGGCAAATAAAAGCGGGGCTAGTGTAACAAAAAAGCACGGCGAAAAAGCAAATCGCTGCCATCGTTATTGCTAATCCACCTGAAAAATCAGGAGGATTCTGCCGTAATTTAGCACTCAGTGGCCTGGCCGCAAGCTTACCTTGCATGGCGGGTTTCGCGTGATATCATCCGTGGCAGACAGTTTCAAGAACCTGATAACTCTTCTGAGAGAATGACAACCATGACGGACAAACTGACTTCCCTGCGCCAGCTTACTACCGTTGTTGCCGATACCGGCGACATCGCTGCCATGAAGCTTTACCAGCCGCAAGATGCCACCACTAACCCTTCGCTGATCCTGAATGCGGCACAGATTCCGGAATATCGTAAGCTGATTGACGAAGCGGTGGTCTGGGCACGCGAGCAGAGCAGCAAAAAAGAAGAACAGATTCAGTACGCGGCCGATATGCTGAACGTAAAGATTGGTCTGGAGATCCTGAAGCTGGTGCCGGGCCGTATCTCTACAGAAGTGGATGCGCGTCTCTCTTACGATACCGAAGGCAGCATCAACAAAGCGCGCGCGCTGATTAAGCTCTACAACGATGCCGGCATCAGCAACGATCGTATTCTGATCAAACTGGCTTCCACCTGGCAGGGCATTCGTGCCGCAGAACAGCTGGAAAAAGAAGGCATCAACTGTAACCTGACGCTGCTGTTCTCTTTCGCCCAGGCGCGTGCCTGTGCCGAAGCGGGCGTTTACCTGATTTCGCCGTTTGTTGGCCGTATTCTGGACTGGTATAAAGCCAATACCGACAAAAAAGAGTACGCGGCAAACGAAGATCCAGGCGTGGTCTCCGTTTCTGAAATTTACCAGTACTATAAGCAGCACGGTTACGAAACCGTGGTGATGGGCGCAAGCTTCCGTAACGTGGGCGAGATTATTGAGCTGGCCGGTTGCGATCGCCTGACCATCTCCCCGGCGCTGCTGAAAGAGCTGGCGGAAAGCGAAGGCACGCTGGAGCGTAAGCTTTCTTACACCGGTGAAGTGAAAGCGCGTCCGGAAAGAATGACCGAATCTGAGTTCCTGTGGGAGCATAACCAGGATCCAATGGCTGTTGATAAGCTGGCGCAGGGTATCCGCAACTTTGCCGTAGACCAGGGCAAACTGGATAAAATGCTCGCCGAGCTGCTGTAATTTCCTCACGCGGTCGGTTAACCGGCCGCGTTCTGTACATCACACGCCGCAATGTTTATCCTTTCTTTATCCCTCTTATAAAACCGCGCCCTCTTTGACAGCCGGAATGACAGTGACGACACCATGAATACTTTACGCATAGGATTGATCTCCGTTTCCGATCGTGCCGCCAACGGCATTTATCAGGACGAAGGTTTACCGGCGCTGGAAGCCTGGCTCTCGCAGGCGCTGGCGACGCCTTTTGAGATTGAAAAACGGCTGGTGCCTGATGAGCAGCCGATGATCGAGCACGCTATTTGCGAGCTGGTCGATGAATTTTTCTGCCATCTGGTGCTAACCACGGGCGGAACCGGCCCGGCAAGACGTGACGTGACGCCCGATGCCACGCTGGCCGTCGCCGATCGTGAAATGCCCGGTTTTGGCGAGCAGATGCGGCAAATCAGCCTGAATTTTGTGCCCACGGCGATTTTGTCACGCCAGGTCGGCGTTATCCGCAAGCAATCGTTAATTATCAACCTGCCGGGCCAGCCGAAATCGATTAAAGAAACGCTGGAAGGCTTAAAAGATAGCGAAGGCAAAGCGAAGGTTCACGGTATTTTCGCCAGCGTGCCTTACTGCATTCAGCTGCTGGATGGGCCTTACGTTGAAACCCATGAGGCGGTAGTGGCGGCTTTTCGGCCTAAAAGCGCCAGGCGCGAAACGCAGAGCTAAAGCAGATAAGAATCAGCCTCATAAATTTATGAGGCCGTTTGCTGAAGGAGGCTACAGCGTGACGGGTAGCGTGCTGGCCTGAAGTAATGCGGATATTACGCTTTCGCTACCTCGCCCACAGGCAGCGCTTTACGCCCCAGTTGCTCATTAATCACCTCTGCCATCGCCAGATAAATGGCGCTGGCACCACAAATCATGCCCTCATACCCGGCAACGGTCAGGACCGATTTTTCGCCAGTAATATTGCCGATTGCCAGCAGGGCAAACAGCAGCGTCAGGCTGGCAAAAACAAACTGCAGGGCCCGGTTAGCTTTTAGCGTGCCGAAAAACATAAATAAGGTAAATACTCCCCACAAGGCCAGCCAGACGCCCAGGAAAACGGCGTCGGTTTTTTCTGCCAGCCCCATCTGCGGCAGCAGCAAAATACCTGTCAGGCTCAGCCAGAAACAGCCGTAGGCGGTAAACGCCGTCAGGCCAAAAGTGTTGCCCTTTTTATACTCCAGCAGCCCTGCCAGTATTTGCGCCAGGCCGCCAAAAAAAATCCCCATGCTGATGATGACCGAGACCAGCGGAAAGAAGCCTGCATTGTGCAGATTCAGCAGAATAGTGGTCATGCCGAATCCCATCAGTCCCAACGGCCCCGGATTGGCTAAGTTATTGTGGTGCATAATTCCCCTGCTATAACAAAAAATTCAAAATTTAATGACAACTTGTGCTTATCAGGCAGGAAAAGTACGTATTTCCTGCAAAGTGCGGGGCATCATAATGAGCAGGGGAGCGGCAGACTTTGATCTGAAGAAGGATAAAAACAAAATTTTTTTCACCTTGCCCCTTGATGCCGGGTGCGGCGGCCCCATCTTAGTTGGCATCCGAGGCTATGTAGCGGAAAAAAAGCGCGGCGCCGGGAGTTGAAACGGCAGAAACCGCCCGCATTAATTGTGCATAACCTGATTTGAAATGAATTTAAGTGGGAGACGTTTAAATGGGCAAGATTATTGGTATTGACTTAGGTACAACTAACTCTTGTGTCGCCATTATGGATGGCGGCAAAGCGCGTGTACTGGAGAACGCGGAAGGCGATCGCACCACGCCCTCCATTATTGCTTACACCCAGGATGGTGAAACGCTGGTTGGCCAGCCTGCTAAACGTCAGGCCGTAACCAACCCACAGAATACCCTGTTTGCGATCAAGCGCCTGATTGGCCGTCGCTTCCAGGACGAAGAAGTGCAGCGTGATATTAAAATCATGCCTTACAAAATCGCTGGCTCCGACAACGGCGATGCCTGGATCGATGTAAAAGGCCAGAAGCTGGCACCGCCGCAGATTTCTGCTGAAGTGCTGAAAAAAATGAAGAAAACGGCGGAAGATTACCTGGGTGAGCCGGTAACTGAAGCGGTTATCACCGTACCAGCCTACTTCAACGATGCGCAGCGTCAGGCAACTAAAGATGCCGGCCGTATCGCGGGTCTGGACGTAAAACGTATCATTAACGAACCAACCGCAGCCGCGCTGGCTTACGGTATGGACAAAGGTCAGGGCAACCGTACTATCGCGGTTTACGACCTGGGCGGCGGTACTTTCGATATCTCTATTATCGAAATCGACGAAGTTGACGGCGAAAAAACGTTTGAAGTTCTGGCGACCAATGGTGACACCCACCTGGGCGGCGAAGACTTCGACAGCCGTATGATCAACTACCTGGTTGCAGAATTTAAGAAAGATCAGGGCATCGATCTGCATAACGATCCGCTGGCGATGCAGCGTCTGAAAGAAGCAGCAGAAAAAGCGAAAATCGAGCTTTCTTCCGCGCAGCAGACCGACGTCAACCTGCCGTACATCACTGCTGATGCAACAGGTCCTAAACACCTGAACATCAAAGTGACCCGTGCGAAGCTGGAATCGCTGGTAGAAGATCTGGTTGCGCGTTCTATCGAGCCGCTGAAAGTTGCTCTGCAGGATGCTGGCCTGTCCGTCTCCGACATCAACGACGTTATCCTGGTTGGTGGTCAGACTCGTATGCCAATGGTGCAGGCGAAAGTTGCCGAGTTCTTTGGCAAAGAGCCACGTAAAGACGTGAACCCGGATGAAGCGGTAGCGGTAGGCGCAGCGGTGCAGGGCGGCGTGCTGGCTGGCGACGTGAAAGACGTGCTGTTGCTGGACGTAACCCCGCTGTCGCTGGGTATCGAAACCATGGGCGGCGTGATGACTTCGCTGATTGCGAAGAACACCACCATCCCAACCAAGCACAGCCAGGTGTTCTCGACGGCAGAAGACAACCAGTCTGCGGTAACCATTCACGTGGTGCAGGGTGAGCGTAAACGCGCAGCGGATAACAAATCCCTGGGCCAGTTCAACCTGGACGGCATTCAGTCCGCGCCACGCGGCATGCCGCAGATTGAAGTTACCTTCGACATCGACGCCGACGGTATTCTGCACGTGTCTGCTAAAGACAAAAACAGCGGTAAAGAGCAGAAGATCACCATTAAGGCTTCTTCTGGTCTGAACGATGATGAAATCGAAAAAATGGTTCGTGATGCCGAGGCTAACGCCGAGTCCGACCGTAAGTTCGAAGAGCTGGTACAGGTTCGCAACCAGGCCGATCATCTGTCGCACAGCACTCGCAAGCAGCTGGACGAAGCCGGTGACAAACTGCCGGCAGACGACAAGGCGCCAATCGAGGCCGCGCTGACCGAGCTGAACACCGCGCTGAAAGGCGAAGACAAAGCGGAAATCGAAGCGAAAATGCAGGCGCTGATGGAAGTTTCCAGCAAGCTGATGGAGTTTGCTCAGCAGCAGCAGGCCGCTGGCGGCGCAGCTGATGCAGCCGACGCTTCTGCGAAGAAAGATGACGACGTTGTTGACGCCGAGTTCGAAGAAGTTAAAGACAAAAAATAATCGCCCTTGAGCGGGCACGGCGGGCCGCAAGGCCCTCCAGTGAAACCTACGGGCGTCGGAGTTTTCTCCACGCCCGTTCACGCATGTTGAGGGCAGGATCACCATAATGGCGAAGCAAGACTATTACGAGATTTTGGGCGTTTCGCGATCGGCGGACGAGCGCGAAATCAAAAAGGCTTATAAACGCCTGGCGATGAAACATCACCCCGATCGCAATCCGGGTGACAAGGAATCAGAAGCCAAATTTAAAGAAGTCAAAGAAGCCTACGAAATTCTGACCGACGCGCAAAAGCGTGCGGCCTACGATCAGTATGGCCATGCCGCTTTTGAACAAGGTGGAATGGGTGGCGGCGGCGGCGGTTTTGGCGGCGGCGGCGCAGACTTCAGCGATATCTTTGGCGACGTGTTCGGCGATATCTTTGGCGGAGGACGCCGTCAGCAGCGTGCCGCGCGCGGAGCCGATTTGCGCTACAACATGGAGCTGACGCTTGAAGAAGCCGTCCGCGGCGTGTCCAAAGAGATCCGCATCCCTACGCTGGAAGAGTGCGGCGTCTGCCACGGCAGCGGCGCGAAAGCGGGCACGCAGCCGCAAACCTGTCCTACCTGTCACGGTCAGGGCCAGGTTCAGATGCGTCAGGGCTTCTTCACCGTACAGCAGGCGTGTCCGACCTGTCACGGTCGCGGTTCTGTCATTAAAGATCCGTGCAACGCCTGTCACGGACATGGCCGCGTAGAAAAATCTAAAACGCTGTCGGTAAAAATTCCGGCGGGCGTGGATACCGGCGATCGCATCCGCCTTTCTGGCGAAGGCGAAGCGGGCGAGCACGGCGCACCGGCGGGCGATCTTTACGTTCAGGTACAGGTACGTAAGCACCCTATCTTTGAGCGCGAAGAGAACAATCTTTACTGCGAAGTGCCTATTAACTTCGCGATGGCAGCGCTGGGCGGCGAAATCGAAGTACCAACGCTGGACGGTCGCGTTAAGTTGAAAGTGCCTGCGGAAACGCAGACCGGCAAACTGTTCCGCATGCGCGGCAAAGGCGTGAAATCCGTGCGCGGTGGCGCTCAGGGCGACTTGCTGTGCCGCGTGGTAGTGGAAACGCCGGTCAGCCTTAGCGAGAAGCAGAAAAGCCTGCTGCGCGAGCTGGAAGAGAGCTTTGGCGGCGTAGGCGGCGAGAAAAACAGCCCGCGCTCAAAAAGCTTTTTCGATGGCGTGAAGAAGTTTTTTGATGACCTGACTCGCTAGGTTGCCGTAAAGCTGTAGTGCGTTTATCCGCATTCAGCTTTGGGAAGGGCCTGAATTGTTAGCGATCTAAAACGGGTAGCGTAAAGCTGCCCGTTTTTTATTTGCGCTCCTGACCGGGTAAGCGATCAAAATAGCGGCAGGCAGATTTACGACCTTTACTGCTTTGATGCTCCATCAACGTATAGATATAGCCTGCTTTAAATAGTCCATTGTGAGGTACGTTCGTAACGGCTTTCATCATCGATCCTGAGTCAGAAAAAGAATAGAGGGCACTTTGCCACACTCCCGTAACCGGATTAAGCCGGACAGCGCGACTATGCGGCGCGTCTCGCAACGGCTCGTTTCTCGTTACAAATTATTTTTTCCCGTCATCAGAAACGCGTATGCTGTCAGGCCGCATTAATCTTTATCAGGAAGAACAGGAATGAAATCCGCGCTTAAGCGACTACTGAATAACGAAGCAACCGGCGGCGTGGTGCTGATTATCGCCGCCGCCGTTGCCATGTTTCTGGCGAACAATGCCAGTACCCAACAGGCTTACCAGTCAATTCTTGCCACACCGGTTGAGTTTCGCTTTGGCGCACTGGATATCAGCAAGGATCTGCTGCTGTGGATTAACGATGCGCTGATGGCGCTGTTTTTCCTGATGATAGGCCTGGAAGTTAAGCACGAGCTGGTTTCCGGATCGCTGGCAACGCGTGAGCGCGCCATGTTCCCGCTTATCGCCGCGCTGGGCGGTATGGTTGCGCCGGGCGCGATTTTTGCTGTGCTGAATCATCATGATCCGCTGGCCGTCAACGGCTGGGCAATTCCTACCGCCACGGATATCGCCTTTGCGCTGGGCATCCTGGCATTGCTCGGTAGCCGCGTGCCTCCGGCGCTGAAAATGTTCTTAATGGCGCTGGCGGTGATTGATGACCTTGGTGCCATCCTGATTATCGCGTTCTTCTATACGCAAGACCTCTCACTGGCGTCGCTTGGCGTGGCTGCTGGTGCCATAGTGGTATTAGCGCTGCTGAACAGGCTTGGCGTGCGCAATATCGCTATTTACATGCTGGTTGGCATGGTGCTGTGGGTAGCCGTGCTGAAGTCGGGCGTACACGCTACGCTGGCCGGAGTTATTGTTGGTTTCTTCGTGCCGCTGGAAAAACAGAACGGTCATTCTCCGGCTATCCATCTGGCGCATGGTCTTGCTCCCTGGGTAAGCTGGCTGATCCTGCCGCTGTTTGCTTTCGCTAATGCAGGCGTGTCGCTAAGCGGCGTATCGCTGGACGGTTTGTTCTCTGCCGTGCCGCTGGGCATTATCCTGGGGCTGGTCGTCGGTAAGCCTTTAGGCATTACGCTTATCTGCTGGCTGGCGGTGAAGCTGGGAATTGCGGCGCTGCCTGAAAGCACGCGTATGCGCGATATCTCGGCGGTAGGCGTACTGTGCGGCATCGGTTTCACCATGTCGATTTTTATCGCTTCGCTGGCGTTTGATGCGCAGCATGAAGAGATGGTCACGTTAGCCAAGTTAGGCATTTTAACCGGCTCGATTATTTCGGCTATAGCTGGCTATACGCTGCTGCGCATTAAATTACGCTAAAGCCTGACGTTCCCGAACGGTCGTTTTGGCCAGCTTCGGGAACGTTAGTTACCGTTCTGGTCAGAGAAAATAATTTTATACGGCATAAGAAATGAGGCGAAACTGCGGAAGGGACAGGGCAGGGAAAGGCGTAGCCAAATGGCGGGCATAAAAAAACCTGCCTGAGCAGGTTTCTTTATCAAAGCCGATTAACAGCGTGGCGATTAAGCCATTTTGTTGATCTGAGCAGTCAAATTTGCTTTATGACGTGCTGCTTTGTTTTTGTGGATCAGGCCTTTAGCTGCCTGACGGTCCACAAGTGGCTGCATTTCGTTAAACGCAGTCTGCGCAGCTGCTTTATCGCCAGTAGCGATAGCCGCGTATACTTTCTTAATAAAAGTACGCATCATTGAACGACGGCTAGCGTTGTGCTTACGACGCTTCTCAGACGTTACGGCGCGTTTCTTAGCTGATTTGATATTAGCCAAGGTCCAACTCCCAAATAGTTCTATGAGGACAATTCAAAGGCCGAGGAATATGCCTCTTTAGCCCGTGGTTGTCAATGGATTTGTGCAAATAAGCGCCGCTGAAACAACGACGCCTGGTTACGTTTCGATGGCGCAAGATTCTACCAGCTTCATGCAGATGAATACAGCTTATTCACAAGAAAAATGGTATTGCCCAACGGCGAGCGCAGAAAAAGCCGCTGTCATCGCGGGAAAGGCGCATTCGCGGGTTAACCTTCCCGACGGTACTTGGTATAATCCGCCGATTTCCACAAACCTGAGCCAGCCATGAAGTTTATCCGCGGCATACATAACCTCCGGGAGCAGCATCGCGGCTGCGTACTGACCATTGGTAATTTTGATGGCGTGCATCGCGGCCATCAGGCACTGCTGGCCCGGCTGTGCGAAGAAGGACGCAGGCGTAATCTACCGGTAGTGGTGATGTTGTTTGAACCACAGCCGCTGGAGCTTTTTGCCGCCGATAAAGCGCCCGCAAGACTGACGCGACTGCGTGAAAAGCTTCGCTATCTGAGCGAGGCGGGCGTTGACGCGGTTCTCTGCCTGCGATTCAATCGCCGGTTTGCCGCGCTTTCGGCGCACAGCTTTGTCACCGATCTGCTGGTTGACAAGCTGGACGTCCGGTTTCTGGCGGTAGGCGATGATTTCCGCTTTGGCGCTGGTCGCGAAGGGGATTTCCTGTTATTACAGAAAGCGGGTACCGATTACGGTTTTGACGTTATCAGCACCCAGACCTTTTGTGACGACGGCAAGCGCATCAGCAGTACGGCGGTGCGCCAGGCGCTGGCAGCGGACGACTTACCGCTGGCGGCCGCGCTTCTGGGACATCCTTTCAGCATTTCCGGCCGCGTAGTGCACGGCGATGCGTTAGGCCGCACTATCGGCTTTCCGACCGCAAACCTGCCGTTAAGGCGCTGTGTTTCACCGGTAAAAGGCGTCTATGCCGTCGAGGTTCACGGCCTCGGCGAGAAGCCGCTGCCCGGCGTCGCCAATATCGGCACGCGTCCCACGGTAGCGGGCATACGTCAGCAGCTGGAAGTGCATCTGCTGGATGTTGCAATTGACCTGTACGGGCGCCATATAGACGTGGTGCTGTGTAAGAAAATACGAAACGAGCAGCGTTTTGCCTCGCTTGACGCGCTCAAAGAGCAAATTGCTAAAGACGTGGTGGCGGCCCGAACCTTTTTTGGGCTGAACGCACCGGTTTAAACAGAAGCGAAATACGGAATCGAGAATCTGATGAGTGACTATAAATCTACCCTGAATTTGCCGGAAACGGGGTTCCCGATGCGTGGCGATCTGGCCAAACGCGAACCGGGAATGCTGCAACGTTGGTATGATGACAATCTGTACGGCATCATCCGCGAAGCCAAAAAAGGGAAAAAAACCTTTATCCTGCATGACGGCCCTCCTTACGCGAACGGCAGCATTCATATTGGTCACTCAGTTAACAAGATTCTGAAAGACATTATTGTGAAGTCCAAAGGCCTCGCGGGCTTCGATTCGCCTTATGTACCGGGCTGGGACTGTCATGGGCTGCCTATCGAACACAAAGTTGAGCAGATGATCGGCAAGCCGGGCGAAAAGGTCACGGCTGCGGAATTCCGCGCGGCGTGCCGTAACTACGCGGCAGAGCAGGTCGAAGGCCAGAAGAAAGACTTTATCCGTCTGGGCGTGCTGGGCGACTGGGATCGTCCCTACCTGACGATGAACTTCCAGACCGAAGCCAATATCATTCGCGCGTTGGGTAAAATCATCGGCAATGGTCATCTGCATAAAGGCGCGCGTCCGGTGCACTGGTGCCTGGACTGCCGTTCCGCGCTGGCGGAAGCGGAAGTTGAGTATTACGACAAAACCTCCCCTTCTATCGACGTCATGTTTAATGCCGTAGATAAAGATGCCGTGCGCGCTAAGTTTGCCGTAGATAGCGTGGAAGGCCCGATTTCACTGGTGATCTGGACCACTACACCCTGGACGATGCCGGCTAACCGCGCTATCTCTCTGCATCCTGAGTTTGACTATCAGCTGGTGCAGATCGAAGGCCGTGCGCTAATCCTGGCGAAGGACCTGGTTGAGAGCGTTATGAAACGCGCGGGCATCAGCGAATGGCAGGTGCTGGGCGAAACCAAGGGCGCAACGCTGGAATTACAGCCTTTCCAGCATCCTTTCCTCGAGCTGACTTCGCCTGTAGTGCTGGGCGAACACGTCACGCTGGATGCGGGTACGGGTGCGGTGCACACGGCGCCAGCTCACGGCCCGGATGACTACGTCATCGGCCAGAAATACGGTATCGAAGCGGCTAACCCGGTTGGCCCGGACGGCCGCTATCTGCCGGGCACTTATCCAACGCTGGATGGTGTTAACGTCTTCAAAGCCAACGATATGATCGTTGAGCTGCTGCGTGAGAAAGGCGCACTGCTGCACGTTGAAAAACTGCTGCACAGCTATCCACACTGCTGGCGCCACAAAACGCCGATTATCTTCCGCGCGACGCCGCAGTGGTTTATCAGCATGGATCAGAAAGGCCTGCGCGAGCAGTCGCTGAAAGAGATCAAAGGCGTGCAGTGGATCCCTGACTGGGGCCAGGCGCGTATCGAATCAATGGTCGCTAACCGCCCGGACTGGTGTATCTCTCGCCAGCGCACGTGGGGCGTGCCGATGTCGCTGTTCGTGCATAAAGAGACCGAGCAGCTGCATCCGGATACGCTGGCGCTGATGGAAAAAGTGGCGCAGCGCGTTGAGCAGGATGGGATCCAGGCCTGGTGGGATCTGGATGCGAAAGAGCTGTTAGGCGACGATGCGGATAACTACGTCAAGGTGCCTGATACGCTGGACGTGTGGTTTGACTCCGGCTCTACCAGCTACTCCGTGGTTGATGCCCGTCCGGAATTCGGTGGCCATTCACCGGATATGTATCTGGAAGGCTCCGACCAGCATCGCGGCTGGTTCATGTCCTCGCTGATGATCTCAACGGCGATGAAAGGCAAGGCGCCTTATCGTCAGGTACTGACGCACGGATTCACCGTGGACGGTCAGGGCCGCAAGATGTCCAAGTCGATCGGCAACACCGTATCGCCGCAGGACGTCATGAACAAGCTGGGCGGCGATATCCTGCGCCTGTGGGTCGCCTCTACCGACTACTCTGGCGAAATGGCCGTGTCGGACGAAATCCTGAAGCGCTCGGCGGATGCCTATCGTCGTATCCGTAACACCGCGCGCTTCCTGCTGGCTAACCTGAACGGCTTTAATCCGGAAACGGACAGCGTCAAGCCAGAGGAAATGGTGGTGCTGGATCGCTGGGCCGTAGGCCGTGCGCAAGCGGCGCAGGACGATATCATCGCTTCCTATGCCAGCTACGACTTCCACGAAGTTGTGCAGCGCCTGATGCAGTTCTGCTCGGTTGAGATGGGTTCGTTCTATCTGGATATCATCAAAGACCGCCAGTACACCGCGAAGGCCGATGGCCTTGCGCGCCGCAGCTGCCAGACCGCGCTTTACTATATTGCGGAAGCGCTGGTGCGCTGGATGGCACCAATCATGTCCTTCACGGCAGATGAGATCTGGAACGAGCTGCCGGGCAAACGCGAGAAGTATGTCTTTACCGAAGAGTGGTACGACGGCCTGTTTGGCCTGGCGGAAAGCGAATCGATGAACGATGATTTCTGGGCCGAGCTGCTGAAAGTGCGTGGCGAAGTTAACAAAGTCATCGAGCAGGCGCGTGCCGATAAGCGCGTGGGCGGCTCGCTGGAAGCCACGGTAACGCTGTACGCCGATGCGGAACTGGCACAGAAGCTAACCAGCCTGAGCGACGAGCTGCGCTTTGTGCTGCTGACTTCCGGCGCGCAGGTTGCGGATTACGCGCTGGCTACGGAAGAAGCGCAGCAGAGCGAGCTGCTGAAAGGCCTGAAGATCGCGCTGCATAAAGCGGAAGGCGAGAAGTGCCCGCGCTGCTGGCATTACGCGACCGATATCGGTCAGAGCGCAGAGCATCCGGAAATCTGTGGCCGCTGCGTCACCAACGTGAGCGGCGCTGGCGAACAGCGTAAGTACGCCTGATGAGCCGGCCAATTCTTTCTACCGGACTGCGCTGGCTATGGCTGGTGCTGGTGGTGATCGCCGTCGACTTCGGCAGCAAGCAGTGGATTATGCATACGCTGATGCTGCATGAGTCGATGTCGGTTATGCCGTTCTTCAACTTTTTTTACGCGCATAACTACGGCGCGGCCTTCAGCTTCCTGGCCGATAAAGGCGGCTGGCAGCGCTGGTTCTTCGCCGCTATCGCGGTGGCGATAGCCGTTGCGCTGCTGGTGATGATGTACCGCACCGAGGCCGGTAAAAAGCTGAACAATATCGCCTACGCGCTGATTATCGGCGGCGCGTTAGGCAATTTGTTCGACCGCGCGTATCACGGCTTTGTGGTCGATTTCATCGACTTTTACGTTGGCGACTGGCATTTTGCCACCTTCAACATCGCGGACTGCGGCATCTGTATCGGTGCCGCGCTGATTGTGCTGGAAGGCTTCCTTACGCCTGCCGGCAAAGCGAAAAGGGCAGGGCATGACTGATTCTGTACAGCGCAACAGCGCGGTGCTGGTGCATTTCACCTTAAAACTGTCCGACGGCTCCACGGCGGAATCAACGCGGGATAACGGCAAGCCCGCGCTGTTCAGCCTGGGCGACGGCAGCCTGTCGACCGAGCTGGAAGATCAGCTGCTGGGCCTGCGGCCGGGCGATAAGAAAGCCTTTTCGCTGGGGCCGGACGCCGCGTTTGGCCAGACCAGCCCGGATTTGATTCAGTACTTCTCGCGCCGTGATTTTAACGAGGCGGGCGAGCCGGAAATCGGTACCATCATGCTGTTCAGCGGTATGGACGGTAACGAAATGCCGGGCGTCATCCGCGAAATCTCCGGTGAATCCGTGACCGTGGACTTCAACCATCCGCTGGCCGGGCAGACGATCCATTTTGATGTAGAAGTGCTGGAAATCGATCCGGTGATGGAGGCGAGCAATGCAAATCCTGTTGGCTAATCCCCGCGGCTTTTGTGCCGGTGTCGATCGGGCCATCAGCATCGTGGAGCGCGCGCTGGAGATGTACGGCGCGCCTATCTACGTGCGTCACGAAGTGGTACATAACCGCTACGTCGTCAACAGCCTGCGGGAGCGCGGCGCCATCTTTATCGAAGAGATTGGCGAAGTGCCGGATAATTCTATCCTGATATTCTCCGCACACGGTGTTTCACAGGCAGTCCGCGCCGAGGCTAAAGCACGCAGCCTGACGATGCTGTTTGACGCAACCTGCCCGCTGGTAACCAAAGTGCATATGGAAGTCGCGCGTGCCAGCCGTAAGGGAACGGAAGCGGTACTGATTGGCCACGCCGGACATCCGGAAGTGGAAGGCACCATGGGCCAGTACAGCAATCCTGCTGGCGGTATGTATCTGGTGGAGTCACCAGCGGATGTTTACAAGCTGCAGGTCAAAAACGAAGAGAACCTTTGTTTTATGACGCAAACCACGCTCTCCGTTGACGATACCTCGGAAGTTATCGACGCGCTGCGCGAGCGCTTTCCGAAAATCGTCGGCCCGCGTAAGGATGATATCTGCTACGCCACGACTAACCGTCAGGAGGCCGTACGCACGCTGGCGAAAGATGCCGACGTGGTGCTGGTAGTGGGTTCGCGTAACTCCTCTAACTCCAACCGTCTGGCCGAGCTGGCGCAGCGCGCAGGCAAGCTGGCCAGGCTTATTGACTCTGCTGAAGATATTCAGGAAGAGTGGGTAAAAGGCGTGAGCTGCGTGGGCGTCACGGCTGGCGCATCTGCACCGGATATCCTGGTACAGGAAGTGATCCAGCGTCTGCGCGAGCTGGGTGGCGACGTCGCCATTGAACTGATTGGTCGCGAAGAAAACATCGTTTTTGAAGTGCCGAAAGAGCTGCGCGTGGAAGTTAAACAGGTCGATTAAGGCCCGCGGCTACGCTGGAAGTTCTTCTTAAGCCCGAAGTAAAACATTAATCCTGTTTTTACTTCGGGCTTTTTATTTTCCTGCCTTTCCTGAATTTGTCACGCCTTTCCCGTTTTAAAAAAGCCGTATCGATCAACTTTTCTTATGATTTAGCTTGCTCTGAAAAGCGAAGCCGTTTGTTATAACTGCGGGAATAAATAAACAGGAGGAAAAATGGGATACTACGAATTAAGAAAATCACACAAGCAGACGCAGCAGCCCTGGTATTTTGTACTGATCGCCAGCAACCATGAAGTCATTGCCGTCAGCGAAATGTACGCCAGCAAGCAGAGCGCACTGAACGGGATTAAATCCGTGCGCGCTAACGCCCCATCTGAAGACGTGCGCGATAAAACCTGACCACCCGCGGAGGTGATTAATCCTGCCTCCGCATCGCAACTTCGCTATGCTTACTCCTTGCCGTAATTTTAAGGAGTTTGCAGTGAATATTATCGCGATCATGGGACCGCACAACGCGTTCTATAAGGATGAACCCATCCGCGAACTGGATGACGCATTACGCGCCCAGGGCTTTCAAACCATTTATCCAAAAGACGCGGCGGACCTGCTAAAGCTGATTGAGCACAATCCACGCATCTGCGGCGTTATCTTCGACTGGGATGAGCACGGCTTCGAACTTTGCAGTGAAATCAATCAGCTTAACGAATATCTGCCGCTGTACGCCTTTATCAATACCCATTCAACCATGGACGTCAGCGTTAATCAGATGCGTATGGCGATCTGGTTCTTTGAGTATGGCCTGGGCGCAGCGGAGGATATCTCGCAGCGTATTCGTCAATATACTGATGAATATATCGATACCATTACGCCACCGCTGACCAAAGCGCTGTTTACCTATGTGAAAGAAGGGAAATACACCTTTTGTACGCCAGGGCATATGGCGGGAACGGCGTTCCAGAAAAGCCCGGTCGGTAGCCTGTTTTATGACTTCTTTGGCGGTAACGCGCTGAAGGCGGACGTATCGATTTCCGTTACCGAGCTGGGATCACTGCTCGATCATACCGGCCCGCATCTGGAAGCAGAAGAGTACATTGCGCGTACCTTTGGCGCAGAGCAGAGCTACATGGTGACCAACGGCACCTCAACATCAAATAAGATTGTTGGTATGTACGCCGCGCCGACGGGCAGCACGGTGCTGATTGACCGCAACTGCCATAAATCGCTGACGCATCTGCTGATGATGAGCGATATTGTGCCGCTGTGGCTCAAGCCAACCCGCAACGCGCTGGGCATTCTGGGCGGTATCCCGAAACGGGAATTTACGCGGGAAAGCATAGCGCAGAAGGTTGAGCAGACAGAGCGCGCCAGCTGGCCGGTGCATGCGGTGATCACCAACTCTACCTATGACGGGCTGCTGTATAACACGCAGTACATCAAAGAGACGCTGGACGTGCCGTCAATCCACTTTGATTCTGCCTGGGTGCCCTATACCAATTTCCACCCTATCTACAGCGGATTAAGCGGCATGAGCGGCGAGCGCACGCCGGGAAAAGTGATTTACGAAACCCAGTCAACGCACAAGCTGCTGGCGGCCTTTTCCCAGGCTTCGCTGATCCACATTAAGGGCGAGTATGACGAACAGACCTTTAATGAAGCCTACATGATGCATACCACTACTTCGCCTAACTACCCGATTGTGGCCTCTATCGAAACGGCGGCGGCAATGCTGCGCGGTAACCCCGGCAAGCGGCTGATCAATCGCTCCGTCGAGCGGGCGCTGCATTTCCGTCGCGAAGTGCAGCGGTTACGGGAAGAGTCGGACGGCTGGTTCTTTGATATCTGGCAGCCGGAAGGCGTGGATGAACCGCAGTGCTGGCCAATCCAGCCGGGCGAAGAAGACTGGCACGGCTTTAACGATGCCGATGCTGACCACATGTATCTGGATCCGATTAAGGTCACTATCCTCACGCCGGGCATGAGCGAGCAGGGCGTGATGGCGGATGAAGGGATCCCGGCTGCGCTGGTGGCAAAATATCTCGACGAGCGCGGCGTGGTGGTCGAAAAAACCGGGCCTTATAATCTGCTGTTCCTGTTCAGCATCGGCATTGATAAAACCAAAGCGATGAGCGTGCTGCGCGGGTTAACGGAATTCAAACGCGCTTTCGATCTCAATCTGCGCGTAAGGAATATGTTGCCGGATCTCTACGCGCAGGCACCTGAGTTTTACCGCAATATGCGTATTCAGACGCTGGCCCAGGGGATCCATACGCTGATCCGCGATCACGATTTGCCAAGGCTGATGCTACAGGCGTTTGATAAGCTGCCGGAGATGAAGCTGACGCCGCACCAGATGTTCCAGCAGCAGGTGAAGGGGAATGTGGAAACGGTGGATATCAGCAAGCTGGTGGGCCGGGTTTCGGCCAATATGATCCTGCCATATCCGCCTGGCGTTCCGGTAGTGATGCCGGGCGAGATGATTACCGAAGAGAGCCGCGCGGTGCTCGACTTTCTGCTGATGCTTTGCACCATCGGCCGCCACTATCCCGGCTTTGAAACCGATATTCATGGGGCAACCCTGACTGACGAAGGACAATATCTGGTGCGCGTACTGAAAGCGTAGTTCCGGAATTGTGCCATTGTCGTAAGCTTCCGGTCTGCGTAAGGTAGCCGGAAGCCATTATTCAGGAGACGAGATGTTTATCAGGCAGGTTCACCATATTGCTATTATCGCCAGTCATTACGAAACCAGTAAGGCCTTTTACTGCGACGTGTTGGGTTTTACCCTGATGGGCGAAGTGTATCGTGAGGCAAGAGATTCCTGGAAAGGCGATCTGGCGCTGAACGGTGATTACGTTATTGAGCTGTTCTCTTTCCCTTCACCGCCAGCGCGCCCCAACGGACCAGAAGCCTGCGGACTGCGCCATTTGGCGTTCAGCGTGGATGATATTGACGCGGCAAAGCGCCATCTTGAAGAAAAGGGCGTGGTCTGCGAAGAAATTCGTATCGATCCGCTGACCGATAAGCGCTACACCTTCTTTAAAGATCCGGATGGTTTGCCGCTGGAGCTGTACCAGGCGTAAAATAGCGCGCCGCCTTTTTTGCAGGAATTTGCATGTCACTGCCCGATCTTCAACAGCATATTGCTGGCCAGACCCATCTGCTGGTGGCCTATAGCGGCGGTCTGGACTCTACCGTGCTGCTGCATCAGCTGGTTTGTTTGCGGCAGCAGCAGCCTTTTTCGCTGCGCGCTATCCATATTCACCACGGGCTTAATCCGCTGGCGGAGAGCTGGGTTGCGCACTGTCAGCAGCAGTGCGCACGATGGCAGGTGGAACTGGAAGTGGTCAACGTGCAGGTTGACGGTCGTGAAAAAGGCATCGAGGCGGCGGCGCGTGAAGCTCGCTACCGGGCTTTTCGACAGCATATTCAGCCGGGCGAAGCTTTGCTGACCGCGCAGCACCTGGACGATCAGTGTGAAACGCTGCTGCTGGCGCTAAAAAGAGGCAGCGGCCCGGCCGGGCTTGCCGCGATGCCGGATAAAATGCACGCCGGTGCTTATGTGCATTTACGGCCTCTGCTCAGGCAGACGCGTGCACAGCTGGAACTGTGGGCGGCAGAGCAGCAGCTGAGCTGGATCGAGGATGACAGTAACCAGGACACGCGCTACGACCGCAATTTCCTGCGTCAGCAAATCCTTCCGCAGCTGGCGGCTCGCTGGCCGCACTTTGCCCAGGCGACGGCGCGCAGTGCGGCGCTGTGCGGTGAGCAGGAGCAGCTGCTGGATGAACTGCTTGCCGAATCGCTGCATGCGCTAATCGATAAGCAAGGCGCGCTGGCCATTCAGACGCTGGAACCGATGAGCGCCGTGCGTCGTGCGGCACTGCTGCGGCGCTGGATAGCGCATCATCATGGCCTGATGCCGTCGCGGGACGCTTTGTCGCGTATCTGGCAGGAGGTGGCGTGCAGCCGCGAAGATGCGGAGCCGCGCCTGCAGTTAGGTAATTTTGAAGTGCGGCGCTTTCGCGACAGGCTTTACTGGCTGGCACGCCATCCTTCAGTACGCGACCAAATTCTCGACTGGCCGGTTACGGCGTCGTTTCTGACCTTGCCCGCAAAGATCGGCAGGCTGGAGCGAGCTGATAAAGGTATCCCGGTGCGCGCGCCGCAGGCTGGTGAAGCGGTCAGCGTGCGGTTTCAGGCGCAGGGAAAATTTCATATTCTTGGCCGCGCGGGTAGCCGCCCGATAAAAAAAATTTGGCAGGAGCTGGGTATTCCGCCGTGGCAGCGTGAACGCACGCCTCTGCTGTTTTATGGCGATCGCCTGATTGCCGCCCCAGGCGTTTTCGTTACCCGTGAAGGCGATCCGAAGCAACAACCCGGCTGGCACATTTGCTGGCAACAGGAAGAGCAATGAAAAAAATAGTGGTATCGGCGCTGCTGCTGGCAGCCAGTTTGCCAGCCATGGCGGCTGGCAACGTGCAGGCAGGGCAGCAAAAAGCCGCCAGCTGTCAGGGCTGTCACGGCGCGAGTGGAAAAGCATCCGTGTCGCTTTATCCCAACCTTGCCGGACAAAACAGCGACTATCTGGTCCATGCGCTACAGGCTTATAAAAAAGGCGATCGGAGTAATGGTCAGGCGGAAGTGATGAAGGCTTTCGTGGCGGGATTAAGCGATGACGATATGGCAGATTTAGCGGCGTATTACGCCAGTTTAAAGCCATAAAGGCGAAAGGGGCGGAAGAGTTTCCGCCCGAGGGATTTAGTCAGACTCGCTGACGACGACGGTGCCCAGTTCAGGATGGCTGAAGCTGGCAATATGATCGAGACGCAGTTCGCGGATCTCGCCTGAGAGATCGACAACCAGATATTCGACCTTTTTGCGTAACAGCAGATCGGTCGCTTTGGCCTGCAGCTGCTCGCCGTCTTTCATCGACAGCGCCAGCGTCCACTCTTTCTGGCAGGCCAGTTCCAGGTTGTCGTAATCATCGCAATTGATCGGTTGGTATTCATTCGTCAACATAATCGCTCACCAATAAGTTAGCAGCAGCAAAAGCTGCCTGTTCCCTGATTGAAGAGTGTAGCTCAGGATTAGCCGCTACCTCATCAAGCGCTTTTAGCACACAACCCAACGCGTCCGGCACGTATCCCAGATCGCCGCTGCCGATTTCAGCATATTTACGGCGAATTAATTCACAATAATGCACAGGCACCTCAAGAATTTTCAGTGGCGACTTGCCGACTATACCACAGGATTTTGGGGGAAATCAGTCCGGCGAAGCGTGATTTGCTACGCTGACGGGTTACAATAGCGGATAACAACAACAAGGATTCTCATGGCACTTAAAGCGACCATTTATAAAGCCACGGTCAACGTGGCGGATATGGACAAAAATGTTTTTCTCGACAGCACCCTGACGCTGGCTCGTCATCCTTCCGAAACGGAGGAAAGGCTAATGCTGCGGCTGCTGGCATGGCTGGTTAACGCGCATGAACGCCTGACTTTTACCCGGGGTTTAAGCGCGGAAGACGAACCGGAAATCTGGCTGATGAACGACCATAACGGCATTGAAGTTTGGGTCGAGCTGGGCCTGCCGGATGAGCGCCGGCTAAAAAAAGCCTGCAATCGCGCAGCCCGCGTATACTTGTATACTTATAACGCTCGCGCCGCGCAGATCTGGTGGCAGCAGAACCAGAGCAAGCTACAGCAGGAAAACCTGACCGTGCGTTTTCTGGATGATGAACAGCTAAAAGCGCTGACCCAGCTGGCTTCGCGCTCGATGACGCTCCAGGCGACTATTCAGGACGGCACTATCTGGCTGTCGGACGACCAGCATCATCTGGAGCTGCGCTTTACCGACTGGCTGATTGACGGCAAAGCGGCATGATTGTTCTGTCACGTAACGTCACTATTCCGGACAGCGAGCTGGAGTTAACGGCAATCAGAGCGCAGGGTAACGGTGGTCAGAATGTCAATAAAAGCTCTACGGCTATCCATTTGCGGTTTGATATCCGCGCTTCGGGCCTGCCGGAGTTTTACAAAGAGCGTCTGCTTTCTGCCAGCCATCATCTGATTACGCCGGAAGGCATCGTCATTATTAAAGCCCAGGAGTATCGCAGCCAGGAGATGAACCGCGAAGCGGCGCTAAAAAGGCTGGAGAACCTGATTCAGGAGCTGACGGTGGTGGAAAAAACGCGGCGGGCAACGCGACCCACGCTGGCGTCAAAAAAGCGCCGGCTGGAGGGCAAGGCACGTAAAGCCACGACCAAATCACTACGTGGAAAAATGCGACGCGTATCGGATTGAGTCTGAAGCACAGGAGAATAAATGAAAAAAATCCTGATTGTTCTGGTGGTATCCCTGTTTTTTGGCCCGCTGATGGGCTGCCAGAACTACGATGTGGCTGCCACGGTGCAGCCGCGTGCAGCGACCGTGCAAAAATATCAGGGTGTGATCCCCTGTGCCGACTGTCCCGGCATTCGGGTCACGCTCTCTTTACAGCAGGGCGGACGCTATAGCCTGAACGAGTATTATCTGGCATCTGATAATGTCCACAATGACGAACAGGGGCATTGGTCGCGCACGGCAGAGAAGCTGGTATTGATTTCAGACGAAGGGGAAAAGCACTATTTTCATCCGCAGGCTAACGGACTGGAAATGACGGATGCGAGCGGGAAAGCTATCTCGACAACGATGAGTTATCGGCTGAGGCCGGTCGAAGCGGGAAGCTGAAGCGGCGGACAGAGCGCCCGCCGCTGACTTTTAGCCGTTAATCTCAGCCAGCAGGAAATCCAGAATTTCGCCGGTTTTAATCATCTGCTTCTCGCCCGCGCGACGGGACTTGTACTCCACCTCTTCGCTGTCGAGATTACGATCGCCGATCACCACGGTATGCGGCACGCCAATCAGCTCCATATCGGCAAACATTACGCCAGGACGCTCTTTACGGTCATCCAGAATAACGTCAACGCCCCTGGCGCGCAGCTGGCTGTAGAGCTCCTCTGCCAGTTCCTTCACGCGGAAAGATTTGTGCATATTCATGGGCAAAATAGCAACCTGGAATGGCGCCAGCGCCGCAGGCCAGATAATGCCTCGCTCGTCGTGGTTCTGCTCAATAGCGGCGGCCACGATACGGGTAATACCAATGCCGTAACAGCCCATGGTCAGCGTCTGGTTGCGGCCATCTTCGCCCTGTACGGACGCTTTCATCGCTTCGGAATATTTGGTGCCAAGCTGGAAGATATGGCCTACTTCGATACCGCGCTTAATCAGCAGCGTGCCTTTACCATCCGGGCTGGCATCGCCTTCCACTACTTTACGCAGGTCGGCCACGCGCGGCAGCGGCAGGTCGCGCTGCCAGTTGATACCGGTCAGATGCTTGCCGTCTTTGTTGGCACCGGCACAGAAGTCGCTCATCATCGCCACGGTACGATCGACTACCACAGGCAGCGTCAGGCCAACCGGGCCGAGTGAACCAGGACCGGCGCCAAGCGCAGCGCGGATCTCTTCTTCGGTAGCGAAGGTCAGCGGCGCGGCGACGATATCAATTTTTTCCGCTTTGATCTCATTCAGCTCGTGATCGCCGCGTACCATCAGCGCAACCAGCGAGTGACCGCTCTCTTTAGTCGCTTTGACCAGTAGCGTTTTCACCGTTTTTTCAATCGCTACCTTGTGCTGTTCAACCAGCGCCGCGATGGTTTTAGCATTCGGCGTGTCGATTTCCGTCATTGGCTGGGTAGCATCGGCACGGCTACCGGCTGGCGCGACGGCTTCCGCCAGCTCAATGTTTGCCGCATAGTCTGAACCGGTAGAGAAAACGATATCGTCTTCGCCGCTTTCCGCCAGTACCTGGAACTCATGCGAGGCGCTGCCGCCGATTGAACCGGTATCAGCCTGTACCGCGCGGAAGTCCAGTCCCATACGCGCAAAGCTCTGGCTATAGGCACGATACATATCGTCATAGGTCGCCTGCAGGGATTCCTGCGACGTATGGAACGAGTAGGCATCTTTCATGATGAACTCGCGCGAACGCATGACGCCAAAGCGCGGACGTACTTCATCACGGAATTTGGTCTGGATCTGGAAAAGATTCAGCGGCAGCTGCTTATAAGAGCTCAGCTCGTTACGGATCAGATCGGTGATCACTTCCTCGTGCGTTGGGCCAAGCACGAAAGGACGTTCGCCACGATCGACGAAACGCAGCAGCTCGGGCCCGTACTGCTCCCAGCGTCCGCTTTCCTGCCACAAATCGGCAGGCTGCACAACCGGCATAGAGATCTCGATAGCACCGGCGTTGTTCATCTCTTCACGCACGATGTTTTCGACTTTTTTCAGTACGCGCAGGCCGGTAGGCAGCCAGGTATAAAGACCAGAAGCCAGTTTACGGATCATCCCGGCGCGCAGCATCAGCTGGTGGCTGATGACTTCAGCGTCGGCAGGAGTCTCCTTCTGGGTGGAGAGCAGGTATTGAGTAGTACGCATGAGTTACGATTCCAGTTAAGCAGAAAGCGACATTAAGCCAGGCTAAAAAAATGCTGGCGGCTAGTGTACCAGCGTGACCAAAGACTCAAAAGACACGGAAGATAAATTAACGGCTATCCACGGCGGTTACCAGGGTACCTGCGGCATCAACGCGCCAGCGTACGTTGAAATCCAGCAGCCACGCGGCATACTCGCGCTCCGGCTCTTCGCCTTTGCGGTAGGCCGGTCTGGGATCTTGCGCCAGAACCTCGGCAATAAAACGTTCCAGATGGGGATAGCGTTTACCATGTTGAGCAATCTGCTGTTTTGCCTGCGCTGAAAAAGCGACGGGCATAGCCGCCGGGGGCGCATCCTGAGCAAAGCCCGCCTGCGCCGAAGGGATTGCTTCGGCAAAAGGCAGATAGGGCTTGATATCCACAACCGGCGTGCCGTCGACCAGATCCAGGCTGCCCAGTTCCAGAATCACTTCGCCTTTTGCGGTGCGGATCCCTTTTAACTCAACCAGCGACATGCCGATTGGGTTGGGGCGAAAGGTAGAGCGGGTGGCAAAAACGCCCATTCGTGTGTTGCCCCCCAGCCGTGGCGGTCGTACGGTTGGTCGCCAGCCGCCGGCCATCGTCTGATGAAAAACAAACAGCAGCCAGAGGTGGCTAAACGCTTCCAGTCCTCTTACGGCTTCAGGCTGATTGTAGGGCGGCAACAGTCGCAGCTCGCCGCCGCCATCCTGAACCAAACCGGGCTGGCGAGGAACAGCGAACTTTTCCTTCCACGGAGAGTGGATAGTGCCGACTGGCTGGAAGGTGAAACTCATTGGCCGCTAACTTTCAGCGCGGAACCCTGGCAGACCGCCTGACGATAGCAGCCCTGAGAATTGGTGACGATTTCACATTTGTGCAGCAGCACCGCATTGGCTTTCATACCCGATGCACGTATCTGCATTCTTTTACGAGCGGTAGCAATATTGGGCGGCGAACCCTGGCGGCTGCTCTGGCAATCTTCGCCATAAACTTCGCCCAAATCGCGGAAAGGTTTGCTGACCAGATCGCTGGCATCGCTATAAAGTTTTACCGGCACAGGACGTGGCGCAGGCTTAACATGGGCTGATTCAGTCTGTGCAGGCTGCCTGAAAGGCTCCACAGGCTTATAAGGTTTATGCAGCAATGAGCACCCTGTTAGCGAAAGGGCTAACAAACAGAGCGGTACAACACGCATGGGAACATCCTCATTGTCGGTAAAAGAGGCGTTATTGAAGCAAGCCCGACGGCAAATAACAAGCGGGGATAAATGAACAAAGCGGGCTATTGCCCGCTTTGTTGAAGTAACAGCTACGTAACCGAAAGAATTAATCGGTACGGAATTGTCTTTACCAGCCTTTTACTGCACCGCCGTTGAAAATTTTGTTAGCGGCCTGTTCAACTTCATCCGAGTGGTAGGCCTCAACAAATTTCTTCACGTTTTCAGCATCTTTATTGTCTTCACGAGCGACAATCAGGTTCACGTAAGGCGAGTCTTTATCCTCAACGAAGATACCATCCTTCGCCGGTGTCAGGTTGATCTGGCTGGCATAAGTAGTATTGATCACCGCCAGCGCAATTTGCTGATCGTCCAGCGAGCGCGGCAGCTGCGGCGCTTCCAGCTCAACCAGCTTGATGTTTTTAGGATTGGAAACCACGTCCAGTGAGGTAGGCAGCAGGCCGACACCTTCTTTCAACTTAATCAGCCCTACTTTTTGCAGCAGCAGCAGCGAGCGGCCCAGGTTGGTTGGATCGTTAGGAATCGCAACCTGCGCGCCGTTCTGCAGCTCGTCCAGCGACTTGATTTTTTTAGAGTAGCCGGCGATTGGATAGACAAAGGTGCTACCGACAGAAACCAGCTTATAGTTGCGGTCTTTGATTTGCTGATCCAGATAAGGCTTGTGCTGGAAAGCGTTAACGTCAATATCGCCCTTGCTCAGCGCTTCGTTAGGTAACACATAGTCGTTAAAAGTGACCAGCTCTACATCCAGGCCATATTTATCTTTAGCGACTTGCTTAGCGACTTCAGCCACCTGTTGCTCCGCGCCTACAATCACACCAACCTTAATATGGTTAGGATCTTTTTCTTTTTGATCGCATCCTACCAGCGCCAGAGTACCAATCAGCGCGCCCACAGCGGCAAACGTTTTAAAATTAAAAGACATATCCTTTCCTTTATTTGTCAGAACAGTTATTTGTGGGTGACAGCACGAGCAATGCGGTCGCCGCAGAACTGAATTAAATAAACTAACACCACTAACAGCACCAGCACGGTATTCATTACCGTCGCGTTGTAGCCAATATAGCCATACTGGATCCCAATCTGACCAAGGCCGCCTGCGCCGACGGCACCGCCCATGGCAGAATAGCCTACCAGCGTGATTAGCGTGATAGTGGCCGCGTTAATCAGGCCGGGCAGGGCTTCCGGCAGCAGGACTTTTTTCACAATCTGCAAGGGCGTCGCGCCCATCGCACGTGAAGCCTCAATCAAGCCGTGCGGCAGTTCCAGCAGTGTGTTTTCCACCATACGCGCAATAAAAGGTGCCGCGCCGATGGTCAAGGGTACGATGGCCGCCTGCAGGCCGATAGAAGTGCCCACGATCAGTCTGGTAAAAGGAATCATCCACACCAGCAGAATAATAAACGGAATAGCGCGGAAGATATTGACCACTGCCGATAAAAAGCGGTACAGCGCACGGTTTTCAATAATCTGGCCCGGACGAGTAACGTAGAGCAGTACGCCGAGCGGCAGTCCAAGCACAAAGCCAAAGAAACCCGAAACGAAGGTCATGACCAGCGTCTCCCAAACGCCACGGCAAAGAAGAAGAATCATCGCCTCAGACATAACCTAATACCTCTACCTTTACATGATGTTCCTGAAGAAAAGCGATTGCCGCCTGAGTATCTGCTTTTGCACCGTGCATTTCGGCCAGCATAATGCCGAATTTCACGCCGCCGGCGTAATCCATCTGCGCGCTAATAATGTTGTTATTCACGTTAAAGTTGCGGGCGGCTTCAGACAGCAGCGGCGCATCCACGGACTGGCCGGTAAATTCCAGCCGTAATAAAGGAATGCTTTCTGGCTTTGGCGCGACTGATAAACGTTGCGCATAATCTTCCGGGATATCCAGATGCAGCGTTGACTGGATGAACTGCTGTGCCAGAGGCGTTTTAGGATGAGAGAACACCTCACTCACCGTGTCCTGCTCAATCAACTGCCCCTGGCTAATAACGGCAACGCGATCGCAGATACGTTTTACTACATCCATTTCATGGGTAATTAACAGGATAGTGATGCCCAAACGACGGTTGATGTCTTTAAGCAGCTCCAGAATCGCTCTGGTAGTAGCCGGATCCAGCGCGCTGGTGGCTTCGTCGCACAAGAGGATTTTGGGATTGGTAGCCAGCGCACGAGCAATCGCCACGCGCTGTTTCTGGCCGCCGGACAGATTGGCTGGCCAGGCGTCATGCTTATCTGCCAGACCGACCAGTTCCAGTAATTCGCTAACCCGCGCGTTGATTTCCGTCCGCGAAAGCTTGCCCAACTCCAGCGGCAGAGCAACATTGCCCGCCACCGTACGGGAGTTAAGCAGATTAAAATGCTGGAATATCATGCCGATTTGACGTCGCGCCTGAGTCAGCTGGCTTTCTGAAAAAGCGGTTAACTCCTGATTGTCTACCAGTACGGTACCGGAAGTCGGGCGTTCAAGCAGATTTACACAGCGAATAAGCGTGCTCTTACCGGCACCAGACGAACCGATAACGCCATAGATTTGGCCGGCGGGCACTTCCAGACTGACGTCCGACAACGCGGTGATAGTGCGAGTGCCCTGTTGGAACACTTTGCTGATATTCTGAAGTTTTATCATTTTATTATCGTAATAAGGTTAGCCGTGGCAAATATTCGTCTGCATTTTCATACAGCGAGATGCGAGTGGATGGTAAGGCATCCAGACGTCTGAATCAATCGATGCACGCTTAAGGGCATTCTCTGGCGGAGCGCAAACGTGCGATACTGGTCTTAACATTTGTAGCAGGAGTTTCTACGTGACCAATAAAGTCCCAGCAATCTTTCTTGACCGTGACGGCACCATGAACGTCGATCACGGCTATGTGCATGAGATCGACAACTTCCAGTTTATCGACGGCGTCATTGAGGCAATGCGCAAACTTAAAAAAATGGGCTTCGCGCTGGTAATGGTAACCAACCAGTCCGGCATTGCTCGCGGCATCTTTACTGAAGATACCTTTATGCAGCTAACGGAATGGATGGACTGGTCGCTGGCCGATCGGGAAGTTGACCTGGATGGTATCTACTATTGCCCGCATCATCCGGAAGGAACGGTAGAAGAGTATCGCCAGGAGTGCGACTGCCGTAAACCTCAGCCGGGCATGTTGCTTTCGGCACAGAAGGAATTGAACATCGATATGGCCGCTTCTTATATGGTTGGCGACAAAATTGATGACATGCAGGCAGGCAAAGCGGCCGGGGTAGGTATAAAGGTATTAGTACGTAGCGGGAAAGCGGTTACGGAAGAGGGCGAAAATGCAGCAGATTGGGTGCTGGATAGCCTGGCTGACCTGCCTTCACGCATTAAAAAGCGCTAAAAAGCAGCGTTGCGCGCAAAATAGCAGCGAACGATAAAAAAGATTGTTTTTATGCTTGCCTTCCTGCGCTTCCTCCCTATAATGCGCCTCCATCGACACGGAACAACGGCTTACCGGCCGCCGGGTTGAGAGGTTCAGGAAGCTGAATCGCCGGAGAAAAACTTCTGAAAAAGAAGTTGACTCTGAAGGAGGAAAGCGTAAGATACGCCACCTCGCAGTAAGTCGCCACGGCGCTTACCGCAACGCTCTTTAACAATTTATCAGACAATCTGTGTGGGCACTCGCAGGAT
>Ga0153980_1000058_pt1 | contig 81539 bp, 73 predicted proteins | sample TSGA064MetaG_FD_104722 | JGI IMG/M metagenome (GOLD analysis project Ga0153980, IMG submission 104722) | Attine ant fungus gardens microbial communities from Georgia, USA - TSGA064 MetaG | ecosystem: Host-associated > Fungi > Mycelium > Unclassified | place: USA: Georgia, Magnolia Springs State... | reverse complement strand
TACCGGAACGGGCATCGGCTTTGGCGCAACGGTAAAAGGCAAGGCGGAAAAGGCGACGGAAGGCGAGCTGCTGGCGCAGGTCGAGCCGGAAGACCTGATCAAGTTCGGCCTGATCCCGGAATTCATCGGCCGTCTGCCGGTGGTGGCAACGCTGACCGAGCTGAGCGCCGAAGCGCTGATCCAGATCCTGCGCGAGCCGAAGAACGCGCTGATCAAGCAGTACCAGGCGCTGTTTAACCTGGAAGGCGTGGAGCTGGAGTTCCGCGAGGAAGCGCTGAAGGCGATAGCGGACAAGGCGATGTCGCGTAAAACCGGCGCGCGCGGTCTGCGTTCAATCGTGGAAGGTGCGCTGCTGGACACCATGTATGACCTGCCGTCGATGGATGACGTGGAAAAAGTGGTGATCGACGAGTCGGTGATAGCGGGCGAGTCAGAGCCGATGCTGATTTACGGCAAGGGCGATACGCAGCAGGCGTCTGGTGAATAAATAACCACATCATTCCAAACGGTTATCTCAAAAAAGGGAGAAATATTCTCCCTTTCACTTTTCTCTCGCACATAACGTTGAATGTCTTACATTCATCCCCATATACTCAACTACCTGTGGGTAAAACTGCATGCCTGACCATTGCGGTTCCCCTCACCCTGGCGGAAATTAAACTAAGAGAGAGCTCTATGAATCCTGAGCGTTCTGAACGCATTGAAATCCCTGTGTTGCCGTTGCGTGACGTAGTGGTTTATCCGCACATGGTAATTCCGTTGTTTGTAGGCCGTGAAAAATCAATTCGCTGCCTTGAAGCCGCCATGGATCATGACAAAAAGATCATGCTGGTCGCGCAGAAAGAGGCTTCAACGGATGAACCTGGCATTAACGATCTCTTCTCTGTAGGGACCGTAGCGTCAATTTTACAGATGCTGAAACTGCCTGACGGCACGGTAAAAGTGCTGGTTGAAGGTCTGCAGCGCGCGCATATCACCACGCTTGCCGATAACGGCGATCATTTTACCGCTCAGGCGGAATATCTGGCTTCGCCTGAGATTGACGAACGCGAGCAGGAAGTACTGGTCCGTACGGCGATCAATCAGTTTGAAGGCTATATCAAACTGAACAAAAAAATCCCGCCGGAAGTGCTGACCTCGCTGAACAGTATTGAAGACGCGGCGCGCCTTGCGGATACCGTGGCGGCCCACATGCCGCTGAAGCTGGCCGACAAGCAGTCCGTGCTGGAGATGTCCGACGTCAACGAGCGTCTGGAATATCTGATGGCGATGATGGAGTCGGAAATCGATCTGCTGCAGGTTGAAAAACGCATCCGCAACCGCGTTAAAAAGCAGATGGAAAAAAGCCAGCGCGAATACTATCTGAACGAACAGATGAAGGCGATTCAGAAAGAGCTGGGCGAAATGGACGATGCGCCTGACGAAAACGAAGCGCTGAAACGCAAAATCGACGCGGCGAAAATGCCGAAAGAAGCGCGTGAAAAAACCGAAGCCGAGCTGCAAAAGCTGAAGATGATGTCGCCAATGTCTGCGGAAGCCACCGTGGTACGCGGCTATATCGACTGGATGGTGCAGGTGCCGTGGAACGCGCGCAGCAAAGTGAAAAAAGACCTGGTTAAAGCGCAGGAAACGCTGGATACCGATCACTTTGGCCTGGAGCGGGTAAAAGACCGTATCCTGGAATATTTGGCCGTACAGAGCCGCGTCAGCAAAATCAAAGGGCCAATCCTGTGCCTGGTTGGGCCGCCAGGAGTGGGTAAAACCTCCCTGGGTCAGTCCATCGCGAAGGCGACCGGACGCAAATATGTGCGTATGGCGCTGGGTGGCGTACGTGATGAAGCGGAAATCCGTGGTCATCGCCGTACCTATATCGGTTCTATGCCGGGCAAGCTTATCCAGAAAATGGCCAAAGTTGGCGTGAAAAACCCGCTGTTCCTGCTGGATGAAATCGACAAAATGTCCTCGGATATGCGTGGCGATCCGGCTTCGGCGCTGCTGGAAGTGTTAGATCCCGAGCAGAACATCGCGTTCAACGACCATTATCTGGAAGTTGACTACGATCTGTCCGACGTGATGTTTGTCGCAACCTCTAACTCCATGAACATTCCGGCTCCGTTGCTGGACCGTATGGAAGTGATCAGGCTGTCGGGCTATACCGAAGATGAAAAGCTCAATATTGCCAAACAGCACCTGCTGTCCAAGCAGATTGAACGCAACGCGCTGAAAGCCAGCGAGTTGACGGTAGACGACAGCGCGATTGTCAGCATCATCCGTTACTACACGCGTGAAGCGGGCGTACGTAGCCTTGAGCGTGAACTGTCCAAGCTGTGCCGTAAAGCAGTGAAAACGCTGCTGATGGACAAGAGCGTCAGCCATATTGAAATTAACGCGGACAACCTGAAAGATTTCCTGGGCGTACAGCGTTATGACTATGGTCGCGCCGACAGCGAAAACCGCGTGGGTCAGGTAACGGGTCTGGCATGGACCGAAGTCGGCGGCGATCTGCTGACCATCGAAACCGCCTGCGTACCGGGTAAAGGCAAGCTGACCTATACCGGATCGTTGGGCGAAGTGATGCAGGAGTCTATCCAGGCCGCGCTGACCGTGGTACGCGCTCGCGCAGAGAAGCTGGGTATCAACGGCGACTTCTACGAGAAGCGTGACATCCACGTACACGTACCGGAAGGCGCGACGCCGAAAGATGGTCCAAGCGCCGGTATCGCTATGTGTACCGCACTGGTTTCTTGTCTGACCGGTAACCCGGTGCGCGCCGATGTGGCAATGACGGGTGAAATCACGCTGCGCGGTCAGGTTCTGCCAATTGGCGGCCTGAAAGAGAAGCTGCTGGCAGCTCATCGCGGCGGTATCAAAACCGTGCTGATCCCGGAAGAAAACAAGCGCGATCTGGAAGAAATTCCGGATAATGTGATTGCCGATCTGGATATCCACCCGGTTAAGCGCATTGAAGAAGTCCTGACGCTGGCACTGCAAAACGCGCCTTACGGCATGCAGGTTGCTACCGCTAAATAGTGATGTAAGACAAAAACACCCTAAATCCAGAGCTGGCAAACGAATTCGGACTTGCCAGCTTTTTTTTGTGCCGTTAATTTAGGGGGCTGTTAAGCCGGTGAAGGTTTGTACCAACCGTGCCTTTACGACTCAGCAAATGAAAACTGATACGCATTCGTTACGGAAAACACCGTCGGCGAAGCGAATAAAAATAGGGGATGATTGAGTGAATAAGTCACAGTTGATCGACAATATTGCTGCCAGTGCGGATATTTCTAAAGCGGCGGCAGGACGTGTATTAGATGCCTTCATTGAAGCGGTAACGGATTCACTGAAAGCAGGCGATGAAGTTGCGCTGGTAGGATTCGGTACTTTTTCCGTACGTGACCGCGCGGAGCGTACCGGACGCAATCCTCAGACCGGCAAAGAAATCACCATTCCAGCCGGTAAAGTACCGGGCTTCCGCGCCGGTAAAGCGCTGAAAGACGCGGTTAATTAACGGCATTTAGCGCAAATACTTCGGTGGAATGAGGATTGTCCTGACGTTCTCATGTACCATACGGGGCACATCAGCACAATGATGTGCCTTTTTTGTTTTAACGGTCGCGAGCCTGATACGCAGCGGCGTAGCGCGTCCCCGGGAAACGGGTCGCCAGCGCAAGGGTTTACATTCATTACACAGCGGAGTGTTGTCACACCATGATGGACAATTTACGCGCGGCGTCGAACCATGTCGTGCTCAAAATTATACTGGGTCTGATCATCCTGTCTTTTGTGTTGACCGGGGTGGGCAACTACCTGATCGGCGGCAACGGGGATTATGCAGCCAAAGTTAACGGACAAGAAATCAGCCGTGCACAGCTGGAAAGAGCGTTTGGCAATGAACGTTCGCGCCAGCAGGATATGTTAGGCGACCAGTTCTCTCAGCTGGCAAGCAATCCAGCCTATTTGCAGCAGATTCGTCAGCAGGCGCTTTCGCAGCTGATCGATGAGGCGCTGCTGGATCAATATGCAAAAAATCTGCATCTGGCCATCAGCGACGCGCAAATCAAGCAGGCTATCTTCAGCCAGCCAGCTTTCCAGACCAACGGCAAGTTTGATAATGCTAAATATCTGGCAATTATCAACCAGATGGGCATTACGGCCGACCAGTATGCTCAGGCACTGCGCAAGCAGATGACCACGCAGCAGCTGATCGCTTCCGTCACCGGCACCGACTTTATGCTGCCAGGCGAAACCGATTCGCTGGCCGCGCTGGTGTCTCAGGAGCGTCTGGTGCGTGAAGCGACTATCGACGTAGCGGCGCTGGCAGCGAAGCAGACCGTCAGCGACGAAGAAGTCAAAAACTACTACGAGCAGAACAAAAACAGCTTTATGGCACCTGAGCAGTTCCGCGTCAGCTACATCAAGCTGGATGCGGCTTCGCTGCAAAAAGACCCCAGCGAGAGCGACATCCAGAGCTGGTACGCCAGCCATCAGCAGGACTATACCCAGCCGCAACGCAGCCGTTTCAGCATCATTCAGACCAAAACCGAAGCGGATGCCAAAGCGGTGCTGGATGCTTTAAACAAGGGCAGTGATTTTGCCGCGCTGGCAAAAGAAAAGTCCATTGACCCTATCTCAGCCCGCAAAGGCGGCGATATGGGCTGGCTGGAGCCGGATACCACGCCGGACGAGCTGAAAGGCGCGGGCCTGACGCAGAAGGGCCAGCTGTCGGGCGTAATCAAATCTTCCGTTGGTTTTATCGTTGCCCGTCTGGACGATGTGCAGCCGCAGCAGATTAAACCGCTTGCCGCTGTGCATGATGAAATTGCCGCTAAGGTGAAGCATGAAACCGCTGTCGATGCTTACTATAAGCTGCAGCAAAAAGTCAGCGATGCCGCCAGCAACGATAACGAATCGCTGGCAAGTGCGGAAGAAGTGGCTGGCGTCAAAGCGGTGGAAACAGGCTGGTTCAGCCACGATGCACCGCCAGCCGAGCTGAACTTCCAGCCGGTTGAGCAGGCTATCTTTAACGGCGGCCTGCTGGGTGAAAATGGCGCGCCGGGCAGTAACTCTGACATCATCACCGTAGACGGCGACCGTGCTTTTGTTCTGCGCATCACCGCGCATAAACCTGAAGCGGTTAAGCCTCTGAATGAAGTCAACGCGGAGATCGTGGCGACGCTGAAAAACCAGAAGGCGCAGGCTCAGGCGAAGGCGCAGGCAGAAAAACTGCTGGCCGAGCTGAAAGCGGGCAAAGGCGATGAAGCGATGAAAGCTGCTGGCCTTAGCTTTGGCGCGCAGCAAACGCTGACCCGTGCGGGCCAGGACCAGCTGACCCAGACGGCGTTTACGCTGGCGCTGCCGGAAAAAGATAAGCCGGTGTATGGCGTGAGCGAAGACGGCAAAGGTAATGTTGTGGTACTGGCGCTGGATCAGGTTCGCCGCGGCACCATGCCGGACGCGCAGAAGAAGGCAATGGTTCAGGGCATTACGCAAAACAACGCGCAAATCGCCTTTGAAGCCTTGCTGAGCAATCTGCGTAAGGAAGCCAAAATCAAGTACGGCGCAGCGGCGCAGGCGCAATAAGCCTCGCAAAAATTCTGCAACCCGTTGCAAACTCAAAGGCCGCTTATGCGGCCTTTTCCATTTCTGTAATCTGCCGTTTGTCGTGACTAAAAGCCGGGCGTAGGCTGAGCCTGCTGTCAAACACATGGAGGAGAACAGCATGCAAAACAAACTACTGGCTTTAGGTTTTACCCTGTTACTGGGGGGCGCTTCGCCGCTTTATGCCGATCCGGCTGTCGATAACGTCAGCGCGCCGCAGGCGAGCACGCAAAAAGCTGCCGCGTCGCAAGAACAGGTGAGCATTAACCATGCGACGGCCGAAGAGCTTAGCGCCGTTATGAACGGCGTTGGAATAAAAAAAGCGCAGGCCATTATCAGCTACCGTGAGCAATATGGCCCTTTTACCCAAATAGAGCAGCTGAAAGAGGTACCGGGGATAGGCAACGCGCTGGTAGAGCGCAATCTTCCACGGCTGAAGCTGTAACGTGTGGCCAACGCGCTATACCCGGTTGCGGAAGCCGTAACGTATCGTAGCTGAAGCGCTATGCCATACAGCTGAAGCTTTAATGTGTCATGGCCAACGCGCTATACCCGGTTGCGGAAGCCGTAACGTACCGTAGCTGAAGCGCTATGCCATACAGCTGAAGCTTTAATGTGTCATGGCCAACGCGCTGTACCCGGTTGCGGAGGCCTTAACGTACCATAGTTAAAGCGCTATAAAGCTTTAATGTGTCATGGCCAAAACGCTATACCCGGTTGCGGAAGCCGTAACGTACCGTAGCTGAAGCGCTATGCCATACAGCTGAAGCTTTAATGTGTCATGGCCAAAGCGCTATACCTGATTACGCAAGCCGTACGTATGCAGTAAAACCGTCACGCTGCATGGCGGAAACTGTGATGAAGTTCGCGGGCTCCTTTTCCGGCAGTTTGCGTAGCGTGACGGGCTGCTATTCTGTAAGAGGTCATACCAGTGGGTATGGCCTTTTTTTCAGAGGCAGGCTATGGAAACAACAATTAAAGTTCGCGGTTATCACCTGGATGTCTATCAGCACGTCAATAACGCCCGCTACCTGGAATTTCTTGAGGAAGCACGCTGGGCCTGGCTGGAAAGAATGGAGGCTTTTCACTGGATGAATAACAACCGGCTGGCCTTTGTGGTGGTTAATATCAATATTAACTATCGCCGACCGGCCGTACTGGGCGATCTGCTGGCCATCAACAGCCAGCTGTTACAACTGGGCGGGAAAAGTGGGGTAATAGGCCAGACGGTCACGCTACAGCCGACTGGCGAAGCCATTGCTGACGCTACGCTGACCTTTGTCTGCATCGATCTGCGCACGAAAAAAGCGCAGCCGATGACGGGAGAGCTGGAGCAGAAGATGCGGCAGATGCTGGTGGAATAAGCCCACGGTGACTGATGCCGCTGCTGTCGTCCGTGGTGCGATAAGCCACGGTGACTGATGCCGCTGCTGTCGACCGTGGCGCAATAAGCCAACGGTGACTGATGCCGCTGCTGTCGTCCGTGGTGCGATAAGCCCACGACGACGGTAGCTATTTGGTTAGCGCAGGCCGGTTTTGCGCTGCATCTCCTGCATAACGGCCGTGCTGTCAGACTGATAGTCCCGCAGGCCGTTAGCACGCAGATGACAGGCGGCGCAGTCGCCGCAGCCATCGCCTTTAATGCCGTTGTAGCAGGTCAGGGTCTCGCTGCGTACCAGCGCCAGCTGCTGCCAGTAGTCCGCCAGCGCCCAGGTTTCAGCTTTGTTCAGCCACATCAGCGGCGTTTCAAAACGGACAGGTCGCGCCATGCCCAGCTCGACGGCATGGTTCAACGCTTTGACAAACTCGTCGCGACAGTCGGGATAGCCAGAAAAATCGGTTTCACAAACGCCGGTAATCACCGCTTCGGCTTCTACCTGATAAGCGTAAACAGAAGCCAGCGTCAGAAAAAGAATATTACGGCCGGGCACAAAGGTGCTGGGCAGGCCGCTGGCATCAGGATCGTAGGCCGGAACGGGAATGCTGTCGCGGGTCAGGCTGCTGACGGCCAGCTCGTTCAGTAGCGTTACGTCCAGCACCTTGTGCGCTCGTGCGCCGAGAGACTGCGACAGCACCCGAGCCGTGTCGATTTCCGCGCGGTGGCGCTGGCCATAGTCAAACGTCAGGCAATGGACCTCGTCATACTGGTGTAATGCCTGGATCAGGCAGGTGGTAGAATCCTGGCCGCCGCTGAAAACCACTACTGCACGTTTCATATGTTTACCTCATTAATCTGTTGTGCGATATGGTACTGCCTGCCCGGCCAGAAAGGTAGTCTTGCCGGGTGCCACCGTTTCGTCCTGCGGCAGCATAAGACCAGTGCGTTTATTTTCGCCGTTTTAAGGTATAAGGCATTAAGGGGAAAAAATTTAGTTTATTCACTGTAAAGTAGTAACTTAATAGAAATTTCTGCTACAAAATTCTGCCGCAACAGATAAAAAGTATGTTGAACGCCTGCGTTTAAGGTAACGGGGCTGTATGCTATTGATACAAACGCCAGCGGTAAGCGGGTATTTTACAACCACGCCTTGCTGGAAAGGCTTGAAAAGGCTGGAAGAGGAAAGCTATATTCGCGCCCGTGTCGTTTTACCACAGGGCTGGCTGACAGCATTATTGCCCGGTTACGCTGCAAAGATAAAAACACCGAGCTCTTCTGTCAGCATCTGGCCAGCCTGGCGCCGGCCTGAACAAGATAGCCGCTTTTATTGCGGAAGAGATAAATAGACTGGCGCTCCTGTTCAGGTAAAGCGCCTGCCCAAACTTAACCAGGACGTTTATTGTGCGACTTTTTAGCCAATTGAGCTGGTACTTTTTACGCGAGTGGCGACGCTACCTTGGGGCCGTTTTTCTGCTGATCGTCATTGCCATCCTGCAGCTTCTGCCGCCGAAAATAGTCGGGACCGTCGTTGATGGCATCTCCCATCAGCAAATGAGCGGGCCACGCCTGATGATGTGGATTGGCGTAATGCTGCTGACGGCCGTGGTGGTCTACCTGCTGCGCTATGTCTGGCGCGTGCTGCTGTTCGGGGCTTCTTATCAGCTGGCCGTCGAGCTTCGCCAGGATTTTTACCGCCAGCTTAGCCGCCAGCATCCTGAATTTTATCTGCGGCATCGTACCGGGGATCTCATTGCCCGCGCCACCAATGACGTGGACCGCGTCGTTTTTGCTGCCGGAGAGGGCGTACTGACGCTGGTTGATTCACTGGTGATGGGGCTGGCGGTACTGATAGTGATGAGCACCCAGATTAGCTGGCAGCTAACGCTGCTGGCGCTGCTGCCGATGCCGGTTATGGCTATCGTCATCAAACGTTATGGTGACCAGCTGCATCACCGGTTTAAGGATGCTCAGGCCGCGTTTTCCTCCCTTAACGACCGCACGCAGGAGAGCCTGACCAGTATCCGCATGATCAAGGCGTTTGGCCTGGAAAACCATCAGTCCGCTCAGTTTGCTGATATCGCACGCGATACCGGACAAAAAAACCTGCGCGTGGCCCGCATCGATGCCCGTTTCGATCCCACTATCTATATTGCCATTGGCTTATCGAACCTGCTGGCGATTGGCGGCGGCAGCTGGCTGGTCTGGCACGGCAACATGACGCTGGGCCAGCTGACCAGCTTTGTTATGTACCTGGGGCTGATGATCTGGCCCATGCTGGCCCTTGCCTGGATGTTTAATATCGTCGAGCGCGGCAGTGCGGCCTGGAGCCGTATCCGCGCGCTGCTGTCTGAAGCACCCGCCGTTGAGGATGGCAGCAAAACGCTGCCGGAAGAGCGCGGGCAGCTGCAAATCGCCATTCGTGAGTTCTGCTATCCCGGTGCGCAACAGCCTTCGCTACGGCACGTTAACGTTAATCTTAAGCCCGGCCAGATGCTGGGACTGTGCGGCCCAACGGGATCCGGGAAAAGCACGTTGCTGAGCCTGATCCAGCGCCACTTTGATATTGCGCAGGGCGATATTCGCTATCACGGTATTCCCCTTACGCAGCTGCGGCTGGACAGCTGGCGCAGCCGGATGGCCGTGGTCAGCCAGACGCCGTTTTTGTTTTCCGATACCGTAGCGAACAATATTGCGCTCGGGCGTCCTGCGGCCCAGCAAAGCGATATTGAAAAAGCGGCAAGGCTGGCCAATGTCCATGAAGATATACTGCGGCTGCCGCAGGGCTACGAGACGGAAGTGGGCGAGCGCGGCGTGATGCTTTCCGGCGGCCAGAAGCAGCGTATTTCGATAGCCAGGGCTTTGTTACTGAACGCCGAGATTTTGATTCTGGACGATGCGCTTTCAGCGGTTGATGGGCGTACGGAGCACCAGATTTTGCATAATTTAAGGAAATGGGGCGCGGGCAGAACCGTGATTATCAGCGCCCATCGCCTCTCTGCGCTAACGGAAGCCAGCGAGATCCTGGTGATGCAACAGGGGACGGTGGCGCAGCGCGGCCAGCACGGCGCGCTGCTGGAACAGCAAGGCTGGTATCAGGATATGTATCGTTACCAGCAGCTGGAAGCCGCACTGGACGAGGATGATATTGAGAAAGGGGTACCGCATGGCGAATCTTAATCAGCTCTGGCCGACGCTCAGGCGTCTGCTGAGCTATGGCTCGCCGTGGCGTAAGTCGCTTGGTCTGGCGGTACTGCTGCTGTGGATAGCCGCCGCGGCTGAAGTGCTCGGGCCGGTACTGGTCAGCTATTTTATTGACAATATGGTGGCTAAACACCATATGCCGTTTGGCCTGGTCGCTGGCCTGGCGGTAAGTTTCATTCTGCTGCAGGCGCTGGCTGCTGCGCTGCACTACTGGCAGGCGTTGCTATTTAACGAAGCTGCCGTTGGCGTCGTGCAGCGCTTGCGTACGGACGTAATGGACGCCGCGCTACGCCAGCCGCTTGGCGCTTTTGATACCCAGCCGGTTGGGCAAATTATCTCACGCGTGACCAACGATACCGAGGTGGTCCGCGATCTTTACGTTACCGTTGTGGCAACGGTACTGCGCAGCGCGGCGCTGATTGGCGCAATGCTGGTGGCAATGTTTAGCCTGGACTGGCGTATGGCGCTGGTTGCCATCACTATTTTTCCGGCCGTCATAGCCGTAATGCTGATTTACCAACGCTACAGCACGCCGATTGTACGGCGCGTGCGCAGCTATCTGGCCGATATCAATAACGGCTTCAACGAAGTCATTAACGGCATGAGCGTTATCCAACAGTTTCGCCAGCAGGCGCGCTTCGGCGAACGGATGAACGAGGCCAGCCGCTCGCACTATCTGGCCAGAATGGAAACGCTGCGGCTGGATGGCTTCCTCCTGCGACCGCTCCTCAGCCTTTTTTCCGCGCTGATCCTTTGTGGGTTAATGATGCTGTTTGGCTTTTCCGCTAACGGCACGTTCGAAGTAGGCGTGCTGTACGCTTTTATCAGCTATCTTGGCAGGCTGAACGAGCCTCTGATTGAGCTCACTACGCAGCAATCAATGTTGCAGCAGGCGGTCGTCGCTGGCGAACGTATTTTCGAACTGATGGATGCGCCTCGCCAGCGCTACGGACAGGATATCCGGCCGCTGGCATCCGGGCGTATTACCATCGATAACCTGAGCTTCGCCTACCGTGGCGATCGTAACGTGCTTACCGATATTACTCTGGAAGTGCCTTCGCGTAGCTTCGTCGCGCTGGTCGGGCACACCGGCAGCGGCAAAAGCACGCTGGCTAATCTGCTGATGGGCTACTATCCAGTGAGTAAGGGAGAGATCAGGCTGGACGACAGGCCGCTGGCTTCGCTTAGCCACAGCGTGCTGCGTCAGGGCGTAGCGATGGTACAGCAGGATCCTGTGGTGCTGGCAGATACGTTTTTTGCGAACGTCGCGCTGGGGCGGGAGATTAGCGAAGAAGCCGTCTGGCAGGCGCTGGAGACGGTACAGCTGGCGGGGCTGGCGCGCTCGCTGTCAGCAGGGATTTATACCCGCCTTGGGGAACAGGGAAACAACCTTTCCGTTGGGCAAAAGCAGCTGTTGGCGATGGCTCGCGTCCTGGTGGCCTCGCCGCAGATCCTGATCCTTGATGAAGCGACGGCCAACATAGATTCCGGCACCGAGCAGGCCATTCAGAAAGCGCTACAGGCGGTGCGTAAACAGACCACGCTGGTGGTCATTGCGCATCGGCTTTCAACGATTACCGAAGCTGACACCATTCTGGTGCTGCATCGTGGGCAGGCAGCAGAGCAGGGTAACCATCAGCAGCTGCTTGAGAAGAAGGGACGCTACTGGCAGATGTATCAGCTACAGCTGGTGGGTGAGGAGCTCGAGGAAGCGTAATGCCAGCGCTGGCCGCTTCGCTGCACTAAAAGCAGGCGGCCATCAGAAAAGAAACGGCGTTTTGCACAACGCTGACGCGCGACGCACCTTTATGGTGCGTTTTTTTTATGCGCTATGCTCAATGGGTCAAGCCGCGCGGTTTATTACAGCCTTGCGTACGCGCCGCCCGTTCATTTTACGGCCTGTCACGCCGCTTTTATATTTATGGCACAGCCTTTGCTTTAATCACTTCGTGTAGGGTGGAACAACCGTTTTCTTTGCCTGGAGGGGATCGTATGAAGCTGGTTACCGTGGTAATCAAACCGTTTAAATTAGAAGATGTGCGAGAAGCACTCTCTTCTATTGGCATTCAGGGATTGACCGTAACTGAAGTTAAAGGGTTTGGTCGCCAGAAAGGCCATGCCGAGCTTTACCGCGGCGCTGAGTACAGCGTGAACTTCCTGCCAAAAGTCAAAATCGATATCGCCATCGCCGACGATCAGCTGGATGAAGTAGTTGATGTCATTAGCAAAGCTGCCTACACCGGCAAAATTGGCGACGGTAAAATTTTTGTCGCTGAACTGCAGCGGGTTATCCGGATTCGCACGGGCGAAACGGACGAAGCCGCACTGTAATCTCCAGGCTACGAATTGTGATGGGATGGAATAAATGAAAAAAATGACTAAGTTTGGCCTTGCCAGCTTCTGCCTGTTACCTTCGCTTGCGATGGCGGCGACCCCGGCCGTGGCGGATAAAGCGGATAACGCCTTTATGATGATTTGCACCGCTCTGGTGCTGTTTATGACCCTACCCGGCATCGCGCTTTTTTACGGCGGATTAATCCGCGCTAAAAACGTTCTCTCTATGCTAACCCAGGTTTCGGTGACTTTTGCGATGGTTTGCGTCCTCTGGATGCTATACGGCTACTCGCTGGCATTCAGTGCAGGTAACGCCTTTTTTGGCGATTTCAGCATGGCGATGTTAAAAAATATTCAGCTAACCGCGCTGGTCGGCACGTTTTATCAATATATCCACGTTTCTTTCCAGGCTTCTTTTGCCTGTATCACCGTGGGGCTTATCGTCGGCGCGCTTGCTGAACGTATTCGCTTCTCGGCGGTACTGATTTTTGTGGCAATCTGGGTCACTTTTTCTTACCTGCCGATTGCCCACATGGTCTGGTCTGGCGGTCTGCTGGCGCAGGATGGCGCGCTGGACTTCGCGGGCGGAACGGTTGTGCACATCAACGCGGCCGTTGCCGGTCTGGTGGGCGCTTACATGATCGGCAAGCGTGCCGGTTTCGGCAAAGAAGCTTTTAAACCACATAACCTGCCTATGGTCTTTACCGGTACGGCAATCCTGTATGTGGGCTGGTTTGGCTTTAACGCTGGTTCAGCCAGCGCAGCAAACGAAATTGCGGCGCTGGCCTTTTTAAATACCGTTATGGCGACGGCTGGTGCGATGCTCAGCTGGACCTTCGGCGAGTGGGCGCTGCGCGGCAAGCCTTCGCTGCTGGGCGTTTGCTCTGGCGCTATTGCAGGTCTGGTTGCTATCACTCCGGCCTGCGGCTACGTTGGCGTAGGCGGCGCGCTGGTAATTGGTCTTATTGGCGGCCTGGCAGGATTGTGGGGCGTGACGGTACTGAAAAAATGGCTGCGCGTTGATGACCCTTGTGATGTATTCGGCGTGCACGGCGTCTGCGGTATTGTTGGCTGTATTCTTACCGGTATCTTTGCTTCCTCTTCGCTGGGCGGCGTCGGCTACGCTTCTGGCGTCACCATGGGGCATCAGGTTTGGGTGCAGCTTTACAGCGTAGGCATCACCATTGTCTGGACTGGCGTCGTTGCTTTTGTCGGCTTTAAAGTAGCAGATATGACGGTAGGACTGCGCGTTCCGGAAGATCACGAGCGCGAGGGGCTGGACGTTAACAGCCACGGCGAGAACGCCTATAACCAGTAACAGGCAAACGGCTCCGTTCAGGAGCCGTTTCTTTATGCCGCTACTGACGTAATCGTATGACGCCTTCCTGCACCGTAGACGCTACCAGCACGCCTTCCTGAGTATAAAACTCTCCGCGCACAAAACCTCTGGCACTGGATGCAGAAGTACTTTCCACGCTGTACAGCAACCACTGGTTCAGATCGAAAGGGCGGTGGAACCACATTGAATGATCGATAGTGGCAACCTGCATGCCAGGCTCCAGAAAACCTTTACCGTGCGGCTGTAACGCAACGGGTAAGAAGTTGAAATCGGAAGCGTAACCCAGCAGATACTGATGAATACGTTTATCATCCGGCATTGGACCGTTAGCGCGGATCCAGACGTGGCGCGCCGGTTCATCAACGTGCCCCTTCAGCGGATTGTGAAACTTGACCGGACGGATTTCGAAAGGTTTTTCCGACAGAAACTTTTCTCGCGCTTTTTCGGGAATAAAGTGTGAAAGCTGTTTAGCAATTTCACCTTCTGCCGGCAGGTTATCCGGCCCTGCGACCTGCGGCATTGGTTTTTGATGTTCAAAGCCGCTCTCAGGAGCCTGGAAAGAGGCCGTCATATAGAAAATAGGGTGACCGTTTTGTATCGCGCTGACCCGGCGTGCGCTAAAACTCTGGCCATCACGGAGCGTTTCTACATCATAAATAATGGCTTTCTGGCTGTCGCCAGGCCGTAAAAAATAGCTGTGGAAAGAGTGAATGATGCGTTCAGCGGGAACGGTCTGCTTGGCGGCGTAGAGTGCCTGGCCAACAACCTGACCGCCAAATACCTGGCGCAGGCCCAGGTCTTCACTCTGACCGCGAAACAAACCTTCTTCCAGTTTTTCCAGATTCAATAAATTTAACAGGTCATGTAGTGCCTGACTCATTGCGGCTTCCTCAGTGAACGAACTTATTTCAGTTTGCGAAACCAGGTACGCTGTCGTCAACGTTCCGGCAAAATATTCTGCCCCTTTAATGACTTGTTATCCTGCCCGGAGGCGAAAATCGCTAACCTGTGCCAGACTTAGGGCTTACGAGACAGCTTTTCTCTGTCTCTTTCGGTTAAGTCATCACTTTGGCATTGATCATAAGGAGAATAAATCAATGAAATTTTGGCCTGTACTGACCGGCGCCGCTCTGGCGGTTGCGCTTTCCGGATGTGCTGATAAAGGTAGAGATGTGCCAACAGCAACGCTGGCTTCAAAAGTAGCGGGGGAATCCACCACGCTTCGTCAGCCGAACGTCAGCGGATCTGTTTATATTCGTCAGAAAATTATGCTGCCGCCAAAAGCCTCGTTAACCGTAACGCTCTCCGATGCTTCCGTGGCTAACGCGCCGTCTAAAGTTATTTCCCAACGCGTGGTATTGACCGACGGCAAACAGGCACCTTTCAGGTTTATCCTGCCGTTTAATCCAGCAGATATCCAGCCAAACGCCCGCATTCTGCTGAGTGCTGCCGTAGTGGTGGATGGCAAAGTGGTTATGAATACCGAATCGGTTAAAACCGTTATTACTGACGGAGGAACAAAGCAGGACCTGACGCTGGTTCCTGTGGTTTCAACGCCGTTACCAACGTTGCCAGGCCCGGCAACGACGCTGCCTTCGACTTCACCTACCCAGGTTAGTCCGTCGTCATCGGTTCCTGCGCCAACTTCGCTGTAATCGTTGCTTACCGCCCCTGCCGGGGCGGTTTATCCCTGCCAGCGATAGCGTTCAAGCGCGATTTTTCCGCTGCTGTCGACCTCGACGCCCTCAGCCAGCAGAGCATTACGCTGTCGATCCAGATCGCTACCTTTTAGCGAGATTTCACCAGAACGATTAATTACCCGATGCCAGGGTAGACGGCTTCCTGCGGGCAATCTTTTTAGCACGCCGCCAACCTGACGTGCCGCACGTGGCGATCCTGCAAGGCGAGCCACATCGCCATAGGTAGTTACTTTCCCGGTGGGGATAGCGGCCACAATCTGCCAGATCCGCTGTTGAAAGGTATCTTGTTCAGTCACGAGTGCTCCTTTGCCTGCCATACAGTAGCCCGAAGCAGCCGGAAGCGGAAATGAATGCCTGCAAAAAGTGCAGTAAAAAGGGAGCGGGGCGGTAAAAAAACGGGTTTTGTGCAAGAAAACAACGGTCGTCCGCCCTGGGGTTGCAATTGCCGGGGGGTTCATTGATAATGCCCTCGCTCCATAACATGGAGCCGTCAATGGGGGCCCGGTTGGTTCTCCCGCAACGCTAACTTGTGAACTCGGTCAGATCCGGAAGGAAGCAGCCGCAGCAGGTGACGCGTGTGCCGGGATGTAGCTGGCAGGGCCCCCACCCAATTCTTCCCGTGAATCCCCTGCCGCTCTCATTAAATTAACGTACGAACTTCCAGACAGAAACCGGTACTTTATCGTAAAGCTTATTCATCGTCAGCTCAGCCAGGCGATGGTCAGCAGCAGAATAAAAGACCGCCAGTTCATTATCAGATAATTCGTATTTATTTTTTTCGATAACGCGTTCGAGCGTGTCAATTGAACGGCATCGTCTTAAACGCATCAGATAATCAGTTTTAGTCAGAAGTTTATCTGTCATTATTAAACCATTGAGAAAATAAAAGTTACTAAAATGAATGGCTTGCTTGTGCGGTGACAACAGCACATTCCTCTATGAAAACATTGAAGAGCCGTTTGGCTGATTTTTGCCAGCGATGAAGATCCTGAACGTTAATGCCGTAATTACTAAACAGCATGAACGTATCATCCAGATATTCATCAATCTGGCTAATCAGGTCGCTATCTTCAATATGCTTGATTTTGTAATTCATGGTAAAAGCAGCAATATGCTCGATAAGGTCATTGAGCTGCAGGTTAATTGCTGAAGTAGGATCGTTGACCCAGCCGTGGTGGCTGTCACCTAACGTGGCCAGACTTTCATCATACAGGTTTTCACACAAAAATTTCAGCTGGGCAATATCATGCCTTTTCGGTGAGTATTCGTCCATCTTTTTCCCCTCCATAGCGAGTGAAAAATGGTATGTCACGGGCTTTCCAGCCGTGACGAGCCAGGAAGTGATGCTGAATTTCGTTCAGACAGTATAAATAAAGACGATCCTTTTAAGCGCTATATTTAATGCTATTACTTAAAACTAGAGTTCATCGGCAGCGGTTGCTTGTTCAGTGTCGATAAAGTCAAAAATTAATGCACCATGTTGATGCACAAAATTTACCGACTGGACGGTTGTTTCATCCGCATCTATATCCAGACAGGCATTAAAGACGTTCCAGCGAAAGCTATAAGTCATCTTGTAGCCTGACTCACTCATTTGTTCAACAGAAATAATTTTTAAAGTTTCGGGAACATATCGCGCATTTTGTGAATACCATAACAGAGAGCCGGTTAGCTCATCTTCTATTTCAGGCAGGCTCTGCTGAATAATAGCAATCAGCTCGCTGCTGCTTGCTGCATTAACGGCAGAAGAGACGGTAATACTTTTGCGCATTTTTTCTCCACTGGGTTAATAATTACTTATAAAGATCATCGGCACTAATAGAGAAATAATCAAGGTGCTGAAAATGATAAATAACTATCTTAATGATTTATCAGTTAATTATTTTAGTAGAGAAAACCTTTTTCTGCGACAGTAAAACCCTTTTAAGTTGAATTATTTTTATATAACACCTTATCGCTTCGTTAAGTCTCTTCTGAAATAATCCGATACATTTTTATCCTGCGCCGCTTCAGCAGACGTCATATGCTAGTGTTATGTTATAACATAATAGATATCACGCTTATGGCTTTTCCGCATTTTGCCTCACGGCATACGCTGTTTACTCACTCGGCCGGTGCCCGTCTTCTGTTAGCGACAGTGGCCACGCTTTTGCTCTGCGCCTCTACTTATTGGGCAATATCCTGATGATAAATATGGTTAATTTAGAGGCGGGTTATCAGGGGCGCGCCGTCACCCCCTTATTGAATGGCGTTTTCCACCAGGGTTCGATGACCGCTTTGGTTGGCGCTAACGGCTGCGGCAAATCTACGTTTCTCAAAACGCTGGCCGGGCTGCTTCCGCCCGTAGCAGGCCATATTACGCCAGCCCGCTCGCAGCTGGATATGGCCTGGCTTCCGCAACAGTCGGAAATTGAAAAAAACTTTCCGCTTAGCGTCTTTGATCTGGTAGCCATGGGCTGCTGGCGCCAGTGCGGGTGGTTCGGCGGGATCACCCGTCAGATGAGGCAAAAAATCATAGCGGCGCTGCATCAGGTCAATATGCAGGATTTCGCCACAGCGCAGCCTGCCACGCTTTCCGGCGGCCAGCTTCAGCGCGTGTTGTTTGCCAGATTGCTGGTACAGGATGCTTTGCTTTTGCTGTTGGACGAGCCTTTTACCGGCATCGATACCGCGACCACCGAACTTCTGCTTGCGCTACTGACTGCAAGACACCGGGCAGGTTGCACCATGATTGTGGTGCTACACGATAAGACTATGGTCGATCGGTTTTTCCCACAAACTCTGCGATTCACTACAGATTGTGCAGAATGGTCAGAAAATAATCCTCAGATAATGAAGCGGGAGTCAGCATGATCCAGGCGCTTATCCATCCTTTTATTGAATTCGGTTTTATGCGCCGCGCGCTGGTGGCATGCGTAGCACTCTCGCTCAGCGCTACGCCGCTTGGCGTATTTCTTCTGTTGCGCAGGATGAGCCTGGTAGGCGATGCGCTTTCCCATGCGGTTCTGCCCGGTGCCGCCATTGGCTACCTTATTTCCGGGCTTTCGCTGGTGGCTATGGGCGTGGGCGGCGTGATTGCTGGTTTGACCGTCGCTTTACTTTCCGGTGCGGTAAGCCGCTATACGCCGCTGCGTGAAGATGCCAGCTTTGCCGGATTTTATCTGGGATCGCTGGCGCTGGGCGTCACGCTGGTTTCGCTACGCGGCTCCAGCGTCGATCTGCTCCACGTCCTGTTTGGCTCTTTACTGGCCGTAGATAACCCGTCAATTCTGCTGGTCAGCGCTATCTCTTCCGTGACGTTGCTGGCGCTGGCGCTGATTTATCGTCCGCTGGTTATCGATGCTTTCGATCCCACCTTTTTACGCGCGCAAAACCGCTGGACTGCGCCGCTGGTACACGGCGTTTTTTTGGTACTGGTCGTCACCAACCTGGTGGCGGGTTTCCAGGTCCTGGGCACGCTGATGTGCGTGGGCCTGATGATGTTACCGGCAGCGGCGGCACGTTTCTGGCGTCAGGAACTGCCAGGGATGATCGCCTCTGCCATCATCCTGGCACTGATTGCCAGCCTTAGCGGGCTTACGGCTTCTTTCTATTTAGCGTTGCCTGCTGGCCCGGCCGTGGTGCTCTGCGCCGCTATTCTGTTTTTCATCTCGATTTTAATGGGGCCGTGCGGCGGTATTCTGCGCGCGCGTCCTTTTCTTGTTGGTAAGGAGAAAGTATGAAGAAGTTACCTGTTGTACTGGCACTGGCAACGCTGTGTGCAACGCCGCTGGCAATGGCAAAGACCCTGGATACGGTAGCCAGTTTTACCGTGCTGGCTGATATCGTCAAACAGATAGGCGGCGACCGTGTGCATGTGAAAAGCCTGGTAGGGCCAAATGGCGATCCGCACAGCTTTGAGCCTACGCCGCAGGATAGCGAGGCGCTGGCAAAGGCAGATGTCGTTTTTGTCAGCGGCCTGGGTCTGGAAGGCTGGATGGATCGCCTGATTTCAGCGTCATCCTATAAAGGTGAGGTAGTAGTAGCCTCTAAAGGTATTACCACGCGTTCAATGGAAGAAGACGGTAAAAGAATTACCGATCCGCACGCCTGGAACAGCATGAAAAACGGCGAAACCTACGCGACTAACGTAATGAACGCCCTGATTGCGGCCGATCCACAGGATGCCGCTTTATTTCGCCAGCGCGGTGCGGCCTACCTGAGCCAGCTACAAAAACAGGATAAGTGGGCGGCAGACAGCTTTGCCGCGATACCGGCGGCTAAGCGGAAAGTGCTGACCAGCCACGACGCGTTCGGCTATTTTGGTCAGCGCTACGGCGTGACTTTTATGTCGCCAGTCGGCTTTTCTACCGAGTCCGAAGCCAGCGCTTCAGATGTTGCCGGACTGATTACCCAGTTAAAAAACGAGCATATCCACAGCTATTTTATTGAAAATCAGACCGATCCACGTCTGGTTAAACAGATTGCATCGGCGACAGGCGCGCAGCCGGGTGGCGAACTCTATCCAGAGGCGCTGACGGAGAAAGGCGGCGTGGCCGATACCTATATCACCGCCTTCCGCCATAACGTAACGGCCATGCTTAACAGCATGAAATAATAGAAAAGGCGGACCATTGCTGGTCCGCCTGAGGTCTTTGATAAACGTTTCAGGCCTCGTTCAGGCCAGTAAAGAGCTGTAAAGGCTGAGCGGAACACAGACACGCCGTAAATCCATCCATGGAGGCTCGTTTGGCACGTCCTGGACCTGCTATCGCTTTTTCTTGCCGCCCTGTACGGCCTTAAAGCGCGGATTACTTTTACAGATAACAAATACGCGCCCGTGGCGGCGCACGATTTTACAATCTTTATGGCGTTTTCTGGCAGAAGCCAGGGAGTTAAGTACCTGCATGGACTTTCCTTATTTAAAAAAGCGGCCAAAACGCTGGTTGAAGCGATGTGCGCTACCTTCCTTAGCAAACTCTTTCTGCTTGCCGGTGTAGTAAGGATGCGAGGCGGAAGAAACATCCAGTACGACGTAAGGCATGGTTTTACCATCAAGCTCAATGGTGCGATCTGTTTTGATGGTAGAGCCCACGATAAACCAGCTGTCGGCGCTGGTGTCGTGGAAAGCAACGGGACGGTAGGCCGGATGGATATCCTGTTTCATAAAGCACTCCAGATATTGTTACGTTATAACATAACAACAAGTATGCTCGGCGCGTGACGAAAATGCAATGATAAAAGTTAAAGCCGTATTTACCGTGTAACGGCACGGGCCGGTTAAAAGGCAGCCTGAAAAAAGGGACAGAAGCGATATCAGCAGGTAAGGGGACGAAACGCGACGGGATGTATACAGGAAGAAGCTGAAGCGACAGCCATAAATACAGACAGGGGAGGGGTTAATAAACGGATGATGCAGCAGATAAAAAAAGAGGCCGCGCTGGCGGCCTCCTGATAAAGCTGAATGCTTAATTAATGGTTCTGTACATCGTGCGGTTCCAGATCTTCCTTGTGTTTACTGAAGCGGCGGCGAACCACCACAAAGAACACGGGTACAAAGAAGATGGCCAGAATAGTCGCTGTCACCATACCGCCCATTACCCCTGTACCTACCGCATTCTGCGCACCGGAACCTGCACCGGTACTGATTGCCAGCGGCAGTACGCCAAGGATAAAGGCCAGCGAGGTCATCAGGATAGGACGAAGACGCATACGTACCGCTTCCAGCGTCGCCTCTATCAGCCCCTTGCCCTCTTTCTCCATCAGATCTTTGGCAAATTCGACGATAAGTATCGCGTTCTTCGCCGACAGACCGATGGTGGTCAACAGCCCAACCACAAAGTACACGTCGTTACTCAGACCGCGCACGGTAGTAAAGAGCAGTGCGCCAATAACGCCCAGCGGTACTACCAGCATGACCGAGAAAGGTATCGACCAGCTTTCATACAGCGCGGCCAGACACAGGAACACCACAATCAGCGAGATTGCGTACAGCGCCGGAGCCTGGTTGCCGGAGAGGCGTTCCTGATAGGACATGCCCGTCCACTCGTAGCCGATGCCCTGAGGCAGTTTGGCAGCCAGCTGTTCCATCAGGTTCATGGCGTCGCCGGAACTCTTACCCGGTGCGGCCTGACCCAGGATTTCCATCGACGGCAGACCGTTATAACGCTCCAGACGCGGTGAACCATACTGCCACTTCGCGCTGGCGAAGGAGGAGAACGGCACCATTTCACCGTTGGATGCGCGAACGTACCACTTATCGATATCGCTCGGCAGCATACGGGAGTCCGCTTTGCCCATGACGTAAACTTTCTTCACGCGACCACGGTCGATAAAGTCGTTAACGTAAGAGCCGCCCCAGGCCGCGCCCAGCGTGGTGTTAATATCAGAAATAGAAACGCCTAACGCTTCCGCCTTCTCCTGATCAATGGTCAGCTTATACTGCGGCGTATCTTCCAGACCGTTTGGACGCATACCGACCAGAATATCCGGATGCTGAGCGGCCATGCCGAGCAGCTGGTTACGCGCGTTGGTCAGCGCTTCATGCCCAAGGTTACCCTGGTCAATCAGCTCGAAGTCGAAGCCGGTTGCGTTACCCAGCTCGATAATCGCCGGCAGGTTGAACGGGATCACCATGGCATCTTTAATCGCGCCGAAAGCCTGCATGGCGCGACCGGCGATACCTTCTACCTTATTGGCTGCACCGCTGCGCTCATCCCATGGCTTCAGGCTGACGAAGGCGATACCGGTGTTCTGGCCGCGACCCGCAAAACCAAAGCCGTTAACCGTAAAGACCGAGCGAACGTTATCTTTCTCTTTGGTCAGGAAGTAATCCGTAACCTGGTCGAGCACCTTCTGCGTACGTCCCTGAGTTGCGCCAGCCGGCAGTGAAGCCTGCGCCAGCAGCAGCCCCTGGTCCTCTTCCGGCAGGAAGGAGCTTGGCAGCTTAACGAACATCCAGGCCATGCCGACCACAATCACCAGGTAAATCAGCAAATAGCGGCCGGTACTGCGGATAATATGGCCGACGCTGTTGGTGTAGTGGTGCGTGCTTTTATCGAACAGGCGGTTAAACCAGCCAAAGAAGCCGGTGGTTTTACCGTGATCGCCTTTCTTAATCGGCTTCAGCAAGGTTGCGCAGAGCGCAGGCGTCAGGATCAGCGCCACGATAACCGACAGCACCATTGCGGAAACGATAGTGATCGAGAACTGGCGATAGATAACGCCGGTAGAGCCGCCGAAGAAAGCCATCGGAATAAATACCGCTGACAGCACCAGCGCAATACCGACCAGCGCGCCCTGAATCTGCCCCATCGACTTGCGGGTAGCTTCTTTTGGCGGCAGACCTTCTTCCGCCATCACGCGCTCGACGTTTTCCACCACCACGATGGCATCGTCCACCAGCAGGCCTATCGCCAGCACCATCCCGAACATCGTCAGGGTGTTTATCGAATAGCCAAAGGCACTGATGATAGCGAACGTCCCTAACAGCACCACCGGCACGGCGATCGTTGGGATCAGCGTGGCGCGGAAGTTTTGCAGGAACAGATACATCACGATAAACACCAGCACAATCGCTTCAATCAGGGTCTTAACTACTTCCATGATTGAGATTTTGACGAACGGCGTGGTGTCGTACGGATAAACCACCTTCATGCCTGCCGGGAAGAACGGCTCAAGCTTGCCCAGCTCGGCTTTTACTGCCGCTGCCGTATCCAGCGCGTTAGCGCCGGTAGCCAGCTTGATACCGATACCCGAGGCCGGCTTGCCGTTATAGCGCGCGACGATCTCGTAGTTTTCACCGCCCAGCTCAATTTTCGCGACGTCTTTCAACAGCACGCGAGAACCATCCGTGTTGACCTTCAACAGGATTTTACCGAACTCATCGGTAGAGGTCAGACGCGTTTGCGCAATGATGGAGGCGTTCAGCTGCTGGCCCGGCACCGGCGGCGAACCACCAAGCTGACCAGCGGCTACCTGGGCGTTCTGCGAGTTAATGGCGCTGATAACGTCAACCGGCGTCAGCTGATAGTTGTTCAGCTTGTGCGGATCCATCCAGATACGCATCGCGTATTGCGCACCAAAGATCTGCGTATCACCCACGCCAAGCGTACGGCTGATAGGATCTTTGATATTCGAGGCGACATAGTCCGCAATATCGTTCTGCGTCATGCTGCCGTCGTCGCTGACGAAACCCGCCACCATCAGGAAGCTGCTGGAGGATTTCTGTACCTGAATACCCTGTTGCTGAACTTCCTGCGGCAGCAGCGGGGTAGCCAGCTGCAGTTTGTTCTGCACCTGAACCTGGGCGATATCCGGATCTGTACCTGACTGGAAGGTCAGGGTCAGCTGTAGCGTACCGGATGAATCACTGTTTGATGACATATACATCAGGCCATCAATACCGTTCATGTTTTGCTCAATAACCTGGGTTACGGAGTCCTGCAGCGTTTTTGCATCGGCACCCGGGTAGGTGGCGCGAATCTGTACGGCCGGTGGCGCAACATTAGGATATTGCTCAATCGGCAGTTTTAGAATCGACAGCACGCCCACCAGCATGATGATGATGGCGATGACCCATGCAAAGATGGGGCGATCGATAAAGAACTTAGCCATGTATCAGCGGCTCCTGTTTAAGACTGCGGTTGTTGCTGCGTTTTGGTCACGTCGTCGGCGCTCACTTCCTGCGGAGTCACAGTGGCGCCTGCTTTGGCTCGCTGTACACCCGTGGTGATGACACGGTCGCCATCTTTAAGGCCCGCGGTAACCAGCCACTTATCGCCGATAGCCTGTTCGGTGGTCAGATTGCGCGACTCAACCTTGTTGTCTGCACCCACTACCATCGCGGTCGCCTGACCGGTAGGCGTGCGGGTTACCGCCTGCTGTGGTACTAACAGCGCGGAAGGATTGGTCCCTTCTTCCAGACGAGCGCGTACAAACATCCCCGGCAGTAAAGAGTGATCCGGATTAGGGAACACGGCACGCAGGGTGATAGAGCCGGTGGTCTCGTCCACGGTGACATCGGAGAATTCCAATGTTCCCGTTTGCGCAAACTCGCTACCATCCTGTAATAGCAGTTTTACCTGAGCTTTACCGTCGGTTTGCTGCAGCTTGCCAGAGTTCAGCTCCTGACGCAGACGCATAAAGTCTTCACTGGATTGCGTAACGTCAACGTAAATAGGATCGAGCTGCTGAACTGTGGCCAGGGCAGTGGTCTGGCCGCTCTGCACCAGCGCGCCTTCGGTCACGGCAGATTTGCCAATACGACCGCTGATAGGCGAAATCACCTTGGTATAGGCAAGGTTGATACGCGCGGTTTCTACGCTGGCTTTTGCTACCTGCACCGCGGCGGCGGTCTGGCTTTGCGTAGCGGCAGCGTTATCGTAATCCTGCTGGCTGATATATTTGGTGCCCATCAGCGGCTTGTAGCGTTTCACGGTCACGGCGGCAATTTGTGCGTTCGCCACGGCCTGAGCTAAATCGCCTTTGGCGCTGTCATAGGCTGCCTGGTAAGGGGCAGGGTCGATCTGGTAAAGAGACTGACCTGCCTTAACATCGCTACCTTCTACAAAGTTACGTTTCAGAATAATGCCTGAAACCTGCGGGCGAACTTCTGCAACCCGGAAAGAAGAGGTACGGCCTGGAAGATCGGTAGTTATTTTCAGCGGAGTGCTTTTTAATGTAAGCACGCCCACTTCTGGCGCTTTCTGCTGACCGCCTTGCTGTGCTTCCTTATTGTCACATCCTGTTAGCACCAGGCTGCCTGAAAGCATCAGAACGGCCGCCAGAGGCGTTAACCCTCTGTTTTTGTTCATAAATAAACCTCGAGTGTCCGATATCGATTGTTCAATGGGTCTTAACCCAATAAACCCATTGCTGCGTTTAAATTATGGTCGTGCTATGGTACATACATTCGCAAATGTATGTAAGTCTACTCTGGTTGTTAACATCACCCTATGGCACGAAAAACCAAACAGCAGGCGCTGGAAACGCGCCATCACATCCTTGATGCCGCTATTACAAGGTTTTCCGAACACGGCGTGGCGAAAACGTCTCTGGCTGATATTGCCACGGCTGCCGGGGTAACGCGCGGTGCTATTTACTGGCATTTCAGAAACAAAACTGACTTACTTAATGAAATTTGGGCTCAGTCTGAATCCGGGCTGGAAAACGTAGAGCTTGAGTATCAATTAAAATACCCTGGCGATCCACTCTCAGTTTTACGCGCCATGCTTATCTATGTCCTTGAAGCAACAGTAAGGGATACGCGTCGACGCGCGCTTATGGAAATTATTTTCCACAAGTGCGAATTTGTCGGGGAAATGGCCACTCTGCAGATGCTCCAGCAAACGCTTTATCTGGAGTGTTATGACAAAATAGAAGATGTCCTGCGTCAGTGTATCGCGGCAGGGCAGATACCCGGGAAGCTGAATACACGCTGCGCGGCTGTCGTCATGCGGGGTTATATCACGGGCCTTATGGAAAACTGGCTGTTTATGCCTGAGAGTTTCGATCTGGCGGCAGATGCGCCGCAGCTGGTCGACGTCGTGCTGGACATGCTGCAGCATAGCCAGGCGCTGCGCACGACTGCGGGTTAACCAGAGAGGCTACTCTCTTTTTCGCGGCTGACTTTCTGTTCAAAATCTTTTTGTACGATAGCTAAAGCGTCCAGCACCGTTTGTGGCGCTATCTTGTTCTCTTCCAGCAGCATGATTAAATCCACGGCCAGCTTAATTTCTTCAGGGGCACTTTCCAGCGACATAGCGTTCTCCGGGCGTTAGATCTTTAACTTTTTTACCACCAGCACCATCAGCAGCGCGCCAGCCAGGGCAATTAGTAGCGCTCTGGGTTCGATAGCGGCCAGCGTACCATAATCGAAAAAGACGCTGATATAGCCGCCGATCAATGCGCCAACCACGGCCAGTACCAGCGTCGCCACCAGGCCGCCGGGACGGCCGGGAAAGAAATAGCGGCTGGCGAAACCCGTTACCAGCCCCATGATTATCCAGGAGAGCAATCCCATTGTTTATCTCCAGCCAGTTTTATTCGCAAGTATAGCAACGGCATCAAACGTAGCGCTCACGATTTTCGATAGCGCGTTCAATACGCTTTAGCGCCTGCAAACAGCGCTGTAGGCGCCCCTCAAGCGCGGCAATTTCACGCTGCAGGGTTTGCTGCTGCGCCAGCGTTTCCTGACGGGCCAGCTGGCTTTCCCTGTCGGCTACCATCGCCCGCAGGCGTCGTTCATAGTCCTGATGTTTGGCCAGCTTTTCATAAAGATTTTCCTGTTCAGGCTCCGGCTGGGTTTCGCTGCTGCGCAGTTTTAACGTCGCCAGCTCGCGCTGCAATGCGCTTATTTGCAGCACGACACGTTCAGCCATCCAGGCAACGCGTTCCGTCCGCTGCCCGTTTACGCTCTGCGTTAACAAGGCCAGACTTTGCCGCACTTCCAGTAAATAATCGCCCAGCCGTGTGGTATGACAATGGAAAAGCTGGCTATCAAAACGCGCTTTTGGGGTGCGCTTATTAGCGTGCGGCGCGATAGCCTGCGCCAGCTCTTCCAGTTTTTCTGCCAGCTGCGCCAGCAAATTGGCACTTTTCATTTTTTCTCTCCGCGAGGAATCGTGCCTATAATACGCTTAATTCACCTTATCTGTGTTCTGACGCGCTTTCTTATGCTTCACAACGAGGGCGATATGCGCAACAAAAGCGCTGAATTGCTTTCCAGCGGTTGCAATTGTCGGACAATTTGCATAGATTTGGTCGCTTTCGTGCGTGGCTTCCATCCGGACACTTCTGTTTTGCTCTGCGAATTTCTTCGTAAGGGCATAAAGCCGCGCGAGTCAGATTTGTATTTACCAGGCATAACACTATGACCGCGACTGCGCAGCAGCTTGAATTTATTAAAAACAGTATCAAAAGCATTGAGGATTATCCTAAGCCAGGCATTCTGTTCCGTGACGTAACCAGCCTGCTGGAAGATCCAAAAGCCTATGCACTCAGTATTGAACTGTTGGTTGAACGCTATCGTGATGTCGGTATTACTAAAGTAGTGGGTACCGAAGCGCGCGGCTTCCTGTTTGGCGCACCGGTTGCTCTGGCGCTGGGCGTTGGCTTTGTGCCGGTACGCAAGCCGGGCAAGCTGCCACGCAAAACGTTTTCTGAAAGCTACGAGCTGGAATACGGCACGGATTGTCTGGAGCTGCATTGCGATGCGATCGGCCCGGACGACAAAGTGCTGGTGGTGGATGATTTGCTGGCGACGGGCGGTACGATAGAAGCGACCGCTAAGCTGATCCGCCGTGCGGGTGGTGAAGTGAAAGATGCGGCGTTTATTATCAACCTGTTCGACCTGAGCGGTGAAGCACGTCTGAATGCGATGGGATTAACCTGCTTTAGCCTGGTTAATTTCCCGGGCCATTAAGCCCGAGGATAAAAAAAGGCCGGCGTTTGCCGGCCTTTTTTTTAGAACTTCACGTTGAATGAAGCAGAAACGGCCTGAGAAACCTCATGCGAAGAGGTCTGTACGCCGTAATGCAGCCCATAAGTCAGGCTCTCTTTCTGTAGCAAAATACCGGCGCTGGCGTTCAAAGCCGAACCGTCGGCAATCCGCGCCTCGCTCCAGGCTGAACCGCTAACGTCCGCCATCGTCACCTTCGTTCCGCTGGTTTTATCACCGACGTTAACAATCCACGAAAGATCCGCTTTAGGTTTCAGCGTATAACCCGATTTGGTTTTAAATTCCCGTCCCACGCTGACGCCAACCGGCACTGACCACAGCGCTGCTGAACTGCTGGCATTGCTGAACAGCGTTTTTTTATTGCTTTTAGCCTTAAAGTCGTCGGTTTTGAGCGAGGTATAGCGAAGGCCAATATGCGGCATTACATCCAGATAGCGAGTGGGAAACAGATACTCTGCCGTCAGGCCGCCGTTGATAATTGTGGACTTTGCCTTGCCGGATATTTTCGAATAGCCGTAGGCAGGCAGCGATTGCGTCATCTCATGGTTCGCACGTGAATAGTTTACATCGGCCATCAGGTTCCAGTTATTGTTTAACCAGCTGCCGTAGAGCGAGCCGCCCCAGAAATCGAGATCGTTCTTCACGGGATAAAGATTACCGCTTGCTCTGCTTTTTCCTTTGCCGATATTCAGCGCGCCGCCGGTTTTCAGCAGCGCGTCGTATTTAGTAATCAGCGTATCTTCCGCGCCGATAAAAATTCCGCCCAGCCAGGTTTTCGTTCTGGCGTTAAAACCGCCAGCGTTATAGCCTTTTAGCGCCGCATTGTTATAAAGCAGCGACGTCCACAGATTGAACCCTTCTTCCCGGGGCGTTCCTGCAAAAAAATGCTCGCTCTGTGAATAGTGCTGCGAAATAGCTCTGGTTGTTGCGGTCATTACCTGATAACTGGTGCCGGCCACGTTGGCGACAGAGGCAAAGTTGATCGCAGATTCCATAATGCGAGCGGCAGTGGTGGCATCGCTGACGTAGCGAACATCCGTTGTCTGGGAAAGAAAGCGCTGTGCGGCGTTGTCTGACGCGGTATTAATGCCAATCTGGCTGCTCATCGCGTTAAGCAGCCTGACCGAGCGAGCGGACATTTTTGGCATCGTCTTAGCGATATCGGCGTTGCCGAGCGTCAGCAGCGTGCCTTCCGTACCGGCAGAAGATGTTGCGGTCAGCAACCGGTTGGACGTGTTGATACTGCTTTGCGCCCAGGCTGGTGCCGCCTGCGTTGTGCCTCCTGCGCCCGCTACGGCGATAAAACTTTCTCCTGCGGTTACGCCATCATCCGTCAGCACCAGCAGTCTGGCATCTGAAGCAATTTGCGCACTGCCCATCGCCAGCGCAGGATTCCCGGATTCAATATAAGATCGAGCATCGATCACCGTTAGCGATGAGGATCCCAAGCCCCAGGTGGCATCATTACCGCCGATCCGCCATGAAAGATCGCTGCTGGAAAGATCGAGCGTCGTGTCGCCGCTCAGAATCAGCTTACCGTTCCAGGTTACCTGTTGCGCTTGCTGCAAAAGCGCCACGCTTTCCTGCCAGCTGTTAGCGTTTAACTCGTTTGAGCCGAAAATCAGCGTGCCGTCGCCGCTTACGGCCAGCGTGCCCTGATTGGCTTCCAGCGTCTGGCTGGCAAAAGTGCCGCCGCTAACCATCAGGCTGCCGCTGTTCAGCTCGGTAGCGCCAGACTGAAAAATACCGCCGCTCTGGAGATACTGACTTTCCGCCGTTGACGTTACGCCCGTTAGCGCGCCCCATACCGTGGCTGTACCAATCTTCAGCGTGCCTGCCGTAAAGGTGCCGCCTCTGATTTCCAGCAGCCCGGCACCGCCTGTCCCCGCAGTTTGCGCAAAAGCGCTGCTATTTAAAACGCCGTCGTGGCCGCCATTTTCTCCACCTAACTGCACGGTGCCGCCAATCTGGCCGCTGCCGCCGGTAAAAATAGCTATACCTTTACCGCCATTACCCGCCTGGCCGCCGTTCCCCGCTCGGCCTCTGACGCCCTGGCCAGTACCGCCATCACCGGCATCGCCGCCCCGGCCTCCCAGCTGAAGGTGGCCGCTATTGGTCACTTTGCCGCTGTTGAACCATAGCGTGCCTGTAGCCCCATCTGACCCATCACCGCCGTTACCAACAGCCGCACTGCCCTGAAGGGAGCCGCCATTACCGCCATGGCCGCCGTTACCGCCAATTTGTATTGAAGACAGGGTGAGGGTGGTGTTATCGATGTTAAGCGTACCCGCGCCCGCTATGCCGCCGTTTCCTGCTGTTCCTCCTTTGCCGCCGGAGCCGCTTTTACCTGCGGCGGCCATACTGTCGACGACGCCAGCTTTCCCGTTACCGCCACTGCTGCCGCCGTCGCCGCCATTTGCGCCGCTGGCACCGATAGCCACAGATCTGGCATTTAAAATAGTGTTATTGAGCGTCAGCGTTCCCTCGCCCCCGTTACCCCCGTTAGCGCCGTTGCCGCCATCGCCGCCTCGACCTCCCGCGCCGCCCTGGCCGCTATTGCCCGTTTCGCCGGTAATATTAGTTTCACTGTTAGTACTGGCGGTTCTTCCTGCATCACCGCCGTTGCCGCCGCTGCCGCCATGCCCGCCGTTCGATCCGTGGCTTGCCGCCCCGCCAATCGTCAAAGCATTTTGTACGTTCAGCGTTGTATTGCTGAGCAGTAGCACCCCGTCACCGCCATTGCCACCGGCCGCACCATTGCCTCCGCGTCCTCCCTGGCCAGCGTCACCGCCGTTCCCGCCGTTACCCGGAAGGCCAGCAGCGGCCTGTACGCCATGCAAACCCGCTTCGCCGCCGCTGTTGCCCGCGCCGCCGTTGCCTCCCGACTGGCCATTTTGGCCATTGCTGGCACTGCCGCCCGCGCCGCCGACCACCAGCTTCGTAGTGGTAAACGTACTTTGGCTGACGGTCAGGCTGCCATCGCCACCCGCTGCGCCGCTGCCGCCATTGCCACCGCTGGCACCGTCGCCGCCCGTGCCGCCGTTGCCGCCGTTACCCCCATCGCCGCCGCTTCCGGAAGTGCCGCCGTTACCGCCGTTGCCGCCTTTGCCACCGTTGCCGCCGCTGGAACCGCTGGAGGCTTCACCCGCCGTACCGCCTTCGCCGCCGTCAGCACCAATTTGCAATAGCCCTGATTGACCTTTGACGTTGCGTAGGGAAGAAGCGGTGGCGGAAGCAGCCGTACCCGCCACCCCATCAACGCCTGCTGAGCCGCTGGCTGCATGACTTCCATCAATGCCGCTGTTGCCATTGCTGGCGTTGTTGCTTCCTGCCGCTCTGGCTCCATCGCCGCCGTTGCTGCCGTTACCCGCGCCACCAGGCTGGCTGGCCATACCGCCGTTGCCGCCGCTACCGCCCTGAGTACCGACAGTAATATTTTCTGCTGCCCGGCTTATATTGATACAGGCCAGCGCGGGCAGGGTCATTATCGCCAGCGCGTTAAGAGTCATTATTAAATTATGTTTGTTTCCCGCAGCGGGGACTTTAAAGGGTGTCTTATTGTCCTTAATTTTCATTTTATCAATCCATTAATTTCAGCTTAACAATGGGAATAATTACACCGTGATGCTTATTTTATAAAGTATTTTATTTTCAACAGGTTAAATTAAAAATAGGGTCGTTAATTGCTATTGGATTACCTCCTTTTGCTGGTTGCCTTTTCTGATTCTTCTTAAGGGTTTTGTTATTAAATACTCTGGTGTGCTGCCAGTAAATTAATTTTATAATTTTAGGAGTATTGACTGGTTTTTTATTTATTTGTCATCATTTAATGATTAGGAGAAATTTACGGCGCGGCCCCCAGGTATTTTTTCTTAAACAAACCAGATATCCTTTTTTAGCCTGTGCGCCATCGGGAGATTTACCGGGCGTTTTTACGCAAAATAACAGGAATGACGTGGGCTGTGCTGATACACTGTGCGGGTAATCTGAAACGAGGCTAAACCACGGGTTAACGGTGTTTAGATTAATTATCCTATATAAATCAATGATGAAGCACTAATGAGCTATCAGGTACTGGCCCGCAAGTGGCGTCCCCAGGCATTTAGTGATGTGGTCGGTCAGGAACACGTTTTGACCGCGTTGGCCAACGGACTGTCGCTTGGCCGCATCCATCACGCCTACCTTTTTTCCGGCACCCGGGGTGTAGGAAAAACCACTATTGCCCGCCTCCTGGCGAAAGGCCTTAACTGCGAAACCGGCATCACCGCCACGCCTTGTGGCAAGTGCGACAACTGCCGGGAAATTGAACAAGGGCGCTTTGTCGATCTGATTGAAATCGATGCGGCCTCGCGAACCAAAGTTGAGGATACGCGCGATCTGCTGGATAACGTGCAGTATGCTCCCGCGCGCGGTCGTTTTAAGGTTTACCTGATCGATGAAGTGCACATGCTTTCCCGCCACAGCTTTAACGCGCTGTTGAAAACGCTGGAAGAGCCGCCCGAGCACGTCAAATTTCTGCTGGCAACGACCGATCCGCAAAAGCTGCCGGTGACTATTCTGTCACGCTGCCTGCAGTTTCATCTGAAAGCGCTCGACGTCGGGCAAATTCGCGGCCAGCTGGAACACGTACTGAATGAAGAGCAGATCGAGGCCGAAACACGCGCGCTCCAGCTGCTGGCAAGGTCCGCCGACGGCAGCATGCGCGACGCGTTAAGCCTGACCGATCAGGCTATCGCCATGGGGCAGGGCAAGGTCACGACCGAGGCCGTCAGCAGTATGCTCGGCACGCTTGATGACGAGCAGCCGCTGGCGCTGGTTGAAGCGTTGGTCAATGCCGAAGGCGAACAGGTGATGTCGCTGCTTAACCAGGCGGCTTCCAGAGGCGTTGAATGGGAAGCGCTGCTGGTAGAAATGCTGACGCTACTGCACCGCGTGGCGATGATCCAGCTTCTGCCTTCCGCGCTGGACGAAGAGTTCGCCAGTATTGAGCAGCGGCTACGCGAGCTGGCTCGCGTGTTGCCGCCCGCTGACGTGCAGCTCTATTACCAGACGCTGCTGGTGGGACGGAAAGAATTGCCGCTGGCGCCGGATCGCCGAATGGGCGTTGAGATGACGCTGCTGCGTGCGCTGGCTTTTCATCCTGAACAGGTGATTGCCGAGCCGGTAGCGCGTCCTGCAATGGTGCCGCAGGCGCAGCCGCATTCACAGCCGCAGTCTCAGATGCAGCCGCATTCACAGCAGCAGCCTCAGGCGCAGGTAAGGCAGCAGCAACCTCAGCCGCAGGGACAGCCGCAGCCGCATGCACAACCTCAGATGCAGCCGCACTCACAGCCGCCGCAGCGGCAGCCTCAGGCACAGCAGGAAATGCAGCAGCCACAAAGCGCGCCGCCGTCAGAGTCGAATCCGGTCCCGCCAGCGGGAGCAGCGCCGGTGCATACCGTTCAGGATGCCGCGCCGCTCCCCGACGCCACCAGCCAGCTGCTGCAGGCGCGAACGCAGCTAATGCGCCAGCAGGGAGCAACCAAACTAAAAAAGAGTGAGCCGGCAGCGCCCAATGCGCGGCCGGCAGGCTCGGCGCTGGAGCGGCTGGCGGCCGTTACCGAGCGTGGTCAGAAACGGCAGAGCGCCGTGGTTGCCGCTGAGCCGGTAAAACCTGAAGCATACCGCTGGAAAGCGCAAACGGTAGAGGTCAAGCCCGAGCCGGTCGCCACGCCAAAAGCGCTGCGTTCAGCGTTAGAACACGAGAAAACGCCTGAGCTGATGGCCAAGCTGACCATTGAATCCCAGCAGCGTGACGCCTGGGCGGCCGAGATAGCCGCGCTGACGTTGCCTAAGCTGGTACAGCAGCTGGCGCTGAATGCCTGGAAAGAGCAGACGGAGAACGGTATCTGCCTGCATCTGCGTTCCAGCCAGCGGCACCTTAATTCCCCTTCGGCGCAAAAAGCGCTGAGCGAGGCGTTAAGTGCAGCGGCGGGCCAGACGGTTGAACTCACGCTGATTGAAGACGATAATCCGGCGGTGTTAACGCCGCTGGAATGGCGGCAGAAAATTTACGAAGAAAAACTGGCGCAGGCGCGTCAGTCGATTATCGCGGATAATCATATTCAGACGCTGCGTCGTTTCTTTGACGCCGATGTGGATGAAGAGAGTATCCGCCCCCTTTGAAACGCTGCACCTGCGCTCCGGCGCGCGTGCGGCCCTTCTTAAAGAGAGAGAACTATGTTTGGAAAAGCCGGACTGGGTAACCTGATGAAGCAGGCCCAGCAAATGCAGGACAAAATGGCGCAGGTACAGGAAGAGATCGCGGCGATGGAAGTGACCGGCGAATCAGGCGCAGGCCTGGTAAAAGTCACCATCAACGGCGCACACAACTGTAAGCGCGTGGAAGTCGATCCCAGCCTGCTGGAAGACGACAAAGATATGCTGGAAGATCTGGTCGCTGCGGCATTCAACGATGCGGCTCGTCGCGTAGCGGAAGCGCAGAAAGACAAGATGGCTGCGGTTTCCAGCGGTATGCAGCTGCCGCCTGGCTTTAAGATGCCGTTCTGATGCAAACCAGCCCGCTCCTTGAAAGCCTGATGGAGTCGCTGCGCTGCCTGCCCGGTGTAGGGCCCAAGTCGGCACAGCGCATGGCGTTTCAGCTGCTGCAGCGCGATCGCAGCGGCGGAATGCGTCTGGCGCAGGCGCTGACTCGAGCCATGTCGGAAATTGGCCACTGTGCCGATTGCCGTACTTTTACCGAGCAGGAAATCTGCACCATCTGCGCCAATTCCCGGCGGCAGCAAACCGGTTTGATCTGCGTGGTGGAAAGCCCTGCCGACATCCATGCCATTGAGCAAACCGGGCAGTTTGCCGGCCGCTACTTTGTGCTGATGGGGCATCTTTCACCACTGGACGGCATTGGCCCAAACGATATCGGTCTGGACCGGCTGGAACAGAGGCTGGAAAAAGAGTCGATTCAGGAAGTTATCCTGGCGACCAATCCAACGGTAGAAGGAGAAGCGACCGCCAACTATATCGCCGAACTGTGCGGGCAATATGGCGTTGACGCCAGCCGCATCGCGCACGGCGTACCGGTTGGCGGCGAGCTGGAAATGGTCGACGGCACCACGCTGTCGCACTCTCTGGCCGGGCGCCATAAGATTAAATTTTAACTATTTAACGGCACGATCCGTCGTGCCGCCTTGAATTTTTCCCCGCTGTCCCCATTCTACTTCTCAACGTAAACCAGTTATGAGGTAGCAATGACCATGAAAGGACAAGAGACGCGTGGCTTCCAGTCAGAGGTAAAACAGCTTCTGCACCTGATGATCCATTCCCTCTATTCAAATAAAGAAATCTTCCTGCGTGAACTGATCTCCAATGCCTCCGATGCGGCCGACAAGCTGCGCTTCCGCGCGCTTTCCACGCCGGATCTCTATCAGGGCGACGGCGATTTGCGGGTTCGTGTTTCTGTTGATAAGGAAAATCGTACGCTGACGCTGAGCGATAACGGCATCGGCATGACGCGAGACGAAGTCATTGAAAACCTGGGAACCATCGCTAAATCCGGCACCAAATCTTTCCTGGAATCGATGGGCTCTGACCAGGCAAAAGATAGCCAGCTGATCGGTCAGTTCGGCGTCGGTTTCTATTCCGCATTTATCGTGGCGGATAAGGTTTCCGTACGCACCCGCGCAGCCGGAGCCAGCGCCGAAGAGGGCGTGTTCTGGGAATCTGCCGGTGAAGGCGAATACACCATCGCCGATATAAATAAAGAAGATCGCGGAACGGAAATCACGCTGCATCTGCGTGAAGGCGAAGATGAGTTCCTGGACGCCTGGCGCGTGCGCAGTATTATCAGCAAATACTCTGACCATATCGCGCTGCCGGTAGAAATCGAAGAGCATAACGAAGAAGAAAAAACGTCCAGCTGGGAAAAAATCAACAAGGCGCAGGCGCTGTGGACGCGCAACAAGTCCGAAATCAGCGACGACGAGTATAAAGAGTTTTATAAGCACGTTTCCCACGACTTTGCCGATCCGCTGACCTGGAGCCACAACCGTGTGGAAGGCAAGCAGGAATACACCAGCCTGCTTTACATCCCTTCCCAGGCGCCGTGGGATATGTGGAACCGCGATCATAAACACGGGCTGAAGCTGTACGTACAGCGCGTATTTATCATGGATGACGCCGAGCAGTTCATGCCGAACTACCTGCGCTTCGTTCGTGGCCTGATAGACTCCAGCGATCTGCCGCTGAACGTCTCGCGTGAAATCCTGCAGGACAGCCGCATTACCCAGAATCTGCGCAACGCGCTGAGTAAGCGCGCGCTGCAAATGCTGGAAAAAGTGGCGAAGGATGACGAAGAGCAATACCAGAAATTCTGGCAGCAGTTTGGTCTGGTGTTGAAAGAGGGCCCGGCTGAAGACAGCGCCAACAAAGAAACCATCGCTAAGCTGTTACGCTTTGCTTCGACCAGCAGCGAAGGTTCCGCACAGACCGTGTCGCTGGAAGATTACGTCAGCCGCATGGTGGAAGGGCAGGATAAAATTTACTATATCACTGCCGATAGCTATGCCGCCGCGAAAAGCAGCCCGCATCTGGAGCTGTTCCGTAAAAAAGGCATCGAGGTGCTGCTGCTTTCCGATCGCATCGACGAATGGATGATGAGCTATCTGACCGAGTTCGATGGTAAAACCTTCCAGTCCGTCAGCAAAGCAGACGAAGCACTAAGCAAGCTGGCCGATGAAGAAAGCGAAGAGCAGAAGGAAGCAGAGAAAGCGCTGGAGCCTTTTGTTGACCGCGTGAAAACGCTGCTGGGCGAGCGCGTGAAGGATGTGCGTCTGACGCACCGCCTAACCGATACGCCAGCAATTGTGACCACGGACGCTAACGAAATGAGCACGCAGATGGCGAAGCTGTTTGCTGCGGCTGGCCAGCCGGTGCCGGAAGTAAAATATCTGTTTGAGCTGAATCCGGAACACGCGCTGGTGAAGCGTGCTGCCGATACGCAGGACGAAGCACGTTTTGCCGAGTGGGTAGAACTGCTGCTGGATCAGGCGATGTTTGCCGAGCGCGGTACGCTGGAAGATCCTAACCAGTTTATCCGCCGTATGAACCAGCTTCTGCTGGGCTAAGGCCGCCCGATTTATCCGCCGTATGAATCAGCTGTTGCCAGGCTAAGGCTGCCCGGTTTATCCGGCGTATGAATCAGCTGCTGCCAGGCTAAGGCCGCCAGGAAAAGCGCTTTTTACTTCCTTGTAGAAAGCGCTCGTTTCCCAAGCCTGCATGTCGTCACAGCTACAGGGAGCAAATCTTTGCTCCCTGTTTTTATTTCCTCGCCGGTTACTTTCCCCTCACTGACGACCTCACTATGCGTCATCCTGCTACTTAATCGGGTGAAAAAGTCTGAAAACAGGGCTTTCAGGCCGCTGACGCCAGAAACCGCTTAAAGCTGTGCCAGTCATACCGAATTTCCCTTTAGTTACCGGTAACGTCGCGGCCTGCGGACACCGCTAAGCTGCGGGGTTCCTTGTGGATACAGGGTCATAATGGTATGTTCATGCCCTGGATAATTTGATTAAAGCGATTCGCAAGGGGATTTACGCAATGCGTATTATTCTGCTCGGTGCTCCGGGTGCAGGTAAGGGGACTCAGGCTCAGTTTATTATGGAGAAATACGGCATTCCGCAGATCTCCACGGGCGACATGCTGCGTGCGGCAGTAAAAGCCAATAGCGAGCTGGGCCAACAGGCCAAAGAATTGATGGATGCTGGCAAGCTGGTCACTGACGAGCTGGTTATCGCCCTGGTAAAAGAGCGCATCGCTCAGGAAGATTGCCGCAACGGTTTTCTGCTGGACGGCTTCCCACGCACCATTCCTCAGGCAGACGCCATGAAGGAAGCGGGCATTAAAATTGATAACGTGCTGGAATTCGCCGTGCCGGACGAGCTGATCGTCGAGCGCATCGTTGGCCGTCGCGTTCACGCGCCATCCGGCCGCGTTTACCACGTTACCTTCAATCCGCCAAAGGTTGAAGGCAAAGACGACGTGACTGGTGAAGAGCTGACCACGCGTAAAGACGATCAGGAAGAAACCGTGCGTAAGCGTCTGGTGGAATACCATCAGATGACCGCGCCGCTGATTGCTTACTACAGCAAAGAAGCGGAAGCGGGCAACACCGCCTACCACAAAATTGACGGCACGCGTAAAGTGTCTGAAGTCAGCGCCGAACTGGAAAAAATCTTCGGTTAATCCCTTTCCGGGCCGGTAAAAGCCGGCCCTGTTACAGCAATTGGTTTCCCCTCCCTGATTTTCCGCTAGAATGATTCTCGTTTTCATCACCTGAGATGCCAGATAAGGAATAACAATGCGGCAAGATAAACCCGGCGTGCTGCTGGTGAACTTAGGCACGCCTGACGCGCCCACCACGCCTGCTGTAAAACGCTACCTGAAACAGTTCCTCAGCGACAAGCGCGTTGTGGATACGCCACGCTGGCTGTGGTGGCCGATTCTGAACGGCGCGATTTTGCCGATTCGTTCACCGCGCGTCGCCAAACTCTACGCATCGGTCTGGATGGAGGAAGGCTCGCCGCTGATGGTGTTCAGCAAACGCCAGCGCGAGGCGCTGGCGGCAAGGCTGGATATGCCGGTCGAGCTGGGAATGAGCTACGGCAATCCGAGCCTGAAAAGCGCGCTCGACAGCCTGATGGCGCAGGGCGTGACCCGCCTGATCGTGCTGCCGCTTTACCCGCAGTTTTCCTGCTCTACCGTAGCGGCGGTGTGGGACGGCATTACAGAAGTGTTTGCGGGCTATCGCAGCCTGCCTTCGGTACAGTTTATACGCGACTACGCTACTCATCCGGCCTACATTGCAGCCCTGAAAGCTTCGGTTGAACGCTCTTTTGCCGTACACGGCAAGCCGGATCTGCTGGTGATGTCTTTTCACGGCATCCCGCAGCGCTTTGCTGACGAAGGTGACGACTATCCGCTGCGCTGTCGCGAAACCAGCGAGGCACTGATAGCGGCGCTGGGGCTGCGCAGTGACGAAGCGATGTTGACCTTCCAGTCCCGTTTTGGTCGGGAACCGTGGCTGACGCCTTATACCGATGAGACGATGCAGTCGCTGCCGGCAAAAGGCGTCAAGCACGTGCAGATCATGAGTCCCGGCTTTTCCGCCGACTGCCTGGAAACGCTGGAAGAGATCAGCGAGCAGAACTGTGAGTTCTTTATGCACGCGGGCGGCACGAAGTTTGAATACATTCCGGCTTTAAACGATGATGCGTTGCACATTGATATGATGGTCGAACTGGTCAACAGCCAGCGCTAAAAATCAGGGGGTGTGGGCAGCCAGCCCCATCCCTGCTATGATTGCCCGCCTGTATCCCTTCCTGAAGTCAGCAAGATGAAATTTCCCGGTCAGCGTAAATCCAAACACTATTTCCCCGTTAGCGCCCGCGATCCGTTGTTAAAACCGGTGCAGCCGGAAAGCGAAACCGGCACCAGCTGGATAGCCGGCATCGATCAGATCCTGGTAGATATCGAAGCGAAAGTGGATGACGCTTTTGTCGCTCGCTATGGTCTGAGCATGGGGCATTCGCTGGTGATTGAGGATGACGTAGCCGAGGCGCTGTATGAAGAGCTGACGCGAGAAAACCTGATTACCCACCAGTTTGCTGGCGGCACCATCGGCAATACGCTGCATAACTATTCGGTACTGGCGGACGACAGGTCGGTGTTGCTGGGCGTGATGTGCAGCAACGTACAGATTGGCAGTTACGCCTATCGCTATCTTTGTAATACCTCCAGCCGCACCGATCTGAACTACCTGCAGGGCGTTGATGGCGCGATTGGCCGCTGCTTTACGCTGATTGGCGAGCACGGCGAGCGCACCTTTGCCATTAGTCCCGGCATGATGAACCAGCTGAAAAAAGAGAGCATTCCGGAAGAGGTCGTTGCTGGTGCCTCCGCGCTGTTGCTGACTTCTTATCTGCTGCGCTGCAAGCCGGGTGAGCCGATGGCGGAAGCGACTATGCAGGCGATTGCCTGGGCTAAAAAACACAATATTCCGGTCGTGCTGACGCTGGGAACCAAATATGTGATTGGCGATAACCCACAGTTCTGGCGCGATTTTCTACGCGACCATGTATCCGTGGTGGCGATGAATGAGGAAGAGGGCGAAGCGCTGACCGGCTTTAGCGATCCGCTACAGGCGGCGAATATGGCGCTGGACTGGGTGGATCTGGTGCTCTGTACCGCTGGCCCAAACGGGCTGTACATGGCTGGCTTTACGGAAGAGGAAGGCAAACGTAAAACGCAGCATCCACTGCTGCCCGGCGCGATCCCGGAGTTCAACCAGTATGAGTTCAGCCGCGCCATGCGCCATCAGGACTGCGAGCAGCCGCTGCGGATTTTCTCGCATATTGCGCCTTACATGGGCGGCCCGGAAAAAATCATGAACACCAACGGCGCGGGCGACGGTGCGCTGGCAGCGCTGCTGCATGACATCACCGCTAACGATTACCATCGTCTCAACGTGCCAAACTCCAGCAAGCATGGCCGCCGCTACCTGACGTACTCATCGCTGGCCCAGGTTTGTAAATATGCTAACCGCGTCAGCTATCAGGTGCTTAACCAGCATTCGCCACGCTTAACGCGCGGGCTGCCGGAGCGTGAGGACAGTCTGGAAGAGTCCTACTGGGAACGCTAAGCTCTTCCGGTCGCGGCTCACACAGGACATTCCTGTGGCTTCGCTTCCGCCAGCAGGATGTTCAACATGCTGCTGGCAATTTCCCGCTCGCCCATGATGACCCGATTAGCGCCGCGCTCGGTGATATAGCTCACCTCTTCGTCGTAATGGGCGCGGGCAATTATCTCAATGGCCGGGCGCTTTTCACGGGCTGCGGCGACGATTTCTCCCGCTTCAAAACCATCAGGGATAGTCAGCAGCAGCCAGCTGGCACAGTCCAGGCGCGCCAGCTCCATGACGTTCATGCGTGCTGCATTGCCCAGCACCGCGCTGATACCTTGTTCTCTTAATGCTTCCACGCGCGCGCGGCTGTTTTCCACCACCACAATCGGCACGCCGTTTTCTATTAGCTTTCGCCCCAGCAGACTGCCGACGCGACCAAACCCCACGATAATAGCGTGATTGCACAAGGAGACCGGGATCTGCGGTTCTTCTTCCTGCGCCTCTTCGCGAGCCTGTTCTTCCCGCGCTTCGCGTTTGTCGCCATAGCGCTGTAGCAAAGCGAACAGGATCGGATTAAGCATAATGGAAAGGATTGCGCCTGCCAGCACCAGGTTACGGCCTTCCTGCGTCAGCAGATTCAATGAGATGCCTAATCCCGCCAGGATAAAGGCAAACTCACCAATCTGCGCCAGGCTAACAGAGATGGTCAGGGCGGTACTGCGCGAATGGCCAAACAGCCGCACCAGCAGCAGGGCGGCTAGTGATTTGCCCAGTACGATAATGGCCAGCACGCCGAGGACGGCCAGCGGCTTGTCGACCAGTACCATAGGATCGAACAACATGCCGACAGAGACAAAAAAGAGCACGGCGAAGGCGTCCCGCAGCGGTAGCGTATCGTGCGCGGCGCGATGGCTTAATTCGGATTCATTCAGCACCATACCGGCAAAGAACGCGCCAAGCGCAAAAGAGACGTCGAAAAATTCAACCGCGCCAAAAGCGATGCCCAGCGCCAGCGCCAGAACGGCCAGCGTAAAAAGCTCGCGTGAGCCGGTGGCGGCGCTGCGGGCGAGGATCCACGGCACCGCACGCCGCCCGACCACCATCATCAGCACCATAAAGGCAACGACTTTGCCAATGGTAATCAGCAGATCGGTCAGCAGCATGGCTAGACTGGCGCTGCCTTCTTCCATCATGCCCGCAATGGCGGGTAGCAGCACCAGCGCCAGCACCATCACCAGATCTTCTACAATCAGCCAGCCAATGGCGATTTGCCCGCGTCGGCTATCGATAAGCTGGCGCTCTTCCAGCGCTCGCAGCAGCACAACCGTACTGGCGGTGGAAAGACAAAGGCCAAAAACCAGCCCGGTCATCCACGGCCAGCCCAGCGCTGACGAAAGACCCATGCCCAGCAGCGTGGCGACGGCAATCTGCGCTACCGCGCCAGGGATAGCTATCGCTTTGACCGCCATGAGATCCTTCAGGGAAAAATGCAGCCCAACGCCAAACATCAGCAGAATCACACCCAGCTCGGCCAGCTCGGGGGCAAGGTTCGTATCAGCGACAAAACCGGGGGTGAAAGGGCCGGCCAACACGCCAGCCAGCAGATAGCCTACCAGCGGTGAAATGCGTAAACGATTAGCCAGCATACCGAGGAGAAAAGCGAGAACAAGACCGCCAACGACGGTGGTGATAAGCGGCGTAGTATGATGCATGCTTTTCTCCCTTTGTGTGCAAATGTATCCGGATGTAAGTTTTAAGTGTATGGCATAATAAGTCAGCCCGCCTGGCGTATTCTGGTTAAAACGCAAAAAAAACGCCTTCGGCAAATAAATGCTATAGCAATCCAAATTTTTGAGGCTTAACCTGAAGTTAAACCGAATTCTTGCTGAATTTCCTGATGGCTGGTCATAGTTTTGTCGACATCAGGCACGTTTTTATCTGGGGAAGTGTCTGGGAAATATGCCTGCAATAGTGGTTACCACAGGAAAGCCTTAGATCTGTGAGTCATCTTTCCTTCATGCCTGGCGTGATGAAATAAAATGGCGTCACGAGTGCTGTTTAACGCCTCTTTGTCTGCCGTGCAGAACCTCTGCGGCAGGTGCGGAACGCCAGCTTTATAAGTCTTTAAACAAGGAGATTCGCTGTGCTTTTACTGAAGAAAAAGTCGCTGACGCTGTTGGCGCTGGCGTTGCTTAGTGCGCCGATCGTTGCTCAGGCCTGGGTAAAAGATCGGGTTTATAAATTTACCGTGCTGCACACCAACGATCATCATGGCCGCTTCTGGCAGAACGAGCATGACGAGTATGGCCTGGCCGCACAGAAAACAATGATGGATCAGATCAAATATGAGGTGCAGGCCCACGGCGGCGCGGTGCTGATCCTGTCCGGCGGCGATATCAATACCGGCGTGCCGGAGTCAGATATGCAGGATGCGGAACCCGATTTTCGCGGCATGAACCTGATAGGCTACGACGCAATGGCCATCGGCAATCACGAGTTCGATAAGCCGCTCTCCGTTCTCCGCCAGCAGCAAAAGTGGGCAAAGTTCCCGCTGCTTTCCGCCAATATCTACCAGAAAAGCACGGGCAAACGGCTGTTTCAGCCTTATGCGCTCTTTAACCGCATGGGGTTAAAAATCGCCGTGATTGGGTTAACCACCGACGATACGGCTAAAATTGGTAACCCGGAATATTTTGACGATATCATTTTCCACCGGCCGGCGGCAGAAGCCAAAACGGTAGTGGAAGAGCTACGGCAGAAAGAAAAACCGGACGTCATTATCGCAGCCACCCACATGGGCCACTACGACAATGGTAACCACGGCTCCAATGCGCCTGGCGATGTGGAGATGGCGCGTGAATTACCGGCGGGCTATCTGGATATGATTGTCGGCGGGCACTCTCAGGACCCGGTCTGTATGGCCAAAGAAAATGTTAAGCAAGCCGACTACGTGCCGGGCACGCCGTGCCAGCCGGACAGGCAAAATGGGACGTGGATAGTGCAGGCGCACGAGTGGGGAAAATATATTGGCCGCGCTGACTTCACCTTTCTTAACGGTAAGCTGACGCTGGAACATTACGAGCTGGTGCCCATTAACCTGCGTCATAAGGTCACCAATGCCGACGGCAGCGTTAGCTGGGTCAACTACACCCAGGAAATTGTTAAAAATCCGGCCATGATGAAGCTGCTGACGCCATTCCAGAAAAAAGGCGAAGCGCAGCTTAACGTTAAAATCGGCAGCACCAATGGCCGGCTGGAAGGGGACCGCAGCAAAGTGCGCTTTGTGCAGACCAGCCTTGCCAGAGTGATTTTAAGTGCACAGATGGAGCGGACTAAAGCTGACTTTGCGGTCATGAGCGGCGGCGGTGTGCGTGACTCTATGGAAGCTGGCGATATTACCTATAAAGACGTGCTGAAAGTGCAGCCCTTTGGCAACACGCTGGTGTATGTCGATATGAAGGGCAGTGAGGTAGAAAAATACCTGGCGGTAGTGGCTAACAAGCAGGTTGATTCCGGCGCATATGCGCAGTTTGCCAACGTCAGCCTGACGGCTGATGGCACAGGCGTGCGCGAGATTAAAATCAAAGGCGAACCTCTGCAAAAAGAGAAAACCTATCGCATGGCCACGCTAAGTTTTAACGCCACGGGTGGAGATGGCTATCCGGTCATCACTTCTTTTCCGGGCTATGTGAACACGGGCTTTGTCGATGCTGAAGTGCTGAAGCAGTATATTGAAAAGCACTCGCCGCTGGATGCCGCTGCTTTCGCGCCAGCCGGTGAAATTCAAAAGGGAAAACCGCTGCAGGCAACCGCGCCGGAGGCCGAGAAAAGCAGCCTTGAACCGCTGAAAAGATGGCGTAAAGCCATTGTAGAAACGGTGATGGGCCATCCCGAAAGCGGGTCGCGCGGCTGAATTTACATTAAATGGGCGAGGGTAATTATCCTCGCCTTTGACTTTGCAGCGGGCGTTGTTCTTTATCTGCATCTTTGGCGCATAAATTATTGCTGGCATCTTCTGCGCGCGCGCAAAGTGTCGTATACCCAGTTATAAGCCACGGTATAAGGCAGAAAAAAGAGGAAAAACGCGATTTCCAGCAGTAGCGCCTGCCACAGCGAAATCCCCAGCATCCAGGCCGCAATCGGCAGTCCAATCAGGATAAAGCCGCCTTCAAACCCCAGCGCGTGCAGAATGCGCAGCGGCCAGCTTTGCTTACCCGCAGGGAACAGATAATCGAACCCGGCGTTGTAAATCATATTCCAGATCATCGCTACGGTTGAGAGCATCACGGCAAGCGCACCCATTTGAAACAGCGGCTTTGCCATCGCCCATGATGCCAGCGGGGAAACTATCAGCACCGCCAGCAGTTCAAAACCCACCGCGTGGAAAAAACGCTCTTTTAACGTCCGCGTCATGATCTCTCCTTCATTTTAGTGAACGCGCATTCTCGCCATTTTCTTTGTTAAGATGAAATGATTACCTATCGAAAAAAGCGATACTTTGATGCGTTATTCACCGGAATCCTTGCAGGCTTTTGTTCAGACGGTCGAAAAAGGCTCCTTTTCTGCCGCCGCGCGTGCATTGCGCAAAAGCCAGTCCACTGTCAGTACGGCGGTCGCTAATCTGGAAGCCGATCTTGGCCTGATGCTGTTCAGCCGGGAAGCACGTACGCCAGTATTAACGGAAAGCGGGCAGCGCGTGCTGGCACAGGTCAGAGAAATTCTGGCGGCCAGCGAGCGGCTGGATGAGCTGGCGGTCAGACTGGCGGGCACTGTTGAACCCTGTTTAAGCATGGTCATTTCTGATTTCTGGCAGGCGGACTATCACGAATCACTACTGCAGCGTTTTGCGGTACGTTATCCGCAAATTGATTTTGAATGCATGATTGCCGAAGACGGCGACATTATCGATCTGATTCAGGCGGGCAGAGCGCATATTGGAGTGATCCGCGTCCAGCCCGGCTATCCGGAAGATATTGCAACGACGAGGCTACAGGTGAAGGCGCAGTTGGCTATCTATCTGCATCGGGATCATCCGCTGGCACAGCTACCTGAAGTCAGTGAGGACGCCTTAAAAAGCGTGCGGCAACTTTGTCTGAATACGGGCGCGAACCGGCACTATCGGGCGGGAAAGGGCGTATGGTCGGCACCTTCTTATCTGCTGCTGATGGAGATGGCAGAGCAGGGATTTGGCTGGACGGTATTGCCGCGCTGGATGGTACAGCAGTTTGGACATCGGCTACTGCGCGAGCTGCCCGTCAGCGGCTGGCCGCAGAATATTCTGGTGGATGCCGTCTGGTCACGCCAGTCGCCCCCGGGCCCGGCAGGCCGCTGGATGCTCGACCGGCTTTCAGACCAGCCTGCTGACGAGGCTGGAGAACCGCTTTTTTAATCACGTTTCGCAATATCGGCAAAAATCGCATCCAGCTGCTGCACTAAGTCCTGCGGGGAAATTTCGATTTCCAGCCCGCGGCGGCCGCCCGAAATAAAAATGGTGGGAAAGTGCTGCGCCAGCTCGTCAACAACTGTAGGCAGACGTTTTTTTTGCCCCAGCGGACTGATGCCGCCCGTCTGATAGCCCGTGGTACGCTGCGCAATCTGTGGATCGGCCATTTCCACCTTTTTAACACCCAGTGATTTCGCCATGTGCTTTAAATCCAGCTGCCCGGCAACGGGCGTCACGGCAACCGCCAGCGTTTTGGCATCCCCGTTCAGGGCAACCAGCAGCGTTTTATAAACCCGGTTAGCGTCCTGGTTTAGTTTGCGAACGGCTTCATCACCGTAGTGGGTATCACCGCTGTCGTGCTCATAGCTGTGTAACTTAAATTTTACTTTTTGTTTTTCAAGGAATTTTACTGCCGGGGTCATGACCGTTTTCCTTTTAACATGGAATGGCAAAAAGTGATGAAAAAAAGTACTGGATAAAATTCGGACTCCAGGCGACAATCTGCTCCCCCGTCAGCAAGCCAATTGCCAGCGGCGAACTAAAATCATAAAAAAATACCTTTTTAACGGGCTGGTAGCGATACCGGCCCTTTTTTTTACTTTTTTAGCAGGTCAGGCAGATTCCCTTCACCGTAAAGATGCAGCGCGCCCACGGCCACCACGTAGTCGCCGGGCGGCAAGGCTGTCAGCTCATGATACCAGCGCTGATTGCGCTGTAGCATCAGCACATCATTTAACGCGCTGTTAAACGTGGCGGGCAGCGCCAGCTGGCTGTTGACTGGCGGCTTCTCCAGCCACCAGCCGATCATGGTTTGCAGCAGCCGGGCATTGGTATGCCAGTGCTTAAGCGTATCCTGCAACAGCGACAGGCCGTTATCAGGCAGCGCCTTCAGCAGCGCCAGCTGCGTTTGCGGTCCTTCCAGCTCGATAATTTTTTTCCGCTGTGCTTTTGCCGCCTTCAGCAGCTGAAAATCGATACCGTGCTCTGCCCGCAGTCCCAGACGCTGGGCCTGCTGCGCCTGCAACATCAGCGCAATCTGCCAGGCCGGCAGGTTATCCAGCATTTCTCTGTCAATGCCCACTTCCTGACAAAGGCGGCCCAGCTGATTGTGCTCGTCGGCGCTCAGTCGTTCGGCCAGCGGCAGGCAAAATTCGCTTTCGCTGAAAGGCGAAACGCCAGAAGTAATATCCGCTTCGACAATTAGTGCGTCGGCCTGCGACAGCTTTTTCTGTAAAGCCACCGGCAGCGGCGTCATGTTTTGCGTGCCCATATGGATACTGCCGACCAGGTGCAGACGGCAGGGGCCGGTGGCAATATCCTGTGCCGGATAGGCATAGGAGACCGGCGACAGTCTGCGCCACAGCGCAGCTGCTTTGCGTAATAAATTTCCCATTGGTTCCGCCTTCCAGGTTATCTGCCCATGCTAATGGTTTAACCCACTGAAGGACAGTGGGAAACCAGGCTTTCAGACAAGCACTGAAAGTCGTTCTGCTAAGGCCGATAGCGAAGCAGCCTGTTGGCGTTGCTGACCACGGTGACGGAGGAGAGGGCCATGGCTGCACCCGCAATAACCGGGCTAAGCAAGGTACCGGTCAGCGGATAAAGCACGCCAGCCGCAATTGGAATACCACAGGCGTTATAAATAAACGCGCCCAGTAAATTCTGCCGCATATTGCGCAGCGTGGCTTTTGCAATTGCCAGCGCATCAATAATCGCGTGCAGATCGTGACGCATCAGCGTAATACCTGCGCTTTCTATCGCCACGTCACTGCCGCTGCCGATGGCTATGCCGACATCCGCCTGCGCCAGCGCGGGCGCATCGTTGATACCGTCGCCAATCATGGCGACCTGCTGGCCCTGCTGCTGTAGCTGACGGATTGCCTCGGCCTTACCGTCGGGCAGCACGCCCGCAATCACTTTGTCGATTCCGGCTTCTTTTGCGATAGCCTGCGCGGTTATCTCATTGTCGCCGGTCAGCATCACCAGCTTATAACCCTGCTGGTGGAGGTGCTGTAGCGTGGCGACGCTCTCTTTACGTAACGGATCGCGAATAGAAAATATGGCATGGATCTCGCCTTCAACTGCCAGCAAGACCGGGGTCATGCCTTTTGCTGCCCGAGACGCAATTTGCTGCTCCATGTCGTCCATAGCGATCTGCTGCTGCTGCATCATCGCACGATTGCCCAGCCATAGCTTTTTGCCGTTGATGATGCCGCTAACGCCCAGGCCGCCTGTGGTACGGAAGCCTGAGACTTCCGGGAACGCAGTATCACCCGCCCGTTCCACTATGGCCCGAGCCAGCGGATGCTGCGAACCCTGTTCCAGCGCCGCAGCGTAGCGTAATACCTGCTTTTCATCAGCACCGTTAAAAAGCGTAATCTCCGCAACCTGCGGTTTACCTTCCGTCAGGGTGCCGGTTTTATCAAAGACCAGCGTGGAAAGGGTACTGGCGTGCTGTAGCGCATCGGCATCGCGCACCAGCACGCCAAACTCGGCGGCCCGTCCCGTCCCGGCGATAATAGACATGGGCGTGGCCAGCCCCAGCGCGCACGGACAGGCGATAATCAGCACCGTAGTAGCCACCGCCAGTGTATAGGCGAGCTGCGGCGCTGGCCCGACAAAGTACCAGACCGCCGCGCTCAGCAAGGCTATCGCCACCACAATCGGAACAAAGACGGCGGAAATTCTGTCCGCCAGCCTGCCGATCTCTGGCTTGCTGCTTTGTGCCTGGCGCACCAGATTAACAATGCGCGAAAGCGTCGTATTTTTGCCTACCGCACTGGCAGAAAAAAGCACGCTGCCATCCTGCATCATCGTGCCCGCATGAACTTTGTCACCTTTTGCCTTTTGCTGCGGTAAGGCTTCGCCGGTCAGCATGGCTTCATCCAGCCAGGCTTCGCCCTGTATAATCTCACCGTCAACGGGAACGCGGTCGCCCGTAGTCAGGCGCAGCGTCATGCCCGGCTGCACTTCGCTTAGCGGCACCGTTCTTTCCTGGCCTTGTTCTACCAGGCGGGCGACCGGCGGCGTAAGATCCAGCAGGCGCTCAAGCGCCCGGGAAGCGCGCTGGCGGGCGCGCTGTTCCAGCATGTGACCCAGGTTGATAAGGCCGATAATCATCACGCTGGCTTCAAAGTAGAGATGGCGGGCTTCAGGAGGAAAAGCGGCAGGCCATAAGCTCACGGCGGTAGAGTAGAGCCAGGCGGCGGCCGTGCCCAGCGCCACCAGCGTATCCATAGTGGCACTGCCTTTCAGCAGGCTGCGCCAGGCGCTACGATAAAAGTGGCTACCGGTAACTACCATGATCAGCAGCGTCAGGGCACCCAGCACTAACCAGGTGGGGCGGTTGGCGTCGCTCAGCATCATATTGTCGCCGAGCATGCCCCAGATCATTAGCGGTATACCAAACGCCAGAGCAACAATCGCCTGCCAGCGAAAACGGCGCATCGCTTTAAGCGCAGACTGCTGCTGCTTTGTCCGGCGTTCGTTTTCGTCTTCAATGATCTCTGCTTCGTAGCCCGCATTCTGTACGGCTTTAATCAGCACGTCCGGTGACGCTTCTCCCGTCACCAGCGCGCTACGTTCGGCAAGATTGACGCGTGCCTGCGTAATGCCAGGCACCTGTTGCAAAGCGTTCTGGACACGGCTGACGCAGCTGGCGCAGCTCATGCCGTTAATCAGCAGGTGAAAACTTTCATTCTGTGCCGGAAGCTGGGTTGAGGCCGCTGTCAGCGCTTCCGGCTGAGGTTCTGAGTCTGTCAGCGGTTCAGTCTTTGGGGAGGCGTTGTCTGCCAGCGCGGCCTCATAACCTGCCTGCTCGACGGCGGCGATCAGATCGGCAGGGTTTGCGCTGCCGCTGATGCGGGCTTCATTGAGCGAGACTTCTGCCTGCTCAACGTCGTCACGCTGCTCCAGCGTTTCTTTGACTCTTTTTATGCAGTGGCCGCAGGACAGGCCATCCAGTGATAATAAAATAGTCTGTGACATAGAAACTCCTTCTGTTTTGCTTCGGCACGTTTTACCGTTATTGCTAAGGTTAAACCTTCCATCAAGGGGAAGGTCAAACGGTCGGTGCGTTTATTTTAGTCATCGGCGGCAGGGATGCTACTATCCCCCGGTAAACTTGATTTGCAAAGGTTGAAGATGAATATCAGCGACGTGGCTCGAAAAACCGGGCTGACCAGCAAGGCGATCCGTTTTTATGAAGAAAAAGGCCTGATGACGGCGCCGTCAAGAGGTGAAAACGGCTATCGACTTTACAACGCAAAGCATCTGGAAGAGCTGACGCTGCTGCGCCAGGCACGCCAGGTGGGGTTCAACCTGGAAGAGTGCCGTGAAATGCTTGCGCTGTTTCATAATCCACAGCGCCATAGCGCAGATGTCAAAGCCAGAACGCTGGAAAAAGTTGCCGGGATTGAAGCGCACATTCAGGAGCTGAACCTGATGCGCGAGCGTTTGCTGGCGCTCGCGGCAAGCTGTCCCGGCGACGATAGTGCCGACTGCCCGATCATTAATGATTTACTGGGCTGCTGTCATGGGCAGAAAAAGGTCTGACGGCGGCCCGGTTACCGATATAAAGACCGGTCAGAAGCTGGCGAGGTGCCAGACCGCCTGACGATGCGCAGCGTAATCCCTTCAACGCCGACCACGGTCACCGGCGTACCGGCTGCTAAATCCTCCGTTGCCTGGACTCGCCAGCTGCTGTCGCCAATGTGCACGTGTCCAATCCCGTCGCGCAGCGCCTCAGCCAGCAGCAGTTCTGTGCCAATCAGTTGGTTACCGCGCTGATTAAGCGAAGAGGGCGGCTGTTTTCTCTCTCGTCCACGCAGCCAGTAATACCACCATAGCGCGCACAGCACCGTTAACGTGGCAAAACAGAGTCCCTGCCATTCCCACGGCAGCGGCACCAGCCAGACCAGCACGCTAACCAGCACGGCGGCGACGCCGCTCCACAGCAGATACCCGCTGGCCCCCAACATTTCAGCGGCCAGCAGAGTGCCCCCCAGCGTCAGCCAGAGCCAGGAGGGATTGGCTAACAGATCGTGTGGCATTACGACTCCCGATCTTTGCTGGTTTCTTTCAGAAGCTCAGCGATGCCGGCCACTGAACCAAGCAGGCTGGAAGCTTCCAGCGGCATCATAATCATTTTGCTGCTGTGGGAAGTGCCAATCTGCTGTAGCGCGTCGGTATATTTTTGCGCCACAAAGTAGTTAATAGCCTGAATATCCCCGGCAGCGATGGCTTCCGAAACCATTTTTGTCGCCTGCGCTTCTGCTTCTGCGCTTCTTTCCCGCGCTTCTGCCTGTAAAAAGGCCGACTGGCGTTCGCCTTCCGCTTTCAGGATCTGCGCCTGTTTTTCGCCTTCGGCGCGCAGTATCGCCGCCTGTCGCACGCCTTCCGCTTCCAGAATGTCGGCACGCTTGGTACGTTCAGCCTTCATCTGCGCGTTCATGGACGCGATCAGCTCCGCTGGCGGCCGCACGTCACGGATCTCAATGCGGGTAATCTTTATGCCCCACGGGTTGGTCGCTTCATCGACGATGCGCAGCAGTCGGGTATTAATGTTGTCACGCTGCGACAGCATCTCATCCAGCTCCATCGACCCCAGTACGGTACGCATATTGGTCATGGTCAGATTCACGATTGCCAGCTCAAGGTTGCTGACTTCATAAGCCGCCCGCGCAGAATCGATAACCTGAATAAAGCAGACCGCGTCGATAGTGACGCTGGCGTTATCTTTGGAGATGATCTCCTGGGAAGGGATATCCAGCACCTGTTCCATCATGTTGATTTTTCGGCCAACGCGGTCCATGAAGGGCACAAGCAGGTTAAGGCCGGGCTGCAGGGTTTTGGTGTAGCGGCCAAAGCGCTCGACCGTCCACTGATACCCCTGAGGAACAATTTTTATGCCTGACCAGACAATGACCAGCGCGACGAGAACGATAACGGGAATAACAGTAAGCATATAACCTCCGGGCTGTTGATAAACGGGCCGATTCATTCGGCCCGCGTGTTAACTTAATAGAGTAAAGAGTAAAGCTGCCGACGATATTTTGCCGCCAGCGCATCGCCTGTCCCTAAGGCCGCCAGGATTTCCTGCAATATTTTGCGTGCCTGGCCGTCTGCGGCACCTAAATCTTTTTTCAGATGGCTGAACAGCAGCGCCAGCGCTTCTTCATTACGTCCTACCTGATGAAGCTGCACGGCCAGTTTAGTGGCCAGTTCAGCATTGTCCGGCTCGGCGTCGCTCTGCTGCTGCAATAGCTGAATTTCAGGCGTGTCGGCGGCCTGCTTCAGCAGATCGATGCGCGCCAGCAGTCCCTGGTAACGCGTGTCTTTATCCTGCAATGGCACTACGTCCAGCACGGCCTGCGCTTCATCGCTGCGGTTTAGATCTAGTAAGGCTTCGGCCAGCAGAAAACCGATTTCGCTGCTTTGCTGGCTTAGCTGCCAGGCTTCTTTCAGCAGCGGCAGCGCTTCCAGCGTTTTGCCTTCCTGCATAAGCTGCATCGCCTGCTGAGCCTTCAGCTCTTCTTCTTTGGGCAGGACCTTATGCAGCAGCGCGCGGATAGCTTCTTCAGGCTGCGGGCCCTGAAAACCGTCAACCGGCTGGCCGTTCTGGAACAGATAGACGGTTGGAATTGAGCGCAGACCAAACTGCTGGGCGACGGCCGGTTCCGCATCGCAGTCCAGCTCGGCCAGCAGGAACTGGCCCGCATACTCCTGCGCCAGACGCTCCAGCACCGGCGTTAATTCCTGGCAATGCTGACTGCGCGCAGACCAGAAGTAAAACAGCACGGGGATCTGCATCGACTGTTCAAGCGTCTGGTGCAGATTACTTTCGTTAATAGTAACAATGGCAGCTTGTGGTGACATGAATTCGTCTCTTTATTCTGGGTTTCTTACTCTATTGGGGCAGATGTATGCGCTTCAAGCTTTACCTGAGATTCAGGCCGCTTAACCGCGCAAAATGCGATCCAGCATCCAGCCGGGTAGCAAACGCCGCAACAGACTCAGTACATGCGCAACCAACGTCACGGGATAACGCAAGCGTGGGTGTCGGCTTTCCAGCGCATGATGTAATTTGGGTAAAATTGCCTCTGGCGGCAGCGTAAAGCGGGCCGCGATGCCGGGATTTTTCACCGGTTTGTCCTGCTCGGCCTGGTTAACATTGTCCGTAAAGCGGGTTTTGATTGGGCCCGGCTCCAGCAGGCTGACCTTAACACCGCTGCCGTGAAGCTCCATTCGTAGCGCATCTGTCCAGGCTTCCAGCGCATATTTGCTGGCGGCGTAGGCGCCCCGGCCCGGCGTGGAAACCAGCCCCATGATTGAGCTGGTATTGATAATTCGCGCCTCGCCGCCGGCGCGTAAAGCCGGAAGCAGCAGCATCGTCAACTGATGCGTACCAAAAAGATTAGTCGCAAACTGCTGTTCCAGCTGCTGGCGGCTGATGGCGGTCAACGGGCCATAAACGCCGAAGCCGCCGTTGTTGAACAGGGCGTAAAGCTGGTTGCCGCTTAGCTCAAGAATTTGCTCTGCGGCACGGGCTACGCTTTCGCTGCTGTCCAGATCCAGCTCAATGCCGGTAAAACCCAAATCGTTCATGCGCTGGACGTCTTGCGGCTTCCGGCAGGCGGCAAAAACATGGTAGCCACGACGCAGGAGATCGTTGGCGGCCACCAGGCCGATACCGCTGGAACAACCGGTTATTACTACTTTTTTTTGCATAACTTTACCTGTTAGCCTGCTTTGATTCCGCTGACTCATGCTTAACTAGCGGAGCCAGCTCTTTTGCCATTAAATCGGCGATAAAAGGCTGTGCGGCAGGATTAGGGTGGATACCGTCCTGCTGCATCCATTCAGGTTTCAGGTAAACCTGCTCCATGAAAAAAGGGACCAGGGGCAGAGAAAACTCCTTCGCCAGCCGCGGGTAAACAGCGCTGAACGCTTCAGTATAACGGCGGCCATAGTTGGCCGGTAAACGGATTTGCATCAGCAGCGGCTGCGCCCCGGCGGTTTTAACCTGCTGAATAATCTGTCTTAAAGTTTGCTCTGTCTGGTCAGGAGGAAACCCACGCAGGCCATCATTTCCGCCCAGTTCAATCAGTACCCAGCGAGGCTGGTGCAGTTTAAGTAGCGCAGGCAGGCGAGCCAGCCCCTGCGCCGAGGTATCGCCACTTATGCTACCGTTAACAACGCCAGGCGATTTTTCCCATTTATCATTGAGTAGCGCGGGCCACGCGGCGCTGGCTGACATGCGGTAACCCGCACTCAGGCTGTCGCCGAGCACCAGCAAATTCTCTGCCGCCGCCGCGCGCAGCGTCGTTAAAGCCAAAAATAACAGGACAAGGTAATGCCAGCGGAAAACATTCTTGCAGTTCATCGTCTTAGTAAGTCCGTCGGTCAGGGTGAGCATCAGCTTTCCATCCTTACCGGAGTTGAGCTGGTTGTCAAACCGGCGGAAACTATTGCCCTGATCGGCGAGTCAGGCTCCGGCAAATCAACCTTGTTAGGCATCCTGGCCGGGCTTGACGATGGGTCGGCAGGCGAGGTTTTTTTACTTGGGTCGCCATTGCACCAGATGAATGAAGAGCAGCGTGCAGAACTACGGGCCAAAAGCGTGGGCTTCGTTTTTCAGTCCTTTATGCTAGTGCCTACGTTGAACGCGCTGGAAAACGTGCAGCTCCCGGCGCTGCTACGCGGCGAAAGCGATGCGCAAAGCCGGGAACAGGCTAAGAGCCTGCTGACCCAGCTTGGTCTGGCAGCGCGGCTTAACCATTTGCCTTCACAGCTTTCCGGCGGCGAGCAGCAGCGGGTGGCGCTGGCCAGAGCATTTAGCGGCCGACCTACGCTGCTGTTTGCCGACGAACCAACGGGCAACCTGGATCGCCACACCGGCGAACGCATTGCCGATCTGCTGTTTTCACTCAACCGTGACTTTGCCACCACGCTGATCCTTGTTACCCATGACGAACAGCTGGCGGCCCGTTGCGATCGTCGGTTAAGGGTGCGGGACGGCAGGCTGCAGGAGGAAGTATGATCTGGCGCTGGTTCTGGCGGGAGTGGAAATCGCCGTCGCTGCTGATTGTCTGGCTGGCGTTAACGCTGGCGGTGGCCTGCGTGCTGGCGCTTGGCTCGCTCAGCGACAGAATGGAAAAAGGCTTAACGCAGCAGAGCCGTGACTATATGGCGGGAGACCGTACGCTGCAAAGCGCGCGCGAAGTACCAGAGGAGTGGCTGGCAGAGGCCGCAAGGGAAGGGTTGCAAACGGGACGCCAGCTGACGTTTATGACCATGACCTTTGCGGGCGATACGCCACAGCTGGCGGCGGTAAAGGCCGTTGACGATAGCTATCCCATGTTTGGCAAGCTGGCAACCAACCCTCAAAGTTTGAAACCCGCGGCGGGAACCGTGTTAGCCGCGCCGCGCCTGCTGGCCTTACTTAATCTGAAGCCCGGCAGTGAGCTGGATGTAGGCGATGCGACATTACAGGTTGCCGGAGAAGTCATTCAGGAACCGGATGCCGGTTTTAATCCTTTTCAGACCGCGCCGCGCCTGCTAATGAATCTGGCCGACGTCGGAAAAACGGCTGCCGTCCAGCCCGGCAGTCGGGTGACGTGGCGCTATAAATTTGCCGGTACGCCACAGCAGCTGGCAAACTATGACCGCTACATTAACTCGCGTATTAAGCCAGACCAGCGTTGGATCAGCGTTACCGACTCCGATGACGCTCTGGGTAAATCGATGCTGCGCGCCCAACAGTTCTTGCTGCTTTCTGCGCTGCTAACACTGATGCTGGCCATCGCTGCCGTAGTGGTAGCGATGAATCATTACTGCCGTAGCCGCTACGATTTGGTTGCCGTATTAAAAACCCTGGGTGCTAACCGGGCCGCTTTGCGCAAGTTAATCGTAGGGCAATGGGGTGCAGTACTGCTGCTGGCTGCCGTTTGTGGCTGCGTTATCGGGAAAGGCTTTGAAGCGCTGTTGTTGCATATGCTCAGGCCAGTTTTGCCGGGTGACCTGCCGCCGGCCAGCTTTTGGCCCTGGCTATGGGCGACAGGGGCGCTGTTTGTCATCTCGCTGCTGGTGGGATTAAGACCATACCTGCTGCTGCTGGCTACCCAGCCACTACGGGTACTGCGGCGTGATGCCGTAGCCGTTGTCTGGCCGCTAAAATATTATCTTCCCGCTATGGTGCTGACGATACTGGTTCTGCTCGCCTTGCTGGTTGGCGGCAGTAAGTTACTCTGGGCGCTTACCGGCGGCATCGTGCTGCTGACGCTGCTGCTGGGGGCCATCGGCTGGGGGACTTTACTGTTATTGCGTCGTTTGCGCGTGCGTAATCTGGCGTTCCGGCTGGCAGTTAATCGGCTGGTGCGTCAGCCTTCCGCCACCTTTAGCCAGCTGGCGGCTTTTTCTCTCTCTTTTATGCTGCTTGCGCTGTTACTGGTGATGCGTGGCGATCTGCTCGATCGCTGGCAGCAGCAGCTTCCACCGGACAGCCCCAACTACTTCTTACTTAATATTACGCAAGATCAGGTGCCACAGGTTCGTGACTTCCTTCAGCAACATCATATTGCGCCGCAGACCTTTTATCCTGTGGTCAGAGCTCGTCTGACCAACATTAATCAACAGCCCGCCGATCCCGCCCTCGACAATTCGCTGAATCGAGAATTAAACCTTACCTGGCTTGAGCAATTGCCGGATCATAATCCTTTGACTGCCGGTCGCTGGCCGCCGCAGCAGGGTGAAGTCTCTATGGAAGAGGGACTGGCCGGGAGGCTGGGCGTCAGGCCTGGCGACACGCTGACCTTTACGGGAGACACGCAAACCTTTACGGCTAAAATCAGCAGCCTGCGTAAGGTGGACTGGGAAAGCCTTAAGCCAAACTTTTTCTTTATCTTTCCGCATGGCGCGCTGGATAGTCAGCCACAGACCTGGCTGACCAGCTTTCGCCTGAACAACGACAGCGCGCTGCTGGCCCAGCTGAATCGTGCTTTTCCCGCCATCAGCCTGTTAGATATTGGCAGCATTTTACGCCAGATTGGGCAGGTACTGGCGCAGGTTAGCCAGGCGCTGGAGATTATGGTCGTGCTGGTGACGGCATGTGGCGTATTACTGTTGCTGGCACAAATTCAGGTGGGCATGCGCCAGCGTCGGCAGGAGCTGGTGGTGTATCGTACGCTGGGTGCCAGTAAGTCACTGTTGCGTAACACTTTATGGTGCGAGTTTGCTCTGCTGGGCGGCGTAGCTGGCGTAGCGGCCGTGGTAGGTGCTGAAGTAGCGCTGTGGGGACTACAGCGTAAAGTGTTTGATTTTCCGTGGCAGCCAGATTATCTGCTGTGGTTCGCTTTACCGCTTTCCGGCATCATTTTGCTATCCGCGTGCGGAGGCTGGCTGGGCATAAGACTACTTAAAGGAAAGGCATTGTTCAGAAGTTATAATGCAGCGTAGAATGAAGGCCGGTATAAACCGGTCTTCATCATTTATCTTTTTATTATCACCAGGGCCTGCGATCGTTGAATTAAGTCTGGCACTTTCCCGGGTAATGTTTTGATAAAGGCCATAAGTAACGTAGATAGTAGCATAGGGAAATAACTGAAATGTTGGATTTGCTAGATATAAAATATCGTCATCTTTCCGATCTTGAATCAAACGAGCTGTTCACTCTGAGAAAACGGGTTTTCAAGGACAGGCTTAACTGGATGGTCAACTGCCAGAACGATATGGAGTTTGATGAGTATGATAACGAGCATACAACCTACGTTTTTGGCGTCCACAATGATATTTGCGTTTGCAGTTTACGGTTTATAGAAACTAAATACCCTAATATGATTACCGGTACGTTTCGCTCATGGTTTAAAAACACAGATTTACCCGAAGGGAATTACGTTGAGGCAAGCCGTCTGTTTATCGATAAGGAGCGAATAAGCTCGCTTAAACTGCGACAGAAACCCGTAAGCGCACTGCTCTTTTTATCGATGATTAACTACGCCAGACATTATCAGTACGAAGGGATATACGCGATAGTCAGCCATCCAATGTATCTTATTTTCAAAAAGTCTGGCTGGAAAATAGAAGTCGTGGAAAAGAGCCTGTCCGAGAAAAACGAAAACATCTATCTGATATTTATGCCAATCGACGATAAGAACCAGCGTATACTTATTGAGCTGGTTAAATCTAAGGCACCCGAGCTAAAGATAAGACTGGATGCCTGGCCGCTGTCATTCCCCGTCGGTCAACACGGGCCTGATCAGCTGTAGCTCTATGCTCAGCCTGATAGCATGCTTCATATTGGTAACGCCCAGCTTCTTTACCGCGTTACCAATGTGGTATTTTACGGTCGTCAGCTTGATCCCCAAAATAAGCGCAATTTCCTGATAAGATTTGCCGACGCTGGCCCAGTAGATAATTTCGTTTTCGCGTTTTGAAAAAATCTCACGCGTGTTCATTTCGTTAAAATCTGCTTCTTTGGCCTGCTGTTTATACAGCTCGTTGAGCTTCTCGTGCGTTTCTATCAGCACCATCTGGATTTGGGATTTATTATTCTGGATTGTCTCCTCAATATTGTCATCACAATGCTCATCCAGCATGATAGAAAGTACAACAAGGTTATTGTTTTGGTCGTGAACAATAAAGGTGTAGCCGTTAATAATATTGTGATTACGGGCCATATCGAACAGCTTGGGAACCTTGACGCCTTTGTTGAGCATAATGTTTTCATCCCATGAAAACGGCGTAATTCGATAGAGTGCAGTAATTAAGACGGGGTCAATAAACTGAAAGTTGTTTTCAATATAAACTTTAAACCATTCTGCCCGGTTAGATATGATGGAGAAATCTGCTGGATTTCTTTTACTCATAATCGCGTAGGCATATTTTACCTGGCTAAATTTTGCCAGCTTCCTCTCCAGATAATCCTTTATAGAAGAGTTGATAACCTGATTACCAAAGAATGATTTAGACATGTAATTATCTCCCTGAGAAAGTGAGGCTTCCATCGTCAATAGCCGACTCTAGCATGTTTTCAAAGCCAAACCTAACGTGGTTCCCCTTTCGGGCCGATTACTTAAGATGATTTGCATAATAAAGAAGCGCTGGATAAATAACGTCCAACATCTTTAGCCTGTCGTTGCGGTATAGTAGCGTCATATGACACGGGAGGGAATCAGGGAGTCTTGCAAAGGCACTATTTGATGAAAAAGGCAGAGAGGGTGAACCAAACCCGACCATAAATACGCAAATCGTACAACAAAGCTTACGTATTTATTGTGGTAGCCGGAGAATGGTTCCCTTGGTGTTGGCAAAAAAAAACTGCTAATTACTTAATAGTATTATGTATTTCTTGTTTTGTTCGCCAATACAATACGTCTTTCACTCATAAAATGATAGCCATACTTAAGTACAGTTAAGCACTGTTCTTTTGCAGGTGCGTGATAGCCCAGTGGATACCACTGGCATAATCGGCTGGTAAATCAGTCACAAGATGGTGGAGTGCATGCTGAAGCGATTCATGGCTGGTATCACTCAGATTGAGATGGCCGACCTTACGACCCGGACGGACTTCTTTCTCATACCAGTGCAGATGAACCAACGGCTGTTGCAGCCAGGCCATATTGAGTGCCGTGCCAATTAAATTCACCATGACTGATGGCGTGCTGACGACGGGGGTCGGCAACGGCAGCTGCAGAATGGCGCGCAAATGCAGTTCAAACTGGCTGATGGAAGCGCCGTTTTGCGTCCAGTGCCCGCTATTATGCACGCGTGGCGCCAGTTCGTTAATCAGCAACCCTTCCGGCACTACAAAACACTCCATCGCCATCACGCCGACGTAGTCAAGCTCATTCATAATGGCAGAAAGCATTGCCTCAGCCTGTTGCTGGCTTTGGGCATCTGGCTGGGGGAAAGCCACGCTGGTGCGTAAAATACCATCCTGATGCAGGTTATGCGTCAGCGGATAGAATACAGTAGTGCCGTCATGCGCGCGAGCGCCTACCAGTGAAACCTCGCCAGAAAAATTAATGCCCTGTTCGACAATGCATTCACCGTAGCAATCCGCAGGCAGAGAAGCGGTTTCATTTTGACGTAAGCGCCACTGACCACGGCCATCATAGCCGCCGGTACGGCGTTTGACGATAGCCAGTTCGCCCAGCTCCGCAAATATTTGCGGCCATTCTGCCTGGTCGCTCAATAGCTGCCAGGGCGCCGTTGCCAGACCCAGCCGATCCAGCAGCTGTTTTTGCGTCAGTCGGTCGGCCAACAGAGGAAAAATATCGCGGTTTACGAAAGCGGTATGGGTGGCGAGTTCGCGGGTAAGCGCCGTCTCGGGCCAACGCTCGATTTCGGCGGTGATAACGCTTTGCTGAATCGGTAGCGCTTCCGGTTCGGCATCCAGCCCGACCGGATAAACGGCGATACCTAAAGGTTCGCCGGCCTGGCGCAACATCCTGCCCAGCTGGCCGTTGCCTAATACGCAGACTGGCTTCATGCTTCCTCCTGCGGATCCGGATTATTCAGCACTTCATCGGTTTGGGCCTGCCGCCAGTCGCTTAACCGGGTCGCCAGTTCTTTATCATGCAGCGCCAGAATCGCGGCGGCCAGCAGGGCTGCGTTAGCCGCACCGGCTTTGCCGATTGCCAGCGTGCCCACTGGAATACCGCGCGGCATTTGCACGATAGAATAAAGGCTGTCGACGCCGCTCAGCGCAGCGCTTTGCACCGGCACACCCAGTACCGGCACCAGCGTTTTTGCTGCCAGCATGCCGGGCAGATGGGCCGCGCCGCCAGCGCCAGCGATAATAACCTGAAAACCGTTCTCTGCGGCCTGTTCGGCAAAGCTAAATAGCTTGTCCGGCGTGCGGTGTGCTGAAACCACTTCACAATGGAAAGGGACAGCCAGGCTGGTAAGAATATCCGCGGCAAATTGCATGGTTGCCCAGTCACTTTTGGAACCCATAACAATAGCAATGCGGGCCGGTGCGGCGTTGGAAGACATGCGGGTCTGACTCCTGTGATTATACATACGTCATCCACCAACCCGCAGGGCGATGGATGGGAAGGACACAGAGAATACCATGACTGGGGAGCAAGGAAAACGTTTGCTCTGGTAGCAAAATGGCGACAAAGCCCGATTTTACTGCTTAAAAGGGAAAGGTAATTAAGGTGGTTTCGCTGGCGCTGACCTTGATCATTGAACCTTCATTATGCCAGGCACCCAGCACGACTCTTTCTGCTGGCTGACCATCAACGATCAGCTGATGAACGGCAGGGCGATGAGTATGCCCATGAATAAGGCAATGCACCTGATGACGGCGCAGAGTTTGCGTGACGGCAGCAGCGTTCACATCCATAATTTCCGTGGCTTTACTGCTGTTAGCCTGCTTGCTACCGGCGCGCATTTTAAGGGCAATACGCTGGCGAATAAATAGAGGCAGAGCCAGGAAAAGTTTTTGTAGCCAGCGCTGATGAACTTTGCGACGGAAGCGTTGATAACCTTCATCGTCCGTACAAAGCGTATCGCCATGCATAATCAAAATGCGGCGACCATAGATCTTCAGCAGCTGTTCTTCAGGCAACAGTTGCATACCGCTGGCGGCAGCAAAACTTTTACCTAGCAGAAAATCACGGTTGCCGTGGATAAAGAAGCAGGGGATGCCAAGCTGGCTTAATTCCCGCAGGGCTGCGGCTATTTCGGCATGCAAAGGATTCGGATCGTCATCGCCAATCCAGGCTTCAAACAGATCGCCAAGGATGTAAAGTGCATCGGCCTGACGCGCATCACGCCGTAAAAAAGCAAGAAAACCGGCAGTGATTGCCGGTTCTTCCGCACACAGATGTAAATCTGCGATAAACAGCGTATGCGACATTATTCGCTAACGGTGACTTTCTGGATCACGACGTCTTCTTTTGGCACGTCCTGATGCATACCGCTACGGCCGGTAGCCACGCCTTTGATTTTCTCAACCACGTCCATGCCTTCTACAACTTCAGCAAACACGCAGTAGCCCCAGCCCTGCAGGCTTTCGTCACGGAAGTTCAGGAAGTCGTTATCCGCGACGTTAATGAAGAACTGCGCGGTAGCGGAGTGAGGGGCCTGGGTACGAGCCATCGCCAGCGTGCCTTTGGTGTTTTTCAGGCCGTTGCTGGCTTCGTTACGGATCTCAGCTTTGGTTGCTTTCTGCTGCATGCCCGGTTCAAAGCCGCCGCCCTGAATCATAAAACCATTGATGACACGGTGAAAAATGGTGTTGTCGTAAAAACCTTCACGGCAGTAATCCAGGAAGTTTTTAACGGTTTCTGGCGCTTTGTCGTCAAAGGTTTTGATAACGATATCGCCATGATTAGTCTGGAAAGTGACCATATTCTCATCCTGTAAAGGTTGAAGGGAGTAAATTTCGCTGTCGCCAGCGCCGCAGTGGGGCCGACGAGCGGTAAAACAGACGGCTCTTATATCACAAAATGTGATGACGAGTCACCGCCGCTGCAATAAGCCGCGTGCGCGGAGCCTTGCTTTGCATGGCGCTTGCGTTAACAATACGTCAGAATACAGATACCACTGTCACCATCGCACACGTTAAAAACGGAATGTCTCAATGCTAAAGATTTTCAATACCCTGAGTCGTCAAAAAGAGGAATTTAAACCAATTCATGCCGGTAAAATTGGTATGTACGTGTGCGGCATTACCGTTTATGACCTCTGTCACATTGGCCACGGACGTACTTTTATCGCTTTTGATGTGGTTGCCCGCTATCTGCGTTATCTGGGCTATTCGCTAAAGTATGTGCGTAATATCACCGATATTGATGACAAAATTATCAAGCGCGCCAATGAAAATGGCGAAACTATCAACGCGTTGACCGATCGTATGATTGCAGAGATGCACGCTGATTTTGCTGCATTAAATATTCTGCCGCCGGATCTGGAGCCACGGGCGACGCATCATATTGCCGACATTATTGAGCTGGTCAGCAAGTTACTGGAACGCGAGCATGCTTACGTTGCCAGTAACGGTGACGTCATGTTTTCCGTAGCCAGCGATGCGGATTATGGTCTGCTGTCGCGTCAGGATCTGGAACAGCTGCAGGCTGGCGCGCGCGTCGAAGTTGCCGACGTCAAACGCAACCCAATGGATTTCGTATTGTGGAAGATGTCTAAAGCTAATGAGCCTGGCTGGGCTTCGCCGTGGGGAGAAGGGCGCCCGGGCTGGCATATCGAATGTTCCGCGATGAACTGCAAACAGCTGGGTGAACATTTTGATATTCATGGTGGCGGTGCCGATCTGATGTTCCCGCATCACGAAAACGAAATCGCGCAGTCAACCTGTGCACATGACGGCCCTTACGTTAACTACTGGATGCACTCCGGAATGGTGATGGTCGATCGTGAGAAAATGTCGAAATCGCTGAACAACTTTTTCACCGTGCGTGACGTGTTGAGCTATTTCGATGCGGAAACCGTGCGCTATTTTCTGATGTCGGGCCACTATCGCAGCCAGCTCAACTACGGTGAAGATAACCTGAAACAGGCGCGCGCGGCGCTGGAGCGTCTTTATACTGCGTTACGCAATACGGATGTTGATGCACAAGCTGCGGGCGGCGAAGCGTTCGAACAGCGTTTTCGCGAAGCGATGGATGACGACTTCAATACGCCGGAAGCCTACTCGGTGCTGTTTGATATGGCGCGCGAAGTTAACCGTCTGAAAGCGGAAGATATGACGGCGGCTAACGCCCTGGCGGCAAAACTGCGTCAGCTGGCAGGGGTGCTTGGACTGCTGGAACAGGATCCTGAAGTGTTTCTGCAAAGCGGTGCGCAAAACAGCGACGATGAAGTAGCTGAAATCGAAGCGCTGATCAAAATGCGTAACGACGCGCGCAAAGAGAAAAACTGGGCGCAGGCCGACGTGGCAAGGGACAAGCTTAACGAGCTGGGAATTATTCTGGAAGATGGCCCGCAGGGCACCAGCTGGCGACGTAAATAGGTAAAAAATCAGGGGCTGCGGCCCCTGATTTTTTTTATTCAGTAACGGTAACGCTGTTGCCGTCGAAAGCGACAGTTTGACCGCTAACAATTTTGCAGCGTTTACGGGTTTCCACCACGCCGTCTACGGTAACGTAGCCATCAGCGATCAGCGCTTTGGCCATCGCACCGCTTTCCGCCCAGCCTTCCAGCTTCAGCAAATCGCATAAATCTACGTGTGGGTGTTTTCCCAGGGAAAAAGTTGCCATTATTCTACTGCTCCATCATGAAATTCTTCGCACGCCTGTAAAGTGTTCTGGATCAGCGTAGCGACGGTCATCGGGCCAACGCCGCCCGGCACTGGCGTAATATAAGAAGCCCGTTCGGCTGCGCTTTCAAAATCAACATCGCCAACGACCTTGCCGTTCTCCAGACGATTGATGCCGACATCAATCACAATGGCGCCCGGTTTGATCCATTCGCCAGGAATAAAGCCAGGCTTGCCAACGGCTACGACCAGCAGATCGGCGTGTTCGATATGACGGCGCAAATCTTTGGTGAAGCGGTGCGTAACCGTAGTCGTACAGCCAGCCAGCAGGAGTTCCATACTCATCGGGCGACCAACGATATTGGATGCGCCAACCACAACCGCGTTCAGGCCGAAAGTGTCGATATTGTAGCGTTCCAGCAGCGTAATAATACCGCGTGGCGTACAGGGGCGTAGCTCAGGCGCACGCTGGCACAGACGGCCTACATTATAAGGATGGAAACCATCCACGTCCTTTGATGGCGCAATACGTTCCAGTACTTTTACATTATCAATACCGTCCGGAAGCGGCAGCTGCACCAGGATTCCGTCAATCTCGCCGTCGTTGTTCAATTTATCAATCAACGCCAGCAGCTCGGTTTCGCTGGTGGACGCAGGCAAATCGTAAGAACGTGAGATAAAGCCAACTTCCTCACAGGCCCGGCGCTTGCTGCCGACATAAATTTGCGACGCAGGGTTTTCACCAACCAGCACCACTGCCAGGCCAGGCGCGCGTTTTCCCGCGGCCAGACGCTGTTGAACTTTTTCAGCAACCTCAAGGCGAACCTGCTGCGCAATCGTTTTACCGTCAATAATCTTTGCTGCCATCAGAAAGGGGATCCATCTGTGTTGAGTTGAAACGGGAGTTGCCGCCTATTCTGGCAGAAGCGAACGCCGCTGTCAGGCACAGATTCGAGGCGCGCTGCTTAATAGTGCAGCAACAGAATGCGCCGCTAAGTAAAATCGTTGACTCGACGGTTTCGCGCCGTATAATCCGACCCTGTTCCCCATGCGCCCTTAGCTCAGTTGGATAGAGCACCGGCCTTCTAAGCCGTAGGTCACAGGTTCGAATCCTGTAGGGCGTACCAATCAAATCAGTGAATTACCGCTCCTGCTCTGTATCAAATTTTCCTTGTGGGACAAATTTGAGACACGCATCCTCAAAGCTGTGTCGTATTTGTGTCGTGACTTCCCAGAAGTGAGTCAATTTTACGCGCATGCTCGGTCAGATGGTTCGGTGCCAGATGCGCATACCGGCGCGCCATTTCTATAGACTCCTTTGTCGGCCTCATACTTTCCGACGCGCAATCTATCAGCCTGCTCGCTTCCTTCCGCGTTAACCAGCCAATCCTTTTTCGATCGGCTTTTTCGTTTTGATAACCGGATCCGTTTTTATTCGCCTCCATTCATTTGCCGGGCGCTTAACAGCAAGCGCATAAATGAAAGGTAATGGCTTTAAGTTTCTGCACTGACCGGCTTACCTCTAAAATTTGGCTCGGGTTTCCATCCCGTAATGCCGCGTCACGCTGAGCTTTTCATTTGCGATGATAATTACGTTTTACCATCTTGTTGGCTATTTTTGCGCCTTTTGCCGTAACCGTTATTATGTCACGGCTGGAGAAATGCCCGACTAAAAAGCCATCTTTACTTTGTCATCGTCCAGGCTGCATTTGTGCTCTTTTTCAGCCAGCCAACGCAGGCAGGCATCCTTAAATGTCCGTGTCGGTAAATCTCCGGTTTCATCAACTCGCCAGGCTTCCGCCTTCAGTTTTACGTGAAGGTCTATTGTGGGAAATATACCAACACCAGATTACGATGATGTCATTACGCGGAGATAGCTGCTGGTCCACGATGTGAACAGAGAAAAGGCCAAATGAGTAACGTATATAGTATGGTTTTTTGCTGTGTTTTTCTTTCCGGGTGTACTGGCGATACTCTATCCTTTCGTCATCAGGGCGATGCTCGTATAAAAAATAACGGTATATGCATTAAAACATCTCCGGATAATATACTGGAATTTTATCTGTTAAGTTCTTCACTGGACAATTACCAGAAGCCACTTGTGCTGGGAGACGGTATCGCTAAAAAACACCCTGACACATGCATCAAGGCTGACTTAAAAAAAGCCGCCGATTATGATTTGATGTATATGCTTAACGGAAAAAATATCGACTGAATTTTACTGTTGATAGTAACGGTAAAATACATAAAAAATACGATGACGATTGCTCAATACTCCTGCCCGGCAGTAGTCGGGCAGGAGTATTATATATCAGGTTTATGCATCGTAAACAGTTGCCTCAATCACACCTGCTTTAACGTTCTCTACTACCGAATTAAAAGCGTCTCTGATTACGCGTTCCGGATTGTGAACCTAAATGTCAGCCTGCCCACACGCAGACGGACCTGCACCTCATACGATCACCTTAATGGAGCGGGGCCAGTCCCGGCGTGATAACTTCCGGTAAATCAATAGTGCCTTTATCGTTCTTATCGCTGTAGTTGAACTAAAACTCACCGGTAGTGAGATAGATAGCTGAAACAAACACCGCCTTACCGATCGCCTGAAACGTAGTCGTGATTTCCAGCCATTCCGCACCGGTTGGGTTAGCAATATCGTCGGCGCGGTCCTCCATAAATCTGGCAATCTCTGCTGCCCCATAGCCATCTTGTTGTGCTCGTCCCAAATTTTTCAGGGGTTGAGCTTCATACACTGATAAAGAGTGGAATGGTGACGGTGAAGTTAGAAACCCTCAATACAAGCCCTGATTAAACCTTACAGTAATGCATGAAATCCCGGATAACAGGCATAAAAAAGCCCGCTTAAATAGCGGGCTTATCCAACACTGTGTAGTCTGGAACAAAATCAGCCAAAGGCTGGAAAACAGAACAATTCACTCTCGAACTACAGCACGTTAATGTGTAGCTTCAAAAATATAGACCATATGCTCAAAATTGCCGGGAATAAATGAATTTATTTTTAATTAAGTTTTTTTTCCTGTTGATTTGCATTAGGTCGGAGTTTTTGTTTGGCGTTTGACCTTTATTTGCACAATTCCAGGAATGAAATTCTTCAGTTAGCGTGCGATAAGCGTGTCTTTCCCTACAAAAAAAAGCCCGCAGGGAGCTGCGGGCAAAACGGTAGCAAATCTCATTGTTATGAACTTGTATTTTAAATGTTTTTAATAATTGAATATTGACTATTATCAAGCCAGAGGTAGATAGCCTGTTAGCTCCAGACTTAGTGTTTAAAATTATTCTTATCTCTGTTTTGTAGCGGGTTCTTTAGTTAAAAATGGTTCCCTGTCGGAATTAATAAAATTCCCTGAACATCTACGAAAAGCAGTGTGGGTATTTATGGCAGATAAAACATGGCTAATTCAAAAAGCAGTTATGAAAAGAGTGTGCAATTTTTTTAAAAAAATGGATGTGATGGATCATCATTAATTCTCACCAGGTTTTTCTAAGCACCTTATCTAAAAGGGTTAAATACATACTGGCATAGCTCCACTGGCGTTGGCGCACTCCTTCATCTGGCAGAAAGTGAAGCGCGTTCAGAAGCTTTTGACGCGAGAGAGACTACCTGACCGGCAAAAAAGAGCCGCCAGAATGGCTGGAAACAGCACCCGATACCGCCCGAGACGTTCAGCTACTGGCTAGCCTGGGTGACGAATGGTTAATGTCATAACTCTTTTATCCTCCCCCTGTACTTTTCTTCACCATTGCCGATAACACTGACAGAGTGATAAGCCGCGTGCCGTTGTACGCCGCTTACCAGCGTACAAACAGCCAGGCAACCCAGAGGTAGTGATGGATAATTTTCAGAAAGAGATTGATGAGAGAGCGAATCTCGCCTTATCCAATAAATTTGAGCTTCTGCTGTTCCGTTTAGGTTCAGATCAGAACGATGCAAAATCGGAACTGTTTGGCATCAACGTATTTAAGCTGCGCGAAATCGTTACCATGCCGCCGATTACCAAAGCGGCAGGGATGAAGTCACCGCTGCTGGGTATGGCCAATATCCGCGGTCAGTTTATTCCGGTAATCGATCTGCCTGCGGTAACGGGCTGCACGCCGGAAACCGGGCTGAATTTGCTGTTAGTTACTGAATACGCCCGCAGCACCCAGGCTTTTGCCGTTGAATCGGTGGACGATATCGTGCGTCTTAACTGGAACCAAATCCATACTGCCGAATCCGGGATCAGCAGCCGCAACATTACCAGCATCGCCTGTCTGGATGATAAAACCAACAGTATGGCAATGGTGCTGGACGTTGAGCAGATCCTTCACGACGTCATCCCTTCCGTACGCGACGTTAAAGCGGATGACGTTAAGCTGAAAGCGTTTAATATCAAACCGGGTTCAGTGGCGATTGTCGCCGAAGATTCTAAAGTGGCGCGGCAGATGCTGGAGCAAGGCTTAAAAGTAATGGGCATTCCAGCGGTAATGCACAACACGGGCCGCGAAGCCTGGGAAAAAATCAAGCTGATGGCCCAGCAGGCGATGGCGGAAGGCGTATCTATTCACGATAAAATCGCGATGGTATTAACCGATCTGGAAATGCCTGAAATGGACGGCTTTACGCTAACCCGTAATATAAAAGGTGATTTAGGCCTGAAAAATATTCCCGTGGTTATTCACTCTTCGCTTTCGGGTAGCGCTAACGAAGATCACGTCCGTAAAGTGGGTGCAAACGGTTATGTCGCTAAGTTCGAGATTAACGAACTTTCCGCGGTAATCCATAAAGTGCTGGAAGAAGCAGGCAACTGATAGTGACTGGCGGTTAGCTGACCGCCAGTAGCCTGACCTTAGTGGCTTTTATTACTTCCTGATACTGTTTTTATGGTTAGTGCACTGGCGAGAGGAAAAAAGTATTCTGTTCTCTCGCTCTGTCAGACCATAAGGAGATCAGGATGACAATGCTGAAAGTAATAAAAATCATTTATCTTAATAAAGAGAAGGGCGACTTCTTAAAATATGAGATCCTCGCCGATGAGACAGGTAAAGCCACGCTGGCTCTGGCGCACATATCGTTACAACATCAGGTTGGCCTGCTCTCTTATGCCGTGTGGACCAAGGTCGATGAAATAATTTTACCTGCCGAAAAAACGGCGGGCCAGACGGCTGGCGAAACGCTACAGCTTGCTGTTGATATGTGTGTTAAACATCGTGCTGAGTGGCAGCAGCAAAATTAAAGTCACGCATTTTTCTGGTTAAAGGCTGTCTTTGTGCAGGTTTGCCTTCTACGCAAGCCTGCTGCTAATCTGGCGTCCTTCACGCTTGCTACTTTCGGAACTGTACATGATTTGGTTAATGCTTTTGACGCTGGCCGTGGTATTTATCATTGGTTTTCGCGTGCTTAATTCCCCTTCGCGACGTGCTACCGGCGCGCTGACTAAACGACTGAATATCGATCCGGTTTATGTTGAATCGTTGCTTAGCCTGATGGGACGTACTGCCGGAGAAGAGTTTGTCGCTTATCTTTCCCGCGACAGCGAAGCACACCTGAGTAACGCCGCCAGCGTGCTGTTAATCTGGCAGCTTTTTCTGGTCGATGAGTCCGAAGAGAATATTGCTTTCTGGCGCGGCGTACTGCGTGAAGCCTGGCTTCCCACCGAGCTTTCCGGCGAGCATGTTCGTCTGGCACTTAGCTTCCTGCGTGAACTGGAACCGGATGCACAGGAAATGCATGCGTTTCGCCTGCGTTATAACGCCCGCTTTGCGCCGCTGGCGGCTAATGAATCATCTGCGCAAAATAATGTTGTCTCTATCCATTCTCATTCTCATCACCACTGAATAATTTTTCCCGTCTGTTCAGCGCTGGCATTATCACCTGTTTGAATTATCTGCAACGTATTACAGGGGAAATGTACATTTATTCGGCAGAAAAGTAATGCATACGCGCAATTTGCAATCAAAACATTTTAATATCAATTTAATTTCAAATTTATAACAAAGTTATAAAGCTTAACTAAAAATAAAATCACGTCAATTCTTACATTTAGACATAAATGTTATCCATAACATTACTGACTTTCTGGTCGATAACAAAATTTATTAAACCAAATTACATTTTATTATCACGTGAGAGTCGTAATGATATGTTGCTACAAAAAGAAACTACCCGGCGTAAGTTTTTACTGGGATCGCTATTAGCTTTACCGCTAGGCGAACTGGTCTTCAAAGGATTGACTGCGGCCCAGGCTGCGGAAATGGCCGCTCCCGATCTACTCGACTACAAACCCATTTTCTTCTCCGCCAGTGAATGGCAGTTTATTATGGCAGCCTGCGATCGCCTTATTCCCGCTGGCGGCAAAGGCAAGGCGCCTGGCGCACTTGAAACCAACGTACCGATTTTTATCGATCAGCAAATGCACGGCGATCTCGGCAGCGAAATTTATATGCAGGGACCGTTCGAGCCACACGCGCCCGCCACAATGGGTTATCAGATTCCATTTCGTCCACAACAGATTCTGCAAACAGGTATCCGCCTGATTGACGGCTGGTGCCAGCAACAGCATCAGAAAGCCTTTCACCAGCTGGCGACAGCAGATCAGGAAGCCGTGCTCAACCAGGTGCAAAAAAATCAGATCAGCTTCGCCGATCTTGGCGAAAGCGCGCTACAGGGATCGCAATTCTTCAGTGAGCTGCTCTCAAATACCAAACATGGCTATCTCTCCGATCCTATGTATGGCGGCAATAAAGGGATGAAGGCCTGGATAGCTATCGGCTTTCCCGGCGCGCGCGCCAGCTATATGGAGTGGGTAAAACAGCACAACGTGCCATACCCGCTTGGCCCGATAAGCATCAAAGGCGAGCAGGCCTGAATTTTTCTCTGATTGCAGACTGACAGGATCAAAAATGGCAACGGTAAATAAAGAAGAAGTCGACGTCGTCGTCGTCGGCCTGGGCTGGGCTGGCTCGCTGATGAGCATTGAGCTGGCGATGGCCGGATTAAAAGTACGCGCGCTGGAACGCGGTGGCGACCGTGGATATGAAGAGTTTGCTTATCCTAAACCGGCAGATGAGTACGCTTACGGCGTACGTAATAAAGTAATGGCGACCCCGGCAGAAGCTGCTGTGACCGTCCGTTATAACATGAGTCAAACCGCATTACCGACCCGCAAATGGGGCGCCTTCGCACCCGGCACGGGCGTAGGCGGTTCCGGCCTGCACTGGACGGCGGTGCTTATTCGTCCCACGCCAACCGATTTAAAATTAAAAACCTATGCAGATCAGGCTTACAAGCCGGGTATCCTGCAGGAAGATATGCGTATCATGGATTTCCCGTTCAGCTGGGATGAAATTGAGCCGTACTATACTAAGTTCGAACATATTTGCGGGCAGTCTGGCAATACCGGCAATTTGCGCGGGCAAATACTGGAAGGCGGGGATCCGTTTGAAGGGCCACGTTCAGAACCTTATCCGCTCCCGGCACTGGAAGATACGCTAAACAACACAATGTTTGTTAAAGCGGCCAAAAAGCTGGGTTATCACCCCTTTCCGAATCCTTCCGCCTGTGTGTCGCGCGCCTGGACTAACCCTTATGGCAACCAGATTGCGCCATGCAACTACTGTGGCTATTGCAGTAAATATCCTTGCCTGAACTACTCTAAAGCATCGCCACAGACCGCCGTAATGGATGCGCTTAAGCGTATGGATAACTTTTCCTACGAAGTGCATGCCAACGTGATGAAAGTCGTGCTACATGACGATAAAAAAACGGCAAAAGGCGTAATTTATATTGATGCGCAAGGTAATGAGTGCTTCCAGCCGGCAAAAATTGTTGTGTTGAGCAGCTTCCAGTTTTGTAACGTACGCCTGATGCTGCTTTCCGGCATTGGCAAGCCTTACAATCCTGTTACCGAAGAGGGAGTGGTTGGCCGTAACTATGCCTTCCTGAGCAATGGCGGCTCGACGCTGTTCTTCAAAGACAAAAACTTCAATCCTTTTGCGACCGCAGGCGCTACTGGCCAGATGTTTAATGACATTTCGCCCGGCAACTTTGACGGTCCATCGCTGGGCTTTATTGGCGGCGCAAAAATCCATAGCTCGCAGGCAACCGGCACGCCAATCAGTACTGCGCTGCCAAAGGGCACGCCAGCGTGGGGAACCGGCTGGAAGGAAGGGCTGGAAGAGTGGTACGGCCATTCAATGAAAATCAGCATCACCACGACCTGCCAGTCTTATCGCGATATCTATCTCGACCTGGACCCAAACTATAAAGATGAATATGGCTATCCGCTGCTGCGTATGACTTTCGACTGGAAACAGAACGAGCTGAAACTGCAACAGTATCTGAAGGGGATAGTCAGTAATATCACCAAAGAGCTAAATCCGGACAGCTACAGCGAAAGCTTCCTGCCGATGGATGCGCACTTTGACCTGACCAAATATGTCTCTACCCACAACGTGGGCGGCGCGGTCATGGGCGATAACCCCAGAACGTCAGCGCTGAATAAATATTTGCAAAGCTGGGATGTCCATAACGTGTTTGTGCCGGGCGGTAATGCTTTTCCACAAAATTTCCAGGCTAACCCTACCGATACCATTGGCGCAATAACGCTGATGGCGGCGCAGGCTATTAAAGATATTTATTTGAAAAACCCCGGACCAATGGTACAGGCGTAAGCGATGATGAAAATTAAATATTTAATCGCCGGAGCCGGGCTGCTGAGCGCCGGTTCCGTACTGGCGGCAACGGCCGACAACAGCGAACTGCAACAGGGCGAATATCTTTCCCGGCTGGGCGACTGTAGCGCCTGCCATTCACTGCCAGGCAAAGCGCCATTCTCCGGCGGTCTGGCTATTGAATCTAATTTAGGTACGATTTATTCAACCAATATCACGCCGGATAAAGAGCACGGTATTGGCAATTACAGCGAACAGCAGTTTTCTGATGCGGTAAGAAAAGGCGTATTGCCGGATGGCTCACGGCTTTATCCGGCTATGCCTTATCCGGATTACGCCAAAATCAGCGATAAAGATATGCACGCGCTGTACACCTGGTTTATGCAGGGCGTAAAACCGAGTGCGGAAGCGCCGCCTGAAACCAGCCTGAGTTTTCCGTTCAGCCAGCGCTGGGGCATGCGCTTCTGGAACTGGGCGTTTGTTTCCGATAAGCCTTTCCAGCCTGTTGGCGGTGCATCGGCAGAGGTAAACCGTGGTGCCTATCTGGTGGAAAGCCTGGGACACTGCGGCAGCTGCCATACACCTCGCGGTTTGGGAATGAATGAAAAAGCGCTGGACAGCGGCGATAAAACATTCCTTTCCGGCGGTAGCCTCAACGGTTGGGAAGTCCCTTCGCTGCGCGGTCTGCCGCGCTGGACGGAGCAGGAAACCGTCGATTACCTGGCGACGGGCCGTAACGATAAGGCGGCAGTAGGCGGTGAAATGACTTCGGTGGTAGAACACAGTACTTCTTATATGAGCGATGCCGACTTGAAGGCGATTACGGCATATCTGAAGTTTCTGGGCGGTAATCCCGCCGTTATTGCCAGCGATGACAAAGCAGCCAGCGCGACGGAAACCAGGCTAACGGCAGCCAAAAACCTGACTTCCGGCGAACGTCTCTATCTGGACAACTGCGGGGCCTGTCACTTTGTCACGGGCAAGGGCGCGCCTGGCGTGTTCCCACAGCTGGACGGGGCCACTATTGTTAACGCAGGCGATCCAACAGGGTTAATCCACACTATCCTTGCGGGCGCGCAGCTGCCTTCTACGGCGAAAGCGCCCTCCACGTTGGCCATGCCCGGTTTTGCTTCTCGCCTGAGTGATGAACAGGTCGCGCAGCTGGCAACCTTTATTCGCCAGGGCTGGGGTAATAAAGCGTCGGCGGTCAACGCGGGCGACGTGAAAAAGGTCAGAGAAACACTGAAGCATTAATGTCATAACGGAGAGGTGCAATGCCTCTCCGCAATTGTTTATAGTGGTTAGCCCTCATAAAAGGCGCACGCCTTTTTCCTCCACTTTCCGATAGTTTCACTCGTTACATCTTGTTTTCTGGAGAGATGCCGCATTTTGGTAAAGCTTTTGCCGTTGCGCTTTGAAAGAGGGAGGCGTACCGTTTGTTTATTGTTTCGCCGCTTATGACAGGAGTCACCGCATGGAAAGCCGCATGGAAAAAGTTGAAAACCAAAGTAGCCTGATGCAACAGGATATTGCCACATTAAAAACCGATGTCTCAGTGCTGAAAACGGATGTATCGGTGCTGAAAACGGACGTATCGATGTTGAAAGCGGACGTATCGGCGTTGAAAACGGACGTATCAGTGCTGCAAAAAGATGTTTGCGAGTTGAAAATTGACGTTTCAGTCTTAAAAACCGATGTCTCAGTGCTGAAAACCGATGTTTCCCAGTTAAAGCAGGACGTATCGCTTTTGCAGCTGGACGTAGGCGTGATCAAATCTAATTACGCTACCAAAGAAGATATTCTCGGCCTCGATCTCAAAATAGAAGGGCTGAGGAGCGAACTGTATAAGGCTATTTCCGCCCAAACCTACTGGTTTGTCTCTGCGCTCTTTGGTCTCTTAGTCACCGGACTCGGGTTAGCTAAAATCCTTTTTTAGCCTGAACCGCGTCGTTAAACATTCACGCCGCTCGCGTTTTTTACTAATAAGAACAATCTATGACAGTGGGAACCGGGCCGGGTTTTCTACCACTTAGCTGAAGTTTTGGGTGTTTCAGTTAAGGAGATATTGCGTGCTATCGGGTATTAAAACAGCTTTTGCATCAGGCCTGAGCGGTATTGAGCGGCAGACATCAAAACAGCACGGCCAGGGTACGGCCCGTCAGCAGGATGCGGCTCCCACCCAACGCGGCGGCGGCACGTTGCAAAGCGTTGTCGGCGGGCAGACTACGCTGTCAGGCCTGAATGTACAGCAGAGCAATGCGGCGAGGACAACGGAACGGGGCCGTTTCCGCGCGTTTAGCCAGCTACCGCTCTTTCGTAAAAGCACCTCCTCGCAGCGGGGAGCGGCAGGAAAGCCACAGCGGGCAGAGGCGCCAACACCGCTGAATCGATTAGATGTGGCAATTCCGACCACGGCAGAAGGCTCGCTGGAGCACGAAATCAGTGCTGTCCTGGCAGAGCGGCAGGCGTATCAGGCTGAAGAGCAAGCTTCGTTAGGGATACAGCTCAACGAGCAGCGCAACGCTACCGTCGCCGCGCCACAGGGGCGAAATGCCCAGCGCGCTTTGTTAAAGCAAACCATCGGCCATGAAAAAATGCGCTATCAGAGCGTGGTGGCCAGCAAAAATCATCAGCAACATACTTTGCTCGACGAGGGGGGGCGGTTGCTGTCACTCCATTCATCGCGCGATGCACTGATTGGCGTGGCGCACAGCAGATCAGCGTGGGCAAAAGAAGAAACGCCCGGTAGCGCTTTTCCACGTCGAAAGGCAGCAGAAACTATTGAGCATGCGCTGACGTTAAACGCCGATGGAAGCGCCGTGCAGATCCGGCGCAGCAATAGCCCCGGGGTGCAAACAGCAGAGGAAAAGCTTCCCGATGCCGCCGTGCTCAGCCAGCTTTCCGGCATCTGGCATCAGCCCGTGCCCGAAGGTAGCCACGCATTTCGGCTCAGCAACGACAAGCTTTATCAGCTAACTTCGCATACCGAAGGCTGGCAAAAGGCGACGCTGGCTGGCGGTGACAAAGACCAGGCAAAGCTATCGCGTCAGGCGGATAACGCGCTTTATCTGGTACATGACGATTACCATTTATACAATTTGCAGACGCAGAGCCAGAGCGTGCGTTTTGCGGACAAGATAAGCAACGCGTCCGTGGCCGCTGACGGGCAAACGCTGGTGGTGTTGACCAACAATGAGAACAAGCAGCAAAGCGTCAGGCTGCTGCCGCGTTTTGACAGTTCGGTAGCCAGCCAGCGCACGCTACAGCTGATACCCGGCAAAACTTCGCTGGCGGCGCTGGCCCAGACCGATAGTCTGGTTATTGCGGCCGATCATCAGGGACGTTTGCTGGTGGCTAATCGTCCTGGCGAAGCAGACGAGCTGAATTTTGGCGATGCGCATAGCCTTACTCTGCGTGACAGGCTGCACCAGCAGATTGCAGAGGTAACGGGCGATCGCTTTCACGTGCTGAGCCTGCTTAATGGAGAAAACAATCAGCTACATGCGGTAGTAAAAGACAGTATGGATCGGCAGCATGCTATCGCACTGAATCCGGATCCGGCCCGGCCGCAGGTCTCGTCCAGCTGGAACCTGAGCGACAGCCTGGTGATGGACTATCAGAAAGGGTTACCACAGCCTGCGCCTGAACGTAAAGATATTGTCGATATCGGCGCTAACGGCAAGCTGATGCTGCATGACGGAAAAGTGCATTTTTTTAATGAGTTGACTAACGGCTGGGAAGCCAGCGAGGTCAAAGCCGATCGACTACGCGCCGGTCAGGACGGCCAGGCGTGGGTGCTCAAAGATAACCAATTAAAAAGACTGAAAGTTAACGTTGCCAGCAACAAAATAAATTTTCAGCAGAACGCGTTTGCCCTGCATCAGGTAAAAAAAAGCGTCAGCGAAGAGCTGGCCATGCCGGGCCTGGATAAGAATCAGGCCACGGTAGCTGCCAGCGTGCTGGACAACGGGCGTTTCGCCACGCTGGAAGAGAAAGGTGATATTCACTTTCATCACGTCGATACGGAAAGCCGCCGAAACAGACGACTGCCGCAAACGCTGACGCGTCAGGCGTTAAGCGAGGCGATGAACCGGGCTTCTGCCGCGCTAAGCCTGATCCCTGACGATCGAGTGGATCATAAGGTTACAGATATCGTTATCGGCCCAGAGAGTCAGCTGTTTATTCTCAGCGACAAGGGCAAAGTATTCAGCCTGCCTGCACAAAGCTGGCAGCAGGGCAAACTGGACAAAATGCAGCTGGAGAAATTACCCGCACAAATTAAGGATGAAGCAGACGAAACGCCCGATGCGCTTCCCGCCAGATTTTACGGTAATCAAAAGGAGGCGCTGCTGCTGGAGATGGATAACTCGCGGCTGCTGGCCAGAAGCGAGCATGGCTGGCATCCGGTTCCCTCCGCCTTTTCACCGGGCGACCGGGATGCTGAAAACATGGCCGATCGGCATTATGACAGGCTAAGCAGCGCTACACGTGATGCCAGACTGGGGAAAACCGGCATTACCTGGAAACGCGAAATCAATACGTTTGGTCAGTCCGGGCATGACGGTCATAAGGTTCATACGCCTTTCCGCACCCGACTGAGCACCTTCGTCTTTCGCCCCACGCTGGAAACGCCGCGACCGCTGAAAAATTTAGGCAGTCTTGTCCAGCACACTTACGGCGGCCGTCAGGGGTTGACGGCAATTTACCAGCAGCAAACTCATCAGCTGGCGGAACTGACCCGGCACCTCAAGCGGCAGCAAACCGGAAAACCGCAGGAGCCGCTTAGCCTGAGGTTAAAAGCGCTGGCCTCGCAGGATAATTTGCCGAACTGGTTCAGCGAGATGCAGCGCTTTAACGCCGTTCTGGCAGACAGTGCAGCACTGCAGGCCGGGCTGCTTCAGCAGCACTATGGCGCTCAGAGCGGCGCCGTGCGGCAGATGGCAAAATTAACGAACGGCCTCAATCCCGCCAGCACGCGCAGCGACGAGTTGCTGGACAAGCTGCACCAGCTGTTCTCATCACAGCCGAGCGGCAAAGGTAATCATGCTCAGCTTACGCTAAACGCGCTAAAAAACGCGGGCGTAACGCTTTCTCACCAGAAACCTGCGGAGGCCATTCCGGCCGGCCTGCATCGTGATACGCACGATCCGCTGGGGCTGGTTAAGTCGCGCCTGATTCTGGACGGCCTGACCAATGTGAAAATGCACGATTTGACCACGCGCCTTAGCAGAGCATTGGATCTACAGGGCGAACCGCGTGACAAAGCGCTGCGGGCGCTGGGCAATGAATTTCGTGCTTTGCGTGATGAAGAATGGGAAGGCAATCCGCTAAAGCAGGTAACCAGCCAGGGGTTTACCGGTAACGACCGGCTGGAAGCGAACTACGATGCCATTAAATCGATGACTAAAGCCTTTAGCAAAGCGAATCACGCCATGAACGTGACCACCCGAACGGTGATGCAGGCTGAAGATCAGCAGATGCTGGCCCGCAGAATGGGAGAAACGGTGCTGGCGATGGAGAAAGGTGAAAGCATCGCCTTTAGCCGGGCCTATGGTGCAGCGACCACGATGAGCGTGCTGCCCGGTTCACAGGTGATTGCCGGGGTTGGCGGCAGAGGCAGCCTGGACCGGGGTTACAATATGAGCCTGACGCGTAGCGAGGGCGGCGTAAACGTTAGTTTTGGCCGGGATGGCGGCGGTTCGCTGACGGCTTTTACCGGCATAGGTTATAACCTGCTAACGGGTTATATGAAAGATCCAGCGCATGACGTTGCTGTCGATCACCAGCGTAATCTGGCACCGGCTGTTCGCGTGGGCGGGGTGTTTTCCGCCACGCCGCTGGACGTCAAAAAACAGAACAGTATCAGCTTTGAAATTACCGAAGCTGAACTGCCCACCTTTATTAAAGGGCTAATGGAAGGCACGCTGGAGCCGCTAACGTTACTCAATCGCGGCATCAATCACAGCGTCAAAAAGGGGGAGGTATTGAACGTTAGCCTGGATGCCAATGCGGCCGCGCTGGCTTCGGCCGGTATTCCCGTGACCAACAAACATGAAAAAGAGACGCCTGCCAGCTTCCGCGTGGGCGGCGGAGCCTATGCTGGCGTTAATTTGCTTTCCGGCACGCGCGAAAGAGGCAGTACCAGCAAAGAGGGCAGCAGTACGGAAAGCCGCAGTAACAATCGTCCGCGCGGCCTGAACAAGGCCAGCGTGGGCGTTAACTTTGCTTTACCGACGGGAGTATTGATCAAGGGCGCGGAGGGGCGTGTGCCGCTGTTTGCCGGGCCGGCCGCCAGCGTACAGCTTTCCATTGATAATCGTACAAAGCAAAGTCTGACGATAGAAACCAAAATGGCCCAGCCGCTGGAAGCGGTACATATCGATAAGCTAATGGAAACGCTGGGTAAGAAATTCAGCGATCCGGCAACGGCAGCGCTTATGGCCGCGTTAAAAGATAAAGAAGATGACGAAACACCGTTAACACCCGCGCAGAAACTGGACAAAATCGATGCCCATTTTACGCCGCGTAATCTCCGGCAAAAAAGTAATGAGCAGCAGGCGGCGCTACGCGATCTTGATAAGCACCTCCGTCAGCAAAGCGCGGCGGAAAAGGGCCAGAAACTGCTGCAAAACGGCGAGTATCAGACTACCTATGCCAATCTGAGCAAGGTAGACAGTAACGGCATCTGGCATCAGCTTTCTCATCTGCTGGACGGCAGCCTCAATGCCAGCAACGCCAATAAAATGCGCGAGCTAATGAAAGATGACCGTCAGCTACAAACGCTGATTGCCGCGCTTCAGGATAACGTCAGCACGGAGGCGACCGTAACGCTGGAGTTAAAGGATGACGTACGCGAAAAGCTGGAAAAACGCTGGCTGGAGCAGGGCAATAGTCCGGAAGAGATGAGGGCGGAACTTACCAGGCGCGATAATCTGCGGCTTAAGTCTATTGCCTTCAGCAAATCACAGGTCAAAACGGATGGCTTCGCCACGCCTGCTTTTTTGCTCGGCGGCTCTAACAGCGCGTCGGTTTCTATGAAGCGTAATCTGGGCAAGATCAGCTTCAGCTATGGCGAAAACCAGGATAACCCTGTGAATTACGCGCTGGAAGGGCGTATTGCAAAAGCGACAGCGGAGCTGGCCGGCGCTTTGCAGCAGGGGCAGCAGCAACACTATGTACTTAAAAGTTAACAGGAGTTTTTATGTCCGCAGCGCAACAGCTCAACCACTATCTGGCCTACTACGGCCGACGTTTAAACCTGAATCTTGGCCTTAAAAACGGCGTCTGCGCGCTGGTTGAACACCAGCGTGAAATAGCGGTTATCGAACTGCCGCCCGACAGCGACTGCATTATTTTTCACTGTAAAATAGCCAGTCTGATTGGCACATCAGAGCCATACTTACGTATGCTGCTGGCATTAAATTTTGAGATGGACGCGATGCGTGGCTGCTGGCTGGCGACAGACGGCGACGAGGGGTTGCGCTTGTGTACCCAGCTGCCGCTGGCAGGACTGGATGCTGACCGATTTAGCATTATGCTTGACGGTTTTATCAACCAGGTCCGCGACGTCGGCGAATTTTTGGCGGAAAATCGCGCGGTAGCCTGACTTATCACAAATTTTTATCAACGAAAAGGTTCACATTCTCCTCATAGTGTTAAGGGATGGTTAAGTCGCGGTAAAGTACAGTAATTACGGGAGTTTTAGGACTGTTAGATATGTTTTTGTAGCGCAATCTGGACAATAGTATTATCCAACGGCGCTACAGAAGCCGTAAGCAAATTGAGGATGTAACCATGAAAAAAACCACTCTGGCGCTGTTGATTACCGTATTTTCAGCGAGCACGTTGTTTTCTACCGTAACCCAGGCTGAAGGCCCTCCGGGACAGGACTGGCACCAGCAAGGTGGGCATGAAGGCCATGGTGGACCTGATGGGCATCATGGTCGTGACGATAGAGGCGGCCCGGATCGTGGTCATGGGGATTTTCGAGGACATGAAGGTCATGGTCCTGACCACCATTTTGAACAGCGCGACCGCTTTGCCTGGCAGGGGCATGAGTTTCACCGTGGACAACCGCTGCCGCCTCACTTCCGTGGCGACGATTACCGCGTAAACGACTGGCGCGATCGCGGCCTGCATGAGCCACCGCGCGGCGAACACTGGGCCTATATTGACGGTAACTATGTGTTGATTGCCGCCGCAACAGGCGTCATTACTTCTATTCTGTTAAATAACGCCTTCCACTAATGATTATGCGCTGGCCTCCACGAGGCTGGCGCTTTTAATTACCTGTTATTGCTTTCTTCTGCTGTTATTGCTTTCTTCTGCTGTTATTGCTTTCTTCCGCTGTTATTACTTTCTTCTGCTGTTATTACTTTCTTCTGCTGTTATTACTTTCTTCCACTGTTATTACTTTCTTCCGCCGGTATTATTAACCTGCTACCTGCTACCTGCTACCTGCTACCTGCTACCTGCTACCTGCTACCTGCTACCTGCTACCTGCTACCTGCTACCTGCTACCTGCTACCTGCTACCTGCTAC